>Ga0070766_10000212_pt1 | contig 24298 bp, 18 predicted proteins | sample HubBroMetageWFT6_FD_69782 | JGI IMG/M metagenome (GOLD analysis project Ga0070766, IMG submission 69782) | Warmed and freeze-thawed soil microbial communities from the Hubbard Brook experimental Forest, New Hampshire - Hubbard Brook CCASE Soil... | ecosystem: Environmental > Terrestrial > Soil...
CAAGCTGGCCAGATATTCAACGCTTTCTTTACGACCAAGGAACACGGCACCGGGATGGGGCTTCGTATCAGCCGAACGATTATTGAGGCCCACGGTGGCCGGCTCTGGGCTACGGACAACCATCCGCGGGGAGCAAGTTTTCATTTCACGCTGGCTGTCTCCTCGGACGCCAGAGGCATGGACGCCGGAAGCATGGATGCCAGGAGCAACTGACCCGCTGCGGTTGCATGAAGAAGCCGCGATCGGCAGGGTTGACTTGCAGGTATGGCTCTCATAGTCTTCAAGGCCTCAGGCGGCTCTCCCTGACGGAGTTTTAGGAGCGATGTGTTCTGACCCGGTGACTTCTGGTGTAGTTCCGTCGGTTCCGACTTCATTTTATGCGCCGACCAAGAACTTGCGGCGGATTGGGCTAGCGCCGTTTGTTGCGGTGCTGTTCGCTTACTGCGCGGGTGGGCCGTTTGAGCTGGAATCCATGATCTCGACCTCGGGGCCTGGACTGGGGTTGACGTTTCTTCTGGTTGTGCCACTGCTGTTTTCCGTTCCGATCGCGCTGGCTACAGCTGAGATGACGACGCTGATGCCGGTGGAGGGTGGCTTCTATCGATGGACTCGTGCGGCGCTGGGAGATTTTTGGGGATTTCAGTGTGGGTGGTGGAACTGGACTGGAACCTTTCTGATGAGCGCCTCTTATGGCGTGGGCATGGCGGACTACCTTGAATACTGGTTCCCGATGCATTCCCGCGTCGAACACTGGGGCGTGGCCTTTGCGTTTCTGCTGCTGGTGGCTTATCTGAACATTCGCGGCATACATCTGGTGGGGAAACTCACTTTGATGTTGTTGCTGGTGATGGCGGTTCCGGTGGGAGTTTTCATCGTGCTCGGGTTTCATCACGCGCACTTCAATCCGTTTCATCCGTTTTTTCCGACGGACAAACCGTGGCAAGGGGCTTTTGGGGTTGGACTGGCGATTGCGCTTTGGTCGTATGCGGGTTACGAGCAGGTTTCCACAGTGATCGAGGAGGTGGAGAACCCGACGCGGAATTTTCCAATCGGACTGGCGATTGTGGTCCCGCTGGCGGTGGCAATTTATGTGGTTACGATGGCTGCGGGTCTGGCTGCGTTGGGAAACTGGCAGGAATGGCAGACCGGGTATCTGGTGACGGCGGCGCGACTGATTGGGGGTAATGCGCTCGGCACCTCGATCTTTGTGGCGGCCTTGATCTGCGGCTTTGTTCTGCTGGACAGCACGGTGCTTTCAGTGACGCGCATTCCGCTGGCGATGGCGGAAGATGGGTACTTTCATCCGGCGCTGGCGAAGGTGAGCGAACGGTTTGGCACGCCGGTGCGATCCATTCTGGTGTCGACGGCGTTTTGTGCGGCGCTGGCGGTGTTTAGCGTGCCTCAGTTGATTGGGGTGTATGCGTGGACGCGCATGGCGACGTCGATTCAGACAGTACTTTCGTTCTGGGAGCTGCGGCGGAAATATCCCGATGCGGCGCGAAGTTTTCGAGTGGCGGGCGGCGCGGCGGGAGCGATGGTGGTGGTGCTGGCTCCGACGCTGCTTTTCGCCTGGGCGATGATATGCAGTGATGCGCCTACGCGGAAATGGGGGTTGGTGAATCTGGCTTCGGGGCCGGTTGCGTATTTGTGGATACGGTACCGGAGGGAGCGCGGGGTTATTGCTGAGTAGAGTTGGGGTGGGGAATGCTTTTGCCACGGATTTGCGCGGATCGGAGCAAAGGCTTTACCACAGAGGGCACGGGGGAGCACAGAGGTCACGCCATAGGGGCGGGGTGCTGATGATTTTCAAGCGCTTCAGTGCCGAAATTTCCGTTCCTTGGTGCTTTCGTACGGTGGTAGGATTATCGGCCTGATTCAGGATTCCGAACGTTGATGTTTAGGGATTGGAATTTGCGATGACGAGAGCTGCGCGAGCTGTGGCATCGCCGCGGGTTGTGTGCATCGAGGACTTCCGGCCGATGGCGCGCCGGAGGTTGCCGCAATCTGTATTTGACTATCTCGACGGCGGGGCTGAGGGCGAAGTCACGCTACGGGAGAATTGCCGTGTATTTAACGACGTGACGTTTCGTCCGCGGAATGCGGTTGCGGTTGGGGAGTGCGATTTGCGCACTCGGGTGTTGGGGTTCGATCTGGCTCTGCCATTTTTGCTTGCCCCGGTGGGTTACAGCCGGCTCATGCATCCGGGGGGTGAGGTGGCTGCGGCGCGAGCCGCTGGCCGGGCGGGTACTGGCTACATTCTTTCGACGATCTCGGGACACAAGCTGGAAGATGTGAAGGCGGGTTCTGCGGGGCCGGTTTTCTACCAGCTCTATCTGATGGGTGGGCGCGGGGCGGCCGAGGCTGCGATGGAAAGAGCGCGGGTGGCGGGATTCTCCGCGCTGGTGGTTACGATTGATACTCCCGTCGCAGGAATTCGTGAGCGTGACCATCGCAACGGGATGAAGGAACTGATCAGCGGCGGAGCGCTGGATAAAATTCCGTTTCTTTCGCAAATTCTCTCGCGTCCGGGCTGGCTCAGCAGCTATTTGATGGACGGTGGTTTGCCTGGACTTCCGAATGTGATTGTGCCGGGCAAAGGGCAGATGCGGCTGGTCGACATCAATGCGGCGCTGGCGGAGTCGGCGGTGACCTGGGCGGATTTCCGCTGGATTCGGGAAGTCTGGCGAGGACCGATTGTGGTGAAAGGCGTGTTAACCGGCGACGATGCGCGGCATGCGATGGATGAAGGCGCCGCGGCGATTTCGGTTTCGAATCACGGCGGGCGACAACTGGATGGAGTTCAGGCATCTTTGCGGGCGTTGCCGGAAGTGGTGGAAGCGGTGAAAGGCCGGATCGAAGTGTTAATGGATGGAGGGATTCGGCGCGGCACCGACATCGCGAAAGCAATCTGCATGGGAGCGCGCGCGGTGCTTTGCGGGAGGGCCTATGCTTATGGCTTGGCTGCCGCCGGGGAGGCTGGAGTGGAGCGGGCAATTGAGATCCTGCGGGCGGATCTGGAACGGACTTTGCGGCTGCTCGGGTGCGGGTCGGTGCGGGAATTGGGGCCTTCTTATGTGAATGTTCCTAGGGAGTGGGGTGTGGGCAGCGCCTGAAGGCGCGACCGTGATGGAGGCTTACGGTATGCCTGAAGGCATACCCTGATACGAAACAGACTCCTGGATACGAAACAGACTCCTGTTTGTTAGGAGGTGGTTATGCAGTGGACTCAGATCTACGATCCGCTCGGGCATTGGTGGCTTTCCACGCTGGTGGCGGGGCTTCCTATCATTGTTCTGTTCGGGCTGCTGGCTGGATTCCATGTGAAACCGCACTGGTGCGCCATGGCTGGAGCCGCGACGGCCGTGGTGGTTGCGATCATCTTTTTCAAGATGCCTGCGTCGCTGGCTGCGATGAGTTTTGGATATGGCGTGGCCTTCGGGGTGTTGAAAATCGCGTGGATTGTTCTGGCTGCGGTTTACCTTTACGACATTTCCGTGGAAACCGGACAATTTGAAATCATGAAGGAATCGATTGCCGGGATTACTGCCGACCGGCGGCTGCAGGTTTTGCTGGTGGCTTTTTGTTTTGGTGCGTTCATTGAGGGCGCAGCGGGTTTTGGGGCGCCGGTGGCGATTGCAGGGGCGTTCATGATTGGGCTTGGGTTCAAGCCGTTTCATGCGGCGGCGCTGAATCTGATTGCCAACACGGCGCCCGTGGCCTGGGGCGCGATCGGCACGCCGGTACACAGCCTGGCGGCGGTCGCCGGCCTGCCGGAGTCTGACATCAACGCGATGATCGGACGGATTCTTCCTTTCACTGCAGTGATCGTTCCTTTCTGGCTGGTGCGAACCATGGTGGGCTGGAGAGAGACCTTTGAAGTGCTTCCGGCGATTCTGGTTATTGGAGTTTCGTTCGCGCTTACCCAGTTCTTCTGGTCGAATTACGTGGACAGCAATCTGGTGGACATCATGGGAGGCGTAGTCTCGATTGTGGCGGCTTTGATTTTCCTGCGATTCTGGAAGCCGAAGAAGATCTGGCGATTCGATTACGACGATAAGCCGGTTGCGGTTCCCGAACCCACGGAGAATGTTGCTGACGGAATGGGCGGCGAATGGGCGGCGGAGCAGTTTGATGGATACGTGAAAGCGCGTGCCTACAGCGCTGGACAGGTGTTGAAGGCCTGGATGCCGTTCGCGATCCTGTCACTTTTTGTGCTGCTGTGGGGGCTGCCGAAGATAAAGCTGGCGATGAATCAGACCACTACGCCGGCATTCAAGGTTGTGCTGGCAAATGGGAAAGTGCGGCCGGGTCCTCCGGGATGGGATGTGCCTCTGTTGCATAACGCTATTTCACGGGCTGCGCCGATTGTGGCTAAGCCTACGCCGGAGGCGGCGCGATACGATTTCAACTGGCTGTCGGCTACGGGGACAGGTTGTTTCTTTGCTGCGATCGTTTCCGGATTTCTGTTGGGGCTGGGGCCGGTAAAGCTGATGAAGATCTTCTGGAAAACGCTGGTACGCATGCGGCTGGCGGTGATTGCGATCTCATTCATGCTGGGGCTGGGATATGTGACGCGCTACTCCGGTCTGGATGCCGTGCTGGGCCTGGCGTTCACGCGCACGGGATGGTTGTATCCATTCTTCGGGACTTTTCTGGGATGGCTGGGAGTCGCGCTTACCGGAAGTGATACATCGTCGAACGTGCTGTTTGGAAGCTTGCAGCGAATCACTTCTCAACAACTGGGCATTGATCCGGTGCTGATGTGCGCGGCCAACAGTGCGGGAGGAGTGATGGGGAAAATGGTGGATGCGCAGTCGATCACGATTGCGACTGCGGCGACGGAGCAGGTGGGGAATGAGGGAAAAATTTTCCGCTTTGTGGCCTGGCACTCGGTGGCGCTGTGTTCCATCGTTGGGATTATCGTGATGCTTTACGCTTATGTTTTCAAGTATGCGGTGCCGCATGGGCTGACGTTTGTGAAGTAACGGGGGCTGGCTCGGGGGTAGGGATCCTTCGACTGCGGTTGTGCTCCGCTTGCGCGAAGCACAGCCTTCGCTCAGGATGACAAGGCAATCCACGTGAGTCCGCGTTGTGATCCGCTGAATCGAAGATGATATGTATGTCATTAACCAATCAGAGCTTCCGTTTGTGGGAATGTCCCACGAGTTTGTTGGTGCGGACCATGATAGTGTCGGGATCTCGTTCTTTCTGGTGATCGGTGAGCCTGGCCGGGGAACGCGATTGCACAAGCATGATTACGACGAGATTGTTTACGTGATTGAGGGCCGGTCCCGGTGGAGAGTCGGCGATCAGGAGCGAGAAGCGAAGGCGGGTGACGTTCTCATTGTGCGTGCTGGAGAGCCGCACAAGTTCGTGAACAGCGGCGATGGACCTCTGCGGCAATTCGATATTCATCTGAACCCGGTTTTCGAGACTACCTGGCTTGAAGAGTAGTGGAAATCTTCTGTCACCTTGATGAGGTTTTCGCCGAGGTAGGGAAGGACTGCCGCCACCGGCTGGATGTTTGAGCGGGAACACCTGGCGGAGCCACCGGCAGTGCGCAGGGGGTGGGGGTCATTCGACTGCGGCTGTGCTTCGCCTTCGCGAAGCACAGCCTCCGCTCAGGATGACAGGCCTTTTTACTTTTCTGGTTCTTTCGGCAGGGCCTTCTCGAGGGGCTTTCTGGGTAGCATCTGGTCTCGCATGGCGGCGTTGTAGACGAAGGCGGCTACGATTACGCTGATTTGCTTCAAGTCGTCTGGTTGCAGGCGATCGTAGACGTCCATGTTGGAGTGATGAGTTCGGGTGTCGTAGTCGAGAGGATCCTGAATGAACTGGAAGCCGGGGATGCCGACGGCGTCGAAGGATTGATGGTCGGTGCCGCCGGTGTTGCGCATGGTTAGAGTGGTCATGCCCAGATCTTTGAAGGGTTTCATCCAGGCTTCGAAGATGGGGGCTACGGCTTCGTTCTCCTGCAGGTAGATACCGCGAATTTTGCCGCTGCCGTTATCCACATTGAAATAGGCGGAAACTTTGGCCTGCTCGGGCTTGACGGTCACGTCTCCGGCTTCGCGGCGCTGGAGTGTGGGCATACCTTTCAGGAGCGGTTCGTCGATGGGGGGACGCGAGCCGAAGTGATGCTCGACGTAGAATTGCGACCCGAGCAGGCCTTCTTCTTCTCCGCTCCAGAGGCCGATGCGGATGGTGCGGCGCGGATGAATATCGAGTGCCTTGAGAATGCGAACTGCTTCCATCATGACGATGGTTCCGGCGCCGTTGTCTGTGGCTCCGGTGCCGGCGTGCCAGGAATCGAGGTGAGCGCCGAGCATGACGACTTCATCTTTCTTGTCGGTGCCGGGAATTTCGGCGATGGTGTCGTACTGCATGGGGTCGTCGTCGTAGAAAGTGCTTTGCACGTTGAGTTCGAGCGAGACATCTTTTTTCTGCGCGAGCAGGCGGGCGATTCGCGTCCAATGCTCGAGAGCCATGGTGAGCTGCGGCACGGTGACGGTTTCGCCGGTTCTGTAGGGGCCGCCGGATTGCACGAACACGGTGCCGCCGCCTGAGGTCTGACGACTGTGGTCGATGACGGCGAGAACTTTTTCGTCGGCGAAGAACTGGTTTTGATCTTTGAGGAACTGCAGCCGTTTGAGCAGGTCGGCGTAGCCGAAGTTGTGTTCGACGGCAACGTTGTAGTCAGAGAGCTTGGCGAGATCCTCGTCGGTGTTGCGGCGGAATGGCGGGTCGGTGATGGGCTGGGCGTCAATGTCGGCGCCGAGGATGACGATCATTCCGGCCAGCTTGCCCCGGTACTTGTCGAAATCTTTTTTGTCATTGAGGGTGACGCGAACACACTTTGCCTGCACTACGCCGTTGGTACCGGGCGTCCAAGCTTTCGGGTAGGCGAGCAGCGTGACGATGTCGGGTGAAGTCATGCGGACGTTGGTGTATTGGTTGGCCCAGCCGCGGCCGAACGGTCCCCAGGGTTCGAGGTGGGAGTTGGAGAGGCCGATGGCGGTGAGTTGGTCGCGGGTCCACTCATTCGCGCGCTTCATGTTGGGAGAGCCGGTGAGGCGCTCGCCGATGGAATCCATTAGTCCGGTGGCGAAGTCCATTACTTTGGAGTTGTGGAAGCCTTCGTAGCGGATGCGGGTCATGGTTTCGAGGTCGACCTTTTCCTGGGACCATATTGGGGATGAAATTAGTAATAGAAGGCAGGTCAGGCGGACTGCGTTCTTCATTGCTGGCTCCTTATTGGATCGAACGGGGATTATACCGGGTTGATGCGGTAGCATCGAAAATCTTAACCACAGGGGGCACAGGGTAAGACTTAGAGGCTGGATGGCACTTTAGGGACAGTGGAGTGGCACGAGAGTGCCATTTGCAAAATTGTGCGACAAGTTTAATTTGACCGGTGAGCAGTTCTGGGGGAGGGCTGCCCGGGCGCCTCGATCTCGAAAGAGATTTGAGGCGCTCGTTATTTTTGGGAGGAATTTTCCGGCGGAATCGGCTGCCTGGAGGTCTTGGGTGTTAGGTTCCGCGGTGGTCGTGCAGTTTGACTCGCGACGGCAGTGTGGACGCGGGAGATCCCTCGTCCCGCTGGAGAAAACGCGGGACTTCGGGATGACGCCGTCGAGGCGCAGCGGGCCCGAGATCTAGAATCCTTAGTTGGTTGAGATGGTAAAGTTTACGGTGATCTTGGCTTCGGTCTCGACGGCTTCGCTGCCTTCGACGTGAGGTTTGAAGTGCCATTGGCGGACGGCGTCCTGCGCGGCGGAAGCCAGGATGCGAGGGCCGCTCACCAACTGCAGATTCTGGATGATCCCATCCCTGCCAATCAGCGCCCGCAGAATTACTGATCCTTGCACTTTCATCTGCCGCGCAAGCAGCGGATAGTTGGGCTTTACGGGGCGAGCCACGATATCGGCGGCGTCGGCGGACATTTGCACGTGGCCGGGGGCGGTGCCGGTCGTTTTTTGGGCAATTTCTGTGTCGCCACTCAGCGGAGCATCGATTACCGGTTGCGCAGGGGTGCCGGGTTCCAAGTCCACGCGCACGGAACTGCTGCCGGGGCGTATGGTGCGGTGCGAATCGCCGGCGATCACCTCGATTTCCAGTGGGGGCAATACCGTACGTTTGATGGTTGAAGCCGGCGGTTCAGTCGGGGTGGGTGGGGCGGGAGTTTTATTTACGGTTGCGGATGCGGATTCGACGTGGTGTTTCGTGGTTGCCGCTTTGGTCCGCTTGGCGAGCGCTGCGGAGGGCTGCACTGGAGCGGCCTTGGCGGTGATGGGGTAGCTCTCCACCGGTTGGTCGGAGTCAGCGTCTGGTTCGTCCGGGAACCAGAAGTCCCGATCATGCCAGAGCACGATGCCCAAGGCCAGCAGAAGCAGGCAGAGCGACCCAATCATGAATTTGCGCTGGGTGGGATCCTGGGACGCGCGGCGTCCAGAATCCGCCAGGAGAGCGCGATTCGGCTTGGTTGCGAGGGTATCCAGATCTGACATGGTGGAAACCGGGGTAGCTCCGGGGGGTGGGCTAACGCTAATGCTAGTATGCCTCGAAAACGCTCCAAAGGCCAGCAAAAGGTGGCGAAAAAGTGGATTTTGAGGGGGGTGGGTTGGCTGCGGACGTGGTCTGGCTAAAGCTATGGATTTTCAGGGGTAATCCTGGTAACTGGTGGCCTGGCACTGTGACTTTGGGGATCGCTACTACGGAAATCAAGGGCTTCACCACAGGGGGCACAGGGGAACACGGGGTAAAGCCGACGGCGGTGGGCATCCCATTCACCGCCATTGTTTTGGCATTTTTTAATGGCTATCAGCAGGTTAGCTGGTCGCGGGAAATCTTTAAGCCGCTTAGATTGCCCAGGGCGGTTACGGCTACTGATTCGGTTTTGAAGAATTCCTGGGCCAGGTTTTGGAGATCGTCGGCGGTTACGGCTTCGATCTTTTCGATTAGTTCGTCGAGGTCCTGGAAGTGGTCGAAATACATTTCCTGGCGGGCGAGGTTTGACATCCGTGCGGTGCTCGATTCGAGCGAGAGCATCAGGCTGCCTTTTAGTTGATCTTTGGAGCGGCGGAGTTCTTCTTCGGGCACAAGCTGAGTTTTCAGATTGTGAAATTCGGTGACTACCGCTTTTACGACCTTGGCCGCGGATGCGAGCGAGGTGCCGGCGTAGACGGCCATGCATCCGGTGTCGCGGTAGGGATTGAGGTCGCTATAGATGGAGTAGGCGAGGCCTTGGCGCTCGCGAATATTCTGGAAGAGGCGGGAACTCATGCCTCCGCCGAGCAATGTGTTGAGAATGTAACCGGCGTGGCGCTTCGCGTGGGCAATGGGATAGGCCGGAACACCGATGCAAAGCTGGACCTGCTCGAGCGCCTTTTTGTTTCTTAATACGATGCGCGGGACGATCTTCGGTTCAGGCGAGTGGAAGCCGTTTTTCGCGGGCTTCAGGTGCTCGAAGTGCTTGACTACCAGGTCGACGAACTGGTTGTGGTCGAGATGTCCGGCTGCGGCTACGATGATATTGCCGGGGGCGAAGCGATGAGAATAGGTGTCGAGCACGGTTTCGCGCTCGAATTTCTTTACCGTTTCTTTTGTGCCTAAGATCGGTTTGCCCAGGGGATGATCCTTCCAGAAGTTCTGGGTGAAGATTTCGTGGACGAGATAATCGGGATTGTCCTCGTCCATTTTAATTTCTTCGAGAATTACGCCGCGCTCGCGGGCGATGTCCTCGGCGGTGAACGTGGGATGCAGGACCAGGTCGGTGAGAATATCGAGGGCGACCGGGGCGTGCTCGTCGAGTACTTTGACGTTGAAGCAGATGCATTCCTTGGAGGTGAAGGCGTCCATGTTGCCGCCGATGGAATCGACCTGGCGGGCGATCTCCTCGGCAGTGCGATGCTTGGTGCCTTTGAAAACCATGTGCTCGATGAAGTGGGAGATGCCGTTCGATTGCGGCGTCTCGTCGCGGGAACCGGTTTCAAGCCAAATGCCGATGGAGGCGGAGCGGATGTGTTCCATCTGCTCGGTGATTACGGTGAGGCCGTGGGGTAAGACCTGACGACGGATGTTGCGGACTTCTTTTGGCATGATGGTGTACTTGTCTATTCTTACACATCTGGGGGGGGTGGGGGCGGGTGCGGCGATCGGATGATTAGTTGTTTAGAATCAGCGGGTTGTGGGTGCTTCGCGGGTTTTGTCGAGGGATGCCGTTCCTACGGGACTTGGTTGCCATCATCGTTCTCTCCCCGGCACTGCCATGCCGGGCTTTCACGTGCCGCCCCTGTCGGGGCTGGGGTACGATGGTTTCGGGCGGCAATTTTTTCTTGAAAATTTGCTCTGAAAAGTCGCAGATGCTGCCCGGACGGGAATAGATCGGTTAAGTGATGGTTGAACCTCTGACATTGACGCTGCTGGGTATGGATCGTGAGGAGATTGCCGCTTTGGTACGCGAAGCGGGGGAGCCGGGCTATCGGGCTAAGCAGATTATGGATGCGGTTTACCGGCAGCGGGTGGAGACGTTGGCGGAGATTTCAACGCTACCGCAGGAGTTTCGGGAACGGCTGGCTGAGAGCGGGGTGTTGGTTGGGGCGGCTCGGATTGAGCAGAAATTTGTGTCCGTGGATGGGACGGTTCGGTATTTGATTGGATTTGGGGATGGGCAGAGTGTGGAGACCGTTTGGATGCCGGAGGGGGATGGCGGGGAAGCTGGGGATGGGTCGGAGGCTGGGGTGGAGGCTGAGGGTTTCGCTCCAAGTACCTCGGGGGCTAAAGCCCAATTCCTGGAGCCTGATCCTGGAGCAGGCCTGGAAGGCCTGCTCCACCCTCCTCAACATCGCGGCAGCAAAGATCGTGGAACCCAAAAGCCGTGGCGAGCCTCTTCGGGGCGATCGACTATTTGCGTTTCTAGCCAGGTAGGTTGTGCGGTGGATTGTCAGTTTTGTTTGACTGCGCTGCTGGGGGTGAAGCGCAATCTTACTGCGGGCGAGATGGTGGGGCAGGTTTGCGCGGTCTTGAAAGATCAGGGGGTTTCGCCTCCGGAGGATCGCATCAACCTTGTATTTATGGGCATGGGCGAGCCGTTTCTGAACTACGAGAATTTTGTGAAGGCTTCGCGGTTGCTGGTGGAGGGTGTGGGGATTGCGGAGCGGCGGATGACGGTTTCGACGGCGGGGATTGTGCCGCGCATTCGGGAGTTTGGGGAAGAAAAAATCCGGCCGAAGCTGGCGATTTCCTTGAATGCTTCGAACGATGAGCTGCGCACGCGGGTTATGCCGGTGAACAAGAAGTGGACTCTGGAGATGCTGATGGCGGCGGCACGGGAATTTCCGCTGCGCACGCGGGAATGGATCACGTTCGAGTATGTGCTGCTGGGCGGTGTGAACGACAATCCGGAGAATGCCAGGGAAGTGGCTGAGTTGCTGCGCGGACTGCGCTGCAAGGTGAATCTGATTGCGCTGAATCCGGGGCCGGGAATTGACTTTACGACTCCCAGCGTGGAGCGGGTGGCGCTGTTTCAAAAGATTCTGCGGGAGGCGGGGATTCCTGCGTTTGTGAGGCGTCCGCGAGGACGGGATATTTACGCTGCTTGCGGGCAGCTCAAGCGAACGGTTGAGGTTGCCACATTACCGGAATCCCAGCTGCAGACGATTTCTCCGGCTCCCGAGAGATGACTGGGATCTCGACGCGGATGGTGGTGCCGATGTTGCGGTCCTGGCTCCAGAGAATCCGTCCATTGTGTTGTTGGAGGATGACCTGGCAGGCGCTAAGGCCGAGGCTGGAGAGAGTCTCCGGGGAAGCGAGATCGGGTGCGTCGTTTCCGAGAATCTGATGTTTGGCTTCGGCGAGGGCGGTATCGGAAATGTGGATGATGGCGGTGCCGTTCGCGCACTCCGCGGTTATGGTGAGAACTCGGCTGCCGTGCTGGCCCACCACATGCAGGGCGTCGTTGATGATTTGGACGCAGACCTGGAGAAGTTGGTTGGAATCTCCGCGGACGAGCAGCAGTTCCTGCGGATACTGAGTGCGGACTTCGATTTTTAGAGCTTGCCATTGAGGCTGGGAGAGTTTGACGGCGGTCCGCAATAAAGTGTTGAGATCGATGGGAGCCATGGCGACCGGGCCTTGTTTGGCGAAACTGAGCAGACTCGCCACCAGCGAGCGGGTGCGCCGGGCATGCTGTCCGATTCTTCCTGCCAATTCGCTCTGTTCCGGAGACAGAGGTGTCGACTGCAGCAGGTCGGAATAACCCAGCATGGCGGTGATGGGATTGTTGAGTTCGTGAGCGGCTCCGCCCAGCAGTTGGCCCATCGAAGCCAGTTTTTCAGATTCCGTGATCTGGACCTGTAAACGCTTCAGGTTGCTGAAGGACTCGCGCGAGTGAGTGATCAAGCGGAGCAATTCCCGGTCGAGCAAACGCTGCCGCACAAAAACCATAACGCTCATGAGAAACGCCGTGGCCAGAGTCAGGACCACGCGGAACGAACGGATGGGCGGGGGAACTGTTTCATCGAGCAGGACCCAGGCGGCAAACAGGGGAAGTGAAAAGGCTCCGATCATGCCCAGGCGAGCGAGCCAGACGCCGTGAGAGGTGGAGGTGGAGCGGACGCCGGCTTCCGGTTGGCGTTGGCGGGATTGGAGACCGATGATAGTGATCCAGGCCATGGAAGCCGCCAGGGGAATGTCGTAGAGGCTTCCGCTGTAATAAAGATGGCGGCCGATGGCCCAATTGGCGATGTGAGAACTGGCGGCGTAGGTGAAGCTGGCGCCGAACAGATTGGCGTAGAGAGTTTTCCATCCGCCCTTGCTGCCCATCCAGGCCAGGACCAAGATGGCCAGAAACGCGACTTTCTCGATGAGATACAGAGAATTCAGATCATTGTTGTACTCCGGGATGTTCGGTAGGACGTACTGCCAGGGAATGACGATGAGGTCGTAGAGATAAAGCCACCAAACCACCATCAGGGCAAAATCGAGGCGGCGCAGACGCGCGGCGTACTCGCCCTGCGGAGCATGCGGGCGGAGCGCGAGAGCAGCTATCAGCGGTACGAAATGCAGGAAAAGGATCATGTCGCCGGCGCACAGGTCCGGGACATCGGTGCGGAGCCAGACTTCGTAATAAATCCAGACGAACTGGTAGGCAAACCAGAGGCCCATGCCGGCAGCGAGGAGCGTCCAAAACAGGCGCAAGCGCCCACGCGAGCGCACGGCGTGAGGGATAAGGGAAAGCGTCCCGGAAAGCAGCAAGAGGGACTGAATCACGTCGCTGAGAGCGGTGAGGCGAAAGGATTGAGGCAGAACCAGCGCGGCCAGGATCAGAATAGCCAGACAGGCTGCGACTGCGGCGATCCAGACTTTGACATAGAGCTTGGCGTTGCTGCGCAGGGAAGTGATCCTCGGTGACATTCTAGACTGGGATTTGCGGGGGGGCGGGTTACGTAAGTAACCCGAGCGGCGGGGCGGTAGGGTGCCTCTGTTGGGGATGGCTCAAGGGAAGCGAGCCAAACGCGCGGTTATTGTGTCGCGAAGAGCGCGACACTCGCGCGGCTCGCCTGGGTCCTTCGTTCGCGCAAAGGACGCTCTCTCTCAGGATGACAGGGGCTTTTCGGTGGGGTGCCTCTGTTGGGGACGGCTCAAGGGAAGCGAGCCAAACGCGCGATTATTGCGTCGCAAAGGACGCGACGCTTCGCGCGGCTCGCCCGGGTCCTTCGTTCGCGCAAAGGACGCTCTCTCTCGGGATACAACTAAAAGTTTTGCTTGCTCTGAATCTTTCTTATCAATAGTATGCGGACATTCCCAAATATGCGGACATTCCTGTGATGGGTCTCTCTACGATGGGTCTTTCTACATTCGATCTTTCTACGTTGGATCTTTCTACGTTGGATCGGTGCGTTCTGCGGCGGGGGTTGGCTCGGCTTGCAAGCTGAAGGCAATCGCCGCGTTGTCGGAAGGCCGCCGGCTCCGGCTGATCCGAGCGAGATCCGGCGAATCGAGCGCTGGCTGGCGACGGCACGAGTGTTTCTGGCTGCTTCAGCTCTGGCGGCGGTCTACATGGACCCGACACAGCTGGGGAATTCTCCGGCAGCTTATGGGCTGCTGGGGTTCTACATGGGGAACAGCATTCTTGTGCTGATGCTGGTGCGAAGGCGGAAAGCGTCCACGTCCAGGTTTCGGGTTCTGGTGCATGCGGGAGACATCATATGGCCGGCCTTCATTTCAGTATTTGCGGAAGGTCCGCGAAGCCCGTTTTTTCTGTTCTTCTTTTTTGTTCTGGCGGCTTCGGCCTACCGGTGGGGGTTGTGGGAGACACTGAGCACGGCGGCGGCGGAAGTGGTGTTGCTGTGGGTGGAAAGCTTTCTGCTGCTGCACGTGTGGGTAACGCGTGCGGGAATCGTGCCGTGGCATTTCCTGGCGGGTTTGCAGATCAACGAAACTGAGTTTGAGCCGAAGCGCCTGTTCATGCTGTCGATCTATTTGCTGGTGATGGGGTTGCTGCTCGGGTATCTGGCAGAGCAGCAAAGGCACCTGCGGGCGGAGAAGGCGGTTGTAACCAGCATGCTGGCGAAGGTGCGGGTGGAAGCCGGTTTGACGGGAACGCTGCAACAGATCGGCCGGGAAATCGTGGGCATGTACGCAGCGGCGCGAGTGCTGGTGGCTTCGCAGGAAATTCACAGCCGCAGAACTTTTCTGGGCGAGCTGCGCAATGGAGCCGACGCCCCTTTGGATTTCGTCTGGCTCGATTCCCGGCCGCGGGATGCGAAAACTTATCTGGAGGATTTTCCGGGAGAAGCGTTTTATGCAACCAGCGAGGGGGAGCGCTGGTCGATGATCGCACTGGACCGCGAGGGCAATCCACTGCCTTCTCCTTCCACCGAGCCGCTGGTTCGACTGAAAGAGCGGCAACCCTTCCGGTCTCTGATCGCGATTTCCTTCATCTTCGGAGGCGAATGGCGAGGACGCGTGCTGGTGTTTGACCCGGTATGGCGGGGAGAGACGCAAGAGGAGCTGCGCTTTCTGATGGATTTGTTCCGCCAGGTGGGGCCGGCGGTTTACAACGTCTACCTGCTGCATCGCTTGAGGCGGCGGGCGGGGGCGGCGGAGCGCGCGCGATTCGCTCGAGAGCTGCATGATGGTGCGGTGCAGTCGCTGATTGCGGTTGAGATGCAGGTGGATGTTCTGCGGCGTCAGGCGGAGATTTCGCCGGATGTGGTGGGTGGGGAACTGGGCCGGATCCAGGGCTTGTTGCGCGAGGAAGTTCTGAAGCTGCGGGAACTCATGCAGCAGATGAAGTCGATCGATGTGGATTCCCGAAGATTTCTTAACCTGGTGAATGATGCGGTGGAACGGTTTGAGCGGGAGACTGGGATTTCCGCGAGGTTCGTGACCGATATTACGAAACTGGAGATGCCGGACAAGGTCTGCAGGGAGCTGTTGCGAATTGTGCAGGAGGGACTGGTGAACGTGCGCAAGCATAGCCAGGCACGGCACGCGCTGGTGCGGCTGAGCTCGAATGCGGAGCAATGGAGCTTGACGCTGGAGGACGACGGCAAGGGCTTCCCATTTTCAGGACGCCTGACGCAGGACGAACTTGAGCAAATCGGTAAAGGGCCGATGATAATCAAAGAACGAGTACGTTTGATTGCGGGAGCACTCACTGTAGAATCAAATCCCGGTCTGGGGACCCGCCTGGAGATCAGAGTTCCGAGAGGTGGAGAAGCGTCCTATGAACTTTAAGAAGTCACAGCCTGTTCGTATCGTGATCGCCGACGACCATCCGATTTTCCGGGATGGTCTGCGCCGGCTGCTGGAAGCGGAGCCGGATTTGAAGGTGATGGGTGAGGCGTCGGACGGCGCAGAGGCGGTAAGACTGGCGCGGCAGATGAAGCCGGACATTCTTCTGCTGGACCTCGCGATGCCGAGACATCCGGGACTGGAAGCCTTGCGGGATTTGAGCGCGGGGACGAGTTCGACTCCGGTGCGAGTGATCCTGCTGACGGCGGCGGCGGAAAAGAGCCAGATTGTGGAGGCTCTGCAGTTGGGGGCGCGAGGCGTGGTATTAAAAGATTCGGCCACGCAACTGCTGCTGAAGGCGATCCACACAGTAATGTCTGGCGAGTACTGGGTGGGACGGGAGAGTGTTTCAAACCTGGTGCAATACCTGCGCACGCTGGTGCAGTCTTCCAGCGACGAAGCGAGGCAGAAGAAATTTGGCCTGACCCCGCGGGAATTGGAGATTGTTGCGGCAGTGGTGGCGGGATACTCGAATAAAGAGATTGCGGAATACTTCAAAATCAGCGAAGACACGGTGAAACACCATCTGAGCAATATCTTCGACAAGCTGGGGGTGTCCACGCGGCTGGAGTTGGCGCTGTTCGCGGTAAACCAGTCGCTGCCGCTGAAAAGCATTGGCTGACAATGACTTAGCGGCCTGAGCCGAGGTGCCGAGAATGGCACTTGTGGGCTATTGGCGGGCGCGACCCCGGTATTTATCATGTATTCACAATCAGCCCCTCGGGACGAAAACTGATCCGGCACAGATTTGGAGAGGTCTTTTGTCCCTATTTGGATTAAGAGGGGTGGGGTTGTGACAGATTCCTAAGGAGACGGAGCCCGTGGCCAAGATTCTGCAAGTGCTTTGGAGCGATGAGAGTGGTCAGGATATCGCCGAGTATGCGGTAATGCTGGCGGTGATCCTTGTAATCGTGGTCGGCACGGTCCGGCTCATCGGTTCGAACGCCAACAATGTATTCTCGAGTGTTGGCAGCGCGATTCAATAATCGCGGGCGACTGTTAATATCCAGATTTTGCGGGGCGCGCCGAAGGGCGCGCCCTTCGTTTTTTGGGGCGGGTTTCGGGATGGTGCGGGTTGGCTTACGCGTTGGGCCGGTGGAGAGGGAGGTCCTTCGCTTCGCTCAGGATGACAATCTCCTCAGGATGACAATCACGCCCTTACTTTGGAGAAGGTGTGGTCAGCGCGACCTTTTCGCTGCCTGCAGCTGAGAGCCTGGTTAGGTAAGGGAAGAATGGAGTGATCTCGAACGGGATATTTTCCCGCGCAGAGGTCAGAGCCACGGGCTTGGCCTTGGCCAGTTCCACCTGATCGGACCAGGGATCGAGCTTGATGCGTCCCCCCAGAGGAAGCGCGGCAATCTGATCGACACGCTTCGGATCCAACTGGGGTGCGTTGGCCAGGAGTACGGACATGCGGAGATCTTTGCCGCCTTTGCCCTCGGCGAAGCTGTTCCCCAGATGCGGGCGAATCAAGTTGGGAAGTTCGGGAGCGTGTTCCTGCAAGGATTTGAGGAACAGCCCGGCGCTGCCAAGCTTGTCTTTGTAGGGGGAGTTCTTCAGGAGTTCGAGAGCCTTGGTATCCGCAGCTTCTTCGTCACCGGGCCGGCGTTTGAAGTCGAGGCGCTGAAAAGAGTCCTGATCGGGGAAGAACATGCGATCGTTGAATGCGAGCTTAGTGTCGAGCTTGTGGCCGAGCACGATGTGAGCGAGTTCGTGAGACAAGACCATGGCGAGCGAAGCTTCGTCGGGCAGAACATCGAGCAAGCCGCGACTGATCACGATGGTGTGCCCGATGGTGAATGATTCCAAAGGCGAGGTGAGCAGGACGCGGCAGCGGACATCTCCCTGGAGATCGATGTTATTCGTCACCAACAGATTATTGACTACGGTTAGAAGGACCTTGTCGACTTCACTGGGAGGCGCGAGGAGACCGATCCTCTGAAGGCGCTCGACCGCGTTATCTTCAGCTTGACGTTCCCACATGCGCTCGGCGACCACGGGAGAGGCGTCGGCGGCAGCGTCGCTCTGATCCTTTACTGAGTCCTGAGGCGAGTCAACCAGAATCTGGGTGAACTCTGAATTCTTGTTCAGGCCCTTCAAGTCGTATCCCCAGAGGCGGGTCTGCCCGCGGAAGTGCATCGTTTTGGTGATGCCGGCCTTGAGATCGGATTCCTCGCTGTAGACATAAGCGGGCAGCCAAGTGCCGGGACGAAGATTCAAACGCCAGCTGTCGAAGTGAAGGTAAGCGGTGTTCTTGGAGTGGGGCGAATAGGTGCCGTTGAAGCGCACCACGTTGTAATCCTGATCTTCGACCCAGATTCTGCCCATGAAGCGGGCCATGCCGGAGTCTTCTCTGGGTTCGACATCGATCACCAGGCAGCGTACTTCTCCGAGAAACTCACGGCGTACGAAAGTGAACTTGTAGTACCTCTTTTGGAAGTCAGTATCGAGGATCACCATCTGGGCGAAGCCCAGCGGGAGGAAATGCATGGAGTAGAGACCGGTGAGCCGTTTGACCATGCGCTGGCCGAACCCAGGCTGGCCCACGAATGAGGTATCTTCGGGGCCGTCACTCATGTCAAGGCGCCCGAGGAAATACTGATCTTTGAAGGGAACGGCAGTGCCATCTTTGTCGGTTCTGAGATCCTGGAGATAAGTCTCGACCATGGGATGCAGGTGGCGCATCTGCGCGAGAAAGAGATGCTCTCGCTGGACGACGCGATCCAAGACCTCATTGAACGAAGCTGGGGGCGGAGCAGACATCACTCCTGCTCCGGCGCTTTGTCCCGCCGCCGGGGCCGCCTCCGTGGTTGCGGCCGGCGGTGCGGAAGACATTGAGTCTTGCGACCCATTTTGCGAAGCGTCTTGCGAGATCGCGGGCCAAGACCAGGCCAACAACAGAAACAACGAAAGCGAACCTACCTTGAAAATACGCATAAACAACCCTTCTAGGAGCGAGTTACGCCATTTGAAAAATAATATGAACAACGACCGTGGAATCGGTCGGCTGGCCATCCTTCACGGCCGGCTTGAAGTGAATCTGCTCGGCGGCCTTGACGGCGTTATCGTCGAGGCCGTGACCCAATCCGCGGACCACGCGCACGACCCGGAGTTTACCGGAGGCCTCGAGAACCACTTCCAGGAGGACCTCGCCTTCAATTTTCAGACTCCGTGCTTCTTGAGTATAGACGGGAGTAGGCTTGGAAAGGATTTCCGCGGGCAGTATTTTGGCGGTTTCCGCGGGCTGGGAGTGCACAGTGGGCGGCGCGGGCACATCGGCGCTGGCGAAGCCAGTGGACTGAACCGTCCCGGTGGGGCGGGGGCGATTGTCTGGAGTGGCGGTTCCGTTGCCAAATCCTGAACTTACGACCACGCCGGGCACGCCTTTGGCGCCGGCGGTTCCGTTGCCACTACCGGCTCCGGAGGGAAGATCAAAGGATCCGAGCGCCGCGATGTTGACGGCCTTGCCTTGATCCGCTTTGGCGGGAATTGCGTTGGGATCGCCAAAGCCTCCGGTCTGCACCTGAGAGGGAGCGCGCGCGATGGTGGGAGCAGCAGAACTGCCGGTGGAAAACACATTGGTTTTCACCGCCTGCTTGGGAATCACGGGCGCAGGAGCAGGAGCAATCGTGTCCAATCTCCTGGTGGGGATGTTGACTGTAGGAGCGGGAGCCTCTTCAACTTTGACGGGAGTTTTCGGCTGGGGTGCGGGCAGTCGTAGGGCGTCGGCCGGCGGATCCAATCTGGCGACGATCGGGGGCTGCGGTAGTTGGCGCACTGGCTGCGGCTGATGATTGACCGGAACCGGGGTGCTCACCAGTTCAACCGAACGGAATGTGTGCTCCGGAGCTGTGACGACCGAGGGATACAGCAGGCGCGCCCATATCACAAGCGCGACCGCGCCAGCCTGCAATCCGGTGCTGAAAACGAATTCGGTCCAAGGGGCCCTCGCCTTCGGTAGCTGGGAGAAGAGAGTCACTTGGGAAACAGAAGAACTCATAGCAGCTTTTGGCCGTCCGTCCTTCAAACCCTTGTTGGGGTCTGAAAGTTTCTCACCCCGGAGCGGCGTTACGCCGCTGGGACTGCAGGGGGGCGAGGCATTCATAGTTTACTACCTCAGGGCTTGCTGCCCAGAATGAAAAGTGCACGGCAAAGGCCATTCACCGCTAAGTTGGGAAGTCTATCCTGTTGATCCTTCAATTACTTATGCCGACCGCTAGAGCTGCTGGGGCGGCCAGGGCAAGAAAGAGCAAAAAATTTCACTTGAAGCGAGTCTTTTACTTCCGGGGGTCGGTTTCCGGGTGCAGGCTTACGGGTACGCCACACTGTGGTGCCTCAGGGTTCGACTGTAGGCCTTTCAGCAGTGCACAACCTTGGGACTATCGATCCCTTTGGTGGCGTTGCGGGTGTCGACGACTAGCTGGGCTTCGCCAACGATCTTTTTGTAATCATAGGCGGAGTGATCGGTGACGATCACAATGCAATCGTACTGGCCGAGTTTTTCGAGCTCCGTCCGCTTCATCTGCAGGTCATACTTGCGCCCCTTCCCGATGAAGGGAAAGAAAGGATCGTGATAGCTGACCTGGGCGCCCTCCTTTTGCAAAAGCTCGATGATGGTGAGGCTTGGAGACTCGCGCAGATCATCGATATCTCTCTTATAAGCCACGCCCAGGATGAGGACGCGCGCTCCGTTTACCGATTTCTTGTGCTGGTTCAGCGCGCCGCCGATGGAGGCGAGCACGTGATAGGGCATGTTGGTGTTGATCTCCCCTGCCAGCTCAATGAAGCGGGTGCGGAAGTCAAATTGCTTGGCCTTCCACGAGAGGTAGAAAGGATCGACCGGAATGCAATGACCACCGAGACCCGGTCCGGGATAGAAAGGGTGAAAGCCGAAAGGTTTGGTCGAAGCTGCTTCGATGACTTCCCAGATATCCAGTCCCATGCGCAGGCAGAGCAGCTTCAGTTCGTTGACCAGGGCGATGTTGACACAGCGGTAGATATTCTCCAGCAGCTTGGTCATCTCCGCTGCGGCGGGCGAGGAGACGGGGACGGTGCGATGGAAGATGGAGCCGTAGAGAGCGCCAGCCAGCTCCGAGGCTTGCGCGTTCAATCCCCCGACCACTTTGGGGATGTCGCTGCGGGCGACCGTAGTGTTGCCTGGGTCCTCGCGCTCGGGAGAGAAAGCCGCAAAGAATTCTTTTTCCGGGCCGGGAGTTTGCGAGGGAGTGTCGGGCGAAGCTCCGCGGGCGGCCTTCAGTCCCTGCTTGTTTTCTTTCTCCAGGATCGGCAGCATGACTTCTTCGGTGGTGCCGGGGTAAGTTGTACTCTCGAGAATCACCAATTGGCCAGCTTGCAGATGAGGCGCGATGGCGTGTGAGGTATCGGTGATAAAGCTGAGATCGGGTTCGTGATATTCGTTGAGAGGAGTGGGGACGCAGATGATGACGGCATCCATTTCGACGAGCCGGGCGTATTCGGACGTGGCCGAGAAGCCTTGCGCCTTGGCTTTCTGGATTTCTTCGGCGCTGATGCGGTAGATGTAGGAGTTGCCCTGGGCGAGGGTGTCGACCTTGCGCTGATCAATGTCGAAGCCGGTGACGGAAAATTTCTGTTCGCTGAACAGCAGGGCGAGCGGCAGTCCCACGTAGCCGAGGCCGATGATACCGATCCGCGCCTGGCGCTGCTGGATCTTGTTTTTAAGCTGATCGTAACCTGGGCGGTCGGTGGGTGGGTCGGCGGCCCGGTTTGCGGGAGAGTGAATCGTCATCGTTGTCGTTAGTCTTTGATTTTTATCTTTAATCGTTGTCGTTATTGTTGCGGCTGGCGGTCTCTTCCAGGCGTGAATTTCACTTCGATTCTAGCATGCAGTTGGGGCACGACATGGCGCCGGAGTGAGGCGAAGCGCAGAGGAATCAGGTTCGCTTCCGGAGTTGGGAATTTAAAAAGATTTATGACAACACCTTTATATGACAAGACGTTTGTGACGACACGTTTATGACAAAAGATCGCGCAACGCATCGTGAGTGGTTTCTTGCCCTGGCGTCATCCGGAATATTGATGATAGGTCTGGCCGCGAGAGCCGGCAGTTTTCTTGTGGTGGATGCGCCAATCCGTTCCGATGTGATTCTGGTGCTGGCGGGTGAAACGGTGCAGCGTCCCGAACGCTCGCTGCAACTTCTGGCCCAGGGATATGGGAGGCGGATTGTGCTGGATGTGCCCGCGAAGATGAAGGTCTACGAATTCACCGACATTCAGTTGGCACAGAAGTACATTCAGGATTTGCCGCAACCGGCGTCGATCACTATCTGTCCTATCGAAGGACTCTCCACCAAAGACGAGTCGAAGGACGCGAAGCAGTGCCTGACGGGCGAAAGCGGCAAGAGTGTGCTGCTCGTGACTTCAGACTTCCACACGCGGCGCGCGCTAAGCGTTTTCCAGCGGGAAGTTCCGGGATATTCCTACTCAGTAGCGGCTGCGCGGGATGGAGAGCAATTTGGCGTCAGGTGGTGGACTCATCGCCAATGGGCAAAAACCTTAGTGGATGAATGGCTGCGACTAATCTGGTGGAAGGTGGTCGACCAGTGGGGCAAAGCACCGGTTGCGGCGGAGTTGCGATAGAGATTTCCACTGGGCGATCTCTTCCCAAGCACAAAACCATTTGACTGGCAAGAACCTTGGAGCGTACGATGCCTTGGAGAGTCACCAAATTAGTTAATAACGGAGTGTGGGATGAGCATGGCTGCTTTCCGCAAGTTGGTGAGTTGCGTGCTACTACTGATGGTGCCTGCTTCGCTGTTTGCAGCGGACCAACCTGATGCCGTGCTGTACAGCCATGGAACCGCACAGCTCAATGGCAACAACATCCGGAGGTCGTCTGCTATCTTTTCCGGTGACTTGGTACAGACCAATGCGGACTCCGTTGCCAATATCAATGCTACAGGTTCGACCGTCCTGGTTCTGAATGACTCGCTCGTTCAGTATGAGGGCAGCTCGGTCAAATTGGAGCACGGAGGCGTGACCATATCGACCTCGAAGTTACTAGCGACTCGCGCTGGCGCCGTTCTTGTGTCACCAGCCACTAGAGTTTGGACCGAATTTGAAGTCAGGGATGTGGATGGTAGGGTCCAGATCGCGTCCAGAAAGGGCGACCTGACCATCAGCGATGCCACGGGCACCACTACACTGGCACAAGGTCAGCAAACCACTCGAGACGAATCACAGCCGCAGGACGATTCGCAGTCGCAGAAGGACAATAAGGAAAAAAAGAAGAGAGGCGCAGCAGCTGGACCCGCTCCTCCCGCCGCGGCGGGGGGAATCCTCAACTCCCCTGTGGCAGTGGCAATTGGCGGGGGCGCGATCCTCGGTGTGACAACTTGGGTGTTGCTCCAAAGCGGCACACCGATTAGTCCAGCGATCCCATGAGCTCCTAGAGTTGGTTTCGTGCGCCTCTCGACTGCCCTCAGAATTCCGCCAAGCCTCTGTGAAACAAATTCCCGCTCTCGGCGCCGGTCCCAGGTTCCAATCAAGCGTGAGGGCGTTATGGAAAAGCTTCGTCGCGAGCTCTTTCTTCCTGCTCTGGTTCTGGCGTCGTCGTTTGCGTTCACCTGTGACGCGAGGTCACAGGGTCAAGATCCGCTCCAATCCATCACGGCAAGCGCAGCAACTGTACAAGACTATCCCAACGGGCAAGTGCAGTTCATTGCTACCAGCCATTTACAGTGATCCGTCCCGCGCGGTCACTCCGCCCTCGGCCATGTGGGGGTTGCCTGCTGCCCAAAACGTGTCCACGAGTGGAGTACCCGTCACCGCCGAAGGCATGGCTCAGTGAGCGCTTGGGAGCGCTCGGCATCGACACTTACGCGATCCGGGTAGAACCAATGACCAATGTAGAGTGTCTCGTGATCACCGCCCGCCGGGCTTTTTGAGCGCAGGCTTGGCAGTCTTCTTTGCCTCGCCTTCCCGGCCGCCGATCAGAGTTAAAGCATCCGCAGCATTGAATGGGAATTGTCGGACCGACGATTGGCCAATCGTGCTCAACGTTATATCCACGCGGCGATCGCTTGCGAGAATAATCGTCGGCATGTTTCCGAGAGCCCTTTGACGCTCTTCCGGGCTGAGCTGAGGATTATTCTCGATCGCATCCTTCACTGCGGCTTCGGTGAGAGCGTGTCGAGCGCCAAACGCCTTTGTATCGATGCTGGCCTCGGAAATGCCCTGTTCGACCAGGAAGCTCTTGACGCGCTCGACACGCCGCTCGGAAAGCTTCTGATCGTATTTAGTGTGGCCTCGCGGGTCGGCGTGGCCCTCCAGGAGCAAGTGCGCCTCCGGCTTACTTTCGAGATACTTCTTGAAGTCGGCGGCTAGCGCAACCAGAGTTTGCTGTTGACTGGCAACTAGCCCGGCGTCGGGATTCTCGACCGGCGGCATCGACGTCGGGAAGTAAATGCTTTCCAGAGCGAGGCGAGATTCCATCACTTCGATCTCCGGTTTCGGCAGAGGC
>Ga0070766_10000214_pt1 | contig 24087 bp, 26 predicted proteins | sample HubBroMetageWFT6_FD_69782 | JGI IMG/M metagenome (GOLD analysis project Ga0070766, IMG submission 69782) | Warmed and freeze-thawed soil microbial communities from the Hubbard Brook experimental Forest, New Hampshire - Hubbard Brook CCASE Soil... | ecosystem: Environmental > Terrestrial > Soil...
CTCCATCAAGACGACGGTGTCGTGATGGATGGTGTGTGAAACCTCGTGACAGAGCGTTCCAGCGAGCTGCTCTCTGTTCTTTACGAAATACATGAGCGAATCCACGACATAAACATTCCCGCCGGGGGTCGCGAAGGCATTCGGCTGCTCCTCGTGGACCAGGTAGAACTTGAAGGGATGGTTGTATCGCGGTTGCGCTGCTTGTGTGATGGCGTCCGCGATTGGTTTTAGTTGGTCGTACAGGGGGGAAGACTCGATGATTTCACCCTTGGCCTTCAGCTCGTTGAAGACCTCCTGGCCCATTTGCACCTCCTCGTCCTGGTCCTGTTGTTGGGCCGCTACAGGTATTCCGACTGCCGGTAGACACAGCGCCGCAGCAGCAATCAGAAACCAGCGTCGAAGTGTCTTAGATGTAGCCATTGTTCATCTCCTGCAAAACCCTAGGCGTCACTGCTTAGGGCGATTGAATTCCTGGTCGTGCGTCGTGCCCGCCCCTAATTACCAACGAGGTTGGCTCATTGGGGACGAAGTTACTCATGAGCTTCGCGTTGAAGCTGGTCCAACGAGGTCATGAGTTTGGTCATTTCTGCCCCTATGTGCATCCGGATGACCATGTCGATCTCCGATCGCGTCGCCTCTCCGTCTCCATGAGATCCGGATCCATCGAGCAATGCCTTGGCTCCCTGGAACCGTGTGCTGAACTTCTTTCTTATTTCTGGTATGTTCACGGATTTCTCCCTTTCCGGGCCAAGCCGCATCAGCATAACGGGAATAAACTTCGGAGTTACTCGGATGCAGCCATGGTCCCTCTCCTACGAACCTTTTCCGAATCAACGGAGCCGCCCACATCAGGATCGCTCTAGCGGACGGTCCGTTGATCCGGACCCGGTTTCGCCCTTACATCTTGCTTTGGCTCAGTGCGCCACCGGCTGACTCTTAACCTTCGCGGAGAGCTGATCGACCGAGGTCTTGAACTTGGCCACGTCAGCGTCAATGTCGGCCTTGACTTTAGCCGCGATCGCTACCTCTCCCACTGTCTTCAGGTCGTGATGCACTTTCTTCTCGATTTCCTGGTTCTTTGCATTGAGGCGGGCAATCGTGTCGATCTCCGACTGCGCCAGTTTTCCCTTGGCGTGAGCTTCCAGGCCATTGAGAACTGCTTTGGCTTCCTGCAACGGCGCGTTGATCTTCTCTTGATATGCTTTGATCTCTGCTATGTTCATGGAACTTCTCATCCTTTCAGTAAATGAATAGTGTTGAAGCGGCTTACGCCGCCACTCTGTTTTGCAGAACGCTTTCCACTTTCTGCTGCTGACCACGGCTTAACGTCGTGGTGAGAATAGTCCCGCCGTAGCCGCGGAACTCGTCGGCCACGATGTCGGGATTGGCGGTCCGCAGAAGCGCATAAATCGCTGAGTCCCCGGGCTGGATCAATGCTCCGACCTGCTTGACGAAGTCGTCAGGAATGCCGAACTCGTTCTTCCACCACGAAGCGTCAATGGCGCCTGCGCCCGCACCGAGTGCGCCACCTGCGAGAGCGCCTGCCGCCAGGGCCCCCGCTGCCGGTGCGGTCGCCCCGCCGGTGAACGGGATAGCAAGAGTGAGGCCGATGAGCGATCCCCACAGACCACCCCATCCCGCGCCTTCTCCTGTGGTCATCTGGTAGCTCTGGTCGACGCGCAGCTTGCCGTTGTAGTCGCGATAGACTGCGACTGCGTCGTGAAGGTCGACCACCCAGTCGTCGTCCATTGCTTGTAACTCGTTGAGTACCTCCGATGCCCGGTACATATCTTTCTTGAAACCAACTACGATCAGTTGTGCCATGACTGTTCTCCTTATTCAGCATGTTGTGTAACTATTGATGGATTGCGAGTCGTTCTATCACTCCTGTGACTTTTCCTCGCGCTTATAGAGATCGACTGCACAGCCCTGCTGCCTCTGTGCGCGGAATTAAGCAGGTCCGCCAACGTATCGTTCAAGCTCTCCCGTACCACTCCGGACCTTCGCGGCGATCATGATTCTGGAGATGCCGCCGATCAGAACAGCAACGCCCACCAGCGTGCCAATGGCCCAAAGCGAACTGGAGGGCCACTTTGCGAAAATCAGAATGCCGAGCAGCAGGCTGGCAATGGCATCAGCGAGATACCAACCCCAGCCATCGAGCGGCTTCATCTGGAATGCGGTCACGGTGAGCATTCCCGCCTGGATCAGCAGCAGCGTCCCCAGAACTCCAGTCAGCACGATCACGCCTTCAATGGGCAGAAACGCCAATGCGATGCCGGCGACCAACCAGAGAATGCCTAAGAGAACTTTCAGGAAGAAATTCCCCACCGTCTGCGTGTGCAGCGCGAAGACAAACTGGGCGATACCAACCAGGATCAGGATCCAACCTAGTAACACCGTTGTAACCATCGCGGTGGCAAATGGGTAAATAATCAGAAACACACCCAGCACCGCAGTTAGGACGCCCATGGCTATGCTCCACGCGGAACGCTTCTTGACGTCGTCAGTTAAGCTTTGTGTCGACATTCGATCCTCCTTATGTCGCGAATGTTGTTGAAGAAGGGGACGTCTTCTCGACCTCCCCTTCGGGCCGGCCGTTATCGGCCCAGCTGAGGTGTCTCGCGTTACGACGCCTTCGCCTTGGCGGCCGCTGCTTTCGCTTTGAGTATCTGGACCTTGGCCTGCGCCTCTTTCTCCGCGGCCGCACGCCTGTCTTTGGCCTTCTGCAATTGCGCCTGAATCTTGGAATCGAGCTGGTTGATTTTCTCGTGCAGTTTTGCCTTGTGGTCGGCATGAGCCTTGGCGTGTTCCGCCTTCATTTGGGCGAGGTCAGCCTTCATGGCGTTGACTTCCTCTTCGTTGGAAGTTTTTCTCGCTTCCGACAGAGCGCGGCGAAACACCGTTCCGCCAATCGTCTCCATGCGGGTGTCCACGGGGGTGGTCCAGTCCTCTTCGATCTCGGCTACAAGCGCCACCCGGTTCGGCAGCAATTGCTTGGTGACGTCGGAGATGAAATCGTCGCCAATCCGAGCGTTGTCGATGTCAGCGGCCGAACCGGCAGCGAATCCTGCCGTGGCGCCGATCGCCAAGCCTGCTGGGCCGCCCAGCAGACCGATGAGGCTTCCTAGCGAAGTGCCGAGCAGAGTGCCCAGTGGTCCGGAGTCATCGCCCTGTTTGAGCGACGCCGTGCCATCCGCGTGTTTCGCCAGCACCGCATACGCGTAGACGCTGATGCTGCCTTCGTTATCCAGTTGCAGAAGGGCTTTTTTCCCTTCGTACGCTTTGGTTTCGTTGTCAAATACCACTACCAACATTCTGTCCATGATGTTTTCTCCTTTTGATTTTGCTGTTGCTTCCTAGTGGGTCCGTATTCCATGTGGGTGTTAATGTCGCAAATCACGGCTGACAGCACATCACGAGATGCAATGTTTTCTGCTACCTCGGATGGTCTGTGGACGAATACGCCCATCGGGGCACGCTGACGCTGAGGCCTGTTCTCACATGCTTCTTTCTTTCGCAATCCACTCGCGGATGTAGGCCGGGCAATTCTCGAGCTTTGTGCCATCCGCTTCGCAACGTGTAAGAAACATCACTGCGTCGCGGTCCACGAGCCTTACCTCTTTCAAGTCCAGAACGATGTTGTTATCTGCGGCCTCGCCTTCGAGGAGGCTCTGCAACTCCGCCAAATGTTCGGTTTGGATTCGACCACTCATGGTGAAAACCACAAATCCGTCGTCCACCGATCTTTGAATCTTCAGAGTCATTGCCCTCTTTCTGAAGGCCACATCTACACGGGTGGTAGTGCAATGCGAATGCCAATCCCAAGTACTTGAAAACGCTTGAGCGCACGCAATCGCACGTTCGCGAATGTTCGAGAACTTGCGAGATGTCGTGAAAATGTCTGGGAATTCGCGAACGAGATGATTTACGCGAAGCGACGCTTGTTGATCTTTAGCGAGCGGATTTTCGATTCCAACGTGGATGGCGGGATCCCCAGCTTGGCTGCCGCGCCGGATGCTCCGGACACCCGCCCTTTGGTTTCTGCCAGTGCGGCTTCAATAATTTCTTTCTCTTGTGATACCAGCTTGTGGGGAAGCGGCTGAGTGACTTGGGGAATGGAAATGGCCTCCCGTGACAGCCAACTCTCATCGACGGAAAAGTTCTCGGTTTCGCACAAAATGACCGATCGCTCGATTACGTTCTGCAGCTCACGAATATTTCCAGGCCACGGGTAGGACTGCAACAGGTCCACGGTCTTTTTGTCGATCGAGCGGATATGCTTGCCCGCCTTGGCGGCGTAGCGTTGCACGAAATACTCGACCAGCATCAGGATGTCGTCCTTCCGTTCTCGGAGAGGTGGCACCTCGATGGGAAACACATTGAGCCGATAAAAGAGGTCCTGGCGGAAGGTCCCATTGGATACGGCTGCCTTCAGATCACGATTCGTGGCAGCGATGACGCGAACGTCGATATGGATAGGCTGCTGTCCCCCGACCCGCTCAAATTCCCGTTCCTGCAGTACCCTCAATAACGCGACCTGAGTGCCGGGCGAGAGTTCGCCGACCTCGTCCAGGAAAATCGTTCCGCCGTCGGCCAGCTCGAAGCGGCCGAGCCGGCGCTGCATGGCTCCCGTAAAGGCCCCCTTCTCATGACCAAATAACTCCGAGGAAATCAAGTCATGGGGAATTGCTGCACAGTTCACACTGACGAATGCGCGCGAGGCACGGTGTGATCGTCGGTGGATGGCGCGTGCAACAAGCTCTTTGCCTGTTCCCGTTTCACCCGTGATAAGAACCGTAGAATCACTTGGCGCAACTTTGGAGATATGCGAGAGCACAGTTCGCAAAGCGGAGGAGGTCCCGACAATCTCTTCAAACATCGAGGTTTCGTCGATTTCTTCACGTAGAGCCGCGTTTTCGTAGCGAAGTCTATCTTCGGCCTGCTTGCGCTCTTCGATGTCAGTAGCTGCGCCGTACCATCGTTTTATGTTCCCCCTTTCATCTTTAAGTGGATTTAGGCGCATCAGAAACCAGCGAAACTTCCCGTCGTGCCTCAGCAACCGCGCTTCGAACTCAAAGGGCGCCCTTTCAAGAAATCCCTTTTCTCTTTCGCTGAGAAAGTGTTCACGATCATCTGGATGAACGAATTGAACTCGAGACGCGGCTCGCCATTGGTCGATGTCGATCCCGAAATACTCGAGCCCTGCGCGATTGGCCCAGAGGGGGCCCCCAGCAGGCGCACTTACCCCGACTTGCTGCGGCGTGAGGTCCAGAATCTGCCGGATCTCCGTTTCTTGTTCCCGGATTTCGGCCTCTGCACGCTTACGCTCGGTGATATCCATCACCGTTCCCACAAATTCAACGAGTTGGCCGGACGTACTCAGAACAGGATGACCTACGACGTGAATGTCCCTTACGGGGCCATCCGGATGCACAATGCGGTAGTCCGCCTCCCACTCTGCCTTCTCGCGGATAGCCGTCTGGGTTAGTTCCGTGAAGCCGGGTTGGTCGTCGGGATGAATCCGCTGAAAGAATTCCTCGAATCGGGGCAAACCATCCTGTGGATCGAAACTCAGAACACGGTAGCATTCCTCCGACCAGTACCTGATATCGTGGTCTGGACCCCATGCCCAACTGCCTGTCTGGCTCAGCCTCTGTGCTTCCGCCAGATAGGCTTCGCTTTCACGCAGCGTTTGTTCGGCGAGCTTGCGATCGGTGACGTCCATCGAGCTACCCACGAATTGCACGAGTTCTCCCGCCGCGCTTAGGACCGGATGGCCCACTGTGTGAACCCACTTGAGCTTTCCGTCAGGAGGAAGAAGGCGGAACTCTACCTCGTAGTCCGACTTCTCACGAATTGCTCGTTCGAGTGTTCCTTCCCAGATGCCTCGATCTTCTGGATGTATTCGCTGGAGCCGTTCTTCCCACGCTGGCGCCCCTTGCTTGGGGTCAAATCCGTAAATGCGGTACCACTCGTCCGACAGGTGCATTGCTCCGCGATCGGCTACCTGCCATGCCCAACTGCCCATGTGCGTTAGCCTCTGCGCTTCTGCGAGATAGTTTTCGCTTTGGCGTAAGGCTTCTTCGGCCCGTTGTTGTTCGCTAACGTCAGTCGCCGCTCCTACAAACTCGCGATTGCCGGATTCATCCAGCGGCGCGCGAGCCAGGGCGTGGACGTACTTGATTCTCCCATCCGGCAGCAGCAAACGATAGGCATGCTCGAAATGTGATACCCCTTCAGACGCACGTTCGATGACCTGCTGGAAGTCGGCACGGTCCTCGGGATGGACGCGCTCTACGATGGAATCGATGTTTGGCCTGACTGTGGGGTCATACTCAAAGATGCGATAGGTTTCGTCTGACCAGACAATCTCTCCGCTGTCAGGCCTCCACCCGAAACTTCCTGTGTGGCTGAGCCTTTGAGCTTCCGCCAGGTACGCTTCGCGGCGTCGGAGCTCCTGAGTCAGCAGTTCGTGGTCAGTAACGTCAATGGCGGTGCCAACGATACTTTTCAGCGTCCCATCCTCGACGACAGGAGTTCCAACGCAACGGACGTACCGAACTTCGCCGTTGGGTCGCACAATGCGCTTGGTGACGTCACACCCCGAAGCGTCCGCAACGATTCGCTCGATTACCAATGCCATGAACTCGCGATCTTGTAGATGGATACACGCCAGGTAGCCCTCAAGGCTAGGTGCTCCTTTCGCCGGATCCAGGCCGTAAATCTGAAACAGCTCGTGAGACCAGTGGTCGAAAAACCCTGAAGGATTGAATGCCCAGCTGCCCATATGGGCAAGTCGCTGCCCTTCAGCGAGATAAAATTCGCTTTGTTGAAGCGCCTCCTCGGCGCGCTTGCGGTCAGTAATGTCCTGGACTGTGCCGAACAAGTGGTAGGGCCTGCCCGACGCGTCCCTCTTCACGTCGCCCTGAAAGTGGGCGATGCGCACTTCGCCCGTTGGCCGAACAAGGCGACACTGGGCGTTAAAGCGGGCACCCCCGAGAGCCTCTTCCATGCCTCGCTCCCAATCTTCGGGGTGGATCTTCTCTCGCACCGTGGCTAAGTCCATGGAACGTTCCTGAGGCCGCAGTCCGTAGATGCGATAGGTTTCATCCGACCAGTTCACGCGATCCGTTACGACGTCCCATTCCCAGTAGCCGACATGGGTGATGCGCTGGGCTTCTTCAAGCTTGGCGTTGCTTTCCTGCAAGTCGTGAGACGTCAACTGCAGAGCCTCCTCGGCGCGCTTGCGGTCTTCGATGTCGTAACCGGTTCCATACCACTTGACGATAGTTCCTGAATCGTCGCGCAACGGCACCTTGCGGATCAGGAACCAGCGGTAGACCCCATCCGCCCGTCGCACCCGGGCCTCATTTTCAAAGGGCTTTCCCTTCGCCCGGGCGGTTGCCCACTCTTTCACGAACTTCTCGAGGTCATCGGGATGAATAACTGCGTTCCAGCCCTGACCTTGCAGGTCATCCAACGAACGACCCGTATAGTCCCGCCATCCTTTGTTGATGAAATCTACCGAGCCATCAGGCCGCGCCCTCACGACCAGCGCAGGAATGGTGTCGACGACCAGTCGAAGCTGGTCTTCGGCCATGAGTGAAAGTCGATCCGCTTCGTTGATGTGAGACGTCTTAGGCGACCCCATCTAAGCCTCGCCTGACAAGGAATATCGCCAATTGTATGTCGGTTCGAAGCCGTAAATCAGGAATAGTTCAGTACCGCCCAAGACAATAAAAGAAAGGAATATCGGGCTGAGAGGGCTCGGAGAGGACCTCGCCCTAGCGCACTATTCGATGAAATCTACCGAGCCCCATCAGGCCGCGCGCTCACGACCAGCGCGGGACTGGTGTCGACGAGCAGTCGAAGCTGGTCTTCGGCCATGAGTAAAAGTCGATCCGCTTCGTTGATGTGAGACGCTCTCAAAGAGCCATCACTTGCTGGTTTTGATCGACGACGATTCCACCGATACGCTCTGCAGCGTCTGCAAAGAAGACGGCGGCCTCTTCCCGAGCCTGGTTCTCGGCGTGAATGAAGGTTACGTCGGTAAGTCCGATGAACCCCAGAATGTGGCGCAGGTAGGGTTCCTGAAAATCGAAAGCTTCCCTCGCAGTGCCTTTTTCATACGCGCCGCCGCGGGAAGTGATGACGACAACTTTCTTTTGTGTGAGAAGGCCTTGCGGGCCGTTTGGTCCGTAACCAACGGTTTTCCCGAGCCGCACAATCTGATCAATCCACGCCTTGAGCGAAGAAGGGATGGAGAAGTTGTACATCGGCGCGCCGATGACGACTATGTCCGCTGCCCGCAATTCTTCGATCAACTCGTCCGAGGTGGAAAGATATGACCGCTGCGCTGGCGTTAGCTTGGAATCTTCAAGGTGCGTCGCGTTCCAGGCATCGGTAATTTGTGGAAACGTTGTTGCGGAAAGGTCTCGCTGGATGACTTCGCCGGCCGGATGAGTCCTACCCCAATCTTCTGCGAATTTAGCGGTCAGTCGCCGGGTCACGGAACTGGCTCTTGCACTGGAATCAATTTGAAGCAGTTTCATCTGAACCTCCACGTCCAGGAATTCATCTAACTGACGGAATAGATGTCCATGCATTTGGACTCGAACTGTCGTTTCGTCCATTTAACTTGTTCAAGAGTCCAGGATGGAGCGTTTAGTTGGATCCGATTACCGATCTCTTTCAAACCATGCAAATCATGGGCGTGGTTCACTCCAGGCTGGAAGCCACAGCGCCCTGGGGACTGAAGCAAGAAGCAAATGCTGAAGACGCAGGCAGAGAACATTCTGCTGCAAGTTCATCTGAGTTCGCGCATTTCGGAATGCTTACCCGCGGCAACTGCTGGCTCAGCGTAGGAGGCATGCCAGATGCAATGCCACTCGCAGGCGGCGATTGCTTCCTGCTTGCGCCGGGAAGCTCATACACGCTTCGGGATAATCCGCGGACGCCCACACGAAGCTTCTGTGACGTCGCGCCGAAGGGCGGGGGCCAGATAATCCAGTACGGTGGCGGAGGAGCGCCGACCACTATCATTTCGGGATGGTTCAGATTCGGTGCGACCAGCTTGAAGCCGCTTACGCGTTTGCTTCCTCCGCTCATATTGGTGAAGGCCGATCAACCGCAGACCCTGGCACTGCGCACGACAATCAACATGCTTGCATCCGAGATGGCGGAGCCGCTGCCCGGATCGGATCTGGTTGTCAACCACCTTGCAGATATCTTGTTCATACAGTGTCTGCGTGCCCACATCGCTTCGCGATCGAAAGCCTGCAACAACGGCTTGCTGCGAGCCATTTTTGATCCGCAAATTGGTGTCGCTCTCAAATCGATGCACGAGAAAGTCGAAGCTCGCTGGACGGTCGAAACGCTGGCTGGGGCCTGTGGGATGTCTCGTTCTGCGTTTGCATTGCGTTTCAAGGAATTGGTTGGGCAGACCCCACTGGAGTACCTGACAGGTTGGAGAATGCAGAAGGCCGCGGCGTTGCTGCAGAATGGCGACAAAAAGCTGTTCGAGGTGGCAAAGGCCGTTGGCTACGATTCCGATGCCGCCTTCAGCAAGGCTTTCAAGCGAGTGGTGAGCGTGGCGCCCAGGAATTTTCGTCGAAGTTCACAAGGAGGCGTTGGGTCAGGCGCCGCCCACGGGTGAGCCGCCGGCCGTTTCCCAACTAATACACGACTCAGGCCGAGCTTCCCCTGCGGACTTCGGTGGAGACTTCAGCCGCTGAGTCTGTCGCATACCTACTTAACTGTCTATTCCGCGGACTCGCCGGTCATCTGTTACACGAAACTTGGCTTCGGCGGTGCACAAACCGATTCAAACCAGCGGCTGATGTACACCTGGGCGTGAGCCTCCCCGCAGTAATGCCGGGGCTCCGGCAGCTTGGGCAGTCTCAGAATTCCATCGCTGCACGGTAAGCTCGGAATTTCCACATCGAATCACGAACCAGTGGATAGGATCACTGGTCACGGTTCCACAGACTTCACATCTGAACTCCTGCAGCGCCGTCACGTTTTTTCGCTCCCTATGTTAATGGCCGCTCGCATTGACCGTGCGGTTGAGGCTTGTCGCGGATCTGGCGTCAATACCGTTAACTCTCCGACTTGTTCCCGTTTCACGATACCACGCAGGTGGACGGCGTGATCCATCATCCAAACCTCGGGAATGATTTCGCCGACCAGTTGTCCATGACAGAAAAGTCGCACTACTGAACTCTCAGAAACCACGATGCCCCCAGCATCGGTTACAGCACTCATGTTCGCGGCGGCAACTTACAAGATGCGGGTGACTCTGTAAGTCCTTGTAAGTAACAGCAGGGAATCCTTTTGGATAGCTACCTTGGATAGCTAACGGACAGGGAATCGACTTGCGTGCGCCACACACTTGTCCACCGCTTGCCGTACTTAATGATCGTGGATTTTACGGGCGTTCCAATGCTCCTTCCGAGCGGCCGAAGCCTTAAACTGGAAGAGCGGTGTCGATAAGATTGATTCCCTGATCCAGCGCGGCCCGAATCGTGCGAACGGACTCCTCTTCGTCGGTCCCGCCCCACATCGAGCCGCCCATCGCCCACGTGCCGAGGCCGATACGGGATGCCTTCAAGTTGGTGCCTGAGATGGTGACGCATTCCATGTTTCACTCCCCCATTTGTTTACTCCATTTACTCTTCGCTGCGTTCAGAAAAACGTAACCTGGAAAGGCATGCTGGGTGCCAAACGCCGTGAAAGCCTCAAGTCATGGGAAGCAATTGATTCTGCGAGTGTTCAGCAAGGGCAAGCGATCGTGCGGGAGAGGGAAGTGTCAAACGGTGGTCGGACGTCCTCCCGATGCTGTTCGAATATCGACACAAGAGACGAATCAATCACAGGCTTCAATCGCCTCGCCACATGGGTACCGCTCTTAGATTCAGTGGCTTATGCATTGAAGCCATTTGTTTGGTCAGAGTTCGATTTCTGGCACGGCGTTTGCACATGCCTGCTATGAAAGCTGAAAGCGGAGCGGGGAGTAAGAGCGGACGGGAAGAATGAAGTCCAATTGTGATCCACAAGATGAAGAAGCTCGGGAAAGCAGGGGAGCATGTGCCAGGGCCGGTACCGCGGGAGGCGGACACGCGGTTGCAACTGTAGCTCACATCCAGGCATCCAACATGCCGCTGGCATCTGCTGGACGCGATAAGAGGTAAGGCAACATGGCAGACAAGGCAGGCTTCAAGATCATCCACGACGCGCCAAAAGCTGTCTCAAGGCGCGACTTCATCAGAGGGGTCATCGCCAGCGGCGCGGCAGTTTCATCGGCAGGCTACCTGTTCCGTGCCTCACCTCTCCTGCATGGTCAGCAATTGGCTGCGGGTGGGGGCGAACGACTGCTTACTCTCAACATCAACGATCAGCAGCGTCGTGTCGATGTGATGAAGCAAGAGACGTTGGCGTGGACGCTGCGGCACAAACTGGGACTCACCGGCACGAAGCTGGGATGCGACCGAGCCGAATGCGGGTCCTGCACCGTTCTTATCGACGGAGTGCCGCATTATTCCTGCTCGGTGCTGACGTACACCGTCCGCGACAAAAAAGTTCTCACCATCGAAGGGCTGGCGGGCCCCGACGGAACGCTGCACCCAGTTCAGCAAGGCGTCATCGATGAACAAGGTTTCCAGTGCGCTTTCTGCATGCCGGGCTTCATCATGGCAGCGGTGGCATTCCTGAAGACGAATCCCAATCCCACGCGGACCGAACTGGCGCAGGGCCTGTCGGGCAATCTGTGCCGGTGCCAGGACTACGACAAGATCCTGACCGCGATGATGCGCGGTGCAGAGAACATGAGGAGGGCGAGCCGTGTCTGAGAAACCTGATAAATCTCTCGGCACCACCGAGCGTGTCTACGGAGCGGGGCACAAACTGATTGGCAAGAACTACCAAACTCCCGACCTGTATGCGAAAGTCACGGGACAGGCAAAGTACGCCGAGGACTATCATGCCGAAGGCATGCTGTTCTGCAAGCTGTTGCTGAGCCCCTTGCCACATGCGAGGGTAAAGCACCTCGATGTGCGCCAAGCGCTTGCAATGCACGGCGTGAAAGCGATTCTCACGGCCGACGAGCTTCCGCCTCCAGCCGATACCCTCACCGACAATGGCACAGTGATTAAAGCCAACCCCAAGAGCGAGCGGGGGCTCAACATGGAACCGCTCTACCAGGGTGAACCGATTCTGGCCGTCGCGGCAGTCGACGAACTCACTGCCGCTGAAGCGATCGAAAAGATTCGCATCGAGTTTGAGCCGCTACCCTTCGCTATCGATCCGCTTGTGACCTTGCGCCCCGGGGGCCCCAATCCGAGAACCGACGGAAATATCTGGGTGCAGTCTCCGACGCCGGCGGCCGTGGCGGGAGCTCCACCGCCGTCCCCGCCGCCTCCCGCGATCGGAGAGCTCAAGTGGACCGAGGCGGACTTCGCAGAGGAAAAGAAAGGCCGTCTGCCGATGGGCAAGACGCCCGACGAATGGTCGTACGGTGACGTACAAGCGGGCTTCCAAAACGCCGCGCTGGTCCTCGATGAAACTTTCGTCACACCCGACACGAGCCACCAGACACTCGAGACCCGCAGTGCCCTGGCTTACTGGCGTAACGGCAAGGTTTACGTTCACACGGGGACGCAGAGCACCGCTCAAACCGTGCCTGCTATCGCGAGGTGGTTGAACATCGATGTGAGCAAAGTCGTCCTCGTCAGCGAATACACAGGGGGCGGCTTCGGCAGCAAGATCACAGCCGGCGTGTCTCTGATCATTCCGGCGCTGTTGTCGAAGAAGGCCAACGCACCGGTGATGATGCGGATCAGCCGCGAAGAGGAAACCTTCATTGGCCGTGCGCGGCCCAGCCTGCTGGGACGGATGAAAGTCGGTTTCGCAAAGGACGGGCGCATCATCGCTCTCGACATGTTCGTGATTTGCGACAACGGTCCTTACGACGCAGTCGGCGATGCCCCAACATCGGGCCGTATCGTGTCGCTCTTGTACCAGCCTGAAGCCATGCGCTGGCGTGGAGTTACGATTCTGACCAACACGCCGCCGCGTAGCGCGCAGAGCTCGCCAGGTGGCATCCAGGGCATCACAATCATGGAGCCGATCATCGCGAAAGCCGGGCGCAAACTCGGGCTCGACCAGGTAGCCATCCGCCGAATCAATTGTCCGGAGGGCAAGGCGCCGTTCGGTCCCGCGGTGCAGGGGCAGAGGCCGCACGCCACGAGTGCGTTCCTCAAGGACGCGCTCGACCGAGGGGCGGAGCAGTTTCAATGGAGCCAAAGGGTCTCACGCACCCCGAAGCGGATCGGTACCAAGGTGCGCGGTGTCGGTGTCTCGCTCAGTTGTTTCGTCGGTGGCACGATCGGCTTCGATGGGATTCTGATCATCAAGCCCGATGGCCGAATAACCTTCCAATCTGGAATCGGCAACCTCGGGACGGAATCGGTGATCGACGTTCACCGTGCAGGCGCCGAGGTTCTGGGAGTTCCGTGGGAGAAGTGCGACGTTACGTGGGGCGACTCATCGCAAAACCTTCCGTTCACTTGTGTTTCGGGCGGCAGCCAGACGACCCACGCGATGACACGCGCGGCGTACGCCACCGCGATGGACGCCAAGAAGAAACTTCAGGAGATTGCGGCGAAGAAGCTCGGCGGGAGCCCCGAGCAGTACGACGTCGCCAATGAGCGCGTATTCCGTAAGGGTGGAGGCGCCAGCATGACTCTGGCGCAGGCCGCGAAGTATGCCATTCAATTGGGTGGCGTCTACGATGGCCATGAAACCTCACCCGACCTCCACAAACTCACGAAGGCATCTGTAGCGACGCTTGCTGGACAAGGTTTAGTGGCAGCCGCCAAGGACAATTACCCTCGTGATGGCGCGACGTTTTCCTACGTTGCCAGCTTTGCCGAGGTCGAGGTTGACGTCGAAACCGGCAAGTATTACATCGTGGATTTCCTCGCCTACGCCGATGTAGGCACGGTAATTCATCCCCGAGCGCTTGGCGGTCAAGTCCTTGGACGGTCCGTTCTGGGCATGGGACATGCGATTGGGCAGAAGTGGGTGTACGACCCACACTACGGCGCCATGCTTTCGACGCGCTTTTACCAGAGCAAGCCGCCAACAATTTTGGATGTGCCCGTCGACATGCAATGGGCGGCGCTTGATATTCCGGATCCGGAAACGCCGGTCGGCGCCCGTGGCGTGGGCGAACCGCCCGTTGGAGGCGGGTGCGCCTCCATCTTGAATGCGCTGTCAGACGCCCTTGGTGATGAGATTTTTCAGCGCGCGCCCGTCAACGCTGACACCATACTTACTTCGCTCGAAGCGGGACATCCGATGCAACATCCCTTAATGGCGCACATTTAGCGGCGATGCGAAAGGAGGGGCCATGGCTGTAATTCGAGACGTCATGCCGGCCTTTGAGCTGGCTCAGCCGAACTCAATCTCTGATGCGCAAAAGCTGCTCGCGCAGCACGGCGAGGATGGCTGGGTGCTGGCCGGAGGCATGGACAGCTTTGACTGGCTCAAGGACCGCATCAAGAAACCGAAGGTGGTAGTCGATTTGAGCGGGATTGCGGAACTCAAGGGAGTTCGGGCCACCCCCGACGGCGTCGAGATCGGAGCGATGACCACGCTAACAGAAGTGGTCGAGCATCCCGTCATCAGGGAGAAGTACAAGCTGCTGGCGGAGAGCGCGGAGTTAGTGGCGTCTCCGCAAATCAGAAACCAGGGCACACTCGGCGGCAACGTATCACAGGACGCGCGCTGCTGGTATTACCGCGCGGGTTGGCCGTGCTACCGCGCCGGCGGGAACATCTGCTATGCCGACACACCAGAGGGCCGCAACCGCGAGCACGCGATTCTGCATGCGGACCGCTGCGTGGCGGTGAATCCTTCTGACTCTGCTCCCGCACTTATCGCGCTCGACGCCAAATTCGTGATTCGCACTTCCAAAGGTGAGCGCGTGGTGGACGCCGAGGACTACTTTATCGGCCCAGATATCGACATCACGCGACTGCACATCCTGCGCCCCGGGGACCTGCTGACGGCCATTCGTATTCCTTCGACCTGGGCTGGTTCGCAATTCTATTTTGAGAAGGTGCGGGACCGGAATGTGTGGGACTTTCCGCTGCTGAACGTCGCCTCCGCGATGGTGGTGTCAAGCGGCAGCATTGAGCGAATCCGCATAGCGGTGAATGGCGCGGCCGCTCGTCCTTTACGCCTGAAGGTTGTCGAAGATGCAGTCCGGGGCAAACCACCGAATGCAACAACCGGGGAAATGGCGGGAAAACTGGCGGTGCAGGGTGCTGTCCCGTTGCAGTTCAACGCCTACAAGATCCCGATGATGAGGAACCTGGTGAAGCGCGCCATCGGAGGCGTGGAGGAGGCAACATGGACCCCCTACAATGGGCAATAGATCCGTGGGGAAAAACTGTTCCCATCCACATTGCGTGGTTCTTGATATGGGTAGCGGTGATCGCGGGATTGCTCTTCATTATCGTTCATGCGATTTACCTGCGATATTTCGCGAAGCCTAAGCAGTTCGAGTCTGATGCTGTTCCCGTACTGCCCGCCCAGATCCCCGAACACGTTCCCCGGCACTCGCTGACTGCCCGTGCATTTCACTGGATCATGGCAGTTGCCATGTTCACGCTGCTGTTTACCGCTTTCTTGCCGAAAGTAGGTGTTCAGTTTGACTGGGTTACCTACCATTGGATCGCCGGAGCTGTGCTGACCCTTTCCATTCTGTTTCACATCATCCATGCTTCGTTCTTTATGGATTTCTGGTCGATATGGCCTGACCGGATTGACCTGCGGGACGCGAGGAGAAGAATGTTGCGGTTCATGGGCAAGCCCGCGCCTCCACCGGAGAGGTTTGCAAAGTATCCGCTGGAAAACAAGCTCTACCATGCCGCCATCATTGCCGCAGGTCTGTCTGCAATCGTGACCGGCGTTTTCATGATGTTTCGCGTTCGTACGATCTTCTTTCCCCGAAATCCGTATCTCTTCAGCGACATGACTTGGGGCATGATGTACGTGCTGCACGGGCTGGCAGGCGTCGGATTGATCGCGTTAATTATGATGCACGTCTACTTCGGGATCCGGCCGGAAAAGCGCGCGATCACGAAATCAATGATTTTCGGCTGGATGGACCGCGACTTTTATCTGAAAGAGCACGATCCGGCACGATGGCCGGTCGAAACTTCCGCGCCACCTGCGACGTCCCGGGAAGCACGGACTGAGGGGTTAACCGATGCTGGCTGAGATCTGGAATCGCTGTGAGGCTGTGGAAGAGTGTTACGAGTTTATGCTGGCCTACGCAGCCCAGGGGCTGCCCAGTGACCAGGGCAGCGAATCAGGTGGCCAAGTCCGTGAGTTCCTGCATCGCGCCGTGCAAGCCCTGGCGGGGCTTTCCGAGACTTGCGCGCTGGCAGTCAAAGAGGAAGGCCTTGAGCCAGCCGACAAATACTTGGCGTTCTTTGCGGTGCTCGATCGCGACGCACGTGATTCTCTTGCCGCCATTGAACTGGTTCTGGCACAACCCGCCATCAGCTCCCAATTGATTGACAATCTGAACGCTTCCATCCATCTCCGCGCTCTACTCACTGACCTGTTTCTGGTGGGTGAAATTCTGAGAAATCTAACCCAACCAGCGGGACAGGTGGTCACAAGCGGGGGCGGATGAGGGAGTGAACCACGATAAGGGGATGGTCCTTTGAGGCTGGCCGACCACCGCGATTATCTCAGTTATTGCCCCGGTGAAACCGTCACGCACGTCGTGCAAGACATCACTTTTTGTGGGTTGGATTGTGGGTTGAGAAATATCGACTCGGCGCGGCCTTGCCCCAGAAACAGCCTGTGAGGATGCCTGAAGATATCACTCCAAACGCCTCAGTCAAACCGCACGTCAGCCACTGCCTGAGCATCTGCCCCGCGAAGTGAAGACCTATGCTCCGAAGGAAGAAGCGTGTGTGGAGTGTGGCGGGTGGTTGCGTCCCCTGGGAGAAGATGTTTCCGAAGCACTGGAGTACGTACCGGCACGCTTCGATTCGGCAGGTTCGACCTAAGCTGGGCTGTGCGAGTTGCGAACGCATCGTACAGGCAGCAGCACCGAGTCGTCCGATTGAGCGCGACCTGGCCGGACCGGGTCTGCTGGCCCATGTGTTGGTGGCGTAGTATTGCGATCACCAACCGCTGTATCGCCAAGCTGCGATGTACGCTCGCGAAGGCGTCGAACTGGAGCGTTCGACACTGTCCGACTGGGTAGGCGGAGCGAGTCGATTGCTGGAGCCCTTAGTGGAAGCCCTGCGCCGCCATGTCATGAGTGCTGGCAAGCTACACGCCGATGACACGCCAGTTCCAGTATTAGCACCGGGCAATGGCAAGACCAAGACCGGTCGCCTGTGGACCTACGTACCCGATGATCGTCCAGCGGGTGACAGCGCCCCGGCAGCGGTGTGGTTTGCCTACTCACCTGATCGTCGAGGCGAACATCCGAGGCAACATCTCCGCAGCTTTCGTGGCAGCTTACAGGCCGATGCGTATGCCGGGTTCCATCATCTTTGTGACGGCGGACAGATTCAGGAAGCAGCCTGCTGGGCGCACGTGCGGCGCTTTCACACCTTCCGGAGAACGCTGGCGTCGGTGTTGGTGAAGATGAGAGTCGACGTCAAGACGGTGCAGAAGATTCTGCGGCACCAGAACTTGAAAACGACTCTTGAAATCTACGCCAAGTCGATGCCGGAAGACAGGCTGCAGGCCCAGGGAATGTTTCTTGAGCTTCTGTTTAGCCAGAGGAGAACTGATCTGATCACGAGCGCTTTTGTCGGGCAAGAACAGTAACTGCCGGTAATATGGAAAACTGGAATCGGAACTAAAGGCTTTAAAATGTGGTGGCCAGGGACGGAGTTGAACCGCCGACGCCAGCCTTTTCAGGGCTGCGCTCTACCAGCTGAGCTACCTGGCCACGTACGCGAATGCGCGGTGAGGGTGCTGCGGTAACCAAATTATAACAACCCGATGGGAGTCGCGCCACTGCGCGGGCGCTTTGTAGCTTGTCAGTTTGAAGCGAGGGCAAGAACTTCCAGTATCTGCAGATCAGACTTCCGAGGTTGAACTCTTATCGAAGAGTGAGAATTCCTCAGCTGTGGGGGCTTGGAATATCTCTGCCCATTGCAAGAGTTGATCCCGATCTATGGGCGGATCTTCCACTCCCCGGCGTTGAATTCTGTCGAACAGAACATCCACTGGAGCAGAGAGATAGTGCAACTCAACGGCAGCCCCAAAAGATCGGGCTCCGAGTCGCAATGTATCCCGCTCGGATCTTGCCCACGTCCCCCATTCGATGATTACGGTGAGACCGTTCGCAAGGAGCTGTTGAGTGAATTTCCACTGCAGGGCCTCTATCCTCTCGCGCCTTCCTTCGTCAAAGAGATCCAACGAAAGAGCATCCATCCACTCATCGGAAGAAAACCGGATCGCCCCGAGGTTGGTCTCAAGCAGCTTGGCATGTGTGCTCTTACCTGAGCCCGGCAAACCGCACACGATGATCAATCTCGGGCCAGTGCCAGATCTTTCCATGTCTGGGGATTACCCCTCATCACATCTGCGGCTTGGAGTGGCCGCATTCACGCGGACGCCCCAAAAAAAAAACAGGCAGATCAAGCTCGCCACTAACGAGCATTGACCTGCCTGAAATTATGCGACGGCTACATCCGCCTACAGGCCGCTCAGTTGAAAAAGTAGATCTTCTGGCGGGACGACATCGACCCGGCGATTCTGCTGGAAGCACTGGTCATCCTTCGCTTCGCAGGTCTGGTAAAGCTTGCCCCAGCCAGTGGCATAGCCGATGCGCGATTCGTCAACTCCCCGCTTCACCAACTGCGCCTTGATCCATTGCGCGCGCCGATACGAGAGTACGAGGTTGTAAACAATGTCGCCTCGCGGGTCAGCGTAACCCTGGATCCACATCTTCGCATCGGGATTCTGCTTCAGCCACTGGGCGTTAGAGTCCAGAGTTGCCTTGTCGACAATCCGGTTGTAAATGTTGAAGGGAAAGTAGACTTCCTTCACATTCTGATGAAACGCCTGGGTTTGCGGCGAAGCGGTCTGCGCAACCGCCCGGGGAGCAGGCAAAACCAGCACAGCCAAAAGCAAAGCACCGGTGAACATTACGACCGATGGACGTCTCTTGAGCGCAATCTGATCCATGGTTTCTTTCCCTTTCAAGTCTTGGACAAAGATTCCAACGATAGCCCCCATAGAATACGCCGCCGTAATGTCCAGCCGCTAGTGAAAAGGTTGTAAATAAGGTGCTTTGTTCGATGGCACCCTGTTGGGTTCTTCGCGCAACTTTCATGACTCATTAACAATTCTTTAACACAAGCCGCATACGATTCGGAGGAATGTTGCCTCGGTCGGGGTCTGCATGTCGCTGTGTTTGGCGACGTTTCTAAACAGGTTTGCAGGGCATCGTGCCACTGATTATTCAGGAGAGAAGATGAAACCAATTCTAGTTCTATCTCTGTGCCTCTTGGTGACGGCGAGTGCTTTTGCGCAGAGCTCTACCTCATCCGAACTTAAGGAACTCAAAGACGCAGTTGCTGCGCAGCAACAGCAAATCCAACAGCTCCAGCAACAGATTCAGTCACGCGACTCGGCTATCCAGCAATTGCAACAGCAGGTCGGACAGGCGCAGTCGGCGGCACAGGCGGCACAATCGACGGCCAACGCCGCGGTTCCCAAGGCCGAAGACTTAGACAAGCAATACATCGATCCGCTGCAGCACGATGTAACCGACCTGAAAGCTGTATCGGCCAACACCGTGGAAGGATTGCAGGAAACCCAGAAGCGCGTGAGCGATCTGGAGAGCCCGCTGGCAATCCACTACAAGGGAGTCACCATTACGCCGGTTGGCTTCGTGGCGGCAGAAACGGTGTGGAGGCAACGCGCAGAAGGTGCTGACATCAACACCAACCTGAACGGAATTCCGTACCCAGGCGCTAACCAAGCCTTCATGTCTGAGTTCTACGGTTCGGGTCGCCAGTCGCGCCTTGGGCTATTGATTCAGGGCAAACTGTCCAACGTGAACATGACCGGCTACTACGAAAGTGACTTCCTCGCCGCTGGGGTTACCTCGAACAATAACCAAAGCAACAGCTATGTGCTGCGTCAGCGCCAGCTTTGGGGCCAGGCTGCACTACATAATGGCTGGACCTTCACCGGGGGTCAGATGTGGAGCCTCGTAACTGAAACCAAAGTCGGATTGGACAACCGGACTGAGGCCCTTCCTATGACAATCGACCCGCAGTATACGGTCGGCTTCAGTTGGGCCAGGCAGTATGCGGTCCGCGCAACCAAGAATTTCAGTAACAAAATATGGGCCGGTCTCTCTATAGAGAACTCGCAGGAGACCCTTACCACGCACGGCAACACTGCGAACTCGTACCTGCTTGGTTCGCAGGGCAACGCGGGTGGTTTGTATAACGCTGCGATCAACGGCTGCTCAACCAGCCTTAACGCAGCTGGCGCACCGGTTACGACCTGCTCCAATATTGCCAACTACTCCTGGAATCCCACTCCCGATTTCATCGGCAAAATAGCGTTTCAGCCTGGCTTCGGACACTACGAAGTCTTTGGTATCCTCACCCAATTCCGCGATCGCATCTTTCCCAACGCAGGCTTGGCGACCCCGAGCGCCGCCGGCGCATTCAACAATTCGACGTGGACAGGTGGTGGCGGCTTCAACGCTCGCTGGTTGTTGTTAGAGAAGCACGTTGAGGTGGGTTTCCATGGCTTGGCCGGTAGAGGTGTAGGCCGCTATGGAGATGCCGGGCTGTCGGATGTAACCGTAAATCCATACGGTTCGCTTGTTCCCATCACTGCCTATCAGGCTCTGGCGACCGTGGAATATCACAACCCAAAGTGGGATTGGTATGGCTACGGAGGTACCGAGTATGACGGCCGGGCTGCCTTTTTGAATGCCAAAGGGGCCCCGGTGGGTTATGGCTCGCAACTGTTCAACAACACCGGTTGCGGTACCGAGGTATTGCCCAGCCCCGCACTTACCGCGGGTTTCAGTCCGGGTAGCCTTTCCAACTGCAACGCGGACACCAAGAACATCTGGGAAGGCAGTATCGGCTTCTGGTACAAGCCCTATAACGGTCCGAAGGGCAGGTTGCAGATGGGTCTCCAGTACTCCTATTTGACCAAGTATGCCTGGAGCGGATACGGCACAAAGCTGCCGGCACCGCCGGGAGCGAACCCGACAGCTGTCGACAACATGTGGTTCACGTCCTTCCGTTATTACCTACCGTAAGCGCATGGTCGGGTGGCCACGCTACTGGCCGAGCCTCCATGGTCACCCGACCTTCTTACGAAACGGATTATCACAACGACTGAGTGGAGGCTATTTCCAATGCGCGTGCTAAGAACGAATTCAATCCCTGCGATTGCAGTTTCCCTGGTGTTGTGTGCTTTGCTTAGTGGATGCGGAGCGAATAAAAATAACCTACCGCTGCCGTCAGGAACAGCAGTTCCACAACCGGATGCGACTCCCGTGGCGAACACAAGAACCGCGACCGGCTACGGGCTTTCCGTCTTTGTTAACGCACCCTTGTCTACAATGCACCCGGATTCCATCGTCCTGTTCGGCGCTACCGTGTACATCGGCTATCAAAATACCGGAGACGTCAAGGATGGCTCGAATCCTGCCCTTACAAATATGGTAATCGGCTACGATTTCCAGGGCAACCAGAAAGCGTCGTACACGGTTCCTGGGCACAATGATGGATTGCTGGCCCGTCCGGATCTCAATCAACTCTGGGCGATGTCGAACGAGGATGGCAACCCGATATTGACAATCATCAACCTGGCAACCGGTTCGCAAACAAGTTATCCGCCGACGGTAAACCCTACCGCTCATGGTGGGGGCTTCGACGATATGCAGCTTATCAATGGCGTCGTGTATGTCAGCGCCTCCAATCCTTCCACTCCAGGAGGACCAGCACCTACTGTCGTTTCGCTGACTCTTAATCCCAATGGCACCACTTTCGACGTCGCCCCAGTGCTAGCCGGCAATGCTATGGCATTGGACATTACACCTTCCATTGGTGGCTCCCCGAACCCAACTTACAACACCATGGTTCCGCTAGTTCTGAGCGACCCGGATTCCGAAGAGACTGACCCGTCCGGTAATCTGGTCCTGGATAGCCAGGCAGACGCAAGACTGGTATTCATCAACAACCCTGGCACCCCGAATCAGACTGCTAGCGTATTGATATTGACGCTGTTCAACGACAAAGATGGTCCCAATACGCCGGTCGATGACACTCGCTTTGTTCCAAAAGCTGGCCCGCAGGGTACTACCATCATGCTTTTTACCGATGCGAACAATACAACTTACCGTATAGACTCACAATTCTTTGCACCGGGTGATGCATATAGTTGTGCCCAAGGTCAGGTACTAAAGCTGGATAAGAGTACCGGGCATCTAACTCCGATCGCCGCCGGCGTCGGCAATCCGAGCGCACTACATGATCCACACGGAATGTTGTTCATAGCGTTTTGAGAATTACGTGCCGTACGCGGGCGAATAACCTCCTACTCACCCAGGGTGGCCAGCTTCTCGGTCACCCTGTTTTCTTTGCCCCAGTTCTCGCCTGAAGTTTCGCTGAACCCAGACCGCCGGGGCAGAATTGAAATTAGCCTCGCCCGTTCACCTATCCTACTGGCCCTTCGACACGGCATAATGCAATATCAGCCGACGATGCGATGATGTAGATAGGTCATCCTCCGCCCATGTTTATGCGATTTCTAGTTTCGTTCACTAAGGGAATCATGCTGGCAATCGGCATCACGCTGCCCACGCCGGAGCAGGAGAAGGCGGTCGCCATCATCTGGGTCGTGGCCTTTTTCCTGATGATCGGAATTATTCTCTGCGTCGGCTGGGCCGTGCTGACTAGTTTCGCAACTGTAGGACACTGAGTCGCGCAAGCCGGCCCCGAAATATCAAGAGCGACTTGAACCGACGACGAGCGCGGCGGCAGCAAGGTCCTCGACGGCCAGTCCCAGCGACTTGAACACAGTCGTTTCTGCCGAGGGACGCGGCTTCTTCCCTGCGAGTATCTCGCCCAACTCCGCGTAGATCGTGGTGCCCGAGAGAAGGACGTCGCCGGACTCGACGAGAGCGGCCTCACGCGAATCTACGACAACCGCGCCCTGCATGACGACGTCATCGAGCTCGCGCTTGGTGGCTCCGACTGTCCCGACCGCATTCACCAGCGCTCCCGGTTTGAGCCAACGACCGAGCACGATCGGATCAGACACATTGGCGACAGCAACGACTACATCGGCCCCTCGGACGGCTTCCTCGGCGGACATTGCAGTTCCGCCGACTTCCGCAGCCAATGCGTGGGCGTGGGCGGGAGTGCGACTCCAAACGCGAACTTCCGAAAAGTCTCGAACCACGCGCAGCGCTTTCCAATGTGCGCGGGCCTGTACGCCGCTGCCCAGAATAGCAACGACGCGCGCGTCTGGGGCAGCCAGAAGCTTGGTTGCGACTGCTGTTACCGCCGCAGTACGCATCTCGGTGATCAGGCGACCGTCGAGCACGGCGAGCGGTTCACCCGTCGTAGCACGAACCAGCACGATGATGCCTTGGTGGGTGGGAAGCCCGATGTCCCCATTGCTGGGGAACAGCGTGACGAGTTTGGCGCCCATGATGTCGCCGTAAACTGCCGGCATGATTCCGAAGAAGCCGCGATATTGCTCGACTGGCAATATGCCGCGGACCGGCTGGCGAACCTTACCCGATGAAAAGTCAATCAGGGCACGCTCCATCGCGGGAATCAGGTCCTCGTACCGAAGGACGAGGCGGACTGCGGCTTCGCTGAAATATGGAACTTGAGGATCGAGTTGGGACGCATTACCTGGGTGATGGCTCATCTGGCAGAATGAATAGCAATGCTCAAAGTGAAAAGACTATCACCTGATGCTGTTTTGCCCACAGTAGCACATCCCGGGGAAGACATCGGCTATGACCTCTACTCGTGCGAGGACGTTACG
>Ga0070766_10000224_pt1 | contig 23598 bp, 15 predicted proteins | sample HubBroMetageWFT6_FD_69782 | JGI IMG/M metagenome (GOLD analysis project Ga0070766, IMG submission 69782) | Warmed and freeze-thawed soil microbial communities from the Hubbard Brook experimental Forest, New Hampshire - Hubbard Brook CCASE Soil... | ecosystem: Environmental > Terrestrial > Soil...
GTGATCGATATAACGCCGGTTCCAGATCGGCTCGAAGATTCCGTTGCCGAAGCGGAACACCATGATGTTCTGTACGGTTTCTTTGCCGAGGTAATGGTCAATGCGATAAATCTGGTTCTCCGCGAGCACGGCCTTGATGTTCTGGTTGAGCGTCATCGCAGACTCGAGGTCTTGCCCGAAGGGCTTTTCGATGACCACCCTGCGCCAATGCCCCTTGTCTTGTTTCGAGAGGCCGGACTGGCCGAGCTGCTGCACGATCTCGCAAAAGAACTTGGGGGCGGTGGCCATGTAAAAAAGATAGTTGCCGCCGGTGTGGTACTGCTCGTCGAGGGCCTCCAGTTCCACGGCGAGCTTGGCGTAGGTGGCCGGATCTCCGAAGTCTCCGCGCACGTAATGGAGGGACTGTTGAAAGCGGTCCCAGGCCTCGACGCCATGGTCTTCAGCCTGGAGGAAGCGAGTGGCCTTCTTGCGGAAGTCTTCGAGGCTCAAGTCATCGAAGGCGACGCCCAGAACGGCGAATTCCTGGGGAAGGAGATGGGCCTTTTGCAGGTTGTACAAGGCGGGAATGAGCTTGCGCATGGTGAGATCGCCGGTGGCGCCGAAGACGACCATGACGCAGGGTCCCGCGGATTTGCCAGTCGATTCGAACTCGTCGTCAACTTCGGGAACGGCTGACAAAGACATTTCCGCCTCACCCCCAGTGGGCGCTAACAGTAAAACGGCTTGCGAAGGACTGTCAAGTCAACGCAGTGCCGCAGATTGCGCACAGATTTCACGCACAGAAACTGGTCTTGCATCTTTACGCCGCGGCCCACCTGTACTACTCTCTTGGTAAGTAGTTGGGGTGGCAGATGCTAAGGGGCTGTGGACTAATCCTTGTGATTTCTGCTGTGCTGGCACAGGCGCAGACGGAGATGCCCGGGACGCCAGCCGTCGGCGAAGTTTCTATCCCGGCTGAACTGATGACCACGGTGAAGGCGGAAAACGCTCACCGGGGCGATCCTGTCGAGTTCAGGACCCTCGAAGCTGAACTGATTGCGAACGGCGTGGTGATGCCGGCGAACGCGAAGTTGAAGGGGCGAATCGTGGGCGCCGCACCGCAGCAAGGGGACAAGCCGTCGTGGCTGGTCTTGCTGGTGGAGCGAGCGGAATGGAAACAGAACAGCATTCCCCTGCATGCTTTCATCGCGCGTCAGATTGCGATCTCTGTGAACCCACTAAACTCACAGAATACCGACGCGTTGAGCAATACGACCAATTCTCGGCGCGTCGGCCGCGAAAGCGCTCGCGCGGCAGTGCATGATGGCATCGACAACTCATCGTCAACCAGGATGCCTCAGGATGCAAGAGAAGCTTCACCACAGGTTCCCACCACGAAGAGTTTACCCATCAAAGACCTGCGAATCGTTCGTGACAAGGATGGGATCGCATATTTGTTCTCATCCAACTCAAACGTGAAATTGCCGAGCGGCACCCTCTTTGTACTGCAAAACCAGCCGCCGCAAACTCCGGCCGCGCAGGCGCCCGGCGCCACGAGTGATCCCAAGCCGGTTCCGGTCACTCCACCACAGCAATTTACCAGCCAGCAATAGCCTGGCAGTGGCCCTCTACCTTGTATCTGGTGCAAGGTGCTTGCGGTTGCCATATCGCAAGGTGCTGAGCTAAGAAGGTATACTTCTTGGCACTTTAAGTTTCTTAGGCAAGACTGCTCGATAACTCCCAGGAGTGTGTCAATGCGATCCGGATCTCCGCTTCTCGTCAGCTCAAGTCAGCGAAAGACAAGTCCCCGGCAACCAGTCGTTTCGTGGCGTTGGCCTTATCGACAGAATACCGCCCTCTTCGGTGCTTGTTTGTTGGCCCTGTTGTCGCTGGCCGCGTGCGAGAAGAAAGACGAGAAGCCGCAAGCGGGTCCTCCCGAGGTGCTGGTCTCAGAGGTCGTGCAGCAGGACGTACCGATTTTTCAGGAGTGGGTGGCGCAACTCAACGGTCCGGTGAACGCAGACATTACGCCAAAGGTACAAGGTTATCTGCTGGCACAGGCTTATCAGAACGGCTACTTCGTCAAGAAGGGCCAGCTTCTGTTCGAACTGGACCCGCGTCAGTACCAGGCGGCGGTTGAACAGGCCAAAGCACAAGTGGCCGTGGCCCAGGCGAAGCTTTCTGAGGCAACCACGAACGTTGACCGCGACACTCCGCTGGCCGCACAAAATGCCATTCCACAGAAACAGCTCGATACTGATCTCTCCAACCAAGCCGCGGGGAGAGCGGAAGTTCTCGCCCAGCAGGCGGAACTGCAAAATGCAGAGCTGAACCTGGCTTGGACTAAGGTCTATTCCCCCATTGATGGAATCGCGGGCGATGCCAAGTCCCAGATCGGTGATCTTGTGGGAACTGCAACCAAGATGGCCACGATCTCGCAGGTAAACCCAATCTGGGCGTATTTCAACATCAGCGAGAAAGACTACCTGGGGAGTGCAGCGAAAATTTCGGAACTTATCCGTACCGGGAAACCAGGCAATGTGCCGGTGCGGTACATCCAGGCTAACGGGGAAGATTTCCCCCAGGCCGGACGGGTCAACCAGGTTAACCGACAGATTACAGGCGGTACGGGAACCATTCAGCTCACCGCCGAGTTTCCCAACCCAGACTCCATTTTGCGGCCCGGTGGCTTCGGACGGGTACGCATCCAGACCGGCGACAATCGAAACGCTTTGCTGATACCTCAGCCGGCAGTGATCGAAGTGCAGTCGTTGTATCAGGTGATCGTGGTGACGCCCGAGAACAAGGCCATGTTCCGCCCAGTAAAGGTCGGGGACAGGGTTGGCACGAATTGGATCATCACAGATGGCTTGAAACCCGGCGAACGGGTCGTGGTGGAAGGCATCCTGAAAGTACAGCAATTTGCAGCGGCAGCGCCGCAGTTGGTGAAGGAGGGAATTCCGGTCAGTCCCAAGCCCTACGTGGCGGAAGCGTCTGCGGCAGGGAGCAACTGACCATGTCGAAATTTTTTATCAATCGGCCAATTGTCGCCATTGTGATTGCCATCCTGATGGTACTGGTCGGCGTGGTCTCGATTCTTAGCCTGCCTACCGCACAGTTTCCCAACATCGCCGATCCCATGATTCAGGTGAAAGCTACCTATCCCGGGGCCGATGCCCAAACCATCGCGGAATCCGTTGCGACGCCGATCGAGCAGCAGATGTCGGGTGTCAGCGGCATGAATTACATGTATTCGCTGAGCGCCAGTTCGGGCGGCGGAATGACGCTGTACGTGGACTTCCAGCTCGGGACCGATATCAATACCGATCAGATTCTGGCGCAGATGCGGCAGGGACAGGCCAATTCGCAGCTGCCAGCCGAGGTGACCCAGCAGGGAGTAATCGTGCAACCCGGTACGACAGCACCGTTCATGCTGCTCGACCTGTACTCGCCAGGCGGCACGTATGACAACATTTTCCTGGCGAACTATGCCACCATCAACTTGCAATACGCGCTGACCCGGCTGCCGGGCGTTGGGCAGGTGCAGATATTCGGCGCCGGGCCCTATGCCATGCGCATATGGGTGAATCCCGACAAACTGGCGAACCTGGGAGTGACGGTCACCGACATCATGAATGCCGTCAAAGCTCAAAATAAGGTCAATCCCGCTGGCCAGATAGGCGGAGAGCCGGTTCCCCAGGGACAACAGTTCACTTACAACGTGCGCGCCCCCGGACGACTACCGACTGCGGCGGACTTTGATGAAATCGTGGTTCGTGCCCAGGCTGACGGTTCCATTCTTCGTCTGAAGGACGTCGCGCGAGTAGAAATGGGCTCGCAGTACTACTCGTATAACGCCAGATTGGGAAAAGCGCCTGAAGAGGGCAAGCCTGCTGCGCCCACCGGACCGGCGGCGCTGATTGCAATTTACAACACCCCGGGCAGCAATGCCCTCCAGTCACGGGCAGCCATCCTCAAGATGATGGAAGAGGCCAAGGGACGATTCCCGCAGGGACTCGACTATGACGTCGCTCTGGACACGACACTGGCCGTTAGCGAAGGGATCCACGAGATTTACAAGACCCTGGGAGAGGCTATCGTCCTTGTCATCATAGTGGTTTTCATATTCCTTCAAGGTTGGCGCGCCACCCTGATTCCTTTGCTTGCCGTCCCGGTTTCGTTGATTGGAACGTTTGTAGTCTTCCCGATACTCGGCTTCTCCATTAACACTCTGTCGCTGTTTGGACTGGTGCTGGCGATCGGACTGGTCGTGGACGATGCCATCGTGGTGGTTGAGGCGGTGGAGCACCATATCGAGCACGGCATGACCCCGCACGATGCCACCGTGAAAGCGATGGAGGAAGTTTCAGGGCCGGTAATCGCGATCGCCCTCATCCTGGCGGCGGTGTTCATTCCGACCGCATTCGTTCCCGGCATTACGGGTCAGCTGTACAAGCAGTTTGCTGTCACTATCGCTATTTCCGTGCTGTTCTCGGCCTTCAACGCGCTGACACTCAGCCCCGCACTGTCGGCCATGCTACTGCGTCCGAAGAAGGAATCGCGCGGGCCACTGGGGGCGTTCTTCCGTGGGTTCAACAAGGTGTTCGGTAGCGCCACGGACAGTTATACGAATTGGTGCAAGCACTTGATCCACAAGGCGGGATTCGCATTCCTGCTGCTGGGCTTGTTGACCTTCGCAGCCGGATTCTTCGGCAAGAGGGTGCCGGGAAGCTTTTTGCCTGACGAAGACCAGGGCTATCTGTATGCCGGCCTGCAGTTGCCGGATGCGTCATCACTGCAACGCTCCTCAGAAGCCGCGCGGGTTGTGGAAAAGGCCATCCTGGAGACGCCCGGAGTCGACAAGGTTAGCTCGGTAATGGGCTATAGCATGTTGAGCGGCGTGAATGCCACCTACAGTTCGTTCTTCTTTGTTTCCCTCAAACCATGGGAAGAACGAAAGACCCCAGAGACGAGTTACGTAGGAATTAAGGCGCACCTGCAGCGCGCCCTGTCCCAAATACCATCCGGCATTGCGTTCTCCTTCCCACCTCCGGCAATTCCGGGCGTGGGTACGTCGGGCGGTGTGACGTTTGTCCTGGAGGACCGGTCAGGTAGCGGCCTCGACTTCCTTGGGAAGAACACACAACTGTTTATGGCCGAGGCCCGCAAGCGGCCCGAACTCGCGGGCGTGATGACAACCGCCCTGTTCGGCGTCCCGCAGGTCGGAGTCAAGGTCGATAACGCTAAAGCGATGACCCAGCAGATCCCGCTGAATGATCTCTACCAGACGGTGCAGACGTTCATGGGCGGCTCGCTGGTCAATTTCTTCAACCGCTTCGGCTTGCAGTGGCAGGTTTACGTACAGGCCGATGGCGACTACCGGACTAAAGCGGAGAACCTGGGCAAGTTTTACGTGAGGAACGTAGCGGGCGAAATGACTCCGCTGAGCACCTTGAGCAGCGTTTATCCACGCAGTGGCGCGGAATTCGTCATGCGCTACAACCTGTTCAACTGCGTGCAGATCAACGCCTCGGCTGCTCCCGGATATAGCTCCGGACAGGCCATCGCCGCCATGGAGGACGTCTTCCGCAAGACCATGCCGCAACAGATGGGCTTTGACTACATGGGCATGTCGTATCAGGAAGTGAAAGCGGCGCAAGGTGTGTCGCCAGCCACCATCTTCGGGTTGGCGTTCTTTGTGGTCTTCCTGATCATGGCGGCGCAGTACGAGAGTTGGACGCTGCCTTTCAGCGTGCTTCTGGGCGTGCCCATCGCGGTCTTCGGCGCGTTTATCACGCTCTATCTTCGCAAGCTCGATAACAACGTTTACGCCCAGATCGGCCTGGTCATGCTAATCGGGCTCTCGGCGAAAAATGCCATCCTGATCGTTGAATTCGCCAAGATGGAATACGACAAGGGTGCGACCCTGATCGACGCGGCCCTGACCGGCGCAAAACTCAGGCTGCGTCCCATCCTGATGACGTCGTTCGCATTTCTTTTGGGGTGCGTACCGTTATGGACAGCCACCGGTGCCGGCGCCATTTCGCGCCGGGTGCTGGGCAGCGTCGTGATTGGCGGAATGTTGGCGGCATCGTTCCTGGCGATTTTCTTCATCCCGGTGAGCTTCGACGTTGTCGAGCGCTTCGGTCATTGGATCGGTGGTGAAAAGAGGGAGAAGCCACCCGGAATAGAAGGACAGATCGCGGGCCCGGAAGGAGTCGGCCATGACTAGCCTCAAGACATCGGCGGCCATCCTGTTAGTGCTCTCGCTGTGTGCCTGCAAGGTGGGACCGAATTACAAGCGGCCTGCACTAACAGTGCCTGACACGTATCGCGGCGTTGCTCCCGATGCTTCGACGCAACCTCCCGCGGGGCAGACTTTCGCAGACATGCAGTGGGCCGTGGTCTTTCAGGATGAGGTGCTGCAAGGCCTGATCAAGGAAGCGCTAGCCAACAACTACGACATGAAGATTGCGGCCACGCGTGTCTTGCAGTCCAACGCCAACCTGGGGATCACGCGCGCCGATCAGTTCCCATCTGTGAACGGAAGTTTCGGCATCACTAACGAGCGCAATCAGTTCTATCCCAAAGCGCCGACCTTTGACATCGCCGGACTGTCATTGAATTACATAGTTGACTTCTGGGGACAGTATCGCCGCGCGACCGAAGCCGCGCGTGCGACTCTGCTCGCCACCAAGTACGGGCAGAGCGTCGTGCAGACGACTTTGATTTCGTCAGTGGCGAGCAACTACTTCCTGTTGCGTCAGTATGACGCGCAGCTCATGTATTCGCATGAGACGGTGGCAGCCGACCAGGAAATCCTGAAGCTCAACCAGATCAAGTTCAAGGGTGGCGAGTCGGCGATTACCGATGTGTATCAGGCGCAGACCCTGGTGGAGCAGGCTGAAGCAGAGGTCATCAGCCTGCAACAACTGGTCGAACAAACGGAAAACAACATCAGCATTCTGCTAGGCAGAAATCCTGGGCAGATCACGCGCGGCCTCAACCTGGTTGAGCAGCCGCACCTGCCTGAAGTGCCGGCTGGATTGCCTTCGGCGCTTTTGCAACGGCGTCCGGATGTGCGTCGCGCGGAAGAGAGCCTGGCGGCCGCCAACGCAAATGTCGGCGTGGCCAAGGCCGCGTTTTTCCCGCAGATCTCGCTCACTGGCATCTTTGGGGCCCAAAGCACGGCCATCACCAGTTTTCTCCAGGGGCCGGCGACGTTCTGGTCATTGGGAGGGCAGGCCGTTCAACCCATCTTCCAGGGCGGCAGGATCACGTCCAATTACCACCTCGCCTGGGCGCAGCGCGACGAAGCAGAGTTGGTTTACAAGCAGACTGTGCTTCTGGCCTTCGGGGACGTATCCAACAGTCTCGTGGGCTACAGCCAATCTCGCCAGTTCCGCATGAAGCTTGAGGAGCAGACGCATACCTACAAACAAATGGCTGACCTTGCCGAAGTGCGGTTCAAGGGAGGCGTCACCAGCTTTCTCGAAGTGCAGTACTACCAACAGCAATACTTTCTGTCGGCGCTGAGCCTGGAACAGGCGTGGTACACCGAATTGCAGAATTACGTGCAGCTTTACCAGGCACTGGGCGGGGGATGGCAGCCGTACTGACCGGGTAGCAAGTTGTCAGTTTGCGGGACGTATGTCGGTGCCGTCGTCGTTGACGTAGTAGCCCCCGTAGCGATTGTTGTCGCGGAAGAGTATCCGGACGCAATAGCGGACGGCTTCATCGACCACTTGAACGAATTCGAATTCGACAACCTTTCCCACCTCGAGTTGAGCGGCGGTCTCGAACCCGATGCCGCCACGACCCAGATTCCTGCACACTGCGAAATAGTACACCGGGTTGCCATCGACCAGCAGGATGCGTGTCGGCAAACTGGTGTTGACGCGATCTTGCGACCTGCGATCAGGGGCGATGGGAAGCCGAACTGCAGGGAAGCCGGATTCTGCCGGGTTGGACATGGCTGCACTAACTATCGGCAGCGCGCAAGGAACGCTTTAGTTGAATCGCGAAAATCCCGAAAAGGCCTTTAGTTGTGCCCGCCGAACGGACTTGAGTCCGGGAGCCGCACCGGCATCCTTCCGCAGCCTGTATAGCATCCTTGCTTCTGGCTCACGATACACTAGCGGTCGACTTGCCGAGTCATCGTGAGGGAGACCGATTGCCGAACCGTCAGGCTGTCCGACTCGAACAACTGGAGTCCATGAAGCGCAGTTACGGGCCGGGTTGCGCGGGAAAGTGCGAACGATTGCTGGCTCGGCTGCGCGGAATCAGGCTTCCCACTGTGGAAGCACTGATTCAATTCCACGACACACTGCTCTTTCTGCGCGCCTTTCCGCAGAGTGCAAAGGTAGTGGAACTCGCTGACGAGATGCTGACCGCGGTCGAGACCCAGGTGAGGAAGTTCAACGCAGTGGCAGCGGACGCAGCCGCATTGGATGACGAATCCGTTTCCGGCATCGCCGGTACGACGATCAGGAATACCTGGACGTACGAGCTGGCGCGCTGGTTGGTGGAGCGGCATGCGGACGCGATCAAGCCTGAGTGGGATGTCAACGAGCAATATCGGCACATGGCGACGATCCTTCCGAATTTCATGCCGCTGCTAGCGGACGATTCGTTTGTTGAGGCGGATACTCCGTACTTGCGGTGGATGAAAGCTGCGGCGGGAGGTCAGCAAAAAGAGCTGGGATGGCTGCTTTGCAGCTTCGACCGCCTTCCTGTTGCGCGGCTTGATCGAACCAGCTTGTACGATGCGTTGGACGTCAATCTTGCGTGGGATCTGAGCGGTTCGGAGGCGAGCCGGACTCTGGCTCGCCGGTCCGTGTCGAGGTACTTCTTTCACGATGCTCCCCTGCTGCAGCGCAAGCAGGTGTCATTGGCCGATGAGATGGCGTCGGCCCCGCTCAAGCTCCGAAAGCTCAGTCGCGCCGAGGGCGCAAAGATTATCGACATGGCGCGCGACGCGCTGGCAGTACGCTATCGCGAGCTGCACGGATCTACCCACGCTGACGCGAACTACGCGTTTGAAGCCAATGTCGGTAGGGGCGTCCAGATGTTCATTTGGGGGCTCGATGCCGAGTGGCGGCTTCCGCTGCGCGCCTACTACGCCGGCTTCACGCTAAAGAACGGAGTGCCGGTCAACTACTTCGAAGCCATCGGACTGTTCGAGTGGATCGAGGTCGGGTTTAACACGTTCTACGCATTTCGCGAAGGCGAGACGGCGTGGATTTATTCCAAGGTCCTGCATTTGTTGCATCAACTGGCGGGCGTGAATTGCTTCTCGGTGTATCCCTATCAGATTGGCCAGGACAACGAAGAAGCAATCCGGTCGGGCGCATTTTGGTTCTATCGCAAACTGGGGTTCCGCCCAGGGCGGCCTGACTTGCTGGCGATCGCCGAGCGGGAAGAGAAGAAGATCGCCGGCGATTCCAAACATCGAACTTCGGCACGCACGCTGCGTAGGCTGGCGGACGGGCACATGTCTTTCGAGTTTGGCAGTAACCCCTCAGGGCGTTGGGACGCGTTTTCCGTGCGAATGCTGGGGCTGGCCATTCAGCGAAAAATCGCTGACGAGTTCGGCGGCGATGCAGGGAAGATGCGGCGTGCGACCACCAAATCGCTTGCCAAGCGGTTGGGAGTAAATCCTGAAACCTGGAACGCATGCGAACAGTGGGCGTTTGGCAACTTTGCGGTCGTGCTCGCGGTAGCGCCGGGGTTGGTGCGATGGACACCGGATGAAAAACAATCGCTCATGGCAATCATTCGCGCCAAGGCCGGCCTAAACGAGACTCACTACCTCCACCTACTGCAACGGCATCACCTGCTACGGGAAGCGATGCTGCATGCCGGTGCCCAACCCGCCTAGTCTGCCGCAGCTTTAGAAGGCGCTGCGCTCGATTCCTCCGAAGGCATGTTCAACTCGGGATTGGGAACGCCCATCAACCACTTGTCGAACCACCCGACTATGTAGTCGAGGCGTTCAACCCGGTGCCACGGCTGTCCCGACCGCGACAGTTCATGCGACTCTCCAGGAAAGTGCACCATGACGGTCGGCTTGTGCATGAACTTGAGGGCGCGGAACATCTGCTCGCCACCGCTGCCCGGGGGCGTTCGATAATCGACATCGCCCAGGATGAACATCATCGGAGTGTCGACGTTCTTGATGTAGGTGATGGGCGAGCGCTTGATGTAGTCCTGAGGATCGTCGAAGGGAGGCGCCTTGAACCAGTTGGGCTGGAAGAGCGTGAAGTCCGCGGTGTACCACCACGAGGCCCAGTCGGAGATATCGCGTTGCCCGACCGCTGCATGAAAGCGATGGGTCTGGCCGACTGTCCAGTCGGTGAGCAGTCCGCCGCCGCTGCCGCCCGTTACGCCCAACTTGGCGGAATCAACGTAGCCGCGTTTCAAGACTTCATCGACTCCGACCATCAAGTCTTTGTAATCGTCGCCGGGATATTTGTACTGGATGATGTTGCCGAAATCCTGCCCATAACTGGTGCTGCCGCGCGGATTGGGATAGAGCACGACGTAACCCTTTGCGGCCATCCACTGAAATTCGTGATCGAAAACCCAGCCATACGCTGAGTGCGGACCGCCATGAATGTCGAGGATCAGCGGATACTTTTTCGCCGGGTCAAAGTCAGGAGGCTTCTGAATCCATGCCTGGATCTTCTTCCCGTCGAAGCTGGTGTACCACATCTCGTCCGGCGCAGTCAGGTTCAATTCGGAGAACAATGCTCCGTTGATGTTCGTGATCTGTCGCTGCGAGCCGTCAGAGTTAAGCGCGAACAGCTCATCGATCATCGTCGGGGTTGAAACCTTGATCACTAGAACTTTGCCGTCGTCGGAGGCAGTGAACTGTTCGACTGCCTGGTCTCCGTGCGAAAGCTCCTGAACCTTTCCGCTGGTGGCATCGACGGAGACCAGAACCGCCCGTCCTTGTTTTGCGACTACCTCCAGCAGGTACGAGCCTTCTTTGCTCCACACAGGCGACAGGTGGCCCGGAGCCCGTGGCGCTGAGTTGTCGCCGCCGACTCCGCTGTTCACGTCGAAGTCGTAGCTAGCCGTCAAGTTCTTCGGGGCTGCGCCCGGCTGCAGATCAAGCACCCAGAGGTCGGGTTGGGAATACGAACGGACCGGCTCCTGCACGGCACCGATGAAGGCAATACGTTTGCCGTCTGGTGAGAGCGTCATCCCGCCAATTCCCCCTAGCAGGCCGCCGAGCTTAACTTTCGCCAGCGACTGCTCGGGGCCTCCCGCAGCTGGAACAGACATGATTTCGCTGGTTGTAAGTTCGTAATATGGCTCGAGGCTGTGGTTGGAGTGGAAGATGATGCGGCTGCCGTCAGGAGTGAAGGTAGGCTCCTCTTCTTCGAAGACGCCTTGTGTGAGTTGTTTCGGCGCGGCCTTGGCATCGCTGGCCGCTGGCACATCGATAATCCAGATGTGACGGTGGTGCTTGGGATCGAGATAGCCCTGCCCGTTGAAGCGATAGATCGCGCGGGTGATGACCTTCACGTCGCTCTCGTGCTCTGGTTCGCCAGCGGCTTCCTTCTTTTGCTTCTTCGCCAGGTCCTCGGCGTTTGCGTCGCAGAGGAATGCAATGTGCTTTCCGTCTTGTGACCACACCGGAGCGCCGACGCTACGTGGCAGATCGGTGATCACCCACGCTTCGCCGCCAGCCAACGAAAGCAGCGCAAGCTGCGAGGGCACAGGCTTGCCCTCCTTGGGTGGTTCGCTGCTGCCGCGCACGAAGGCGATCCACTTGCCGTCGGGCGACCAGCGCGGCTCGGAATCGCGCTTGCCATTGGTGAGCCGAACCGGTGCGTCAGAGCCTGTAGTCGAGACCATCCAGAGCGCAGTGTCGTAATTGTCTTTCTTTTCGTTGACGGTCACACGCACAAAGGCCACGTGCGAGCCGTCTGGAGAAGCCTGAGGATCGCCAATCCACTGGAAGCGAAACAGGTCCTTGTCGGTGATCGAGCGCTTGGTTTGAGCGAAACCCGAAAGCGCCAGCACGAACACGATAGCGACAGCAGCAACACGACGCATCAGCAGGAACCTCGAAGAGAGTTGGATGTCAGTTATAAATGCCTGTTGCAAGATTGTCGAGGAAGTCTCCGTCGAGCGGCGGCTCGGCGGAGACCAGCAATGCATCGCCTCCGGATTCGGTATGATGCACTGCGAGTCCATACCCGTATTTATCGCTACGAGGAGCATATGGCATACAAAGGATTAGATCTCTCGGGACGATCGGCGGTGGTGATCGGAGGAACCAGCGGCATCGGCCACGCGATTGCATTGGGTCTCGCTCAGGCAGGCGCCGACGTTGTCCCTACGTCGCGGCGGAGCGACCTCGTGGCAAAGACGGCCGATGAGATAGAAGCGCTAGGGCGACGTTCGCTGCGATGTCCTTCCGATGTGCAGGACCGCGCCAGCCTCGACCAGGTTCTCTTCGAGGCTGTCGAAGCTTTCGGCAAGGTGGACATCCTGATCAATTGCGCTGGTCGCACGAAGCGCGGGCCAACACTCGATTTCACGGAGGAGGACTGGAACGCGATCCTCGAAACCAACCTGACCGGGACGCTGCGCGCAGCACAGATATTCGGCCGTCACATGCTGGGACGCGGCTACGGACGAATCGTTCACATCGCCTCTATCGCCAGCTTCGTCGCGCTATTTGAAGTAGCGGCCTATGCCGCGAGCAAGGCTGCAGTGGCATCGCTGACCAAGTCGTTAGCCTTGGAGTGGGGACCGCGCGGTGTGTGTGTGAATGCCATTGCGCCCGGAGTGTTTCCCACCGACCTGAACCGCAGCTTGCTGGAGGGCACGGCGCGGGGCCACGAATTTCTGTCGCGCATTCCGATAAAGCGCTTCGGCGACGTGAACGAGCTTCGCGGAGCGGCCATCTTTCTGGCTTCGGAATCGGCGAGCTATGTGAACGGGGAAGTGCTGGTGGTCGATGGCGGGTTCTTAGCCAGCGGAGTGAATCAGTAGCAGGGCTAGAGGGTGTCGAACCGAACCGGCTTAATTGTTGGTGCCAGCAACTGAACCAACGCGAACGCGATCAGATACGTGGAGCCCGCGACCACGAAGACCGACACGTACGACCCAGTCCATTGCAGAATATATCCCACGGCCTTAGCTGCGAACATGGTGCCGACCGAGCCGGCCATGCTGGCAAATCCCACCGCGCTCCCGACCGCGGTTCGCGGAAACATGTCAGATGCCAACGTGTACATGTTGGCCGACCAACCCTGGTGAGCTCCGGCAGCGATCGCTACTAGCGCGACAGCGAGCCAGAGGTTCGGCGTCCAGGCAGCAAACACCACCGGAACCACGGCCAATGCGCTCACCAATAGCGCGGTTTTGCGGCTTTTGTTCAGGGCCCATCCGCGCCTCAAGAGCGCTGACGAGAGCCAGCCTCCGCTGATACTGCCAAGCGTTGCACCGGTGTAAATAACGAACAGCGGCACCGCCATGGCGCGCAGGTCGAGACCAAATCGGCGACTGAGAAAATCCGGCACCCAGAACAAGTAGATGTACCAAATGGGATCAGTGAAGAACCGTCCGGCCGCAAGGGCCCAGGCTTCGCGATGGTCCACGATATCGCGCAAAGGAACTTTCGGCGGTTCCTCCTCCTGAGGATCGCTGCGGATGTAGGCAAGTTCGGCCGGGGATAAGTTGCGGTCTTCTTCCGGTCGGCGATAAAGCGTCCACCACGCTACCACCCAAATCAGACCGAGGGCCCCGGTGACGATGAACGCCATTTGCCACCCGAAGCGGTAGGTGAGCCAGGGAATGACCAGCGGCGTAACTATCGCGCCGATGTTGGCTCCGGAGTTGAAAATGCCGGTCGCCAGCGCGCGTTCGTTCTTGGGGAACCACTCTGCGACGGTCTTGATGGAGGCAGGGAAGTTTCCCGATTCTCCCAGGCCGAGCGCGAAACGCGCGATCGAGAACTGCAACACGGATCGCGCGGCGGCATGTGACATAGCGGCGGCGCTCCACAGCAGAACCGCGAGGGAGAAGCCCTTGCGCGTGCCGAGCCAATCCACGACGCGTCCCATGATGAGGAGGCCGGCGGCATACGCGAACTGAAAGGTAAGCACGATGTTGCTGTAGCCGATTTCAGACCAGCCCAACTGACTCTGCAAAGTTGGCTTGAGCAGCCCAATAACCTGGCGGTCCATGTAGTTGATCGTCGCGGCGAAGAACAAAAGCGCGCAGATGGACCAGCGATGGTGAGTAGCAGAGGCGCTTTGATCGGACATTTAAGAATCGCCGGGACTGCGGAGTCGGTGAAGAACTTCGCCCGCGCGCGCGATCAGCTTGATGCCTTCGGATTCGCGGTCACGCCACACTTCAGGGTTGACGCTCCTGGGATCCAGGTAATTCAAGTTGAGCTTGCGGCAGCGCCCCTCGGAAATGCCGGTGGCAAGGGTGACAGTAATCCGGGGAGCCTCTGTGCCGGTCTCGGCGTCGTACGTTCCCTTGCCTTTCAGGTGCGTGGAGTGCGCCAGCACGCTACGGGGCGCGTCCTTGAATTTTTCCCACTGCTTCACAAAGTAGTCACGACAGTGATAGCCAACCTTGTCAATGTCAGGGCCATGAGTGTAGCTGACCTCGGAAATGTGAGGCGCGTAAATGATGACCTCGCCACCATCGGCGACCGCCGGCTCGACCTTGTACATGCCCTTGGCGGCTGTCCACAGATCATCGTAGAGACTGGGCATCACGGAAAGAACGCGATGCAAGGGTCGATCAACCCACATGATGTGCTTTTGGGCAGAAAGTTCCGCGGCCGCACGCCATGCGTCTTTGGGTGTGCCAAAGTACATACCTGAGATTTCTTCTTCTGTGACCACCAGGGACAGGCACGCGACGGGGACCTTCACGAGCTCTGCAGCCATGTCGATAATTTCGCGCACCGGCGTTGAATACGTGCCAATGAGTTCGTAGCTGCCGAGAAGCGCGCCTAGCCAGTGAGTCCAGCCGATGATTTCCGGTCCGCCAATTCCGGGGAACAGGTACTTGTTGCCACCTGAGAATCCCACGACTTCGTGCGGGAAAACCGGACCACAGATCAGGATCTGGTCGTAATCGAAAATCATCCGGTTGATGCGGACCGGAATGGCTTCTTCCAGCAGGCCACGGGAGACGCGGCTGACTTCGTCGCCGGGAATCACTCCCAACTCCAGGAAAGTCTCGGGCAGGTCCCAGCGGTGATTCAGGACCTTCGAGGGGCCGCAAGCGCCGTTGACGACTGGCTGACCGATGAGCGATGAAAGCTGCGCATCGCGCATAAGAGGATGGGTGCCGAGAGCGACCAGATAATCGCAGGCTGCCGCCCGAGAGCCCAACTCTTGCTGAAGAAGCTCAAACATGAGCGGCATAGGCATAGTGCGGGTGCCGTCGGGAATGATAATCAGCACGCGCTTGCCATCGATCTGCAGCTTATTAGCGGCGGTGGCCACAATCTGCCAAACTTCGTTCGTGGTGAGCGATCGATCCGCGAATCCGCTGCCAGCTACCATTTCCTCTGTGTCCCCGCCTGTGTACTGCAATAGTATTGAGTAGTCCTGTATTGTCGCATCCCTCGGGCCATCGCTGCAGGTTCTTGGTTGCGCAGAAAGCAAGAAGTGGAGAGCATGTTTCGATGAGTGCATTCCTGGGCGACGACTTCCTGCTGACCAGCGAGACGGCGCGCCGGCTGTATCACGATCACGCGGAATCCCAACCGATCGTCGATTACCACACGCATCTCAGTGCCGTCGATATCGCCTCAGACCGCCGCTTCAACAATCTGGCTGAGATCTGGCTCGAAGGCGACCATTACAAGTGGCGGGCCATGCGCGCCGACGGCAGCCAACTGCCGGAGCGCTGTTGTACGGGCGATGCACTGCCGTATGAGAAGTTCATCGCTTGGTCGCGGACCGTACCGCACACACTACGGAATCCCCTGTATCACTGGACACACCTCGAGCTGCAACGTTACTTCGGGATAACCGAGTTGTTGAACGTAACGACGGCGCCCGCGATCTGGAAGCGCGCGAACATCGCGTTGCAGGACGGGCTGTCGGTCCGTGAAATCCTGCGCAAATTTCGCGTCAGCACTCTCTGCACCACGGATGATCCGGTGGACGATCTGAACGCGCACCTTCGCATCCGCGAGACGAGTACCATTCGGACCCTTAATGGGCTGCAGCGCAAGGAAGGCGAGACTGATGTGCGGCCGACGTTTCGTCCTGACCGCGCGCTGCAGATCGACGATCCTGCAAGCTTCCTGCCATGGCTGGACAAGCTGCGCGCGGCTAGCAACATCGATATCTGCAACCTGGCAACGCTGCTCGACGCGCTGCGCCAGAGGCACGACTATTTTGGGGAAGTGGGCTGCCGCGCCTCTGACCACGGTTTGGCACGGTGCTACGCCAATCCATGCGGCGAAGAGACCGCTGCGGCGATCTTCGCCAAGGCGCTAGCGGAGAAGGAGGTCAGTTCAGAGGAGCAAGAGCGCTACGCTTCGTTCCTTATGCTTTTCTTCGGGCGGCTCGACTCCGAGAAGCGCTGGATCAAGCAGCTTCATCTGGGCGCGCGCCGCAATCTCAACACTCCAGCGCTGCGAAAGCTAGGCCCGGACACCGGGTTCGACGCCATCGGAGATGATCGGCAGGGCGCGGCGCTCGCCGCGTATCTGAATTTGTTGCAAAGCGAGAATGCTCTGCCGGGCATGGTGCTTTACAACTCCAATCCGGCGGACAATCATGTTTTCGCCGCCGTCGCTGGATGCTTTCAACCCAGCGGCTGGATCCAAAAACAGGATGCGTTGCCGAGCACCCTTCAGTATGGGCCGGCATGGTGGTTCCTCGATCAGAAGGAGGGAATCATCGATCAGCTCAACGCCCTGTCGAGCGTGGGATTGCTATCGCGATTTGTAGGGATGACTACCGACTCTCGTTCTTTCATGTCGTTTCCGCGGCATGAATATTTTCGCCGTATTTTGTGCGATTTGATTGGTGGCGAAGTTGAGCGGGGAGAACTGCCGAATGATGCCGGGCTGCTCGGAGGGTTGGTGCAAGACGTTTGCGGGCGCAATGCTGAATGGTATTTCGGGTTAGTCAGAGCGAATGTTATGACCCTGTGAGCGGATGCTCTGGGCGCATGTGTCCAGCGTATAATTCGGATGAGTTTTGGACGCGGAAGCCCCGAGCCCTCAACGAAGTTTCGATCACTGTAACTACTTTCTGCGAGGTCGTCATGGATAAAAAGAATGCCGATAATCCATCAGCCAAAAACCGCCGCGAATTCCTGAAAGCGAGTGGCGCCATCACCGCTGGACTAGTGGCGCAGGCCGCGATGCCCGCGTCGGCGACATCGCTGCCGTCGTTGCCTTCCAATCCGGCGACGCAGAACGCCATGCCCACACGCAATTTGGGGAAGACCGGCTATAAGGTCGGCATCTTCAGCTTGGGTGGTCAGGCTGCCATCGAGCGTGCCGACAACGAGGCAATTGCGGTACCGATTATCGAGAAAGCGCTCGACCTCGGCGTGAACTACATCGACACCTCTTCGATCTATGGCGGGCCGCAACGCTGGAGCGAGCGCTATGTCGGGCAGGTGATGAAGAAGCGGCGGTCTGAGGCGTTTCTCGCGAGCAAAACGATTCAGCGCACCAAAGCGGGTTCGCTGAAGATGCTGGAAGAGTCGCTAAAGCTACTCAACACCGATCATCTCGATTTGTGGCAGTTGCACGACATCGGCACCAACAACGAAATCGAGCAGATATTCGCCAAGGGTGGCGCCATGGAAGCCCTGCTCGAGGCGCGCGATCAGAACATGGTCCGGTTCCTCGGCATCACGGGACACTTCCGTCCCGAGCCGCTGATCGAAGCTATCCATCGCTATCCATTCGACACTATCTTGATGGCGGTCAACGCGGCCGATCCCCATCACTTCAGCTTTTCAGAACAACTGCTGCCGCTGGCGGTGGACAAACAGATGGGGATCATTGGAATGAAGGTTCCCGCACGCGGCCGCATCCTCAGCACGTGGACGCCACCGCCGATCGAGCAACAAAAACATTCCTGGGAAGGCATGGTACTGGCACCGACACCGGGCACGCTCGACATGAAGCAGGCGATGTATTACTCGTTGTCGCTGCCCGTGTCGACGGTGATCATCGGCTGTGATTCGGTGGTGCAGTTGGAACACAATGTGCAACTCGCAAGAGAATTCACGCCATTCAGCGAGAAGCAAATGGCGGCGCTGGTCGAGAAAGCTGAGCCGGTGTCGAAGCAGGCGCTGTTCTTCCGCTTCTACGATCACGCATAGGGGTGAGCGGAAGAATATCGCCGCGACCTAACTCGTCGGCTTGTCTCTTGGCGGTTGCCAGGCGAAGAAATCCTGCCTGAAGCGCTGCGCGTAGTCGTGAATCAACTGCTCGATGCGCGCCGGGTCGGGTGAGCGCAAGATTAACCCGACGTGGTGCTTCTTCTCCATGCGCCAAACAATTTCGGGGTCACGGAACGCCGAAGTGTCCGGATGCTCCTGCCGCGCCAGAGAGATCAGCAGCCCAGCGAAATCATGCCGCGCCGGTGGCAAGTGATACGGAGTCTTTCCTCCGGCGATTTCAACCTTCGCCCACTCTGCCCATAAGTTAACGCCGGTGGCGGCCTCGACCAGATCGGCGATATGGGCCCCACCGACCCGCGCCGCGGTCTCCAGAAAGTACAGCTTCCCATCGCGACCTTGAATGAACTCGCTGTGTGACACGCCGCGCACCATTCCGAAGGCACTCAAGACTCTTTGGTTCAGCACGCGCAAGGCGACTTCATCCGGCGAGCCTTCGGCCAAGGTGCGGGTGCTGAAAATGTCCCCTTCGTGGGACACATCCATGGGAGGCCGTCCGTACTTGCTGGCGATGGAGAACAGCAATTCCTTTTCGTAGGTGATCGTGTCCACGTGGAAAATGTCGCCCGGGACATACTGCTCTAACAGGTAGAAGGACAGCTGGTCGCCCAAGCGGTCGACGGCTGACCAGAACTCATCCGGGCTAGAGATCTTTTTAACTCCAATCGATCCCGCTAACGAGCGTGGTTTCAGCACCCACGGCGCCGGCACCCGCTGCATAAACTCGTTGAGCTTCTGGTGATTCAAAATATGAATGAACTCCGGTACGGGAAGACCTTCATCGCGGGCCTTGGTCCGCATCGCAAGCTTGTCGCGAAAATAGCGAGCTGTGGTATCACCCATGCCGGGGACGCGCAGGTGCTCGCGCAGCGTGGCCGCCGTCTCCACGTCGAAATCATCCAGGGGAACGACGCGATCAAGGACCTCGGTCTTTGCCAGGTGGCTGATTCCAAGTAAGACATCCTGGAGCTTCCAGGTCTTGTTTTCGTCGGGAACATAAAAGATGTTGTCGAGGGACTCACGCGGCCACTCCGCATCAGTCAGGCTTTGGGAGGTGAGCAGCAAGGTTCGGCAACCCTGGCGCTTGCACTCCACCATGAACTCGGCCCCCTTGAAATAACTGGCGAGGCAAAGAACGGTTAGCGGCCTCGTTGGCGCGAGTTGTGTTGCCGAAGAGTCCGGCAAAGCAGCCTCCTTCGATGTAGGTCAATAAGGTATCAGAGCCCTCCGTTTTCGTCTGCGACAGGACCACCCGCCAACGCGGACAGTCGCGAGTCCCGGGCCGATCGGCCCCACCGCTTCGCGAACGATACATCACGAAACAACGGTGTTGGTAGTAGATCGCCATGATTGGTTAGTTTCAAAATGGGACGTTTAACCGCCCAAAATCATAACGATTTGCAGGGTAATCGCTTACTACGTAATCCGGGGGGACCGGGTCTCCAATGGGGATGGCATCAACGAAAATTGCTACTTGGACAATCGCGTCGTCATTATTGTTTTGCGTTGTTTTACTGCTGTCCGCGGTCAGTTACGCTCAGAGTCCAGCCGGAACATTACAAGGTGAAGTACAGGATGCGACACACGGCCGGATTCCATCGGCCACGGTAGTCGTTCGCTCACTTGGCACGCGGCTGGAACGCCAGACCACCACCGGCAGCCGAGGCGAGTTTCGCATTCCCGACCTGCAGCCTGGTGACTATCGCCTCGTGGTGAATGCGAAGGGATTTGCCGAAGCCAGTTCTGATGTGACTGTGATCATCAGCAATGTGCGTGACGTACTGGTGACCTTGCGTCCGGCTGCCGTCCAGGAGACGGTGAATGTAAAGGCCGAGCCTTCATCCATCACTACGCAAGAACTTGATACCACCGACGCCGTTAACGGTGGTGTGGTCAGTCAGAAAGACTTGCAAGACATTCCTCTCGCCGCGCGCAGCTTTGCCAACATCGCGTACATGGTTCCGGGAACGGAGCCGGTCGAACCCTCCGACCCAACCAAAGCCCGCATTACCGCGGTATCGACCGGCGGAAGCTCGGGGCTGAACAATCAACTTACGGTCGATGGCGTGGACAACTCAGACGACTACATCGGCGGCTTCCTGCAAAACTTCTCTCCCGATGTAATTCGTGAGTTCGCGGTCCAGACGTCGCAGCAGAACGCTGACATTGGTCGCACGACCGCAGGCTCGGTGGTCATCAGCACCCAGAGCGGCACTAACAACTGGCAAGGCGGCTTCGCAGTGTACGAGCGCGCGGCGGTGCTAAATGCCCGCTTTCCTATCGACAACCCTTCTCCGGAACCCAAACAACCGTTCTCCCGCCAAAACTATGTCGGCACGCTTGGCGGGCCGATTGTGAAAGACAAGCTGTGGGTCTTTTCCGGATTTGAGATGGTGAACGAACACGCCAGCGTCAACTACAGCGCGAATAGCCTCACCCAGTTCAACGCGCTGTCGCAACTGGCGCAAGAGGGATTGATCCCCAACACCACATCGATCGCGGTGCCTCCCTACGTTCGTGTCCCGTTTCAGTCGTACTTGGGCATGGTGCGCCTCGACTGGGCCCAATCGAAGCGTTCGCAATGGTTCCTGCGCTACGCCCTCGATAATTCCACCACCAACAATGCGCTGGTGCAGCAGGCGACGCTGCCCTCCACCGGAGCGACCGCGCACTCCAACTATCAGAACGGCGCCGTCAGCAACACATTCACGTTCAGCCCGAACTGGTTGGGAAATTTTACCTTCGGTGTCAGCTATCTTCACGGCACCGCCGAACGTAACGGATACCTCGGCTTTGCCCTGGCTTTTCCCTTCAGCTCGACTTCCAAGACCATCTCAGGATTCGAGACCTACGGCGACAATCAGTTCGTCACGCCCATCACGGCGTTCCCGGTGGTTCGCAACCAGGAGAAATACCAATTTCGCTACGATGTGAGTGGCTCGGTTGGCCGGCACGCGCCCAAATTCGGTGTGGACTTCATTCATGAACCGGTCCTGAGCGGTGCCTTTCCGGGGCAAGCCGAGACTACGTACGTCCTAACCGAGAATCCGACCTTTTACCTGGCCAACCCTGGTCAGCTGACGGCAGAGCTGAACTGCCTCCCACCATTCGACGGCACCAATTGCCAGACAACTGGCACGCCGGCAGGGAACGGAAGCTTTTCGCAGAATGTTCAGCGGCTTGGCCTATACGCGATGGACGCGTGGCGGGTGACGCCGCAACTGACCATCAACTACGGTCTGCGCTGGGATACTACGTATGGTCTGTTCCAAGCCTCGGGTGTGAGTCAGTTGTTCAACCCCGGAGTGCAAACCATCAGGGGATTGGAGTTGCCGCTCCCGACTGGGATTCCGCACGACTACCGCAAGGCATTCGCTCCGCGCCTGGGTATTGCTTATTCTCCCGACAACGTCGAGGACCTGGTCATCCGCGCAGGCATCGGACTCTACTACGACGATTTGGCGCAGAATGGCTGGGCAACAGCGTTCCAGGCCGTCAACACGCCATTGGCGTTCCAACCGTGCACCCAGCCTGGCGATCCGGGCTGCTTGCCGGGCGCAGCCAACGGCGGCGCTGGAGCGGTAATCGATCCGAATTATCACACGCCGTATTCACTCCATGTCACCGGGGGTGTGCAGTATCTGTGGCATAAAAACTGGACGTTGAGCGCTGACTATGTCCTCGAGCAGGGTATGCACGGGTACCGGCGGTACGAATACACGGCAGGCTATACGTTGTTCTCGCCGCTCTTCGCGCAAGACGTCGATAGCCAGATGGCCAACGTACCTAACTTGTCCGTGTTCAAGTCAGACAACCGCTCCAGTTACAACGCGATGATGCTACACGTCCAGGGCAACGTCTCCCGCCGGTTCAACTTGACGGCAAACTACGTGCTGTCCAGCGCAAAAACGTGGGGCTGCGTCCTGGGAGAGCTCTGGGATTATGTGAACGGTGTCTGCAACCCGCAGAACCCGTTCGGCCCCGGCGACTACGGCCCATCAGGCGAAGATGTGCTGAGCCGTTTCACCCTGGCGGGAATCGTTTACATTCCTGGCGGGTTCCAGGTCACGACGCTGATTCAGGCTGAGTCTGCGCGTCCGATTACGCTGACGACTCCGGTAGATGTGAACGGCCTGGGCGACCCGACCAATGATCGCGCGGTGGTCAATGGCATTCAAACGACTTTGGACCAGTTCCGCGGGACGCCGTATGTGCAAGTTGATCTCCGGGTCATGCGGCCGTTCCAGGTCAAAGAACGCTGGCAGATCGTGCCGTTCGTGGAGTTTTTCAACTTGTTCAACCGCAATAACCCCGGCGCCAACTACGTTACCAACATCGCCGCCCTGCCGACGCCTGTAGACAATCTCTACAACGCCACCCACTTGTGTCCGACACCCGCCTGCAGCGTTCCCATCACCAACCCGAACCAACTTCTTGTTCCCGCCGGAGCACTGGGTGATTTCTTTGGACCAGGTACCACGGTGGGGATTCCCTTCGCGGCCCAGCTCGGCGTGAAGGTGAACTTCTAGATCGCGAGCGCAGGAAGAAGGTAAACTCCAGGAAGTGGCTGGCTCGTGACCGCCAGGCTGGTGCGCGGCCGTCGCAAGACCGTCTCGCAGTTTACTTCGGGGAAGACCGTGCGCACGTTGATCATCATCGTCATCGGCTTCGTGACCTGGGTAGTGTGCATGGGGCTGGCGAAATTGCTGGCCAATGCAAGCGCTGCATCGATCAGCATTGCTACCGCCGCGTTCATCGCAATATGGTTCGTGATCGCAGCGACCAATATGTGGATGGGCGTGGCCCGCGCAGGATACTCGTTCAGCGACGAGCTACCCATCTTTCTTGTGATCTTCCTGCTGCCAGTCGCGACAGCCATTATCGTAAAATGGAGGTTCTTCTGACCCGGGCGATCGTACAGCGTCCGCTTCGCAATGCACCCGAATCGTGTTACCCTGACTGGTTTTCAGGCCAGTTACGCCGATGAAATCACGCTCGGTCTTCGTGCTGTTCCTTACAGCCTTACTAAGCCTTCCATTTGCAATTCTCGCGGATGACGCCAAGCCGCCTGACAATCCCGATCTCGTCGCCGCGAATCAGCTATTTCAGTCCGGTAATTTCGCGGATGCAATCGTCATGTACCAGCACGCGCTGAAGACGGACCCCAAGCTCGTTCCGGCGCAGGCTGGACTGGTT
>Ga0070766_10000225_pt1 | contig 23553 bp, 17 predicted proteins | sample HubBroMetageWFT6_FD_69782 | JGI IMG/M metagenome (GOLD analysis project Ga0070766, IMG submission 69782) | Warmed and freeze-thawed soil microbial communities from the Hubbard Brook experimental Forest, New Hampshire - Hubbard Brook CCASE Soil... | ecosystem: Environmental > Terrestrial > Soil...
GGCCAGAGAGAGAGAGCCGCACACGCTCTCACAAGCTTCGCTTAGAAAGATCTTTGTTGTGATGGTTCCCCTGCGACATTAGAGAGACTGTGTTGCAGCAATGTTGCGCTAGTGTTAAAGGAGGGTTAATTTGCGAGGGAATTGGCTTATGGGCGCGGCTTTGGCGATATAGGGTTCGGTCACAGGTGGGTACGCGGCTCGATCGTTTCGCCCGCGCGCGATCGCCGCCGGTACGCCGATCCGCCTGCTCTTTGCTCCGATATTAGCTCACGCGTTACACTGCGAGTCATGAATACGGCGATCCAACCCAATGTGAAGTTCGTGCAAACGCCCGACTACCGCGAGACCTATGCCAACAGCGTGCAGATACGGGTCAATGTTTGGGATTTCTTCCTGGTTTTCGGGACCATGCAGCAAAGCTCCGAGACGCAAGCGGAGATGCGAAACTTTCAGGGAATTTATCTCAGCCCGCAACAAGCCAAGGCGCTCACGGCGCTTTTGCAGCAGAACGTGATGAACTACGAGTCCGCGTTTGGCGAGATCAAACTCGATCCGCGAGCGCCGGGCGGACCCGTCCACTAATGGACCGGTCCAGGACGCAGCGCGCCGACCCGAAAACGAAGTCTCGGGCCACGGCGGCCGAATGGTCACAGCAGGTTTTTCTCTTCGCGCTTTTTTTTGTTGGATTGATGCTGCTGCATGCGCCGCTGCTGCGCCTTCCTTATTTCTGGGATGAAGCTGGCTATTACGTTCCGGCAGCGCGAGATTTATTTCTCACCGGATCGCTGATTCCACAGTCGACGACTTCGAATGCCCATCCTCCGCTGGTGATGGCGTGGCTGGCGCTGGCGTGGCGTATTTTCGGATATTCAACACTGGTCACGCGTACCGCCATGCTGGCGGTGAGCGCCTTTTCGTTGGTCGGAGTATTTCGACTTTCTCGCACCGCCGCTAATTTGCCCGTGGCGTGGGTGACGACCGCGCTGGTGGCTGTCTATCCCGTGTATTTCACGCAGAGTTCGCTGGCGCAGGTGGATCTGGCTGCGGCTGGCTTGACGTTTTGGGCGCTGGCCGATTACTTGGCGGATCGTCCGTGGGGCACAGCGCTTTGGTTCTCGACGGCGGTGTTGGCGAAAGAGACAGCGATCTTGGCGCCGCTCGCGCTCGGGGGATGGGAACTGTTCGGTTATTGCCTGCGCAATGATGTGCGACTCAAGGAAATTCTGCCGCCCACGGGCCGGCGGACGCGATGGTTGCCTCTGCTGCTCCCCGTGGCGCCTCTGGCCAGTTGGTATGCCTATCATTATTTAAAGAACGGCTTTCTGCTGGGTAATCCCGAATTTTTTCGCTACAACGTTGCCGCCACTCTGAACCCGCTGCGCATTCCACTGGCTTTTGGAATGAGGCTTTGGCAACTCTTCGGATATTTTGGGTTGTATCTACTCACGCTGGCGGGTTTGCTGGCGATGCTTCGTCCGCCGCTGACCGTGGGCCGAGGTACGGGCCATGTCGCGCGCCCACGGATCCCTTTCTGGGTGCAGGTAGCATTTCTTTCCGTCGCGTTCGCCTATCTCGCCTTCATGTCGGTGGTGGGAGGAGCGGTTCTAGCGCGCTATATGTTGCCGGTGATTCCGCTGGTGATACTGGTGATGGTCTCCACTCTCTGGCGGCGCGCGCGCTATTGGAAGTTGATTGGAGTAGCTGTCGGCATTGCTTTTGTCGCTGGCTTGTTCACCAATCCGCCCTATGGATTTTCTCTCGAAGATAATCTGGCGTATCGCGACTACGTCGACCTGCATGCGGAGGCGAGTCGCTTCCTCGCCATGCGATATCCGGGCGCGCGCGTGCTCACCGCCTGGCCCGCGTCCGACGAACTTACTCGGCCATGGCTGGGTTATGTTAGCGCGGGTCAGCATTTCCGGGTTGTACGCGTCGAAGATTTTTCGGCTCCGCAGGTCGACGTGGCCGCCGCGGTTCAAGGCCAGTTTGATCTGGCTCTGGTTTTTTCCACCAAGTATCAGCCGCCGCATCCCCTGCTTGAGAATTGGGACGCCTGGCAACGCGTGAAGGAAAAGTTTTTCGGTTTTCATCGCGATTTGCTGCCCGAAGACATCGCCCAACGTCTGGGCGGAACGATTACTTTTCACAAAGAAGAGTACGGTCAGTGGATAGCTGTGATCGCGATGGAGGATGGTTCGGGTGACCGGTAGCCAGGGGCAGGTGACCGGAAAACCCGGGAAGTTAGGTCTTAGGAAAAACCGCGTCGCGCTTTGCCTTGTTAGATACCCATCAAGTGACAGGAATGCGTTTTCACGACGACCCACACCGCTTTGCCGGGGCTCAACTGGAGGGCGTCGCGTGCCGCCAGCGTCAGGTGCACTTCGAAGTCGGTGCCTCCGCACTCGATGATCGCCGCGACGATGACGTCTCTTTGCGCGAGACGGCGGATTGTTCCCGGCAATATATTGCGAGCGCTTAGCCCGTGAGGCTCTTCTGTGGCCAGCAGCAAATCGCCAGCTTGAATGCCCACGCGCAGAAGCGAACCAACCTCTGCCCGCACCAGCGGCGTTTCTAATTCCACCGTACCTTTTCTTAGATGGCAGGTCATGGTGCCGCGAGCTTCGTGCAGCGCTCGCACGCTGGCGTCGAAAATGTTTTCGAATCCGGCGAGGTTTGCCACGGTCTCCAGCCGCGGAGCCCGCATCACGTCATGCGGCGGGCCTTGGGCGACGATTTTTCCGCCGTCCAGCATAACGACTTCATCGCCGAGAGCAAATACTTCCTCGCCGTTGTGGGTGACGAAGAGAATCGGGACGCGGTGGTTCTGGTTCCACTCGCGAAGATCGCCGACCAGAGAAGACTTGGTCGGACGGTCGAGCGCAGACAGAGGTTCATCGAGCAGCAAGGCGCGTGGTTCGGTCACGAGCGAGCGCGCCAGGGCGACACGTTGGCGCTCGCCTCCGGAAATTTGCGCGGGCTTGCGATCGCGCAAATGTTCGATGTGGAACGCTTGCAGCATCTCTCGGCTGCTGGTTTGTCGCTCCGCTCGGCTCAACTTGCGCAGGCCATACGCGACGTTTTCTTCGGCAGTCAGGTGAGGGAACAGCGCCAGGTCCTGATGAACATAGCCAATGTTGCGCTTCCACGCGGCGACATTCAGCTTCTTCTCCGCGTCATAAAAATCTTCGCCGCCGACGACAATGCGGCCGTCGTCAGGATCGACAAGGCCGGCGATGCAATCGAGCAGCGTGGTTTTGCCCGCGCCTGACGCACCAAAGAGAATCGTGAACCCGGCGAGGGCGCGGAAATGAACGTTGAGGAGGAAGCTGCCTTCGGGATGGGGAAAGCGTTTGCGGATGCGGACTTCAAGATCGGAAGAAATTGGCAGTGGCGACATGCTTGGTGCGGCTGGCGGTGCGAGCGGGACCTTCACCGCCATGGGCTCAACGCCCAAGTACGCCGGTTGAGGCCGTATCGATTCAAACCGAAGACGATCGACAGAATGAAAAATGACACGACCAGCAGAAATAAAGCCGTCCGGTTCGCGCTGGAATAATTCGCAGCCTGCACCTGATCGTAAATATCGATCGAGAGGGTGCGGGTTACGCCGGGGATATTGCCTCCAACCATGAGCACCACTCCAAACTCGCCGAGCGTGTGCGCGAAGCTCAGCGCAAATCCCGTGATCAGCCCGGCTTGTGAGAGTGGAAGCACGATGCGGCGAAAAGTTTGCAGCGGCGAGTGTCCGAGCGATGCCGACGCTTGCAGGAGTGTGCGGTCGACCGCTCCGAAGGATGCAGCGAATGGTTGCACGGCAAACGGCAAGCTATATAACAAGGAACCGATCACCAGTCCCTCGAAAGTAAAGGCAAGGGTGTGGCCAGTGAGCGACTCCCACCAGCGGCCGAGCGGACTGCGGGATCCGAGCGCTACGAGAACAAAGAAGCCGAGAACGGTCGGCGGCAGCACGATGGGCAGCGCGACCGCGGCTTCGACCAGAAATTTCCAGCGCCAGCGCGAGTAGGTCAGCCAGTAAGCGATGGGAATTCCGATCGCGACGAGCAGCGCTGAGACGATGGCTGCGAGGCGGACGGTCAACCAGAACGCCTCCCAGTTCATTTCATTATTTCTCCCATGGAGGGTTTTCCCGCGGTCAAAGTGAACCCGTATTGCGCGAGCACGGACCTGGCTTCGGGAGAACTCAGGAATTGCAGGAACCTTCGGGCTGCATCCTGCTGTTTCGATTTTGAAAGCACGACGGCGGCTTGGTTCAGCGGGGGATAGGCATCGAGCGGAACCTGCCAATAGCGGCCTTTATCTTTCATTGCGGGGGCGAGCGCGTGGGAGAGTGCAACGAGTCCGGCCTGGGCATTGCCCGATTCGACGAACTGCGCGGCCTGCGAAATGTTTTCTCCGATGACCAGGCGGCTGGCAACCTGATCGTAGATTCCGAAGTGCCGCAACGCCGCCGCTGCCGCGCGGCCGTAGGGCGCAGTCGCAGGATTGGCGATGGAAATTTTCTTGACCGACAGATCGAGCAGAGCGTTCATGCCGAGTTTCGAGAGATCGAGCGGCGAATCATTCGGCACCCATAACACCAGGCGGCCGACCGCATAACGATACAGCGTTTCTTTCGCTGCCAGCCCTTCGGCGATTAATTGTTGGGGAAATTCTTCATCGGCGGATAGGAAGACATCGAAGGGCGCGCCGTTGCGAATCTGGTTGGTCAAATTGCCGGACGCGCCGAAGGCGAGTTTGACCGTTTGTCCGGTCCGCTTGGTGTAGGCATCGACAAGTTGGGGAAGCGCAGCGCTCATGTCGGCGGCGGCGGCCACGGTGATTTCCTGCGCGGTGGCGAAGGTCCCCGCGAACAGGAGAAGTAGCGCGAGTAATCTATTCAATTTGTTCATCGAGAATTCTTCCCTTACGCCAGTTTCGTTTTCGACAATGGTAGTTCGCGCACACGCCGGCCAGTCGCTGCAAAAATCGCGTTGCACAGGGCCGGCGCAAACGGCGGCACGCCGGGTTCGCCCACTCCAGCGGGCGGCGCTTCGCTCTCTACGATCGTCACGTCGACGTGGCGCGGAGCGCGGTTCATGCGGGCGATCTGAAAATTATTGAAATTGCTTTGGTCGATGACTCCATTGGTTGCAGTAATTTCTCCGAATAACGCCAGGCTCGTTCCAAACGCGGCCGCTCCCTCGAACTGGTTGCGGACATTGTCGGGGCTGACGATGGTGCCTGCATCGACTGCAGTCCAGACATTCGGAATGTGCACCTGTCCCCGGTTATCGACTTCGACTTCAACCACAGTCGCGACATAAGTAAGGAAGCTGCGATGGGCCGCGATGCCGAGGGCACGACCTTTGCCCATAGGCTTTTTGCCCCAGCCAGATTTCTCGGCTGCGACCTCGACCACGCGGCGCAGGCGAGCGGTGTCAAGCGGAAAAGTCTTGGCGTCTTCCGCTTCGTCGCCGGTGAGCTCAAGTTTGACGATGCGGGGTGGGCCAATCAGATCGAGCAGGTATTCGACCGAGTCTCTCTTGGCATGGTGGGCAAGTTCGTCGGCGAAAGAATGAATCGCGAATGCGTGATAAATATTCGCCACACTTCGTAGCCAACCGATGCGCACGTGATAATCGGCGGGACCATTTTCGGCGCGATGGTTGGGAATATCGAAGGGAAGATTGTTCCATCCCAGGCCCATCTCGTCGTCGGCATATTTGGCGGAGGCGTCAAAGGTGGAATTGATCGGAGGATAGACGGTGCGCTGCAACCATGCGGTGGGCCTGCCATCCGAGCCGATCGCGGCTCTTAGGTACATGGCAGCGACGGAGTGAAAAAAATCGAAGTGAATATCGTCTTCGCGGCTCCAGACAACTTTCACGGGCTTGCCGAGCTGCTTCGAAAGAACGGCGGCCTCCGCCACTTGATCTGGTTTTGACTTGCGACCGAAGCCGCCGCCGAGCAGCGTGACATGGCAAATGACGTCTTCTTTCTTAATGCCTAACACGGCAGCGATTGTCTCTTGCACGGCTTGCGGATTTTGCGTGGGAGCCCAAGCCAGCACTTTTCCGTCGCGATATTCGGCGACAGCTACGGGCGGTTCCATGGAAACGTGCGCCAGGTGCGGAGTGTAGAACTCGGCCTCGACAATTGTTCCGCCGGACTTGCCGCTCTGACGAAAAGCCGCATCCACATCACCCACGTTGCGCACGACTTTGCCCGGCTGCCGCGAAGTTGCTTCGAGCGTCTTCCGAAACGGCGCCGAGTTGTATACCGAATGTGGACTGCCGTCCCATTCAATTTTGAGACTCTTGCGCCCCTGGAATGCAGCCCAGGTGTTATCGGCGATTACCGCGACTCCACCAAGCGGTTGGAACTGATGCGGCGGCTTGAAAGTGTCGATGGTCAACGTCTTCTGCACTCCCACGACCCGAAGCGCGGCCTGGTCGTCGTAGGACTTTATCTTTTGTCCGAGCACAGGCGGATGCTCAACCGATGCAAAGACCATACCGGGCATGGCCGCATCCATACCGAAGATCGCCTGACCGGTGACGATCTCGGGAAGGTCGAATAGAGAATTACTTTCTTTGCCGATGTAGCGCCATTCAGGTCGTTTCTTGAGTGGCAGATTTTCTTCTCTCGGAACAGGAAGTTTGGCGGCAGCGGCAGCGAGTTCTCCGTAGCCGAGCTTGCGCCCGGTGGCGCCGTGTACAACGAAATGCGGCTCGGTCGAGCACTTTTCTTGCGGAACGCCCCACTGCGTGGCAGCGGCGCTAATCAGCATCGCGCGGCCCGTAGCGCCGACGCGGCGCATCAAATCGAAGTTGCTGCGAACCGAGTGCGAGCCGTCGGTATCCTGCTCGCCGTATTTCGGATCGCCAATGGCCTGATCGATTTTGACCTTCGACCAGTCGGCGTCGAGTTCGTCGGCGACGATCAGAGGGAGTGCGGTGCGGCTGCCGCATCCCATCTCAGAGCGATGGGCAACGATGGTGACGGTGCCATCCGCCGCGATCGACATCCACAGGCTGGGATCGAAGGCTGGGGCGGCTTCGCCTTCGGCGGCAAACAGCGGCGGTGGAACGAAGCGGACGCTGAGCACAAAAGCGCCGCTGGCGAGCGCCACCTGCAAAAATCCTCGTCGACTGACGTGCGGGCCGGTTCGACGGCTGACATTTTCGATGAGATTCATGCCGTCTCCTTGGCCGCCTGATGCTTGACGGCCTCATGAATCGCCGCGCGAATTCGCTGATAAGTTCCGCAGCGGCAAAGGTTGCCCGACATGGCGACGTCGATATCCTGATCGCTCGGATTTTGGTTTTCCTTGAGCAGCGCGATCGCCTGCATGATCTGGCCGGTTTGACAGTAGCCGCATTGCGGGACGCGGATTTCCATCCATGCCTGCTGTACGGGATGCATCGGAGCGATGCCTTCGATGGTCGTGATCTCGGCGCCGCCGACCTCTTTCATCGGAGTGACGCAGGAGCGGATGGCCGCGCCGTTCTGATGCACGGTGCAGGCTCCGCAGAGCGACATGCCGCAGCCAAACTTTGTTCCCGTGAGTTGCGCCACGTCGCGCAGATACCAGAGCAGCGGCATGTCGGGATCGCCGTCGAAGGTTCTATCTTTGCCGTTTACTTTGAAACGGATCATGGGTCCACCGGTCAATTCGCGATCATATCGTCGAGCAAACGCTGGTTGATGCTGAATGATTTCCATATCGTAGTCGCAGAGCGCGAAATGTGGAAGAGTGGAGCCCCGGGGAGACGGGGAAAACCAGCGCGCCGTCATATAATCGTCTGGCCTTCCAGGAGGAATTTTGGCTTACGACGATCTGCGCGACTGGATCAAAGCGCTCGACCGAGCGGGCGAACTGAAGCGCATCCGCATCGATGCGGACCCGATATTGGAGATCACGGAAATCGCCGATCGGGTTTCGAAGAGCCGCGACCGGGAAGGGAACGTCGGTGGAAAAGCGCTGCTCTTCGAGAACGTGAAAGGCTACCCGGGCGCGCAACTGCTCATGAATCAGTTTGGTTCGGCACGCCGCATGCGGCTAGCGCTCGAAGTGAATCGGCTCGATGAAATCTCCGAGCGCATACGCGCCTTCATGGACGTGAAGTCTCCCCAAGGCTTTCTCGACAAAATGAAAATGTTGCCCATGCTCGCCGAGATGGGCAAATTATTCCCCAAGACGGTCGCGACCGGCCCGTGCAAAGAAGTGATCAAGCGCGACAATTTTTCGCTGCTCGATTTTCCCATCCTGCAATGCTGGCCAAAAGATGGCGGGCGATTCATCACCCTGCCCTGCGTGATTACCCGCGATCCGAAGACAGGGAAGCGCAACGTCGGCATGTATCGCATGCAGATTTATGATGAGCGCACGACCGGGATGCACTGGCAGCGGCAGAAAGTTGCGGCCGAGCATTATCGCGAGCGCATGCGCCAGACGGTCGCGATCAACGGGAGCGCCGGCGAGCCTCCGCGCAAGGCGGTCGACATCATGGCCAGATCATCCGGCGGATCGATGCTGGCTGCGGGAGATCGTCCGTCTGGAAAAATGGAGATCGCCGTGGCGATCGGCACCGATCCGGCGCTCACCTTTTCGGCGATTGTGCCGGCGCCGCCCGATGTCGAAGAATTCATCATCGCCGGATTTCTGCGGCAGAAGCCGGTCGAACTGGTGAAATGCGAGACGGTTGATCTGGAGGTTCCGGCCAATGCCGAGATCGTGCTCGAAGGCTATGTCAATCTCGACGAGTTGCGCACAGAAGGGCCATTCGGCGATCACACAGGTTTTTATTCGCTCGAAGACGAGTATCCGGTTTTTCACGTCACCTGCGCGACGCATAGAAAAGATCCGATCTATGCGACGACGGTTGTCGGCAAGCCGCCGCAGGAAGATGCGTGGATGGGCAAGGCCGTCGAACGCATTTTCCTGCCGCTGATGAAGCTGACGATTCCCGAACTCGTCGACATCAATCTGCCGATCGAAGGCGTGTTTCATAACCTGATGATCATTTCGATTCGCAAGTCGTATCCCGGACAGGCGCGCAAGGTAATGAATGCGATCTGGTCGCTGGGGCAGGCGATGTTCACGAAGTGCATCATTGTCGTGGACGAAGATGTGAATGTGCAGGACGTGGCCGACGTCACGCTGAAGGTGCTAAATAATATCGACCCGGAGCGTGACATACAGTTCACGCTGGGGCCTGTAGACTCGCTCGACCACGCGGCGCGGCTGGCGAATTACGGATCGAAAATGGGCATCGACGCCACGCGCAAGTGGTCGACAGAGGGCTTCGAGCGTCCGTGGCCGGACGAGATCGTGATGGACGCGAAAACGCGAGCGCTGGTGGACGGCAAGTGGAAGGTGCTGGCGAAAGAGTTGGGGATCGAATAAACGCATTTAGTTTTTTGTTGGTTCGATGAGGCTTCGATAGATTCCGCACGATTTGGCACAATCATCTACCTATGCAAATTCTCAGGGTGACCCGGCTTCGACTCCTCGTGGTTTCATCATGGATTCTGGTGAGCTGTCCGCTTTATGCGCAGCAGCCTTTTCTCAGCGAAACGCAGTGGACTGCGCTGCGCGATGAGGCGAGCGGCGTGGCTCCGTATGAGAACTTGCGTTTTCTGACGCGACTGCACCGTGTGCCGGCGACGCCGGAGTTCGACCAGGCGGCGGATTTCATGCTGAAGCGCGCGAAGGAATACGGGCTTCAGGATGCGCACTCCGAACAGTTTCCGATCGACGGCAAGATTCACTACGGGCTGATGCGCTCGTATCTGGCGTGGCATGTGGCGGCAGCGAGCCTGTGGGAAGTTGAGCCGGAGCGCACGCTGCTCGGCGATTGGGCAACGGATCCGATACGGCTTGCCGACTACAGCCACTCGGCGGACGTGGATGCGGCGCTGGTCGATGTCGGCGCAGGCACCAGCGAGGAGGACTACGCGGGCAAGGACGTGCGCGGAAAGATTGTTCTCGCCGATGGTTCGCTCGGAACGGTGCAACGCATGGCGGTTATCGAGCACGGGGCGGCTGGCATTGTGAGCGACATGCCGAATCAGACAACAGCGTGGTCGGGCCTCGACAATACGATTGTTCGCTGGGGCCATCTGGATGCGCTACTGCCCAGCGGTTTTGCATTCATGGTGTCGCGCGGAGCAGCGACGGCCTTGCGTAGGCAACTTGCCGGCGGAGCCGTGATGCTGAGCGCGCACGTAGAGGCGGAGGTAACGCCGGGGTATTGGACAGTCGTTACGGCGACCATCCCCGGCACAGACCCGCGCGCCGGCGAGGTAGTTTATAGTTGCCACCTCGATCATCAGCGGCCGGGCGCGAACGATAATGGAAGCGGCTGCGTAACCATCATGGAGTCGGCGCGCGTGCTTAACCGGCTGATCGGAAGCGGCAAACTTCCGCGTCCGATCCGAACGCTGCGCTTTATATGGGGGCCGGAGGTCGAAGGCACGATGGCATTTCTCAGCGCACACCCTGATATTCGGAAATCGCTGCGCGCCAACGTGCATATGGATATGGTTGGCGGCGATCCTTATAAGAACAAATCGATTTTGCATGTCACGGAGACGCCATGGTCGCTGCCGAGCTTCGTCACCGATGTGGGCGAGTTGTTTGCTGAGACGATTCGGGACGGGGCTACGGTATACGCCGAGGATGGCAGCCATGCCGAGGCTGCTGTCGTGGAAGATCGAGACGGCGCGCCCGGCACGCGCAACCAGTTTCTCGCTGACCGGACGCCGTATTCCGAGGGCAGCGATCATGATGACTATGACTCGTCGACGATCGCTGTGCCGTCGCTCTACCTGCGCGACTGGCCGGATATTTATATTCACACCGATCACGACACGCTGGCACAGATCGACCCTACGAAACTCCGGCGGGTTGCACTGCTGGGTGCGGCTTCGGGATATACCTATGCGGCCCTTGGCGGCGGAAAGGCTGGCGCGTTATCCGCGTTCTTTGCGGCGCGGGCGCAAGTGCGGCTGGCGGAGGGCTTTGAGCGTGCGCGGGCTTTGGCCGAAGACGGCCAGTTGCCGCCGAACGACGCATGGTATGAGGCGCGCAACCTGATCACGCAAATTTTGTGGCGGGAACAAGCAGAGCTGCACTCTTTTTCTGCATACACGCAGAGCGACGCGGGAGAGGTAGCGGGGTTCAGTAAAGACCTGGAGGCGCAGGCCGCGATGCTGAATGGGTGGCTCGACCAGATTGCCGCGGCGCGCGGCGCTCACGATTTTCCGGCGCAGCCGCCGTGGCATGGAGAGCCGGACGCTTCGCGCGTACCGGTGCGCACGGCCGAGTTTGGTCCGCTCACTTTTCAGAACGATGACGTATTGTTAGACCGGCTGGGGAGCGAGCGCGTTCGGAGAATCAAGCTGCTTCAGGGCGGATCGAATCGTCTTTTGCGCGTGCAGGATCGCGGGTCGCTGTATGCCTATGAAATTGTCAACTTCGTCGACGGCAAGCGGTCGGTGGGCGAGATTCGGGATTCGGTCGCGGCTGAGTTTGGGCCGATCCCGCCTGATGTCGTGGCGGATTATCTGAAAGCTTGTGAAGAGGCAAAGATCGTAGCATTTCGCTAGCCGGCATTGATTTCTAACCACGGGAGACAACAGTGATGACGTCCGGGCAATCGAAAATTGGTTTTGCGATGCTCCTCTTTTTTCTGGCCGTTTTTGGGCTCGCCGCTTCCCTCCAGTCACAGTCCGGCACGGCGCAGGGCGCCTTCGAAGTTACCTCTGGATTGGGCCGAAAGCTCTATGCGCTTGCGGACGACGAGAAAGTTATCGCCGCTCGCAAGAGCCTGGCGGAAGATCCAAAGAATGTGGAGCGAGTGCTCGAGCTTTCGAAGGCTGAGGCGGCGCGGAGGCAATATCGCGAGGCGGTGACAGCAACCACCGCAGGATTGGCCTTCGCTCCGCGGAACGCGGATCTTTATCTAGAACGCGGCCATCGCGAGCTCGGACTGCGCGAGTTCAAGCAGGCGATGAATGATCTAGAGCAGGCAACCAAACTCGCCCCCGACATGCTCGACGCTCATTATCATCTCGGTTTGGCGCACTATTTCTCAGGCGAGTTCGAGGCGGCGGCAACCTCGTTCGATCGAGCGCGAGCGTTGGCAAAAAATGACGACAGCCTGATCGATTGCACAAATTGGTTCTATGTGTCGCTGCGCCGCGCCGGTAAAGAGAAAGAAGCGGAGCAGGCTTTGGCGCGCATCACGCCCCAGGTTAAGAACACCGAACCGCATCTTTATTTTTATTTACGCTTATTGCGTTTTTATCAAGGGCAGCTTACGGCAGACGCGGTCTTGCCGCCTCCGCCGGCCGGACCCGATGATCTGGAAGGCGAACTCGCTTTCGATACCGTGAGCTATGGCGTGGGTAACTGGCGCGTCTATCATCACCAGCGGGCTGATGCGGTCGGGCTTTTCGGAAATGTGGTGAAGGGCGAGGCGTGGAACGCCTGGGGATTTATTGGTTCGGAACTGGAGCTCGTTCGCGGAGGCAGGTAGTGTTACGAGCGCTTGCGTATGTGGTTAGACCCGTCCTCGTCTAAAAAGAGATTTGCATGAGTTTCGCTGCCGCGCTTCGTCGTGACTTAGCCGAGTGCGCTCTCAGGTACGCGCTCGCGCAATCGCTCCCTCATTGTCTTAGCTACGGCGAAGCCCCCATCGTTTGCTTCGAGCCTTATCAGGACGATTCGCGGCATGGGAATTTTCTTCCCGGCAGCTACCAGGCGATCTGCAAGAATCCGGCTTGGCGAAAGCGATTAGCGAAGGTTCATACGCTCGCCCGCCGCTCTTTGCCCGTGCCTGCCGCCGATCGTGGACGCCGGATGGAACTCGATACCTGCACCAGTTCCGACGCTCTGCTGATGAATATTTTCTGTTATCCCGGCGTGCTGCGAGACGCGAGAGTGTGTGCGCTGCTGGGCGTCGAACCGGGATTGTCTCCGAGTTTCGGATATCGAGCCCGGGTTCCTCTTGCCAACGGCAGATTCGATCGCACCGAAGTCGATCTTCGCTTGGGAAATCTATTGGTCGAGGCGAAACTCACTGAGACTGACTTTCAAAGCGCTAGGAAACGGGTTCTGCTGGCGTATCGGGATTTCTCGAAGGTGTTTGATTCGCGCCAGCTTCCGCAGACCGGCGAACACTATCTTTCCTACCAACTTCTGCGCAATGTTCTCGCCGCCCATGCTCAGGGCGGTTCATTCTGCGTTTTGGTCGACGCTCGCAGGTCGGATCTGGTCGAAGCCTGGTACGCCGTGATGCGCTGCGTGAAACCCGTTGAATTGCGCACCGAGCTGAGAATCTCGACGTGGCAGGAAGTGACGGACGCCGCACCGCGAAGGCTGCGAGCCTTTCTCTCGAAGAAGTATGGAATCGGTCGGGAACGCCTCGAAGACTTATTGTCGACCGGGTAGAGCTTTACCGGCAAGAGTGGTTCTCCGCTTGGCTTCGAAAAGCAAACTTTGGTAATTTTTCAGGAACGCCTCGGTTAGTTTTCAATAACAGAGGCAATCCAACAAGCGGAATCTTAGATATGAATACTTTGGAGCTCTGCCTCATCGTCCAGGTGTGTCTCGCGTTCGGAGTGGCGGGGTTATTGTGGCCAGATAAACTCCGGTCGCTGTTCGACGTCTTGATGTTTCCTTGGGCAGCGAACTGTCGCGCGATTCGAGCCAACAGCATTGCTGCGATCGGATTGTCCCTCGTACTCCTCGTTAGACTATTGACCGGCATCTCCTAACCCTTCGCCGTTGTTGCAACAAGTTCAGCAACTCTCCTCCGAAGTAGAAGTTCCGGTGAATTGCCCTTGCCCAACGCGATTCAGCGCGATGCGGTCAATACAGTAAACACGGTATACCCCAAGCGATGCCGATGATGCATCCTGATCGTTCGCTTTTTTTTGGGGAGTGGTGCGACGATCCAGAGAAACCGGGGGGAAAAGGCCAGCATGGGTTCCATGGAAATCTTGATTGCGGACGATCATGAATTGTTCCGTCGTGGGCTGCGGTCTTTTCTCGAATCCCGATCCGATTGGCACGTCTGCGGCGAAGCAGCGGATGGAAAAGAAGCCGTTGCCAAGGCGAAGGAACTGAAACCAGACGTGGTGTTGTTGGATGTATCCATGCCGAAAATGAACGGACTGGAGGCGGCGCGCCTCATCCGGCGGGAAATACCCGACTCCAACATTCTGATTGTTAGCCAGAATGATGCGAATCTGATGGAGAAGGCGGCCCTGCAGGCCGGCGCCAGGCGCTACATCCAAAAGACAAGGATTTCACCGGATTTGACGGAAGCGCTCGAAGCGCTCAGCCGGGAGGCTCTGAACCATCATCCGCCAGTGGTGAATGAGGCTGAAAGCAAAAAAGGAGCGAGCGCGGCGCGGAGAAAATTGGAAATGGAGCAACAGGATCCGGAAGCGCAAAAACGCGAGCAACAATTCCGCGCAATGATCGACGCGCTCCCTGCTGCCATTTACACGACCGATGCCGAAGGCTGGCTCACCCACTTCAATCCGGCGGCAGTCAAATTTTCAGGCCGGGTGCCGGAGTTGGGCTCCGACCGGTGGTGCGTGAGTTGGAAGATTTTTCAGGCGGATGGCACGCCGGTTCCGCTTGAGAACTGTCCCATGGCGGTGACGCTCAAAGAGGGGCGGATCGTGGCAGGGGCGGAGTGCATGGCAGAGCGGCCAGATGGAACCCGAATCTGGTTTACTCCCCACCCAACGCCTTTGCTGGACGCGTCGGGCAAAGTCGTCGGCGGCATCAACATGCTTGTCGACATCACCGAGCGGAAACTTGCGGAGCGAGCCAATTCTTTGCTGGCCGCCATAGTCGATTCCTCGGACGACGCGATCATCAGCAAGAATTTCGATGGCATCATCACGAGTTGGAACAAGAGCGCCGAACGGATTTTCGGTTACACCGCTGATGAAGCTATCGGGAAGCCGATCACGCTTCTTATTCCGCCGGAGTGCTGCGGCGAAGAGGAAGAGATTATTGCGCGACTGAGGCGAGGCGAGCGGGTTGACCATTTCGAGACAACGCGCATGCGCAAGGATGGCTCGACTCTCGACGTTTCGCTGACCATTTCGCCGGTGCGAGATGCGAAGGGCCAGGTGGTGGGCGCGTCGAAAGTGGCGCGCGATATTACTGAGCGGAAACTTGCCGAGCGAGCTCTGCGCAATAGTGAGGAGCGCTTCCGGGCGATCGTCACGACCACGCCGGAATGCGTGAAACTTGTGGCCGCGGACGGCACTTTGCTGCACATGAATTCGTCCGGCCTGGCGATGGTGGGTGCCGACTGCGCCGAGACGGTTGTCGGCAAGTGTGTTTATGACCTGGTCGCGCCGCAGGATCGCCAGCGATTCCGCGCCTTCAACCAAGCGATCTGCCGAGGCGAGAAAGGGTGTCTGGAATTCGGTATCGTGGGACTCGGTGGTGAGTACCGCCACCTGGAGACTCATGCCGCGCCCTTGCGGACTCGAGAGGGAGAGATCGTGCAGCTTGCCGTGTCGCGCGATGTCACCGAGCGCAAGCGGACCGAAAAAGCGCTGGCGGATGCGGCGCGACAGCAACAGGCGCTGTTCCATCTAGCCGACGAATTGCATCGTGCGATATCAATGGAAGATGTGTACGAAGCGGGGCTGGAAGCGATTTGCGGGGCATTGCAGTGCGATCGAGCCGCCATCTTGATCGATGACAATCACGGCATAATGCGTTTTGTAAGCTGGAGAGGCTTATCCGAAGACTATCGCAAGGCAGTGGAAGGGCATTCGCCATGGCGAGCCGGGGAAACGAATCCTCAGCCGGTTTGTATCGATGATATCGATGCCGCTGACCTCGGCGAATCTCTGAAAGCGACGGTACGAGCAGAGCGCATCAAGTCCCTAGCTTTTGTCCCTCTCGTTTCCGAGGGGAAGGTGATGGGCAAGTTCATGATGTACTTTTCCGCGCGCCACGATTTCAACGCAGATGAGATTGAGCTCAGCCTGGCGATTGCACGCCAGCTGTCTTTTGCCATTGATCGCAAGCGCGCCGACGCGGCATTGCGCCAGAGCGAAGAAAAGTTCCGCAAGCTCTCAGAATCTCTCGATGTCGAAGTGCGCCTGCGGACGGTCGAACTGGAAGCTTATAGTTCCGGCATGGTGAAACAGTCGGAGCAGTTGCGCGATCTCTCGCAGCGTCTGCTGCGAGCCCAGGACGAGGAGCGCCGGCACATTGCGCGCGAGCTTCACGACAGCGCGGGTCAAACTCTGACGGTGCTGGAGATGAACCTTGCCCGGTTCCTCGAAGAGGCGCAGCAAAGCACGCCGCATCTCGCCAAAGAGGCGGAAGAAACTCATCAGTTGGTTCGGCAGCTGACCCGCGAAATACGCACAACATCCTATTTGTTACACCCTCCGCTACTGGATGAAAGCGGTCTCGCCTCGGCGCTCGGTTGGTACATAGAAGGACTGCGCGAACGCGGTGGCCTCGACATCGTGCTTGCCATCCCCGAGGAATTCGGCAGGCTTCCGAGAGAGATTGAGCTGGTGGTGTTCCGCCTGGTTCAGGAAAGCTTGACCAATATTCACCGGCACTCGGGCAGCAAGAGCGCTTCCATCCAGATTGCTCGCGACGGCGAAGCTGTTTCCATCGAAGTCGAGGATCAGGGCAAGGGCATGTCGCGAGAGAAACTGGCGGAGATTCAATCGCGCGGAGCAGGGGTAGGAATCAGAGGGATGCATGAGCGTGTGCGGCAATTCCGCGGCAACATGCAGATCGAATCGAGCGGCTCAGGCACTAGAATATTGGTCAGCATCCCGATTCCCGGAGATGCGCAGTCGGAGGAGCAGAGTGCCATTGGACCGCTTCACGACGCATTGTAGGCTCGTATACGGCACCGTTCTATGAGAATCCTGATCGTGGATGACAATGAGCTGGTTCGACGCGGGATCGCACGGATTTTGTCGAGCCACGCTAATTGCGAGGTGTGCGCCGAAGCGGCGGACGGTGTCGATGCCTTGCAGAAGGCGCGCCAGTTTCGCCCCGACGTCATACTTATTGACATTAATATGCCCGGCATGGATGGCCTGGAAGCTTCGCGCCGCTTGCGCCAGGAGTTACCGGAAATCAAAATCTTTATCATGAGCCAAAACGATGCGGCCAGGCTCTTGCCAGACGCCCGCAAGGCGGGCGCGGACGGATGTGTCGATAAGGCTCGCATCGTTACTGACCTGCCGATGCTTATCTCAAATATTGAGAATGCATCCCTCGAAGGGCGCTTGCCTTAGTAAGGCCGCACCGGCCTTGGGCAATCTTGCGAGCGGTCGCAAACGAAACTTTCCTTTTTTTGAGTCTGCATTGGATTGCCATCGATCCCGCCGGTGTCGTAAAGGAACGTGTCGTCGACGCGGGAATTTCCAGCCTGCGGCAGGCGGCGATTTGAGGACCCGACGTCAAGTGCCAACGCCATTGCCGCTTATTGCCAACCCGAGACTGGCAAATCAGGTGGAGTCTGAAATAGTATTGCCCGCGGTGCTAACTTGCGACAATTTCCTGTGGCGATCTGGCTCGTATTGGGGGAACGGTTCGGCTATGCAGTAGTCGCTCAGCGGCTGGAAAACTTAGCAGATTGCTCCGTTACGGCTAATGTGTGTGATTGCGGCCACCGCGTGGGTGTGGCAAATCCTGAAGTGCAAGGATGGCTGATCTTGAGAACAAGCTTCGAACTTCCACTTCGTGCCATTGTCTGCATGGCATTGGCGATCGGTTGCTTGTCGGCGCAGACCTTCAAAGATGACCGTTCCAGAGGTTGGGTCACAACCTGGGCCACTGCGAATGCGGCGAGCGACCGGCCTGCGTCGTTCTCCAATCAAACCCTCCGTGAAATTGTGCATACCACGATCGGCGGCAATGGGGTTCGGCTTCGGCTTTCGAATACCTTTGGAACTCGCGCGCTTCGCTTCGATGCGATTTTCGTCGGCCTGCAAGCGGCTGGGATGCAGGGCGACGGAGCATCTTTGGTCCCAGGGTCGAGTCGCGAAGTCATGTTTGGCGGCAGCCGGTCGATCGCGATTCCAGAAGGCGCGGAAGTCTTGAGCGATCCCGTTGCTTTGTCTGTAGGACCGCAGCAGAATCTCGCGATCAGTTTGTTTACCTCTGGAGAGACCGGACCGGCCACAGTTCATGGATCCGCCTTTCAGACCAGCTATGTGTCTGGCCCCGGTAACTTTGCGGCCGAGGAAAGCGGGAAGGCGTTTGCCGACACGACTGGAGGCAAGACCGTGGGATCGTGGTACTTCTTGAGCGCGGTCGAGGTGCTCGCGCTTGCCGACGTCAAAGGAGCGGTGGTTGTGCTCGGCGACTCGATCACCGACGGCGCCGTTACCCAAACCGACAAAAACGAGCGCTGGACGGACGTTCTGGCGCGGCGCATGCTCGCCGCTCACATCGAATTGGCCGTGCTGAATGCGGGCATTGGCGGCAACCGTGTGCTGACCAATTCGCCGTGCTGGGGACAGAATGCGCTGGCCAGACTCGGTCGCGATGTTCTGGCGCAGGCAGGAATCGAAGCAGTGATCTTATTCGAGGGCACCAACGATATTGGGCAGCCGGATAGTCCCGCTGCTAACGCCAATCCTTGTCTCAGCCGCACACAAGTGACAGCGGGTGAAATCATTGCGGGATATCAACAGATTATCGCCCGCACGCATGCTCGCGGCCTCAAGATTTTCGGCGCCACGATTCTTCCCTATCAGGGCCTGGCGGCGTGGACGGCGTCGGGCGAGGCGAAGCGCGTCGCCCTCAATCAGTGGATTCGAACGGCGGGGGCTTTCGACGGCGTCATCGATTTCGACGCTGCCTTGCGTGATCCTGCCGGCCCCACCCACTTGGCTCCGCAATACGACAGCGGCGATCATTTGCATCCCGGAAGAGCAGGTCATGAAGCGATGGGGAACGCAGTGGATATAGGTTTGTTTCGTTGAAGAGTTCACGCGCGGCCGCCGGTTTCGGCGATTGTCTACAGAGGACGACTGATGGTGTCATGGCAACCTCATCTTATTTTCTGGAATTCAATGTAAGATGTGGTGCCGCTAGTTTCTGAGGGGCAGCGCCAGCGCTGCCCGTCAGAGAAGAACTGAGGAACGGGTCAATGGAGCCAAGCGTCGGTAGAGGAATCCCAGCGAAAACAGCAGTTAGGGCGCCATCCACATCGTATCGCGGGCCCCTGGTCATTCTTACCACGCTCTTCTTTATGTGGGGTTCGCTGACCTCCTTGAACGACGTACTGATTCCCTATGTGCAGCACGTCTTCAAGATCAGGCTCGCGGCCAGCATGCTGATTCAGACCGCCTTTTTTTCGGCCTACTTCGTTTTTTCCATTCCTTCGTCCAAAATCATCGACTGGATCGGATACAAAAAAGCGATCGTCGTCGGATTGATGACGATGGTCGTGGCTTGCCTCGGATTCTATCCAGCCGCAAGAATCCCTTCGTTCCCGTTCTTCTTGTTCGCACTCATTGTGCTCGCCACCGGAATCACGATTCTTCAGGTTGCGGCGAATCCCTATGTTGCCGTGCTCGGTGAACCGCAGACCGCGTCGAGCCGCCTCGTTCTCACGCAGGCCTTCAATTCGCTCGGCACCGCCGTGTTTCCCTGGGTTGGAGCGACCATCATTCTCGGATCATCTGCCGTGGTGGCGCAGACCGCATCGCAAGAGGCAGACGCAATCGTCAAGCTCTATGTCTATTTTTTCGCGGTGGTGCTATTTATTCTCGCCGTCGGCATCGGCGTCTCACATCTCCCCAAGATTGAGTCGGCGGAACGTCACATCGGGGAAAAGGTTAACGACTCCGTGTGGAAGCATCCGAACCTCGTCTTCGCAGCGATCGGAATTTTCATGTATGTCGGCGGGGAAGTGGCGATTGGAAGTTCGATTGCCAACTATCTGGCGTTGCCGAACATCGGCGGATTCGCCCCAGACATCGCCGACCCCGCGACGCGCTACCACGCGGCATTGGGAGAGGCGGCCAAATACATATCGGTATACTGGCTCGGCGCCATGATCGGTAGATTTATCGGCTCGGCCATTCTGCAAAAAGTAAAAGCCGGCACGCTGCTCGCGCTGTTTGCGGTCATGGCCGCGCTCTTAGTTGGCATCTCGGTTCTGAGCGGTGGCCATGTCGCGATGTGGTCGATCCTCGCGGTGGGCTTATTCAACTCGATCATGTTCCCCTGCATTTTCACCCTGGGCATCGCCGAACTCGGACCGCTCACGGGAGACGCGTCGGGCATCTTGAATACGGCGATCGTGGGCGGCGCAATTGTTCCGTATCTGGTCGGCAAAGCCGCAGATGTGATCAACCGAACCTACTATCCCGCCATGACGCAAGGCGAAACGAGCTGGGGACAAGGTATTCACTATGCGCTTCTCGGGGCTATAATTTGCTACGTGTACATTTTGTTCTTCGCCGTGAGCGGATCGAAGCCTAATAGCGAGCGGCGCGTCGGTACATAATTCTTCTTGATCACACTGCATTCGATACTCGTAAGAAACTAGTAATACCGGATGCACTGTATCGCCAACCCATAACATGTTTCTTAAGATTTGCGAGTTTAGCATCGCAAATAGAGAGGAGTGGGGCCTTGAATCGACGATTTGGAAAAACAGCAGTGGCAACTCTAGTGGCGGGGGCGCTTTTGCTATTTCTCGCGGCACCCCTTGTGCATGCCGATGAAAGAGACAAATGCCGTCATGCGATCGAAAAAGCCGAAGCCCGGTTGGACAAAGCGATCCGCGACAAGGGCGAACACAGCCGCGAAGCCGACGACCGTCGGCGGGATTTAAACGCCGAGCGGGAACGTTGCTGGAGTGCCTACCATACATGGTGGAACGGCAAAGACGGTCGCTGGGAGACGGAGCATAACTGGGATCAGGGTCACTGAGTGACATCGATACCCAAGAACCCTTAAAGGCTGATTAAACAAGCGCCCCGTGACTCGATGAGTCCGGGGCGTTTTCGTTTTGTCGGAGCTGCATTGAAGCAACGTCTGCCTGGCAAGGGATTAATGGACCTGAGATGTTGCTTTCTCCAACTCATCCGCCGCCTGGTCAATCGCGGCCGCGACATTTTCCAGCACCTGTCCAACCATCGGAACCTGGGCATCCGCTTCTGTCCATTTTTCCTGATCCATATATTCGCGAACGGCCGCGATTGGCTTGGCGCCATAACCCGTGTACGCACCGGGAGCATAGACCTGATGCCTGAACCAGGGACGCTCGGGCAAGCCTTTCTCAGTCAGAAATGTCCGCTGAATTTGCATCAGGCGAGTGTTGAGAGCGGCCGCCGTCTGAGCGGGCAATTCGCTCCCGCCAGATTGCCATTTAGAAAACGCCGACTGATAACGCTCCGCGCTCTTCTTGATTGCCTCGACTCCGTTCTTCAGCGGGGCAAAGTTCATGAACGGCGGAACCGGCTTCGCGGGAGGAGGGACGGAGGTCTTTCGCGGATCGCTGGTTGCCGAGAAGACGCCTTCTTTCAGCTCCAGATTGCGCTCGGTGATTTCATCCTGCTTGTCTTTGAGCAGCTTCTCCAGGTCCTTCACATATCGCGAGATGGTGTCAGCCTCGGCGTTGTACTCATACGGAATCAGGTCGGCATCGGCCAGTCGCATGACTGCGGTGCCTCCTGTCTGGGCCAGCGCGCGCCCATAGGAAAAATCGGTATCGATAAACTTCGTGTACCAGGCGAAGTCGTCATAAACAGAATGATAAGCATTGGCGTCGTTCTCACCGCCGTAGCCGATGTTGAGCGCGGAGATGCCGGCGTGATCCATAAATGCCGTAAAGTCCGAACCGTCTCCGAGAGCGTTGATGCGCACATCGTTGCTTTTTCTGATCTCGCCGCGGTCTTCGGCGTTCGGCGCGCGCGCGATTCGCTGCAAGCGAGCGCGTTGCTGAACCGAGATATGCTTCTCAGGATCTTGAATGTCGGAGGCCACATCATTAATAAGGTGTTGCAGATCATGCGTGCCACCGGCATAGAAAAAGCCGCGGCCATTGCTGTCGGAATTTATGTAAGCGACGGCACGCTTCTCCAATTCATCCTGATGCGTTTCAACCCACTCCGTCGAGCCAAGCAGCCCCGGCTCTTCGCCGTCCCAGGCGCAAAGGATGATGGTGCGCTTCGGATTCCATCCTTGTTTATGCAGTTCGGCGAGGACGCGTCCTTCTTCCAGAACGGCGACCATCCCCGAGATTGGGTCATCCGCGCCATTGACCCAAGCGTCGTAATGATTGCCACGGATCACCCACTGGTCGGGCGCATCCGATCCGCGCATGGTGGCGATCACGTCGTTGACTGGCTTCAAATCCCAGTTGGACGCCACCTTCAGATGAACTTTCGCGGGGCCGGGGCCGACGTGATACGTGATGGGCAGAGCGCCGCGCCAGGCTTCGGGAGCGACCGGTCCTTCGAGAGCGGAGAGCAAAGGCAGCGCATCGCCCCACGAAATGGGCAGCACCGGAATTTTAGTGATCGTCTTCGCGTCTTTGAGATCAAGGCGCTTCGCATTCTCAGTCGCGCCCACTCCGGGAGTTAGAGGATCGCCGGGATAATCCGTATCCATGACGCTGCCGCGCTGCACGCCTTCGCGCGGACGCCACCCACCCTTCGGATAATCGTCGCCGTTGAAGAAGCCGTCTTCTTTGGGATCTGAATAGATGATGCATCCGATCGCGCCGTGCTCAGCGCCGACTTTGGGCTTGATGCCGCGCCAGCCTTCGCCATAACGCGCGATCACGATTGCGCCTCTGACGGAAATTCCCAGACGGTCGAGCTGTTCGTAATCCTCGCGGTTGCCGTAGTTGACATACACGAGCGGCGCGGTGACGTCTCCGTCGATGGAGTAGGCGTTGTAAGTAGGCAACTGCTCGGCAGTTTGATCGGAGGTCGGATCGCCCGGAACGGGAGGCTCTTGTAATTTGGCGCGAAACTTGGTGGGCTCGATCATTTCAACGACGCGTTCTTTAGGCGTCGGAAAAAGCACTTTGAAAGTTTCGATATGAGCGTCAAATCCCCAATCTTTGAATTTGGCGAGAATCCAATCCGCATTATCTTTGTCGTAAGCAGAACCGACGTGGTGTGGACGCGCGCTCAGGCGTTGCATGCTCAGGCGCAGATTTTCGGCGACGATCCCCGCCTGGAATTTCTTCTCCCAGTCACGTTCTGTGCTAGATGATTGCGACGTGTAACCTGCTAAACGAGACGCGTCGTGAGCTGCATTCTGCGGCGCTTGCGCGAAACTGAGAGGAGCGCCGGCCATCACGATCGCTAAGATCGCGAGATATACGGCCACGGAGCGGAGCGAATTTGAAAGAACGGTCAAGAGAGCCTCCCGAGGGAATTTGACGAAATGTTTGCAGCGGAAATGTGATTTTGCGTCATCGATTGTTTCCTGAGCAGCGATTCGGGTGACAGTCCGCGAATCGAAGCGTCCGACACTTCTATTCTGTGAAGCGTAGGTGT
>Ga0070766_10000227_pt1 | contig 23506 bp, 13 predicted proteins | sample HubBroMetageWFT6_FD_69782 | JGI IMG/M metagenome (GOLD analysis project Ga0070766, IMG submission 69782) | Warmed and freeze-thawed soil microbial communities from the Hubbard Brook experimental Forest, New Hampshire - Hubbard Brook CCASE Soil... | ecosystem: Environmental > Terrestrial > Soil...
TCCGCCGGTAACGCACCGACCCTCGTCGCCCGACCGCCGGGGGCCTGGCCCAAGGCTCCGCACGGGTTCCAGGTCCAGCTGTACGCGCAGGGTCTGGCGACGCCGCGCGTCATCCATGTGGCACCGAACGGTGATGTGTTCGTCGCGGAAAGTGGCGGCGGGCGGATCCGCGTGTTTCGCGGGCTGAACGCCGACGGCCAGCCCGAACGCTCCGAGGTTTTCGCGGCCACGCTCAACAGACCGTACGGCATCGCCTTCTATCCCCCCGGCCCGGATCCGCAGTGGATCTACGTGGGGGATGCCGACGCGGTGACGCGTTTTGCGTACCGCAACGATGACCTTAAGGCAAGCGGCCTCGCTCAACACGTCGTCGACCTTCCGCACGGCCGAGGGCACTGGACTCGGGACGTGGTCTTTTCCCGCGACGGCAAGACCCTGTTCGTCGCGGTTGGTTCCGGATCGAACGTGGACGATCCTGACACCACGCCGGCGGAAAGGGATCGCGCCGATATTCTGGCGTTCGACCCCGATGGCTCGCACATGCGCGTGTATGCCTCCGGAATCCGCAATCCGTCCGGTGTGGCCATCGATCCGCGCACCGGCAGATTGTGGTGCACCGTCAACGAACGCGACGGCCTCGGTGACAACCTGGTGCCCGATTACATCACCGCGGTGCGCGAGGGCGGCTTTTACGGCTGGCCCTGGTGGTACATGGGTCCGCACCAGGATCCTCGGCACCTCGGCAAACACCCGGAACTGCGCGAGCGTGTCATCGTTCCCGACGTGTTACTCCAGCCGCACAACGCCTCCTTGCAGATCGCCTTCTACCAGGGGCAGCAGTTCCCCGACGAGTACCACGGGGATATCTTCGCCACCGAGCATGGTTCCTGGAACAAGTCGGTGCGCGCCGGCTACGAGGTAATTCGCCTGCCCTTGCACCCCGGGGGCAAGTCGGGAGGGGAGTACCAGGACTTCCTGACCGGATTCGTGCTGCCGACGGGCAGGTATGGGGCCGTCCGGTAGGCGTCACCACCGCACGCGATGGCGCGCTGCTGGTGACTGACGACGGCTCGAACTCGATCTGGCGGGTCAGCTACGTCGGCGAATAGCCGCGTATCTAACTGAGTTCGGCCAGCGCCGCGCGCAGCTCGGAGAGCCGCGGCGGTTTGCTCAGCAAGCGATCGACGTGCGCCGGTATCTCATGCTCAGCCAGCATCCTTCTGCCCCAGCCGGTCAGCAGGATCACCGGCGTCGCGGCCGAGGCTGCCTTAACGGCGGCCGCGACCTGTCGTCCGTCCACGTAGGGCATGCCGAGATCGGTGATAACCAGATCGAACGCGGTGCCCGTGCTCAGTTCCCGCTGAAAGGCATCGATACCGCTGCGGCCGCCGTCGGCGCTCGCGACGCGGTGCCCGTCGCCCTCGAGCACATCGCGCAGCGACTTCACGAGCAGGGGATCGTCGTCGACCACCAGCAGATGCAGCCGGCGCACGAGCGCCGTGTCACCCATGCCCTCGTCAGCGGCGGCGCCCTGCGCCGCGGCACCTGAGAACAGCAGTCGCACCGTGGTGCCGTGTCCCGGTGCGCTGTCGATCTCGAGCTCGGCGCTGTGCCGTTGTGCCATGCCGTAAACCATGGGCAGCCCGAGACCGGTACCGCGTTCACCCTTGGTCGTATAGAACGGCTCGAGGCAGCGCCTGCGGGTTTCTTCGTCCATGCCCATGCCCGAGTCCGACACTTCGAGCTCGACGTGCGCCGGCCGGCCGGCCGCTCCGGACTCTGCGGGCATGAAGCGCGTCCGCAGCGTGATGATACCCCCGACCGGCAGTGCATCGACCGCGTTGAATACCAGATTCGTCAGGGCGTCGCGGATCTCGCCCTCCGCTCCCATGATGTCCGGCAGCCCGGAGCTCAGCTCCTGCCGCCATTCGATGGCGATCCCGCGCCGCTGTGGCAGGTCGCGCCACCGCACTTCCGTGAGAGCTGCGACCTGCTCGACCATGCGGTTGAGAGACACTGGCGCAAGTTGCAGTTGCGGCTCGCGCGGGCGGTAGAACTCACGCATGCGCGCGACCGTAGCGGCAACATCCTCGATGGCTTGGCGGATGATCTTGAGGTAGTCGCGCGCCTGCTCACTGAGATTGGGTTCCCGGTCGAGCAGCGTATCGGTGTAGATCATCACCGGTGACAGGGCATTGTTGATGTCATGGGCGATGCCGCTCGCCATCTCACCCAGTGCCCGCAGCCGCTCCTGCTGCATGACGGTTTGCTGTGTCTGACGCAGGTCGTCGTACGCGCGTTGCAGGGCTGCATAGAGCTGCGCCTGGTTGGTAGCCAACGCCACATGCTCACTCAAGTGGCGCAGGAATTCACAATCGGGGCTCGCGAATGCCTGCGCGGCCCGGCGCGCGACCAGCAGCACGCCGAACACGCGCGTCTCGAGAAGCAGCGGCGCAAGGACAATCGAGCGCAGGCCACAGCGCGCGAACCGCTGCGCAAACGGGAACGGCACAGCCACGGTGTCCGGCTCGTAGACCAATTCGCCGGCAATGCAACGGCTGAGTCCGTTGGGGTCGACGGCCACCGGCATCTGCTCCTCGAGCCCGAGAGTGGCGGCCAGCGCGTAACTGTTCGGTCCGATCGCGATGATCGACAGACGCCCGGCGTCGCCGTCGTACAGGCATGCACAGCCGAACTCGATGGGTAGCTGATCCTCGAGACGGGCGAGCACGACCTTGAAGATGCTGCCCAGATCCTGGCGCTCGCCGGTGGCACGGGTGATGCGGTGCAGGAGGTCGAGGCGGCTCAGCTGCGCTTCGAGCCTGCGCTCGGCCAGTTGACGTTCAGTGATGTCGCGGGCAATCGTGGACGCGCCTGCGATTTCGCCCCGGCTGTTCCTCACCGGCGAGACAGCAACGGACACGGCCACGGCCGTCCCGTCCTTACGCACGCGCTGAGTGTCAAAATGGCGGATGCTTTCGCCGCGGGCGACCTGCGCGAGGATGTCGGCCTCTTCGCCAGCCCGGTCCGGCGGAAACAGCATCAGCATGGGACGACCGACAACCTCGGACGGCTGGTAGCCGAACAGTGTCTCTGCCCCCGCATTCCAGCTGGTGATGATGCCTTCCAGGTTCTTGCTGACGATCGCATCGTCAGAGGACGCGACGATGGAGGCCAGCCGTGCATGAGCCTCTCCGGCCTTCTCGAGCTCGGCGGTGCGCTGCCGGACGCGTAGTTCGAGCTGATCCCTGGCATCGCGCAATGCCCGCTCGGCTTGCGCCCGTCCGGCAAAATCCCGGCGGACCGCAAGCATCGCCAGACCAGCGAAGCCGAACGCCAGTAACCCACCGCCGATCATGACGCCTCTGGTGACGGCGGAGCTGCGGCGGGTCCGTTGTTCGCGCTCGCCCAGCAGGGAGGTCTCGGCAGCCTCCATCTGCGCGATCAGGTGGCGAATCTGATCGTGAATCTGCTTGCCCTTTCCTGTGAGCACCGCGGCTTGCGCCGCCGCGAAGCCCTGGTCTCTGCGCAGTTCGATCACCGTGCGCAAATTGGCGAGGCGGTCGGTCAGCAGCGGCTGCAGCGCTTCGAGCCGCTGCTGTTGAGCGCGGTTGTCCGCCGTCAGCTGGCGTAAGCCGCTCGTCTGAGCGCCGATGACTGCCGCCGCCTGGAGATAGGGCTGCAGGTAGCCCTCGTCGCCGGTGATAACGTAACCGCGCTCAGCGCTCTCGGAATCGGTGGCGGCAGCGAGCAGCAATTCCAGGCTGCCGAGAACCTCGCGGGTGTGCTCGACCCAGGCCGCGTTCTCGTTCAGACGTGCAAGGCTCAGATAGGAGACTATCCCGATAGCGGCCAGACAAATGAGCGCAACGGCGAAGCCGAGGCGGATTTTGCGCTCGGTGGAAACCAGGTCCGCATCCGCGCGCTGCTCTTCGCCTGACTGGCGCGATCGCGGCAGTGACGGGCCGCCCGATGGCTCGGAGGTGGCCGCGGGGGCGACTCCGTTCTCCGCCTCGCTCATGGGCCTGATAGTACGTTACTCGTCCTCAGCGCGCTGCGGCGCCTCCGGGCTGCCATTGGGGGGGCGCATCAGCGTGCCTCCGGACGAGGTGATGAGCGAGCGAAACTCGGCTGCCGGCATGGGTTTCGCCGCAATGAAGCCCTGGAACTGCGGACAGCCAAGGCGTAGCAGTTCGCGCAACTCTGCCTGAGTTTCCACACCTTCGGCGATCGCTATCATGTTGAAGGAACGCGCCAGCGACAGGATCGTCGATACCACCGCGAGGTGGCGGGGATTGGCGTCGAGGTTGGTGATGAACGATCGATCGATCTTCAGATACTTGACGGCCAGTTGCGACAGACGACTCAACGAGGAATGACCCGTGCCGAAGTCATCGATCGCAATGCCGATGCCGGCGGCGGCGAGGCGGTCGAGCGCCATCGCCGCGCCTTCGCGACCGATCATCAGCGCACTCTCGGTGATTTCTATGTCGATGCGCCGATCAATCGCGGCGAGCGGCGCGATCGCGCTCAGCAGCGAATCGACGAACTCGCTGTGCCTGAACTGCAGGGCGGAGACGTTGACGGCGATCGGTATCGACGGCAGCCCGTAGCCGTGCCAGTCGAGGGTGTCCGCGACCGCCTGCTGGATCACCCACTGACCGACATCGACGATCAGTCCCGATTCCTCTAACACCGGAATGAACTCGGCCGGCGAATGCAGCGTTCCGGACGAATCCTTCCAGCGCAGCAGTGCCTCCACTCCGGCGATCCGCCCGCTCGCCAGAACCAGCTTCGGCTGGTAATAGAGCATAAACTCATTGCGTTCGAGCGCGTCGCGCAGCTGCTGCTCGAGGCTCATGCGCAGGTGCAGCTCCGCGTTCATCCCCGGGGCGTATCGCAGATACCTTTCACCGCCGGCCTTGGCGCTTTTCATGGCCATCTCCGCCCGCTGCAGCAGCGCCTCCGCGGTAAGCCCATCGGCCGGATACTGCGCAGCCCCGATCCGCAGCGCTACGCGAATCTCCTGGCCATCGACGATCACCGGCGCCGCAAACGACTGCTTCAGCTGCGTGCCGGTGCGAGCGGCTGACGCATCGGCGGCGCGGGCGCCCATCATCACGAGACTGAAACAGCCATTGCCGAGGTATGCCACGTGTGTCGGGTCGTCGACGAAGCTCTTGAGTCGCTCCGCGACCAGCTGCAGCAGACGGTCACCGACGTGGCGACCGTAGCGGTCGTTGATCGCGCCCAGCCGTTCGACATCGAGGGTCAGCGTGACGAGCTCGCGCACCTCGTAGGCCTGGGCGATGCTCAGGGCGCGGGCGACGCGCTCACAGAACAGTCCGCGGCGTGCCAGCCCGGTCATGGGATCGAAATACGCCAGGTATTCCGCGGCGCCCTCCTTCTCGATGTACTGCAGCGCAAACGACAGGCTGCCGGCTACCTGCCGCAACAAGGCCGTTTCCTCGTCGTCGAAGGCACCGGGCTCGATGGAGCCCAGATCCAGCGCGCCGACGACGGTTCCATCTACGGATAGCGGCCAGACCGAGAACGAGCGCAGCCCGAACTTCAGCAGTGCCTCGCGACCGTAGACGTTGCGTGCCCGGTCGGCCAGGTCGTTGCACACGACCGGGCGGCCGGTCGCCAGCGCCTCTTCGGTGAGGCTGGAGAAACTCGGCGCATTCGCCCGCACCGACGCCGAGAATTCCCTGAAGGTGCCGGCACGCGCGCCGGCCAGCGCGACGATGCGCGCCGTCGCGGTACCAGCCTCCACCAGTAACACCGCTGCCGCGGGGTAGCCACCCTGGGTCGCCGCTATGCGACATACCTCCTGCAGCAACTGCGGGCGGTCGCGAATGCGCAGCACCGCCGAATTGATGCTGCTCAACATCATGTGAATGCGGCTGAGGCGCTCGATACGCTCCGCCTGCAGCTTGCGGACAGTGACGTCGCGATCCGTACCGCGGAAACCGGTAATGAGCCCGTGGTCGTCGATGAGCGCGAGCGCATGCCGCTCGAGCCAGCGGTAGCTGCCGTCGCGGTGCCGGAAGCGAGCGGTGAGACTCGAGAGACGCCGCTCCTTCGCACCCAATGCGCCCAGCGCCCCTTCCATCAGGGCGCGGTCATCGTCATGCACGTGTGTCGCGAAGTGGACGCCCAGTATCTGCTCGCCCGGCAGACCGAGTATCGCCTCGGCTCCCGGGCTCGAGAAGACGTAGCGCCCGTCGACGTCGAGCTCCCAGATCCAATCCTGGGACGCATGAACGAGATCACGGAAACGACGCTCGGCGCGCAGTGCGATGCGGCGTTCCTGGCTGTCCTTGAGGGCGCGAACTACCGAATGTCCCAGCCGCGCGAGGTTCGTCTTCAGAACGTAGTCCGTCGCTCCCGACTTCAACGCCTCGATGGCGCGTTCCTCACCCATGGCTCCCGAAACGAAGATGAAGGGAATCTCCGCGGCCTGGGCGTGAGCGATCCGCAGCGCCTCCAGGCCGTCGAAGCCAGGCAGTTTGAAGTCGCACAGTATGAGATCGGGTTCGCTTTCGAGACCACGCCGAAAGTCCCGCTCGGTCTCGACGCGCTCGACCGTCCAGGTCAGCCCGGAGCGCTTGAGCTCGTTCTCGGCAAGGATCAGGTCTGCGGGGACGTCCTCAACGGCCAGGATGCGAATCGGGCGGCTCATGACACTGTAGCCCGCCTGCCCCGGCGCGCGAGCGCGTCCGCTGCGTTCGCATCACCATCCGACTGTCGCGCCTCCCCCCCGGCTGCTATGAAATCTTGGGCAGGCGTCACCATCGATCTGCGGTTACCCTCCTCTGGGGGGTTCTCGCCAATCTCCCCGGTGCCGACGCCGATAGATTCGCTCAGCGCCCTTGCAGGCGCCAAGCGGCAGCTGCGGCACGACTGTTGGGGGTTCCAGCGGCGCCAATTGTTCACGTTGCTGCGGCACGAGCGCTCGGAGCCGTTTGCGCCAATTTGTACCGCCGTGGTGTTATCCGGCCGGGTCCATATCAATGTCGTCGCGGATTTTGCGTTCGGCTGCATCACGGCGGCGTGCCGCCCGGTGGCTAGCGATTCATCTTGCGGTAGCTGCTGGGCGTTGTGCCCACCAGCGCGCCAAACTGCCGTGACAGGTGTCCCTGGTCGGAGAAGCCGTCAACCGCCAAGGCGGCCGTGGGTGCCGCGACAACCTGCGGCTCACTGCCGGGGGCGTCAGCGCACTCGCTGCGGATTTCCCGCATTTGCGGCCGCCCGCTGGAGTGAGGCGATCCCGCTTTCACGACTGCCTCCGTGAATCTCGTCGACTGCTATGGCTGATTGACAGCCTGCGCGGCTGAGCTTGCGTGAGCATGTCGGCCAGCCGAGCGGACATTGCAATTGCAACGCGGCGTCGTCCGGGGGGCCGATTCAGCTCGGCGGTGCGGATCCCGCGGCGTCCTGCCAGCCACCCCCGAGCGCCCGGATCAGATCCACGCTGGCACGCAGCTGCAGCGTGTCGAGATTGAGCGCCTCGAGCTCGCTCTGCAGGACGGCTGTCTGGGAGGTGACGACGGTGAGATAATCGGTCGCACCCTTGACGTAGAGCGCCATCGACAGATCCAGGGTATGGTGCGCAGCGTCGACCGCCGCCTTCTCCTCCACGGCGGCGTCGTGGTAGTGGTTGAGGGTGGCGAGGCTGTCTTCCACCTGCTGAAACGCGCTGACGACGCTTCCGCGGTAATCCGCGGCCGACGCGTCGAACTGCGCGCGCGCCTGTGCGACTTGCGCGCGGCGCAGGCCGCCGTCAAACACGCTGAGCAGCGCGTTCGGTCCGATCGCCCAGAAAGAGCTCGGCGCGCTCAGCCAGTTGGAGAAGGCTTTGCTCTCGAAGCCGCCCGCGGCGCCCAGTGTGATCGTGGGAAAATACGCTGCGCGTGCCACCCCGATGCCCGCATTGGCCGCGATCATGCGCCGCTGCGCGGCGGCGATATCGGGACGGCGCTCCAGCAGGGTGCTGGGGACGCCGCTGGGAATCTGTGGCAGCGGCAGAGTCACGATCTGCGGTTTGATCGAGAAGGTCGAGGCCGACACTCCCAGCAATGCGGCAATCGCATGCTCCATCAGCGCGCGCTGCGCGAGCGTCTGCGCCGCCTGGGAGCGCGCGGCCTGAAGCTGCGTCTGCGCCTGCGAGACGTCGAGGCCGGGCGCGATGCCGGCATCGTGACGCTGCCCGGTGAGGGTGAGCGCGCGCGTGTAGGCTGTCACGGTCTCACCGAGGATTGCGCTGTCGCGATCGAGACTGCGCAGCTGGATGTAATCGTCGACCAGCTGCGCGATCAGCGACAGCCGGGCATTCTCGAGATCCGCGGCGGAGGCCGCGGCGTTGGCCTCGCCGGCAGCGACCTCATTGCGTATCTGCCCCCACAGATCGAGCTCGTAGCTCACGCTGCCGCCCACGGTATTGGCGTTGTAGTAGGTCGGCGTGGTGGGTCCCCTGATCGGATCATTGAGCGATTCGCGGGCGCGCTCGACCCCGGCGTTGGCACCGAGGGTGGGAAACAGGCCCGCACGGGCCTGGTCACTGAGCGCCCTCGCCTGCGCGTAATTGGCCACGGCGGCGGCCAGCGTCGGGTTCCCGGCAATCAGTCTCTTTTCCAGTTCGTCGAGCTCAGCGTTGTCGTACAGCGTCCACCAGCTGTCGCGCGGCAGTCGGTCCGCCGGCTGCGCCTGCGTCCACGGTCCGAGTTCCTTGTAAGCGCCCGCCGTGGGCACGACCGGAGTCTTGAGCGGCGGCGTGAGCGAGCAGCCGCCCAGCAGCAGCGTCAGCGCCGCGGTGCACTCCGATATGAGATTAACCCTTTTCATTTTGGCGCTTCGCCTGGCGAGCGTCGGCGTCGAGCGCCGTCGCACCCGTGAGTCGTACGCTCACACCAGTGCCTATGCCATCGGGCGGGTTTTCGATCACGCGGTCGTTCGGGGCGAGGCCCGAGGCGATCTCGACAACCGCGCCCAGATCCCGCTCGAGCGATACCGGCTTGAGCAGCACGCGGTCGTTCGCATCCACCGTGGCGATCGACAGTCCCCTGGCGTCGAAGATCAGGGCGCTCGACGGCACGCGCAGCACGCGGGTGGGAGCGACCATCTGCAGATGGATGCTGGCGTAGTCGCCCGGCATCAGCTCTGCGGCGCTGTTGTCGACGATGAGCTGCATCAGCGTCGTGCCGCTGCTGGCGTTGACCGCCTGGGCCGATGCTTCGACCGTTCCGCTATAGGTCTTGTCGGGATGCTCAGGGACACTGATCGTGGCCCGGGTGCCCGGCGGGACGCTCGGCACATCGTTCTGCGGTACGTTGACGTAGACGCGCAGCTTGCTGGTATCGGAGATGACGAACAGTTCCGCGCCGCCGGCAGCCCCGACATTGATCAGTGCGCCGATGTCAGTTTCGCGTGCCGTGACGACGCCGTCGAACGGAGCGGCCAGGTGTTTGAACCCTTCTTCCGCGACCAGGCGGTCGACGTTAGCCTGCGCCGCCTTCACCTGGGCGATATTGGCGTGCAGGGTGAAGGTGCGCTGGTCGACGTCCTGCCTGGCGACGGCATCGGTGCCCGCCAGCGACTGCCAGCGCTCGGCGCTGATTTGCGCCAGTTTCGCATTGGCCCTGGCGACGCTCAGGTCGGCGCGCGCCTGGGTGAGCTGCTGGTCGAGATCGGGCGTGTCGATATCCGCCAGCGCGTCGCCGGCCTTCACTTTGTCGCCGATGTCGTGCTGCCAGTCCTTCAGGTACCCCGGGACGCGCGCGTAGATGGGCGCACGGATGAACGCTTCCAGGCGTCCGGGCAATACCAGGCCGCCATGATCCGTGGTATCCACCGGAGTCACGACAGACACGGTCGGTAGCGCCTGCGCTTCTGTCAGCTCGCGCAGGCGCGCGTTTTGTGCAGCACGTGAGACCATGCCGTGCGCCACGATGACGACGGCGAGAGTCAGGAACCCACCGCCGACCCAGCGCAGCCGGCGCAGCACGGCACGGCCGCTATCGCGATCAGACTGGGACATGAATTCCCCCTGAGCTGGTTTCGGGCGCCGGCTGTGGGCGGTAGCGGCGGTGAATGAGGCTGAACACCACCGGGACGAAGAACAGCGTCGAGACGGTGGCGAACATCAGGCCGCCGATGACCGCTCGGCCGAGCGGCGCATTCTGCTCACCGCCTTCGCCCAGGCCCAACGCCATCGGCAGCATGCCGATGACCATCGCGAGCGCCGTCATCAGCACCGGGCGCAGGCGCACAAATCCGGCCGCGAGCGCGGCTTGCGTCGCATCGCCGAGCTCGTTGAGCTTCTCGCGCGCAAAACTGATGACCAGCACGCTGTTCGCCGTCGCGACGCCCATGCACATGATGGCGCCGGTAAGCGCAGGCACCGACAGGGTGGTGTGCGTGGCAAACAGCATCCAGATGATGCCGGCGAGCGCTGCCGGGAGCGCCGTGATGATGACGAACGGGTCGCTCCACGACTGGAAGTTGATGACGATCAGCAGATACACCAGCACGATGGCGCCGAGCAGCCCAAACAGCAACCCGGAGTAGGCGCTGTTCATGGTTGCCGTCTGTCCGACCAGGGCTACGATCGCGCCCTTCGGCTTGTCCTTGTCGTTCGCGGCCATGACCTTGCGAATGTCGTGCGAAACCGCACCGAGATCGCGCCCCTGGGTCGTCGCGTAGATCTCCACCATCGGAGCGATGTCGTACTGCGAGACCACCGCGTCACCGTGGCTGCGGCGGATGTCGGCAACACCGCCGAGCACTGTGGTGGGCGCTCCGCTGGCGTTGATCGGCAGGTTGCGCAGCTCCGGCAGCGTGTCGATCTGGTATTGCGGCGTCTGCATGGCGATTGGATAAGTGACGCCGTTTTTCTCGTTCAGCCAGTAGGTGGGGGCCACCTGAATCGAGCTGGCAAGGTTGACGACCAGACTGTCGGTCACGTCGGCCGCGGTCACGCCGGTGTATCGGGCCCGCGTGCGGTCGAGGTTGACATCGATCGTCGGCAGAGCGGCGGACTGCTGGATGCGTGCATCGGCTACGCCGCTGATACGACGGACCTGCGACAGTAGTCTGTTGGCGTAGGCGTAATCCGCGGCGAGATCGTTGCCACGGATCTGCAGATCGATCGGTGCCGGGGCGCCGAAATTGAGAATCTGGCTGACGATATCGGCAGGCAGGAACGCAAAGGTCATACCAGGGAAGCGGCGCGGCAGCTGCTGGCGCAGCCGCTGCACGTAATCGGCAGTCGGGGCGTGCCCCGGGTTCAGCGAGATCTGGATATCGCCGTCCGACTCGTTGATCGTCCCGGTGTTGTTGTAGATCGTGTTGATCGCCGAAACATAGGTGCCGATGTTGTCGGCCACCGCCGCCACTTCCCCCGGGGGGATCACCTGGCGGATGGCCTTCTCCACGTCGGCGAAGCGCGCAGCGGTCTCCTCGATACGCATGCCGACCGGCGCCCGCACGTGCAGCAGTATCTGGCCGCCGTCGACCTGCGGGAAGAAGTTGCGGCCGAGAAACGGTGCCAGCAGGAACGAGACGACGATGAAGGTAAGGAAGCCGGCGAGAAAGCGTCCGCGGTGCACCATGGCGAGCGTCAGCAGGTCGTGATAGCCCGCGCGCAGACGCTCGAAGCCTGCTTCGAACCCACGCTGCACGCGCACCAGCGGGTTCCTGGAGACCGCAGCCTGTGGGGTGCCCCCAGGGCCTGCCGCCGCGCCGGCGTGCCGTCGCAGCAGGTACTTCGCCATCGTCGGCACCAGCGTGCGCGACAGCAGGAACGAGAAAACCATGGCGAACATCACGCTCTCCGCCATGGGTACGAACAGGAAGCGCGCCACCCCGTTGAGGAAGAACATCGGGATGAACACGATGCAGATACATAGCAGCGACACGAACGCCGGTACCACGATCTGCGAGGCGCCATCGAGGATCGCACTTTGCACGTCCTTGCCCTGCTCGAGGTGGTAGTTGATGCTCTCGATCGTTACCGTGGCCTCGTCGACCAGTATGCCGACGGCGAGCGCGAGACCCCCCAGGGTCATGATGTTGAGCGTCTCACCGATCGCTGACAGGGCGGTGATCGCGCCGAGGATCGACAGCGGTATCGAGGTGGTCACGATCAGCGTAGAGCGTGCGCTGCCGAGGAACAGCAGGATCATCAGACTGGTGAGCGCCGCGGCGATCACACCTTCGCGGATCACGCCGCTGATCGCTGCGCGCACGAATATCGACTGGTCGCCGATCGGCTTGATGTCGAGCGCATCGGGGAGCGAAGGCTTGATGACCGTCAGCATCTTCTTGATGCCGCTGACGATGTCGAGCGTCGAAGTGGTGCCGTTCTTGAACACGCTCAGCAGCACCGAGCGATTGCCGTCGACATGTACAATGTTGGTCTGTACCGCGCTGCCGTCGTGCACCTGAGCCACGTCGTGCATGTAGACCATCGCGCCTGCGACGCTCTTGATCGGCAGATCGCCGAGCTCGGAGATCTGCGCGGGCGCGCTGTTGAGATTGATGTTGTACTCGTAATTGCCGATCTTCTCCGAGCCGACCGGGGTGATGAGGTTCTGCGCCGCCAGCGCCTGGGCGACGTCCAGGCCGGTCAGGCCGCGGGCCTGCAACGCCGCGGTGTCCAGATCGAACATCACCTGCGGCGTCTTGCCGCCGAACGGCCAGGGGATGCCCGCCCCCTGCACCGTGATCAGCCGCGGCCGTACGAAGTTGAGCCCGAGATCCGCCAGGTTCTGCTCTGTCAGTCCCTTACCCGATAGCGCCAGCTGAATGATCGGCACCGTCGAGGCGCTGTAGTTGAGGATCAGCGGCGGCGTCGTGCCAGCCGGCATCTGCTTGAGCAGGCTCTGCGCGATCGCGGTGACCTGCGCGTTGGCGGTGGCGATATTGACCGAGGGGTGGAAGAAGATCTTGACGATGCCGAAGGTGGTATACGAATTTGCCTCGAAGTGCTCGATATCGTTGACCGTCGTCGTCAGCGCGCGCTCGAATGGCGTGATGATGCGCCCCGCCATCTGCTCCGGCGGCAGACCCTGGTACTGGAACGCTACGGCGATGATCGGGATGTCGATACCCGGAAAAATATCTACCGGCATGCGCAATGCGGTGAACGTTCCGAGCAGAAGGATCAGCAGCGCCGACACGACAAACGTGTAGGGCCGGCTCAGTGCTATGCGGACTATGGCGAGCATGTGGGTGTCGGCAGCCTGGTAGGGTTGTTACAGACGGGCCCCGCCGGCGTCCTGGGTGGCCAGCCCGCCCAGCGCCGCCCAGTCGAGATGCTCGCCGCCGCCGACCAGCAAGCGCAGCAAGCGATCATGCAGCAGGCTTCCCAGGGGCATCGGCACGCGCAGAGCCTCGGCTGCGGCCAGCGCCAGGCGCACGTCCTTGTAGGCGAGCGGTGCGGCGAAGGCGGCTGGCTCAAACGTGCCCTGGGCGATGAGCGGACCGTAAGTCGTATACGGTGCCGCGTTGAACACCGTGGCGGTGAGCAGATCGATGTACGCCCGGCGGTCGATGCCGGCCTTGTCAATGAGTGCGACGGCCTCGCCCATCGCCTCGATGGCGGCCGCGGTCACGAAGTTGCCGGTCAGTTTGACGAGATTGGCGGCTGCCGGCTCAGTGCCTATCGGGATCGCTTTCTGTCCCATCGCGTGCAACAGCGGTGCGCAGGCCTCGATCGCCGCGGGATCGCCCGCCGTCACGATGAACAGCTGGCCCGCGGCCGCTGCTGCCGGGCGACCGAAAACCGGCGCTGCGACGAAGCGCTGCCCGTTACGCGCGTGGGCCGCGGCGAGCTGTTTCGAGAGCGCGACGCTGATGGTACTCATCGACAGATGGATGGCGCCCGCGGCGAGGCTTGCGACCATGCCGTGTTCCGCCAGGACCACAGCGGCGACCGCCGCATCGTCTGCAAGCATCGTGATGGCCACCTCGCCGTGACAGGCAGCGGCGACGCTATCTGCCTCGTGCGCACCGAGCACGAGGAGCGCGCGCCGCTTCTCCGGGCTGCGGTTGAACACCGTGACTTCATGTCCGGCCTTCACCAGATTCGCTGCCATCGCTGCGCCCATGTGACCGAGCCCGATAAATCCAACTTTCATGTGATCGACTCCATGGTTTTGCACGGTCAGGAGCGCTGCGGAGGTGCCATGAACTCGGGCCCGACCGGATCGGTGATCGTCTCGCCGAGGATGCGATCGATTCGCGCCCGGGCGGCGCTCCCGAGGGACCAGCCCGCCACGTCGTGCGTGGCCTCCAGTTGGCCCGGGTGGCGCCCACCCCACAGCGCGACGCTGACGCCCTGGTCGAGCACCCAGCGCACCGCCAGCTGGATCACCCGCCGCTGGAAGAAATCCTGCGCCAGCTGATCGAGCTGACGCACCGCCTGCAGGTACTGGGCATAGCGGGGCGGCCGGAACTTAGGGTCGAGCCGCCGCAGATCATCGCCGCCGAAAGTGGTGTCGGCGCGCATCCGGCCGCTCAGCAGTCCGCGACACAGTGCGCCGTACCCGAGCGTGGCGATGTTGTTCGCGCGGCAGTACGGCAGCACCTGCGCCTCGATGGCTCGCTCGAACAGGTTGTACGGCGATTGCAGCACGTGCAGCGGCGCGACAGCGCGGAAGCGCTCCATCTGCGCCACCGAGAAATTGCTGACCCCGATCGCGCGGATCTTGCCTTGCTCGTAGAGCGCGCGCATCGCTGCGGCGGTTTCCTCGATGGGTACCAGCGGATCGGGCCAGTGCACCTGGTATATGTCGATGTAGTCGGTCCGCAGGCGGCGCAGTGAAGCGTCGATCTCCTGCGTGATTCGCGCCGGGGTCGCATTGCGAAAGACCTTGCCGTCGCGCCATTCCAGGCCGACCTTGGTGGCGACGAGCGCCCGGGCCCGCAGACCGCCAGCCCGCAGCGCCTGGCCGACAATGTGTTCGGCTACGCCGAACCCATACGCCGGTGCGGTATCGATCAGGTTGATGCCCTGCTCGAGCGCGGTACGGATTGTCGCGACCGACTCGCACTCGTCGGTTCCGCCCCACATCCAGCCGCCCATTGCCCAGGTTCCAAGCGCCACGCGTGAGGCGCGCAGCTGCGTGCCGGGAATGTCAACGGACTCAGTCTGCGCTTCGCGCATCTGAACCTGGACTGACTGTGGCATGGGCGCGGACTCCTCTCTGGCGGCGCTGGACTGCGGACTGGTCCCGATGGCTGCAGAGGTTGCACCGCAGGTCTTGCGTGGACATTTCCGCAAGCTGTGCGTACGTTGCAGTTGCAACGAGCCGGCGTCTGGCGCCGCCGGCAATGCATCGCTCGGCGCTGCGACGGCAGCTGAAGCCCTGGGCCGGCCGATGAAGCGTGGCGAACGAGGATTTCGGGCGGTTGTTAGCTCGGTCGTCGGGTGTCGCCGCCGTAATGACCGCGGCAACGTCGCGATAGGCTCAATACAATACTTCGACCGCGCAATCGAACGTATAGCCTGCGCCGCGCTCCGTGACGATGAACCTCGGTGCGGACGGATCGGCTTCTATCTTGCGGCGCAACCGCGCCACCTGAACATCGATCGAGCGATCATAGACCTCGTTGTCATACACGTGACTCGCCTCGAGGAGTTGATCGCGTGTGAGAACCCGCTGCGGGGCGGCGAGCAGTGCGGCGAGCAGGTTGAACTCGCCGTTGGTGAGATCAACGCCTCGACCGTCGCGCTGCTTGAGGCGCCGGGTACGCAGATTGAGCTCGAATTCGGCAAAACGGTAGGCGCGAACGTTGCGCTCGCGCGCTTGCGTCAGCGCCGCGCCTTTGGTTCGTCGCAGCACCGTGCGAATGCGCGCCAGCAGCTCGCGCGGACTGAAAGGCTTGGTGAGGAAATCGTCCGCTCCCAGCTCGAGTCCCATGACGCGGTCGGCTTCGTCGCGCACCCCGGTTAGCATGACGATCGGAATCGCAGAACTCTCGCGCAGCGAGCGTGCAATCGCCATGCCGTCCTCGCCGGCAAGCCGCAAGTCGAGGATGACCAGGTCGATTGCCTCATCGGCGAGAACCTGCGACATGTGCTTGCCGCTCGCGACCACGCTGACGCGCAGCCCGTTCTCCTGGAGATAGTCCTCCAGGAGCCCACGGATCTGCGGATCATCGTCCACAACCAGGATGTGCGGCTGAATGGTTTCCGACATAGCTGCTCCTCTGTCGTCCGAGCTGGAGATCCAGCACGAAAGTCAACGAGCCGATTCTGCCGCGGCACGACCGGGCGTGTCCTGCTCGCCGGCGGCGTGAAGCGCCGCCCCCAGCACCCGTGCGAGCGACTCGGCAAGATCGCGACCCTGTAGCGGCTTGCGCAGCACCGCTTGTGCACCGATCGCTGCCGCCCGCTGCGCGAGCTGCGCACCACCGTGGCCGCTCATGAGGATGATCGGCAAGTTGGGTCGAATCTGACGGAATTCGGCTGCGAGCTCGCTGCCGACCAGATCCGGCATCGCCTCATCGGTGAGCACCAGATCGAAGCGCTGCGGCTCGGCGCGGAACGCCTGCAGCGCTGCATTGCTGGAGTCGAAGCCCAGCGTCTGGTAGCCGAGCCCGGCAAGCAGCTCCTTGGCGAGCGCTACCAGCGGGCGTTCATCGTCGACAATCATCACGGTTTCACCGCGACCGCGCGGCAGCTCGCGCGCCGCCCTGGCCGCAGGAACCTGGGCTTCCCCCGCGAGCGGCAGCCAGATCGCGAACTTCGTGCCCTGCTGCGGAATCGTAGTCACGTCGATCGCACCACCGAGCTCGGAGACGATGCCGTGGACCAGCGACAGGCCGAGACCGGTACCTTCGCCGACACCTTTGGTGGTGAAAAAGGGATCAAAGATGCGCTCCAACACCGCGGCCGGGATGCCGGCGCCGGTGTCGCTGACGACGAGCCGTACATACGCTCCCGGAGCGAGAGTACCGCGCGAAAGCCAGCGCTGCTCGCTCAGCTCGACGCGCTCGAGAGCCACGCCAAGTACCCCGCCCTTGTCCATGGCGTGCACGGCGTTGGTGCACAGGTTCATCGCCACCTGGTGCAGATGCGTGGCGTCGCCGATCACCGCGGCGTTTCCCGCTGTCAATGCCTTCTGCAGACGAATACCCGCAGGCAGCGAACCGCCCAGCAGCTCGAGCGTCTCCTCGATCACCGCCTGAACGTTCACCGGTACGCGCTCGCCGAGCCCGCTGCGGCTGAACCCGAGGATGCGGTCTACCAGCGTCTTGGCGCGGTCTGCGGCGTGCATGACATTATCGAGGTAGCGCCGCAGGGCGCTGCCGGGGGGCGAGTGCTGGTGGGCGAGCTCGCCATACCCGAGGATTGCGCCGAGGATGTTGTTGAAGTCATGCGCAATGCCGCCGGCCAATGTCCCCATCGCCTCCATCTTCTGCGATTGCCGCAACTGCGCCTCCAGGTGCTGTTGGGCGATTTCCGCCTGTTTTTGCACGGTGACGTCGATGGCCGAGCCGACGAACCGATACGGCTGGCCCGCGGCGTCGCGCTGACAGCGGCCTCGCCCCAGCAGCCAGCGCCACTCACCGTCAGGCTGACGGACGCGGTATTCACACTCATAGCGGGGCGTGCGTCCCGCGAAATGGTCTGCGGTTGCCGCTTCGAACCGCGCTACGTCGTCCGGGTGAATGACGACTCGCGCCCGCCACTCGCTGCGCGTGACGATGGCGTTCTCACTGTTCTGCCCCACCCAGGTCAGCATCTTCGGCGAGAGAAACAGCCGATCGCTCGCGATATCCCAGTCCCAGTAGCCTTCATTCGCCCCTTCCATCGCCAGGGCGTAGCGCTCTTCGCTCACACGCAGCGCACGCTCGCCGGCCTCGACCCGCCGCAATTGGTGCAGCAGACCGGCGATCGCGACGACGCCGAGCAGCGTGACGATGAGAGTGCGCAGCGCGAGCCGGATCGCCTCGTCGCGCCACGGCTGCAACGCGACTGCCTCTTCGCGGGTGACCGCGAGTTTCATCGGCGTGTCCCTCACGCCGGCGACTTCGAGAAAGTCGCGCTGGCCGTCGATGGGATTCACGAATCGCCTGGCCTGAGCCAGCGCCGCAGCCACGAACTGCGGGAATCTCTCTCCGACCGCGCCCGGCCGCGGCGGATTACGCACCAGCAGCGTGCCGTCGTCGCGCACCAGGTGGATGGCGCTGCCCGCGCTTAAGTTTACCGCGCCATAAAACTGCTGCAGATCCTGCAAGTCGACGATCGCTGTGACGACGCCGGCGAATCCGGCGTTGTCGTCGAGCCGACGCGACAGCTCCACCGCGGCGCGGTTCTCGGACCGCGTCACCAGCGGCTCGCTTATGAACAGTCCGGTTCCGCTGCGGTCCCGCTGCGCGAGGAAATACGAGCGGTCAGAGACGTCGAGATCGTCCGGTAAAGCGCTGTTTGAACGGTAACGCTGAATACCGTGTGAGTCGACGATCGTGAGAAAGCGTACCTGCCTCACCCCCGCAGCACGGTTGGCGAGAACCTGCTCCACACGTGCCGGCTCGAGGCCGAGGCCGGCGGTTTGATACCAGCGCCCCGTGTCGCGCAGCAGCAAATCGATACCCTGCCACGTCCAGGCGGTCTGCTCGGCGAGCGCCCTGGCGACATTGCCGAGCTCGCGCTCGGTCGCGACCACGGAGTTGCGATAGGCACGCAACGCGTCGTACGCGGACGAACAGGCAAACGCGAGAATGACCAGCACCCCGAGGACGATCACTCCGAGGCGCACTCGCTTGAAGCGGACCGCGCGACTCGGGGCCGAGGCAGATTCGTCTGGCGAGGGCATGCGGTGCGTTGGCGCTCTCAACCCGGTGGGCCGATGATAGCGCGCACCGCCTCGAGCAGGTCGCCGCGGTTCAAGGGCTTCGCCAGGACCCGCTCGACGCCGAGCAACTGTGCGGTCGTGCCCGCGCCCGGGACGCCCGAAGAGAACTGCCCCGAGATCGCGATCACCGCCGCGCCCGGATACGCCGCCCGCACCTGCCCTAGCAGCCGGCCGCCGGCCTGTTTGGGCATGTAAACGCTGGCGATCACCAGGTCGGCCGATTCTGCGGGCTGCTGCCCGCGTGGCAGTCCCTCGCGCACACGATAACCCGCCTGGCTCAGCCACTCTTTTAGCAGAGCGCGCATGAGATAGTTTTCCTCGTATATCACTATGCCCGACATGGTTCGCGGCCGCTTGCCCAGTGCCTATGGGCCGGCAAGATGCGGGATGTGCATTGCCATCTGATTTCGCCGCATGGGCCCGAACGCTACAGATGCAATCAAAGTGCCGGTTGCGGAAATCGCCTCGCAACGGCGCGTCAGGAAAGTGTCTCCGTCGCATAGGTCAACCGAAGAGGAGTGTTGCCATGCAATGGCGTCTACTTCCGATTGCTGTTCTTACGCTCGGAGTGTGCTCGGCCGATAACCTGCCGGCGCCCGTCGATTACGGCAAGATCTCAGCGACCGATCTCGTCAACCGCACGCCTCAGGGCGGTCTTCACAACCCCTACAAGGATTCGCAGGCGAGCATAGTGGCTCAAGGGGCAGCTTTGTTCCGCAGTTATCCTTGCAGTGGTTGTCACGGCGGCAACGCCGGCGGCGACATGTGCCCGCCGCTGACCACCAGCGACTGGATATACCGCGGAGACGATGACTCGTTGTTTCGTCTCGTCACCTTGGGCAGCCTCGAGCTGCAGAAGAGGGGTTACACCCGCCAGGGCCTCATTACCGCTGCGGGCCCGATGCCGCCCATGGGTCTAATGATCAAGGATGCGGATGATCTTTGGAAAATACTCACCTTCATTCGCTCCCGCTACGACGGTGATCCTGCCTACAAGTACGGAATTCCCGCTTCGCAAGCAGTAGCGTCGGCTGCGGAAGCCGGGGCCACGCCACGGTGACCGCCGTCCGCCCTCGCCTGCTAAGGCATAGTCCCCGCTGCAACGAGCTACGGTTTGGCTGCCGCCGTTGCTATGGGCGATGCATTTGTCACATAGGTCGTCAACCAGTTGTTCATTTCCCAGAACATGTGCAGCACCGACTCACGCGCGGCGTACCCGTGTGATTCCAGGGGAAGCAGCACGAAGCGTACGGTGCCACCCTGACCCTTGATGGCGCCGAACAACCGCTCACTCTGGATCGGGAATGTCCCGGTGTTGTTGTCGGCCTCCCCGTGGATCAGCAGCAGAGGCGTCTTGATCTTGTCGGCGTAGGAAAACGGAGACATCTGGTAGTAAGTCTGCGGCGCCTGCCAGTAGGTTCGGTCCTCGTTCTGGAAACCGAAAGGCGTAAGCGTTCGATTGTAGGCGCCGCTGCGTGCGATCCCGGCTTTGAACAGATCGCTGTGCGCCAGCAGATTGGCAGTCATGAAGGCGCCGTAGGAATGTCCCATCACCGCGACGCGCGTCCGATCAACCACGCCGCGGCGCACTCCTTCGTCGATGACGGCCCTGGCACTCGCCACCAGTTGTTCAACATAGGTGTCGTTGGGTTCGGTCTTGCCCTCGCCGACGATCGGGATCGTGGCGTTCTCGAGCACGGCATAACCCACCGCAGTGAACGGTACCGGCGAGCCCCAGGTCAGGAACGGAAACCGGTACGGCGAGCCGGTCATCTGTCCGGCAGCATCTCTGGTCTTGTACTCGGTGGGATATGCCTCGATCAACGCAGGCAGCGGCCCGTCGGCGGGCTTGTACCCCGGCGGCAGGTAGAGGTTGGCGCTCAAAGCCACGCCGTCGGCGCGCTGGTACTTCAGGATTGTCTTGTGGGGAAGCGGCGTTTCTGCGTATGGATTGGGAAAGAACGTGACTTGATCCCAGGAATTGCGTGCGCGACCCATCACGTAATAGTTCGGACTCAGTTCGGGTGACTCGCGCTCGATCAGGAGCATCGGTCCGCGGGCGTCGAGCACCGCCGCGGGCACCGCAAAATACGGGGCCGCCGAGCGCCAGATCTGCCTGGCTTCGCCGTTTGTGACTGTGATGGTCGCAACGAACGGCCGGTCGCCTTCGGCGGATGCTCCCATACCGTGAAAGTAGACCGCAGATGCATCGGGAGTCGTTTGCGCAATGTCCTTTCCCGCGGCATTCATGACAGTAAAGGGCGTGCCGGGATCGTGATAGCGGTCTTCGAAGGAACCTTCAAACCACTTCACCGGGGCGCTGCTCGCGGCCGGTGCAACCCCCAGAATGATGCGCTTGCGATCGCGCCAGCGCGTCTCTTCTACGATGGCGAGGCGGTTGCTCGACCAGGTGATGTGTTTCAGCCGCAACGGCAGCTCGACGAGCTTGCGCGGCGCGGCCTCGAAGGGTGCATCCACAAGGAAGACTGTGTCGCGAACAGCTACTTCCTTGTGCGGGTCGCCGCCGTCAGAAGCCTCGACCCAGCAGACAGTGGCGGGAGTGTCGCTGCGCCAGACAAAGTCGCGAGGTCCTGTCTCAACCGCATCATGAATGTTGGGAACCGTGTCCTCGAGAGGCTTATCCGCCAACTGCCTGGTAGCCCCGGTGCCCAGATTGATGACGGAGATGCGCTGCGGAAACCGGTCAAAGGGCAGCAGATACGAGTACGGATGATGACGCTCGTCGATGAGCACATACTTGCCATCGGGCGAGGCCGAAGCAGCCGTGATGACCCCAGGCGCGCCGATCGCAGTCGCCGACCCGTCCAGGCGAACGAGTCGTACCTGCGAGCTCGCGTAGTAATCGAACAGAGTTTCGTCCTCCGGACTCTTCAGCAGATCCTCGAACGTGGGCCCGGGCGTAACGCGGCCGAGGTTTTGCTGGACGACGGGACCCAGCGGCATTTCGCTGCGCTTTGGAGCTGCTCCACGATTTTCTGCCAGCGTCAGGCAGACCAGCCCGCGGCTGTCGGGCAGCCACTCACACGGCGGGCCGAACACCCCATTCAAGGCAATGCCGGCGATCCTGTGTGCCTGCGCTGTCTCGACATCCACAACCCACAGGCTGAGGCCTGCGTCCCCGGCGGCGTCGCTGACGTTCACGAAAGAGAAATGCCGTGCATCAGGCGCCCAGGCAGCGAATCTCATGCGCGCACTGGCCGGCAGACCCTTGACTGCGATCTCCTTGCCCGCGGGCAACGCCTGCAAGCCGAACGCGGTCATGTAACGCCCGCGACTGGGGCCACCGGTTCGCGGGTTGAAGCGTAACCCCGCCAGGCGCAACTCCGGCTGGGCGAGGTCCGCAATGGTGGCAAGTCCCGACAGGTATTCGCTGATCAGCCACTTTCTGCCGGCAGAATCGGGCGGCGAGACGTCTACGTAAGGGGTGGGCTTCGTGTCCACCAGAGCTACGATCGCTTGTGGCGGCACTTGATAGGTCACACTTGTCTGCGCGGATAGCGGCGCGGACGAAGAGCCACATGCGAGCGCCACCACCATTGCGGGAATGCGAGTGATGAGCCGGCGGTGTGCGCTTTGCATTGTTCTTGCCTTGCAGACGAAGGGGAAAAGGATCATCCAGGAGCTAATTTACCCAATCAGACGATAGCCTACACCTCGCAACCGGCTCGGCCGCGCGCCGGCGATTCACAGCGGTACCGATGCTTGTTTGCCTTTCTGCACGGCCTTGCGGCCTAATGCAGCTGGCTCGCAAGACTATAGAGGGGTGGCACCGTGACGCATCGTCGGCTCGGCATCGTAGCAGCGGTGCTGGTCATTTTCACGGCCGCCACCGCTGACGCGCAAACCTATACGATGCCGAAAGTGCGCGCGATTACTGCGTTCGTACGCCTTGACCCCGCCACGCTCGATCGCCAGATCGCCGACGCGCTCACGGTGCTACGCAACGCCAAGGCAGATTTCGCCCGCCGCGGCTACCAGACTGAAACGATTCGCATCGTCACCCAGCCGCTCGGAGAACTTGTCGGCGGGCAATCCGATGACGATGCGCTGCGACTGCTGAAGACCCTTGACGATCTGTCAGCAAAGGAAGGGTTCATTCCAAGTGTTGGCGCGGCGATGATGCGCGATACCGATGATCCGCGCACCATGCATCTGCTCGCCACGGCCCTGTCGACGCTGCCTAACATCCAGGCGAACAGCATCATCGCCGCCGAGGACGGCATTCATTGGCAGGTCATCCGTGAGAGCGCCGCGCTGGTCCATTACCTGACGGATCACGCCGCGCCGAGCCACGGCAACTTCAACTTCACGGCAACCGCGATGGTTCAGCCCTACGGGCCGTTTTACCCCGGTGCCTATCACAGCGGCGCCGGCCGACGGTTCTCCATCGGCTTCGAAAGCGCGAACGTCGTGCAGGAAGTGTTCGCCCGCACGCACGGGGACTTTACCGGCTCAGTCGCGGAACTCACCCGACAATTGACGATTCACGCCCGGGTCGCCGCATCGGTCGGTGCCAGGGTAGCGGCAACGACCGGCTGGACCTTCATGGGTGTCGATCCCACACCGGCCCCGCTCGGTGAGGTATCCATCGGCGCGGCAATCGAGACATACACCGGTGC
>Ga0070766_10000228_pt1 | contig 23410 bp, 13 predicted proteins | sample HubBroMetageWFT6_FD_69782 | JGI IMG/M metagenome (GOLD analysis project Ga0070766, IMG submission 69782) | Warmed and freeze-thawed soil microbial communities from the Hubbard Brook experimental Forest, New Hampshire - Hubbard Brook CCASE Soil... | ecosystem: Environmental > Terrestrial > Soil...
TTCCATAATCGTCCCTCGCGAGTCGGCAACATCAGGTCGCTGTTCAGCATGTTCTCCAGCGATCTGGCCATCGATTTAGGGACGGCCAATACTCTAGTGTACGCACGCGGCAAGGGCATCGTGGTTAACGAGCCGTCGATTGTCGCGATCAACAAGAACACAGGTGAAGTAGAAGCGGTGGGTAAAGAGGCCAAGGAAATGCTTGGCCGCACGCCTGGCAACATCGTCGCCATCAAGCCCATGAAAGATGGCGTGATCGCGGACTTCAAAGTCACCGAGAAGATGTTGAACTACTTCATCCAGAAGGCGCACAACCGCAAGATGCTGGTGCATCCGCGCATCGTGATCGGCGTTCCGTCGGAGATCACGCAGGTGGAAAAGCGCGCCGTCATGGACTCTGCCTATCGCGCGAAAGCCAGCGAAGTGCATCTGGTCGAGCAGGCGATGGTGGCAGCGATTGGCGCGGGTTTGCCCATCACCGAGCCCAGCGGCAACATGGTGGTTGACATCGGCGGCGGCACTACTGATATCGCGGTGATTTCGCTGAGTGGCATTGTGTATTCGCGCTCCGTCCGAATGGCCGGCAATCAGATGGACGAAGCCATCATGAATTTCATGAAGCGCAAGTACAACCTGCTGATCGGCGAGCGGACGGCTGAGCAGATCAAGTTGGAGATTGGCTCTGCGTATCCGCTGGAGAAGCCGCTGACCATGGAGATCAAGGGCCGCAACCTGATCGAGGGCGTGCCCAAGACGATCACCATCGACGATGGCGAAATCCGCGAAGCGGTAGCCGAATGCGTTTCGACGATCATGAACGCCATTCGCGTCGCGCTGGAGCGCACGCCTCCTGAATTGTCGGCGGACATCAGCGATCGCGGCATTGTGCTGACGGGCGGTGGCGCGCTGCTGAAGAACCTCGACAAACGAATTCGCGAAGAAACCGGGTTGCCGGTGTCGATCGCTGACGATCCGTTGTGCAGCGTGGTGCTCGGTACGGGCAAGATGTTGAGCGACTTCAAGCTGCTGCGCAAGATTTCGATCGACTAAGCGGAATCGGCTGGATCACCAGGTCAGGGATGCATTCGGTAATGTCTTCCATCGCGGGACGACCCAAAGCGTTTGAGACGATCCTTGTGGGCGGCTTGATCGCTGGCATCCTCGATGGCTTCGATGCGGTTGTCTATTACGGGTGGGCTTCCGGAGTTGGACCGACTCGTCTCTTTCAGCATATCGCCAGCGGCCTTCTGGGCGTGAAAGCGTTTAGCGGTGGTTGGCCTACGACGTTCCTTGGCGTGGCGTGTCACTTCGCGATTGCAATTGGCGCTGCGGCAGTTTTTTATGCTGCCAGCCTGATGATTCCGTTTCTCGCGCAAAAACCGTGGATTTCCGGGCCGGTATTTGGGCTCTGCGTGTTTCTGGTCATGCATAACATCGTAGTGCCGCTGTCGGCGGTGGCGCCACGGAAGACTCCCATGGCGGGTTGGGAGCTTGCCGACCAGCTCTTTTCGCACATGTTTTTTGTTGGCCTTCCCATTGCGCTTATGGCGCGACGATCGGCCCGCACCTAGTTCTGTTCCGGGACCGGCAACATTATGGATACTCTGCTCGGCCGCTATAAAAACCTGATCGTTCTGGCGGCCATCTTGTTCGCCCAGGTCATCGCACTCGCGATGCAGGTGCGGCGTCCCACGGCGGAAGGAGAAACCCGACTCATTCGGGTGTGGGCGACAGCAGCCGTGACACCTTTTGAGAAAGCCGTGGTGCATACCCAGAAGTGGGCGCACGACAAATGGAATGGCTATGTCTACCTGCGGCACGTGGACCAGGAGAATCAACAATTACATTCTGAAATTGAGCGCATGAAGCTGGAGCAAGCCCGGCTGAGCGAAGACGCAAACATGGCGCGCCGCATCCAGACGTTGCTGGCGTTCAAGGAACAATATGTTGAGAACACGGTCGCGGCGCAGGTGATTGGAACCAGTGGCAGCGAACAGTCGCGCGTGCTCTACATCGACAAAGGCTCGAGCGATGGCATTAAGCCCGACATGGCGGTGATCACGCCAACCGGTATCGTTGGCAAGGTTGTCCAGGTGTTTCCCGGATCGTCGCAGGTGTTGCCGATCAACGATCAACTAAGCGGCGTGGGTGCAGCGCTGAAATCGTTGCGGCTGCAGGGCATTCTGAAGGGCGCGCCCAACGGCACCACGACGCTGCAGTACATCATGAGCGACGAACCAGTGCAGCCGGGGCAGGAAGTCATTACCAGCGGGGGCGACCGCATTTTCCCGAAGGGGCTTCCGATTGGGACGGTAGCTTCGGTCGAGCCGGGTAAAGACTTGTTTCTGAATATTCGGGTGATTCCATCAGCGCGTCTCGACCGGCTGGAGGAAGTGCTGGTTGTAACCAAGGTCCAGGAGAAGTTGCCCGACGCGAAGGACCTGGGACCGATTCGCGCCTCGGACATTCTGAGTGAGCGGCTGCCGGGAGTGCCGGTCGCCCCGAACGTCGATGCTGCAGGGAACCTGGTGAACCCGGCAGGGACAACCGCCAATCCTGCGCCGTCAAATGCTGCGCCGGGCGCAACCGCTGCGAAGCCCGGAACGACAACTGGTACGACGTCGCCGACTACGGGCGGATCCGCGAGCACCGCGAAACCTTCCATCGCGAACGCTTCAGGTGCCGCAAGAACGACCCCTGCTCCCGCGACCAAACCAGCGGTTGGTAATACGAATCCCACTGCGCCTCCCAAGGTCGTGCGCAAGCCGCCCGTTACGGATCCTTCCGACACCAGCTCTAAGCCACCCGCAACTCCGCCAGCCACCCAAGAGAATCCGCCGCAATGAGCTCACGATCGGTGCCATTTCGCGGAAGCTTTACCTCGCGGGAACAAGTCTCGGTCTACGAGTTCAGCTGGCTTGCTACCATCCTGATTCCGCTGGTTGCCATCTTTATACAGGCGTTCTTGCCGACGAAGATACGCTGGCTGCCGATCATCGATCTGCCGATGATGGTGGTGATCTTTTTTGCGGTGGCGCGGCGCAACCCAATCAGCGGATGCGTAACGGGCGCGATCATCGGGCTGCTGCAAGACCTGCTGGGCGGACCGGCGCATCCCATCGGGATGTACGGCATCACGGACACGATCATCGGATACATGGCCTCCTCGTTGGGGGTGAAGATTGACATCGAGAACCCGGGATCGCGCTTCCTGATCATCTATGGGTTCTTCGTCATTCACCAGGCGGTGTACTACGGAGTGGGACACGGCTTGCTGCGGCAGGCGCTGCAGTGGAGTTGGAGCCATGTTGCTATTTCTGCCCTGGCTAACGCAGTCGTGGGAGTACTGGTTTTCAATCTGCTAGACCGCTTCAAGCAAAGATGATCTCTGGGCGAGCACTACGCCTTCTTCCCGGAAACAGCGCTCCCTCGAAGAAACCGCCAGAAGACTGAGCCGCCATGGGTTACGTGTGTTTTTCACATCCACGCAACATTCAATCGGATTAGAATAACGGCAAGGGCCTGCGCCATCCTTCCAACTGCGTGCGTGATGCTGATCGAGAGTTGAGGTGTGTGACGGCGACTAGTGCCCGGACAACTGCGGACAGTTAGTTGCAGAGGTTCGCAACTGATGACAGGCCCCGATCGAGAGTTGTAGTTACCCGATGTTAGGTCGCGACGAAAAAGTTTCTCCATTCCGGCTGACCGCAGCGCAGTACGTCTTGCTGGGGATTTTTCTATTTCTGGCTTTCGGCTTGTGGAGACTGCAGGTCGCGCGCAACGATTACTACCTGTCGCTGGCCGAGCAGAACCGCATCAAGCAGGTACCTATCCTCGCGCCGCGCGGCAAGCTGCTGGATCGCGAAGGCCGCATTATCGTTGACAACTATCCCTCGTTCTCCGTCCTGTTGCTACGCGATCAGAACCGCAACCTTGAGACCGACGCCGACAAGATCGCGGAGGGACTGCACATTCCTCCCGACGAACTACGCGCTCGCCTGAAGCGCATGGTGGCGGTTCCGGGCTACCAGCCGATGTTCCTGAAAGACGACATCACTCCTGATGAGTTGGCCTTCATCGAGTCGCACCGCGCCGACTTGCCGGAACTCGACATCATCACGGTGCATCGCCGCTTATATCCCAAGGGTGGCTTCATGGCTCATGTCATCGGCTATGTCGGACAGGTGAGCGAGGAGATGCTAACCCAGCCGCAATGGGAACTCTACAACCCGGGCGACGTAGTCGGCATGTCGGGAGTCGAGCAGTACTACAACGATATTCTGATGGGCAAGAACGGCTCCCGCCAGGTGCTGGTCAACAGCAGGGGCAAGGAAGTCGGGACGTTGAGCGATGTGCAAGCGGTTCCCGGAAAACAGCTCAAGCTGACCATCGATCTCGACTTGCAGATCGCTGCCGAGCAGGCGCTCGAAGGCAGACCCGGCGCCATCGTGGCGATGGATCCACGCACTGGGGAAATTCTGGCGATGGTGAGCCGACCGGCCTTCGATCCCAACGCGTTTGCGGTGAAAGTCACGCGCGACGAGTGGAACCGCCTGATGACCGATCCCGGAAAACCGCTGCTGAACAAAGCCATCCAGGCGCAATTGGCGCCGGGTTCGGTGTTCAAGGTCATCATGGCCACGGCCGGTCTGCAGGAAGGCATCGCACAAAACCTGGTGGTGAGCTGCGGCGGCGGAAAGAACTTCTATGGCCGCTTTTTCAAGTGTTGGATTGCGTCGACGCACGGAACACATGGCAGCGTGAACATCAGCAAGGCGATATTCCAGTCCTGCGACTCGTACTTCTACACGCTGGCGGAAAAGTTGGGCATCAGCCGAATCGCGAAGTACGCCACCATGCTGGGGCTCGGGCAGAAGACAGGAGTCGATCTGCCGCAAGAGGTGTCCGGCGTGATGCCGTCGGAAGAGTGGAAGATCAAGAACTTCAAGCAGAAGTGGTACGCGGGCGAAACGATTTCGGTGGGAATTGGGCAGGGCGCGGTGGCGACGACCCCGATTCAACTGGCCCGCGCAGTCGGTGCAATTACAACGGACGGATCCCTTCGACGGCCCCATATTGCATTCCCCGAGCAGTTTCCGCAGGAATTCAAACAGGTCTCCAAGTACAACGACGAAACCAAGATTCCCATTGACGAGAAGAACTGGGTGACACTTACCGATGCAATGGCGCTGGTAGTTTCCCCGGGAGGAACAGCGGCCAGCGCACACCTGCCGGGCATCGACTTCGCCGGCAAGACCGGCAGCGCGCAGACGGTGTCCAATGAACTGAAGAAGAAGATGTCGGCCAGCGAGAAGAGCAAGTTCAAAGACAATGGCTGGTTCGTTGGCGTCACGCCGCGGCGTAATCCCGAATTGGTGGTTGCGGTGCTGCTGGAAGAGGGAGAGCACGGATTTTTTGCTGCGCGCGCTGCGTCGCGTGTCATCAAGGCTTACGTTGAGAAACAGCGCATCCGTCAGACGCAGGTTGCGAAGGCGACGTCTGCGCCGGCTGCAAGTCAGGCTGAGGTGGCGGCGGTCTGGCACGATGGCGACGCCAAACCCGGCGATAACAAACTGCGAGGTGGACGCTTCACGGTGCCGCTCGATGCCAAGACGAAGTCGGTGACTGCTGCCCCGGGCGTCTCGCAGAATGATGTTCCGCTTCCAACTTCGGCGCTGGAAGCAACTGAATCTCACACCGAGATGGCCAGTCCTGAGCCGGAAACTCGACCGCAAACTCAACCGACACAGCCTCCGCTGAAGCAAGAGTCGCCTGACGACAAGCCCGCGGTTCAGCCGAACCAGAAAAAGCCTGCTGTAAAGCCTACGGTTGCGCCTGCGGCAGCTGCGGTCCGCGGGAGCCAGCCGTGAGCCGTTACGTCTCGTATCGCGATTTTGACTGGGTGTTGCTGGCGCTGGTGCTGCTGATCTGCGCTCTGGGAGTGGTCGAGATCTACAGCGCTACGCTCAACACCAAGTTCATGGGCGTCCACATCAAGCAGATCTACTGGGTTCTCGGCGGAGTAGGTCTGATGTTTGCCATGAGCATTGTCAGCTACCAGGCCCTGATTGAGCGGGTGCCGGTGTTCTATATCGTGTCGATCGCGTCGTTGCTAGCCGTCGAGATTTTCGGCAAGAAATACCTTGGCGCGCGGCGCTGGGTGCAGATCGGATCGTTTCACTTCCAACCGTCGGAGTGGGTAAAGCTGGTGCTGATCCTTGCGATGGCCAAGTATTTCGCCGACAACAAAGGCGAGTGTGACGCTCAGGACATCGTAAAGGCCGGAGGTCTGGTCGGAATCCCGATGCTCATGGTGCTGATCCAGCCTGACTTGGGGACCGCCTTGACCTATCTGCCAATCGCCATCATGGGTCTGTTCCTGGGTGGGATGAAGGCCAAGCATGCGCTGGTCATTGTGCTGATCGCGACGCTGCTGGCTCCGGTCGCGTGGCACGTGCTCAAACCCTACCAACGCGACCGTTTAACCACGTTTATCGAGCCGGAAGCCGATCCTCAGCGCAAAGGTTACCAATTGATACAGTCGCTGGTGGCCGTGGGGTCGGGAGGCATCTTCGGCAAGGGAACCGCGCAGGGGAGTCAGACGCAGGGTCAGTTCCTTCCCGTACCGCATACCGACTTTATTTTCGCGGCGTTTGCCGAGGAACATGGATTCATAGGCGCTATGGGATTGTTGCTGCTATACTTTATCGTGCTGATGCGTCTGATTCAGAACGCTCAGACGGCCCCTGACCGGGCCGGTGCCTTCGTGGTGATGGGTGTGGTGGCAGTTCTGGCATTCCATATCCTGGTCAACGTGGGCATGGTGGTTGGATTCATGCCGGTCACGGGAATCCCCTTGCCGTTAATGAGTTACGGGGGATCGTCGGTACTGTTCATGTTCCTGGCGCTGGGGATCGTGATGAACGTCCGGATGCGCCGGTTTGTGAACTGAGGATCAAAGACTTTTTGCTGGCCAGGAGAATTCGCGCCAGTCGGGACGCGGGTCAGCAAACGCCGGGTTCACTCGCCGGGAAGGCAGTCCGAAGCAGGATCAAGGCCTTCGAAGAGTGACAAAAAGATTACGAACGCCCTCACGTACGAGGGCATGTATCGGCCGCAAGCGAAAAGGGCCGGGCAGGATTGCAGAGTAAGCCGCAAGAGGCGGGTAACGACCCCTTCCACAGTTGGAAGGTGTGGTCACAAACCTCCCAGGGCTTGCCAAATTACGGTGCAGACGATTCCAAATATTACTGCAGCTAACATCAAGCTGGGAGCACACCGGGGCGAAGGCCTTGGTGTGTCCGCATCTCGATGAAACCGTAGATTACCTTCTTGTCCGCTTCCTGAGCGCGCGCGCCGGTACACCGGAGCGTCCATGAACAAAGAACTTTACGTGTCTTCCACACCCCACGAAACCAAAGTGGCGTTGGTGGAGGACGATCAGCTCGCCGAAGTATTTTTCGAGCGGGGCAACGAATACACCCTCGCAGGATCGATCTACAAAGGCCGTGTCACCCGCGTACTCCCCGGAATGCAATCCGCATTCGTCGAGATCGGGCTCGAACGCGATGCCTTCCTCTATGTTTCCGATTTTCTCGAACTCGGAGACGAGGAGGATTCGGAAGAATTCGGGGAAATTCCCGCGCCGCGCACGACCGTCAACATGAACCAGCAGCCGCAACCTCAAAACGGGGGAGCGCAGGCTGCGATTGCTCAACCGCCAGTCGACGACGAGTCCGAGTTTCTGGCTGCTGTCGGAGACGTCGCGCCCATCGAAGGAAATGACGAAACTGACACTGAGGAAGTTTCTGCTGCTCCGTCCGGAGAGCAGAAGTCTGAGGAAGGTGCGCGCCGCTGGCGTGGCCGCCGTCGCCGTGGAGGCCGTCGCGGTGGTCGCGATGAGCGCCCTGAGCGCGTAGAGACGAAGCTTGAGGCCGACACGGCGCAAGAGGCGCCCGTGACAGCGATAGAGGCTGCCACCGAAGCGTCCGCGGAACGTCGCCCGGAGCCACGCTCGGATTCGCGGTACGAAACGCGCGGAGAAACTCGGCCGACTTCTCGGGGCGAATCGCGTTCGCGCTCCGACTTCGGACCTCCTCCGGGGTATACGCCGATGGTGTTGCCGGGAGAATCGATTTCCAAGTACCGCAATCTCCCGCAAGCGCCCGCGGCGGTGGTGGCAGAAGAGCCGGAGGCCGCTAGCGAAACTAGCGAAGGTGTTTTGGTTGACGCTGCCGAAGACGGAGTTACACCCGCTGAAAGGCACCACGCGACATTCGAGACATCCACTCCGGTGGCAGAAGAGGTGGAAGTACATGAGTCCGCCGCTCCTCACTCCGAACCGTTGAGCTGGTCTGCCTCCGAGTCGCAAGTCGACGACCGCGACGCATTCATCGTGTCGTCCAACGCCGAAGCGCTTTTTGTGCCGGACCACGCAGAAGCTGCGCCGAAAACGAAGGCGGTCGCAGAGCCGGAGACCGCAGAGCCTTCCGACGAAACGCGCGTTGTAGCTACCGCCCACGACGCGGAAGCCCCTCATGCGACGAGCGAAGCTCACCAGCACGAAGCGCATGTCGAAGCTGTTGAACACGGAACGAGCGAAGGTGGATTCGAGGCGACCGAGGAAGAACACTCGTACCCGGAATCGCAAAGCGCGCCGGAGTTCACCTCCGGACTGCAACAGCACAGCGCGCCTTCCGAAGCCCCCGAGGGTCGCACGCTGGAGCACGAGACGCTGGAAGATGATGAGATGGAATTCCATCCCATGCCCGAGAACATCGAGGCGCTGAGCGAAGTCGCCGGCGATGTGGAGCTCGAGCTGGAAGAAGAGACTCTCGACAGTAACGACGGCTACTCCGACCGCTGGATCCCCAAGGTCGCTGACGTAGACGAAGACGAAGTGGTGGCCGCCGAAGAGCGCGGTGAAACCCGGCTTGCACCGGGCGAAGAAGACGATGACGAAGAAGAGGGCGAGGCAGGCGAGGAAGAAACCAATGGCCGGGCGGAATTGAGAGCAGCACCGCCGACCGTCGGGTATCAGCAACGCCAGACTGAGCGGCAGGGATTCAATCGCCGCAACGATCGCAGCCGGCGAGGAGGAGGAGGGGGACGGAGAAACAATGTTCGTACCAGCCCGCACTCCCATCGTCCGCAGCCGCTAATCTCCGACTTGCTGAAGGAAGGCCAGGAAGTACTGGTTCAGATCGCGAAGGAGCCTATCGCCAAGAAGGGCGCGCGCATTACCAGTCACATCGCGTTGCCCGGACGGTTCCTGGTGTACATGCCGACGGTGAACCACGTGGGCGTGTCACGCAAGATTAACTCCGAAGAAGAGCGCCAGCGCCTAAAGCGCATCGTTACCAGCGAGCGCGAAAACGGACTGGGTGGCTTCATCGTGCGCACCGCTGCCGCCAACATCAAGGAAGACGAGTTGCGCGCCGACATCCGCTTCCTGAAGCACCTGTGGGCGGAGATCAAGACCCGCGCCGAGAGCAGCAAGTCTCCCGCGCTGATCTATCACGACCTGAACCTGGTGGAGCGAGTGCTGCGCGACCAGGTGAACGCCGACTTCTCGCAGATCTGGGTGGACACCGAAGACGAATACGAGCGCGTGGTGCGCTTCGCGCAACGCTTCCAGCCGTCGCTGGTGAGGCGCATCAAGCTGTACACGAAAACCACTCCACTCTACGAGCACTTCGGAATTCAGGACGAGATCAACAACGCCCTGAGGCCGCAGGTGTGGCTGAAGAGTGGCGGTTCGATTGTGATCAATCAGACGGAAGCGCTGGTAGCGATCGACATCAATACCGGCAAGTACGTCGGTAAAACGCAGCGGCTGGAAGACACCATCGTCAAGACCAACATCGAGGCCAGCAAGGAAATAGTGCGTCAAATCCGGCTGCGTGACCTGGGCGGCATCATCGTGATCGACTTTATCGACATGGACGAGCGGCGGAACCGGCAGAAGGTAATGCAAGCCCTGGAAGAGGCCCTGCGTTCCGATCGTTCACCGACGAAGGTGCTCCAGTTCAACGATTTCGGACTGGTGGCGATCACTCGCAAGCGGGTCAAGCAGTCGCTCGAGCGCACGCTGGGTGAGTCATGTCCGTATTGCGTCGGCGCCGGTTTTGTGAAATCGGTTCCGACAATCTGCAACGAGATCTACATCGAGATGCGCAAGATGATCCACGAACACGATCGCACTGACGTAACTCTGCGCGTAAATCCCGAAGTTGCGAAGGCCCTGAAGGCCAACAATGGGAAGCTGATTACCGAGATGGAAGAGCTGACCGGCAAGGCGGTACTGGTGAAGAGCGATGCGCTGCTGCACCAGCAGAACTTCGACATCCAATAGCGAAGGGTGTTACTTTACGAATTGCCGGGCCATTGCGCCCGGCTTTTTATTTCGATAGCACTTGATCTAGGCGAGCGGCGGCGACTTGGGCAAGGCCAAACTGCCTTGCAATTGCTCGAAGGGAAGGAATACGGAGAATGCCGTTCCGCTACGGCCGGGCCGCACACTGCTGATGAAGTGGATGGTGCCTTCATGCTTCTCGACGATTCCGCGCGTGACCCACAAACCCAGGCCCGTTCCACTTTCTCCCTTGGTGGTGTAGAAGGGTGCGTAGAGATTCTTCCGCACGCCCGAAGGGATGCCGATGCCGTTGTCGAGGACAGTTACCCGGACTCCCTTGCGATGCGGGTCGCATGCCAAGCTCGATTCATAAACGTGCAGGATCAGATCGCCGCCGCTGGGCATGCTATGGATCGCATTGATGAACAGGTTGGAGAATACCTGCCGCAATTCTCCCGGAAAGCCACGCACGGGCTGGTGAGTGTCGAAACGCCTGGCGACATTTATCCCGGCCATGTTGATCTGTGGCGCATACAGAGTGAGCACGCTTTCCAGAACCTTGGTGAGGTCCACCTGGACCGGTGACTGCGCCTCGCGGTGGAAGGTCAGCAGCTGTCCGGTGATCTGGGTAATGCGTCCCAACTCCTCACTCGCAAGGTTGAGGTACTGGGAGGTCTCAGGGTTAGGATAGGAATCTTGCCGCAAGAGATAAACCAGGTTGGAGACGGTATCCAGCGGGTTGCGGATTTCGTGAGCGATGGTTGCGGCCAGCCGCCCAACCTGCGTCAGGCGATCGCTGGCTCGCAGAGTTTGTTCTGTCTGGCGGCGCTGGGTAATGTCTCGGAACACCAGGACCACTCCCATCAATTTGCTGCTATCACTCATGATGGGTGCGCCGTTCATCTCGATCGGATATTCCGCTCCTGACCGGCTGAGCAGCAGGACGTTATTGGATAGACCAACCACCTTTGCGGCCCGGCTCACGATCTCGAATGGATCGATCTGCTGAGTTCGCGTCGGTTCGTCCGTGATCCGCACGACCTCTCGCAACTGGCGGCCTCGAGCCTGCATGTAATTATCCCAACCGGTCAGGCGCTGGGCCACGGGGTTGATATATCTCACGCCACCGTCGGCATCGGTGGCGATGACGGCATCCCCCAGGCTATTCAAGGTGATCTGGAAGCGCTCGCGGCTTTCCGCCAACTGGCGGCTTTTCTCCTCCTCGGCGTAGAGGTGCTTTTCGTAAGAATCGGAAAGCTCACGCAATTCGCGACGCGTCAGGGTGAAGAGCAGCCCCGCAACCATTAAGGACAATCCAACGGCCGTAAAAAGAACCACTCGGCTCAGATAGGTAGCCCGACGGGTGCGTAGGTGAAGCAGTCGTTCTTCCTCGGCGATGATCTCTCTTCCCCTGTCTCGTATTTGCTCCATCAGGGCATCGCCCTGAAGTAACTCGTCCTCGGTCGGCTTTTTGTTCGGACGGGTGGCAATCTCGCGTTCTGCCCAGCGAACCCAGTTCTCATCCAGCTGGCGGATATCGCGAATCCGAACCTGTTGCGAGGGGTTATCACTCGTCAACTGAGTCAGGGCATCGACGCTGGAGGGCACCTGCGATTCGGCACTCTGGAAGGTCTTCAGAAACCTCTCGTCCCCTGTAAGTTCAAAGCCGCGGGCGCTGGATTCCATGTCAATCATGTAGCGCAGGGCCAGACGGGCGTTGGTGATGACCTGGTCGGTGTGGTCAACCAGGCGCAGCGAACTGGTCAGGGTAAGGATTTCAATTACCAGGACGATCGCCAGTAACCCCAACAGCGCCACGGGAATGGCGACTGTGCGGCGCAAAAGCCGTTGGAACCTGCGTTCATCCATGGGTGAGGCGCTACCCGGCGCACGCTTGCGAAAACACCTCGATGATATCGCAACCCCACCTTTTGGGAGGTGATCCTAGTCAGCTGGGACCGCTTTGTGATTGATAGGAGTGGTTGGTTGATCGATGCGCGCGCGGTCTCGAGTTTGTTTGGTTACCCAGACAATCACTCGATAGAGTAGAAGAATCCCAAGAATGATGGCGTAGATGACTGGCTTGCGGATGTCTTTCTTCACCAGCCAGATGTAATGCACCACGCCAAGAATAGCGGTGGCGTAAATGAGCCGATGCAGCACCTGCCAGCGCTTGCCCAGCCAGCGAATGGAGCGTTGCGTGGAGGTGAGGGCGAGGGGGATCATCAAGACAAAGGCGCTGAATCCGACGGTGATGAACGGGCGCTTTACGATGTCTTTGGCAATGCTGTGCAGGTCAAAGAACTGGTCAAGCCAGAAGTAGGTCGTAAAGTGCAGCCCGCCGTAAAAGAAAGCGAACAACCCGAGCATCCGCCGGTACTGAATGAGCCAATACTGCTTGGTGAGCTGGCGAAGCGGCGTGATGGAGAGCGTCAGCATCAGAAAAACGAGGGTCCACGTGCCAGTGGACCAGGTGATGACCTGTATGGGGTTGGCGCCCAGGTCGGAGTTGTAGGCCTTCCACACCAGCCGGCCGAGGGGCACGAGGCTGGCGAGGAATATCGCCGGTTTGAGGTATTTCGCTTTCACAGACCCGTTTCTCAGAAGTTCTTCTTCAGGTCCATACCGTTGTACATGGAGGCTACCTGGTCGCCGTAGCCGTTGTACATGAGCGTTGGCCGCTTGGTGAACTCGCCGATGCGGCGCTCTTTAGCCTGGCTCCAGCGGGGATGATCGACGTTGGGATTGACGTTGGAGTAGAACCCATACTCGTTGGGCCCGGCTTTCGTCCAGGTCGAGACGGGCTGCTTTTCGACCAGCTTAATGTTCACGATGGCTTTGATTCCCTTGAATCCGTATTTCCATGGGACCACCAGTCGCACCGGAGCGCCGTCCTGGTTGGGCAGCGTCTCTCCGTAAAGGCCGACGGCAAGAATGGTCAGGGGGTGCATGGCTTCGTCCATCCGCAGGCCCTCGACATACGGCCAATCGAGCACGGAGCGTTGCTGTCCCGGAAACCGCTTCGGATCGTAAAGTGTCGTGAATTGCACGAACTTCGCCTTGGAATTCGGTTCCACCTGGCTTAGCAAAGTGCTCAGAGGAAAGCCGATCCAGGGGATCACCATAGACCAGCCCTCGACACAGCGCATACGGTAGATCCGTTCCTCGAGATGCTGCTTAAGCAAAGTGTCGATGTCGACCGTCTGGGGCTTGTTGACCAGCCCTTCCACCTTGATGGTCCAAGGCCGCGTATTGAAGTTCTTGGCCAGGTCCGCTGGTTCGTATTTATCGGTGCTGAATTCGTAATAATTGTTGTAGTGGGTTATGTCTTTCAGCGGAGTCTCTGTTTCCGATGTGCTGAAGGAACTCTTGCTGTAATCGAGCTTGGTGCCCGCCAGGACAGACTCCGAGGGCGAGAGGATCCGGCCGAATTTGTTGTAAGCAAGGGCGCCAGCAGCCAGAGCCCCAGCGCCGGCGATGAAGCTCCGGCGATTTAGATAGATATCCCTTGAAGTGATCTCGGATGAAGAAATATCAGACGGTTTCTTGATGAACATTCACGGCTCCCGGTCGAACCACCTAACTCTTAGGATCTACCTTATATTCGTATTGATTCGCCAGCTTGGATTTCGTTCCAAAGCAACAGATTTGGGCTTTCCCGAACCTCACAGCTTTAGAACCCTATTTGCAGTGAGTTGGCCGGTCTGTAGCGCCAGTAAAGGCTCCAAAATGCGTCGGGGCGGCAAGTATGGCACAAAGAGGCTAGTTGACGGCTCGGCTTCCGGGTTGAAACTGAGGAACTATGCAACTCGGAATCTCGTATATTTCATTAATCTCGAAGTGTACCTGGCAGGAGACTCGACTTATGACCATTCGCGCATGTGCTGTTCTGATGTTCCTCGCGGTGCTGATGTTGGCTGTCCCGACTGCCTCATTCGCGAACGACGGCGGTGACCGGGTTCAATTTTTCCAGAGCATCACCGTCGACCCTGACGATCATGTTGGGGACGTGGTTTGCATCTTCTGCTCCATCCGGATGGCAGGCACGTGCGGCGATGCCGTGGCAATCTTCGGCAACGTTGTCGTCGACGGCACCGTCACTGGCGATACGGTCTCGGTAGGTGGGGGCATCAAGCTGGGAGAGGATGCCAGCGTCGCCGGCGATACAGTAGCGATTGGCCAGGGGGTTTACCGCCATCCCAACTCGACGGTCAAAGGCCAAGTGGTTAGCCAGGCCGGTCCGGTAATTCTACTGGGGCTGATCGTTATTCCTCTTTTGCCTGTGATTATTGTGGTGGCGCTGGTTGTCTGGTTGGTGCGACGGAACCGCTACGTTCCTCCAACCCAGGTTGCCTATCGGCGCTGATGGAACCCGCAACACGGTAATGTCCAAAATTTGGACAAAATTAGTGATTCTGCAACGCCCATAGACTTTCTGAGTTGCGTAGTTGCTAAATTTGCGTGCTGACATCACACGAAGGTGTGTATTCCGTCACGTAAATTCCACGCCAGTAGTGCTACCTTTTATGAACCGATAGTGCCTGTCCGCGCCAACTTCGTTCCATTCGGATAGGAGTCGGTCCGAGTTGAACGAGGTGGTGGGTGCGTTCGATGACGCAAGCCAGTCCTCGCCGTTCTGGGCGAAGCATAGAAACAGGACGACGCGATCTGTTCTCCCGCACATGGCCGATTGCTGCGGCGATGATCGTCATGTTTGTCGCAGCGGCGGCGTACTTCGCCAGTCTGCTGAGCGCCCATGACACTCGCGCGGAGTTCTTGCGCGAGTTGCTGCCAGCATCTCTTTTCCTGTGCATCCTCGTTCTGAGCGGTATCGCGGTGTTCGCGACCTATAAGTTGCGCAGAAGTAACGTTGACCGGCGAGAACTCCTCCAAGACAACGCAGATCTTCTGGCGAAGGCGACGAGTGCCAGCGAATCCGCTGAACACTTCCAGCGACAACTGGCGCTTGCCAGAGATGTGACGCAGAACACTGAGGCCGAAGTCGCGTTGCGAGAGTCGCGCGCAAGGCTTCGCTCGCTGGTGGACCAGGCGCCCTTCGGCATCTGCCGAAGCGGATTCCTGTCCGAACGGTTTGAGGCTGTGAATCCGGCATTCTGCGAGATGCTGGGCTACTCGGAGGAAGAGGTACTCAACCTGTCACTGGTGACGCAAGTGTATGCAGACCCCGGCGAGCGCATGCACTTCATGGAACTCCTGCGTCGCACCGGAAGATTGCAAGGTCACGAGTTGACCTTCCTGAAGAAGGACGGAAGTCCGATCCGCTTGCGTGTGTCGGCGGTACTCACGTCATACGGAGACAAAGAAAAAGACCGCGTGGAAGCCTACGTGGAAGACATGACGAGCCAGAGTGCGCTGGAGCAGCAAGTGCGCGCAGTTCAGAAGCTGGAAGCAGTGGGTCGCCTCGCAGGCGGAGTGGCCCACGACTTCAACAACATTCTGGTTGTCATCAAGCTGTCAACCGAGATGATGTTGAACCAGATCACTCCTGACAGTCCCTTGAGCAAACCGCTCCTGCAGGTTTCCAATGCGGCTGATCGCGCGGCAGCCCTCACGAAACAAATGCTGGCCTTCAGCCGGCGGCAGATGATGCAGGTGCGCGTCGTCAACATCAACAGCATCGTCAATGATATTTCACACCTGTTGCGCCGGATCATCGGCGAAGACATTCGACTGGTCACCCGGACAGATGATTCCCTTGCGAATACACGGTTGGACCCCGACCAATTGGGTCAGGTGGTCATGAACCTGGCGGTGAACGCGCGGGACGCAATGCCAAACGGCGGCATGCTCCATCTCGAGACAGCCAATGTCCAGCTCGATGAGACGTATGCGAAGAGCCACCCTCCGGTGCAACCCGGAAGCTATGTCATGCTGGCCGTTTCAGACACCGGGAGCGGCATTGACAAATCCAACCTGCCGCGAATTTTCGATCCTTTTTTCACCACCAAGCCGATGGGCCAGGGTACGGGACTGGGGCTGTCGATTGTGTACGGCATCGTGAAGCAGAGTGGCGGATTTATCTGGGTTTACAGTGAACCGGGGCAGGGGACAACCTTCAAGCTGTATTTCCCCACGACTGACGCCGCGCTCGAAGTGCTTCCATGGCGGACTGACGTTGCCGGCCGAGCGACCGGGCAGACCGTGCTGGTTGTCGAAGACGAAAGCGCGATCCGCGGCAACGTGCGCGATTGCCTGCAGCAACTGGGCTACGCCGTGCTCGAAGCGGAGAACGGCGAAGCCGCGCTGGAAATCTGTCAGCAGAAGCAGGGCAAAATCGACCTCGTCATCACCGACCTCATCATGCCGGGCATCGGTGGACAGGTGCTGGCGAGACAATTGAGTGAGCTGTACCCCAACGTCCGGGTACTGTTTACCTCTGGCTACACGGAAGGAACCGTGGCCCAGCGAGAAATGTTGCAGGAGGGAAGTTCGTTCTTGCCGAAGCCCTACAGCGTCGCCGATCTCTCGAGCGCGATCCATCGGATATTGGCGCTGCGGTCTCTCCGAAAGGACGAGAACCACGCGAACGTTGCGGCAGCCTCGCCGGCGTGAGTTCGCGGCGAGGACCGACTCCGGGCACGTTTTGATGACGGTGGCGCAGCCTATTAGGCAGGGCGCATTCAACCTGCGCGAAACAGACTCGACCACGATTCGTCAAGGCTATTCCAGCGGTCGCGCTCCAGCAAATTGGCGGCCGAATCGGGCAGGTACAAGACGCCGTGGCCCTGGGAGCAAACCATCTCCGTGCCTGCCCAATTCAGCAGCACGGAACCGGTGCGCCCGATTTCCACGGGCAATTCCAGCCGCCGCAAGCACGCCCGGCACCGCTTCTGCTGATCGCGTACTGACCACGACAGGGCGGCAATCGCCAGAGGCAAGAATACCCAGATCGAGAGTTCATCGACCAGCGGGTGGGCCGATCCAGCCAACCACCTTGCAATCCAGTGCACCAGGCACCACGACGCCAAGGCGGCAAATCCTAGCGATAAGGTGGACTTCGCCAGGAAGAACCCAAGCCATGTCACTCGCCCCGTAAATCCTTGCGGAAGGCGTCCAAAGCTGTCGGCCGGGCGACGAAGGATAACGACGAATGCGGCGCATCCAATGGCGAGTACCGCAAACCACATAGCGGTCTGCAGGCCGCGCCGCGCCTGTTCCGCTACCGTCAACACCTGCAGCTGCGACGAGGGATGGACGTACCCCGCGCTCTCCGTGAGGTCGCTTAGTTCACGTTGTACCCGCGACGCCGTAGCGTGGCCCTGCAGGTGGGCCACGACTCCGATCCGGCGCTGGAAGTTGGTAAAGAGCATGGCCGGATCGACCAGGCCCCACACTGCGATGCCGGAGGAGATCAGGCGGAAGTCAGCCGGGAGGATTCCGATCACAGTCTTGGGCGTGCCGTTCAGGAAGATCGACTTGCCGACCAGGCTCGCGTCGCCCTTGAATTCGTGCTGCCAGACCGCGTGACTCAAAAGCACGCAGTCTGGGCAGTCGCGTACATCGTCCGGCGCAAAGCTGCGACCGAGAGCGGGCTTCACATCGAGCGTCGCGAAAAAACCCGGGCCGACCCGAGCTGTTGCAACCGGCAAGTTTCGATCCCCCAGGAGCAGCTTCCCCGGGGCCCACGAATAGGGCGTCACTCCATCCACCAGCTTCGATTTGTTCCAGATCGAGGCCATGTCCAGCAGTGTGTCGGAGCGGGTCCGGCTGAAGTTGCCGTTGATCCCGTTACCGTCGAGGGTGATAAGGACGACTTGCGACGGATGCGGAACCGGCGAAGAAAGCGCCATACGCGCTGCCGGCACGATTCCGCTGGCGAAAACCAGGGCCGAGAGTCCGAGCGCCAGCGCCATAAGAAACGTCACGGGTGATCCGAGCAGAATTCTCGAGCGCGAATAGAATTTCTCGCGATCGAACCGTATCCAGAATGCGTGCGGAAATGTCGCCCAGCAATGCTGCGCGATGATCAGGCGGTTCTGTGGAGTGAGCTGTCCCGACTCGGCGAGAAAGTGGCACCAGTGCCAGAATTTCCGGTTGTGATCTGACCGCCACGCTGCGCGCTGGTCCCGAGGCACAAGCCAACTGGCGATCCAGACGATCGCCTGGCATCGCCAGAGAGTCGTTCGCAAGCGATCTGGAAACCACATCACGCCGCTCCTCGACCGTCGCCCCACGGACAGCGCTGTCCTTCATTCTAGCCCAGGTTCTTTCTTATTTAGACACCTCGGCGGACGACTAGTTTCCTGTAAAAGTACGCAAGGCGCTGGACGGGCCCTAGTGGTTTTCAATTATTGTTCGGCGGTTTTAGGAGGGTTGTAATTTCTACACCTGCGATCTGGGGATTGGCAGCTAAACACCCTTTAGACGGATGGGGTTCGGTGGCGTTACGGGGCACTCCCAATCGGGGCGGCACTCTGTGACGGGCAATTTTCGAAGTTTGGACATAGTTAATCAGGCCTGAAGTCCGGCGGATTGACGGGATCGATCGCCGGATTCCCGGCGGGCGATTGTCCGGGGCCTAAATGGACTTGCAATAGTTTTACTGGCGCGAAAACTGCTGGCCAGAAGAACCAGTGGCAGCACGGGGAAGTCGAGTCGGAAGCGGTGGCAACCCCTATAATCGAGGGAACTCTCGTCATCGATTCCGAGGAGACAGTCTGGATGTCTGCACGTCTGCGCCGGTGGATACCGGGCCTGGTTACAACCTGTCTGCTGGCAAGCGCAGCTTGGGCCGATTCGCCTCAAGTCCGCGCCGAGGCGGCCAAGCTGAATAACCTGGGTGTTGCAATGATGAACCAGCAACAGATGGACAAGGCGGTGGCGAAGTTCGATGCCGCTTACAAGCTGGATCCATCGCTGGCCGTCGCCTCGTTGAACAAGGGAATTGCGCTGCTCAACCAGCAGAAACTTCCGGAAGCGGAAGCGGCGCTCCAACAGGCTGCTGCCCTGGACCCAAAAAATCCGCGCGTCTGGTACAACCTCGGACTGGTGCATCGGGGCGAAGCTAAGACCGCGGAAGCCATCGCCGACTTTCTGAAAGTGCTGCAAATCGATCCCACCGATCCTGACGCGTACTACTTTCTTGGCACGTTCTACAGCCAGCAGCAAGACTATCCCAAGGCCATCGAGGCATTTCAGCAGGCGCTGAAGATCAATCCTCTGCACGCTTCGGCGGAATTTGGTCTGGCGCGTGCGCTACAGCGGTCTGGCAATGCGGAAGAGGCAAAGGTGCACCTGAAGAAGTTCGAGCACCTGACGCGCGACAAGATTTCCGCTCCCATCACGCTTACCTATGGCGAGCAGGGGCGGTATTCTGTGGCGCAGGACGTCATCACCAACGAGCCTGCGGTGGGGCCGATGATTCCGGTGACGTTTGTGCCGCAGTCACTAGGCAGTGCGAACATTGCAAAGGGCGGCGCGACCACTGGCGGCGGCATTTGCATGATCGATGTCGATGGGGACGGGAAGTTCGACATCGTCGCGCTCTCAGAATCCGATCCCGTTGTCAAAATCTTTCGCAATCTTGGCGATGGCAAGTTCAAAGAAGAGCCATCGAGCCAATATGGGCTTGGCGTCAAGGGGCATGGAATCTCTTGCGCCGTTGGCGATTACGACAACGACGGTAAAAATGACCTGGCTGTCGCGTTGAGTGATCGCGTGGTGCTGTTTCACAACGACGGCGGCGGGAAGTTCACCGATGTAACCGAGAAAGTCGGCATTACGATGCCGAAGGAGAACTATCTTCCTTCGGGCATGACTTTTGTGGACTACGACCACGACGGCGACCTGGACCTTTTCGTAACGGGTTCTTATGTCGTAGTGGGCGGCTCGCTCGATAGAGTACGTCCGAACTTCTTGTGGCGAAATAACGGCAACGGAACATTTACGAAATGGACCGCCGAAGCTGGTTTGGAAGGAGGACCCGGCACGACCAGCGTTGTCCTGTCGGACATCAACAATGACCGCGCGGTGGACCTGGTAGTTACAGGGGGCGGGAAAGCTCCGACGGTGTATCTGAATCAGCGTGAAGGGCCGTTTAAGGAGATGCCACTCTACGATGCGGTTGATCTGCCGCCCACTACTGGCGCCTACGTTTTTGACTTCAATAAAGACGGCTGGATGGATGTTGCCCTGACGCATTCCGGCGCACCGGGAATTAGCTTGTGGCGCAACGTCGACGGCAACCGTTTCGAGCGCGTGCCTTTACCCATCACTGACGCGACAAAGGGCTGGGGCATCACCGCTATCGACTTCGATAACGACGGCTGGATTGATCTGGCTGCAGTGGTTGAGACTCCAAAGGGAACTGAAGTACGCATGTTTCGAAACAAGGGCGCGCAAGGATTCGAAGACGTCAGCGCATCACTTGGCCTCGACAAGCTGAAGCTGCACGATCCGCGAGCGCTGATCGCCGCCGATCTCGACAACGACCTGGCCGCTGATCTTGTTGTGACGCAGTTGGGCGGCGACCCGGTCGTCCTGCACAACCAGGGCGGCAACAAGAACCACGCGCTGCGGATTGACCTAAAGGGTCTGGCTGACAACAAGACTGGATTGGGCACCAAGGTCGAAGTCTTTTCCAACGGCCTGTGGCAAAAGTTTGAAGTCGCTGGCGGCGCGGGCTATCTTAGCCAGGGTCCTCCCGAAATTCTCGCCGGCCTAGGCAAGAACACGAACGCTGATATCGTGCGAATGCTGTGGCCTACCGGTGTGCTGCAAGACGAAATCGACGTCGCGGTGAATAAGCCGGTGTCGTTCCTGGAACTCGACCGGCGCGGCAGCTCCTGTCCGACGCTGTTCGCGTGGAATGGCGAAAAGTACGAGTTCATCACCGATGTAATCGGCGCTGGAGTCATCGGCCACTGGATTTCTCCGACTTCGAAGAATACGCCCGATCCTGACGAGTGGGTGAAGATCGACGGCTCGAAACTGCGCGCCAAAGATGGCTACATGAGCGTGCGCTTCGGCGAGCCGATGGAAGAAGTGAACTACATCGACCAGATCCGCATGGTCGCGGTTGATCATCCCGCAGATGTTGACGTCTATCCTGACCAGCGTTTCCTCGACAATCCTCCATTCGCCAGCGGCAAAACGGTGGCGACCTCGTCGCCGCATGTTCCCGTCGGCGCATGGGACAGCGATGGTCGCGATGTGCTGTCATTGTTGAGCGCGCGCGATCACAAGTACGTTCGCGACTTCACCAACCTGCCGTACGCAGGCTTCGCTAACACGCACACGCTGACCCTCGACCTAGGCACGTGGACGCCCCAGAATCCGCTACGGTTGTTCCTCAGCGGCTTTATCGAGTACTTCAGCGCCACGTCGATGTACGCCGCGTGGCAGGCGGGATTGCAACCGCAGTCGCCATACATCGAAGCGCAGATGCCCGACGGTTCGTGGAAGCGCGTGGTGGATGACATGGGATTTCCGGCGGGCCTGCCGCGCACCATCACCGTCGATCTGACGGGCAAGTTGCCGACTGGCGCGCACAACATTCGGATCACCACCAACCTGCAGATCTATTGGGACCAGGTGTTGGTGGACAACGGCCCTGCACGCGAGAACACGGTACGCACCACGGAACTGCCGCTGGCTGCCGCGACGCTGGGCTTCCGGGGCTATCCCCGGCAGGTTGACGGCGAAACTCCCGGCGACCTCATTTATTACTACGAGCAGGCCAGCACAACCGGCCCGTTCTCGCGTTTCCGTGGCAGCTATACGCAATACGGCGATGTGACTTCGCTGCTGACGTCCGTCGATAACCACTTCGCGGTTTTTGGAACAGGCGAAGACATCGACGCCGAATTCGACGCCGCTACGTTGCCTTTGCTGCCCGCGGGCTGGAAGCGCGACTACTTTTTCTATGCCAACGGTTTCGTCAAGGACATGGACTTCTACGAGGCGATTCCGTTCACCGTGGCCGACATGCCGTTCCACGGAATGAGCACCTATCCGTATCCCGCGAGCCAGCATTATCCCGATGATGCGGCGGCCAACGGATACCGGCTGGACTGGAATGATCGTTTCGAGTCGGGCGCAAGTCGCGCTCGGGAATATCGGTTCGTGTACGCGCCGCGGACAATTGATCCTGAGCCATTAACGCCGAGCCGAGCGTCACACGCTTTAGCGGGTGACCAACACGCCGGAGCTACTAGCGGTCAACGATGAAGAAACTGGCCTTACTGTCGCTTTCCGCGCTGACGTTGTCGGCGATCTATTTGTATGCGTGGCCTGCGGCCAATCTATTTTATGCGGCCATGGTGCTGTTTCACGCGGGGCTGGGCGTTCTGTTTTGCATCGGCGGCTTGCGCCTGCTGCCCCATGCTCTTCGCCAATCCGCTATCGTGAAGATCGGCACGCTAGTACTCATCGTCGGCGCTGCCTTGGGATTGGCGCTGATCTACACTGGCGCCGCCCGGCCATATACAAAGCTGCTGCTCTCGCACGGCGCGATTTCCGCACTCGCGATTGCACTTCTAGCAGGGTGGTGGTTCAGCCAGCGCAAGGGTGCGAGTCGCAGCCCGTGGGTCCCGGCGCTCGGCATGATCGCCGTCGCCGTACTTGTCGCGTTCGGCGCAAAGTATTCGCGCGAGTCATGGAGCAAGCGCTACGTCATCCGCAACCCGCAAATTGCGCCATTGTCGATGAACAACGAGGGCGACGGTGCCGACGGCCCGTTCTTTCCCAGCTCCTCGCAAGTAGCAGGGAAGCGCAAGATCCCATCAAAGTTCTTCATGGAGTCCGACGCCTGCGAGCGCTGTCACCAGGACATCTTCAAGCAGTGGAACAGTTCCGCGCACCACTTCTCGTCGTTCAACAATCAGTGGTACCGCAAGAGCATCGAGTATATGCAGGACGTGCAGGGTACCAAGCCGTCGAAGTGGTGTGCGGGCTGTCACGATCCCGCCGTGCTCTACAGCGGCAAGATGGACATTCCCATCAAGCAGATTGTGAATACCCCGGAAGCTCAGGCTGGCATGGGCTGCATGATGTGCCATTCCATCGTGAGCGTGAAGAGCACGATGGGGCAGGGCG
>Ga0070766_10000234_pt1 | contig 23150 bp, 25 predicted proteins | sample HubBroMetageWFT6_FD_69782 | JGI IMG/M metagenome (GOLD analysis project Ga0070766, IMG submission 69782) | Warmed and freeze-thawed soil microbial communities from the Hubbard Brook experimental Forest, New Hampshire - Hubbard Brook CCASE Soil... | ecosystem: Environmental > Terrestrial > Soil...
TGGTCGGAGCGGAGAGATTCGAACTCTCGACCCTCAGCACCCCATGCTGATGCGCTACCAGGCTGCGCTACGCTCCGACCGGGTCGTCTCTGGCGGGCGATATCATATAGGCGCGCGCCTGGCGGGCGCAACGCGCTAAGTCGGACGGGATCGCCTACGATCGGGACGCCTTGCCGAGACCGGCAAGGTCTTCGAGCAGCGCGCGCGCTTCGAGCAGCTCTTGCCGAATCTCGGCCAGCGCTGTCTTGACCTCTGGCCCGAACTCACACGAACGCGACCGGCGCGCAGGCCTTGCCGGCGTCCGCGCATCGTCGATGGCAACGGCCCGTTGCGGGACGGGGTCGAGCGGGAACAACGTGGGTGCCGCCGGATCGACGGCAGCACGGGCGTCCTCGCTATCTTCAGCCGCCCCATTCAACAGCCTTTGAACGCCGCGAATCGTGTAACCCTCCTGGTAAAGGCATTGTCGGATACGCTGCACCAGAACAACGTCCTCCGGCCGATAATAACGCCGGCCGCCGCTACGCTTCAGCGGCTCCAACTGCGAAAATTTCGATTCCCAGAAGCGCAGGACATGCGCCGGCAAGTCGAGTTCGTCGGCGACCTCGCCAATCGTCCGGTAGGCGGTGATGGCCTTTTTCGCCGGCCGGCCCAATTCGGTATCGCCGGTTTCGCTCACCTCAGCCGGGCGCGGCCTTTGCCGTCACCGATCGGACACCAGACGCTGCGCTTGCGGTCGCCCTCGTGACGGGTTGGCTGAGGCCGCTGTTGATCTGGTCCTTCAGCGCATGCGAAGCACGAAACACGAGGACGCGCCGCGGGCTGATCGGCACCTCTTGGCCTGTCTTCGGGTTGCGCCCGATTCGCCGGCCTTTCTGGCGGACCGCAAAGCTTCCGAAGGACGAGATCTTGACCATCTCGCCACGTTCGAGCGCACCGGATATCTCAGCGATCACCGACTCGACGAGTTCTGCCGACTCGTTACGCGACAGGCCGATCTCCTGATAAACCGCTTCGGTGAGCTGAGCGCGGGTAACCGTTTGTCCGGCCATGACGCCCTCCCTGCTTTCTGGAGGTTAGACCCGCCGAAAAACTTCGTCAAATTACAAAGCGTTGCCCGAAATTTTCCAAGCGAGCTACTACCAGCGAACCACACTGGCGCCCCAGGTCAGACCACCGCCCAGCGCTTCCATCAGCACCAGATGGCCGGGCTGGATGCGGCCATCCGTTACCGCTTCGTCGAGCGCTAGCGGGATCGAGGCTGCCGAGGTATTGGCGTGGCGCTCGATTGTGAGCACCGTCTTCTCGCGTGTCAGGCCGAGCTTGCGACCGACCGCATCGATGATGCGAGTATTCGCCTGATGCGGCACCAGCCAGTCGATATCTGCAGGGCAGAGCCCGTTTGCCGCCAAGGCCTCGTCCACGACCTCACTCAGGTGTTGGACCGCCTGGCGGAAGACCTCGCGCCCTTCCATCCGCAGACAGCCGGCGGTACCGGTAGAGGAGGGTCCGCCGTCGACATAAAGGATGTCGTGTTGCTGGCCATCGGAATGGAGATGCGTTGAGAGCACGCCGCGGTTGGCCGACCCTGCCGGCCCGGCGTTCAATACAAGCGCTCCAGCGCCGTCGCCAAACAGCACACAGGTACTGCGATCCTGCCAATCGAGAATGCGCGAGAAGGTCTCCGCCCCGACCACTAGAGCGGTCCGCGCCTGGTCAAGCCGCAGCGCGTTATCGGCAACCGCCAGCGCGAAGATGAACCCGGAGCACACGGCCTGGACATCGAACGCGGCGCCCCGTTTCATCCCCAGCCGCGCCTGTACCTTGCTGGCGGTCGCCGGGAAGGTTTCGTCGGGGGTCGCCGTCGCAAGCACGATCAGATCGAGATCGCTGCCGCTCATCCCGGCGCGCTCCAGCGCCCGACGCGCGGCATGCGCGGCGAGGTCCGAGGTCAACTCGCCCTTGGCGGCGATCCGCCGCTCGCCGATCCCGGTACGCTGACGGATCCATGCGTCGGAAGTGTCGAGCCGCTCGGCCAGCTCCTCGTTGGTGACAACCCTTTCGGGTAGATAGCCGCCGCAACCGACAACCTGGGAGCGCAGGATCATTCGGAGGCCATTACAGCGCCGCCGTACGCTGCGTCTCTGGCACCTGGTTCAGGCGCGCGAGCTCTACTCGGATCTTCTCGAGAAACCCGTTGAGCTTCATGTCGATGGCCACACCGACGGCATTGGCGAAGCCGAACGCGTCCGTCGAGCCGTGACTCTTCACCGCAATCCCGCCCAAACCGAGAAACATCGCCCCGTTATAGCCACGGGGATCCATCCGCGCCGCCAGTTTCTTCAGCGCGCCACGCGCGAACAGATAGCCGATGCGCGCCATCAGCGAGTGCCGGAACGAGGCGCGAAGCGATTCGCTGAACAATTTGGCAACCCCCTCGACCGTCTTCAGCGCGATATTACCGGTGAAACCGTCGGTGACAATAACATCCACCGCGCCGGCGGCGATGTCGTCGCCCTCGATAAACCCCTGAAAGTTGATCGGGGTAATGCCGCTGCGCAGCCGCGCACCGGCGCTGCGCACCGCATCGTTCCCCTTTAGATCCTCGGACCCGACATTCAAGAGCCCGACCGTTGGTTGCGCTAGCCCGAGGACGGTGCGGGCGAAAACATCACCCATCAGCGCGAACTGCACCAGATTCTCAGCATCGCATTCGACATTGGCCCCAAGGTCCAGCATGACGCTTTCGCCACGCCGGGTCGGAAAGAAGGCCGCGATCGCCGGTCGGTCGATCCCGGGCAAGGTTTTGAGGACGGTTTTAGCGATCGCCATCAACGCCCCGGTGTTTCCGGCGGATACCACGCCATCGGCGTGGCCATCGGCTACCGCATCGATCGCAAGACGCATGCTGGTTCGCTGCCCGGTACGCAGCGCCTGGGACGGCTTGGCGTCATCGAGCACCAACTCCTCGGTATGGTGCAGCCTCGCAGATTTGGCTAGTCGCGGCAGCTTGCCGAGGATCGGCGTTACTTGGGTCTCGTTGCCGAACAGCAGGAAACGCGTTTCCGGATGCCGTTCGAGGGCGATGTCGGCGCCTCTCAGCACCATGGCCGGAGCACGGTCGCCGCCCATCACATCCAGAGCGATGGTTATGCCGTCGCTCACCGCGCTCGCCTCGCCCGGCTCCTAACGGTCAGGAGGTCTGAGCGGGCTGTGGCAGCACCTCGCGCTCGTGATAATGGCCGCAGGACGGGCATAGATGGTGCGGGCGCTTCAGCTCGCCGCAATTTGGACATTCAGCGTACGCAGGCGCACTCAACGCATGATGCGAGCGACGCATGTTGCGACGGGACGGAGAGACTTTCTTTTTGGGAACGGCCATGATCGACTCGACGGCGGCTGTTGGGGAGATCGCGGGTACTTAGCCAAATTCCAGGGCGGCGGCAACAGCGATGGGAACACTTGCCGCTCGGCCAAAGCAGGCGGCCGGTCGATGCGGCCTCATTCGGCACGCGTTTTGCCGCGAAGCCGGAGCGCAGCAAACGGACCGTCTCGCTCAGAGAATGGCTCCTCGGCTTCGGCGCATGCGTCGGGACTACGCGGAAAGGGCGGCAGCGCAAGCGAGAATTCCTGGGCCACCGCCTCGCCGATATCGATCACATCTGCGCTCAGCGGCTCAAAGGCCACATCGTCCCCGGCGACAGCTGCGCTATCCTCCGCCTCTGGCGGGCCGTAAAGCAGGGCAAAACATTCTGAAACCGCGCCCGGAACCGGATCGAGCGTGACGACGCAGCGCTGCAGGATTTCGGCCTCAAAGGCGGCACGAAGCAGCACGACATCCTCGCCCTGTCGGATGAGTTCGACCGCCGCCGCCAGGCGGTCAATGGCGAGAAGATCGAAGCGCCGGGCCAGCGCTGCGCATTCCTCTTTGGTTGCGACGATCTCCTGGCGGAACGGTTCCGGCCCCAATCGAGCGAGCGGCACGAGACGACAGAATTCCAGGGAATCGATACTCAAAGGCAGGCTCCGGCTCGCGCGTGTGCAGGCGCCTGTCTCGGTGCGCGGCCAAATCGGACCTCGCCGGCAAGCAGTGCCGCTGTCGGCTGTTCCTCCAAATACGCCGCTTCACGGCGCAGATAATCGGCCATTGTCTCAAGGCAGGCCGGGGCCACCGACGCGGTGCCGAAGAGATTACGGCCGAGCGCCGCCTTCAACGCCGAATCGCTCTGCGCGAAGCCCCGCTCGTAAGCGTCGATTCGGCCATAGGAAGCTTGGGCCATGCGCTTGACTTCGCGTCCAACGCTGAGGTCGCCGGTGCCCATCTCACGCAGCGAGCGATCGAAATCGCTGAGCATCGCCTCGAAGAAACGCTGTCCCAGAGGTCCTGCCTTCGGCTGTTCGCGCTTCAGGCGGTGCAGATAGAGAAACGCATGGACAGCAATCAGCTCGAAGCGGCCATCGATCGTGTCGGGGACTCCGATATCGGCAAAAAAACCGGGCTGACGTGCCTGCTCTACAACCCGGCGATAAGCGAGCTCGGCGGCATCCCGCAAGAGATTGCGTCGAAACAGGGGCATTATCGTCAACACACTTGCCGGCCGGTTGACAGCACCGCACTCTCGGCTAAAGTCAAAGCCAAGAGATGGCCCGAATTCAGTTCTGTTTCAACGCGGACCGCTAATCGTCTTGATCGGAAAACCTCAGCACAAATTGCCGGTCTCGGCCATAGTTGCAATCGCGGTTGCCGCAGCCGGTCTCGCTGCCTGCGCCCCGAGTGTGGACCAGCGCGGCAATCTTCCCGAGCCCGACAAGCTGGCGGAGATCCGTCCGGGCAGCACCACGCGTGACGAGGTGACCAAAATCTTGGGCAGCCCGTCGAGCACCGGGATCTTCGACAGCAAAAATTGGTACTACATCAGTCGTAAGACAAAGCAGGTCTCGTTCTTCGACCCTGATGTCCTTGATCAGCAGGTCTATATCGTTGCGTTCGACGACAAGGGGGTCGTCAAAGCTGTCGATCACAAGGATTTGAAGGACGGGCAGGACATCGAGCCGGCGCCTGGCGCGACGCCGGCGCCGGGTCGCGAGCTAACCTTTGTCGAGCAAGTGCTCGGCAATATCGGTCGATTCAGCAAGGGCAGCAGCAGCTCCGGAGGCGGCGATAGCGGCGGCGGCTCGCAAGGTCCGAAGCCCTACGATCCCAATCATTGAGCCGATAGAGCCCTGGCGGGGGCCGTGCGCAGACGGCCCCTCGGCATCAGGACATCGCCCAGCGGCCGAGAACCGCCAGCAGCAGCAGCGCGACAATGTTGGTGATCTTGATCATCGGATTGACCGCCGGTCCGGCCGTGTCCTTGTAGGGGTCCCCCACCGTATCGCCGGTCACCGCCGCCTTATGGGCATCCGAGCCCTTCCCGCCGTGGTGGCCTTCTTCGATATATTTCTTGGCGTTGTCCCAGGCGCCGCCGCCCGAGGTCATCGAGATCGCTACGAAAAGGCCGGTCACGATGGTGCCGAGCAGCATCGCCCCGAGCGCGCTGAACGCTGCAGCCCGCCCGGCGATCAGCGAAATCACGGCGAACAGCACGATCGGCGCCAGGACCGGCAGCAGCGATGGGATGATCATCTCGCGGATCGCCGCCCGGGTCAGCATGTCGACGGCGCGGCCGTAATCGGGCTTGCCGGTGCCTTCCATGATGCCGGCGATCTCGCGAAACTGGCGGCGTACCTCGACAACGATCGCACCGGCCGATCGACCGACCGCCTGCATGCCCAAGGCTCCGAACAGATACGGCAATAGCCCGCCAATGAAGAGGCCGATCACGACGTACGGATCCTGCAAGGCGAAGCGGACATCAAGGTTCGGGAAGTAGTGCTTCAGGTCTTCGGTGTAGGCGGCGAACAGGACGACCGAGGCGAGCCCGGCCGAACCGATCGCGTATCCCTTGGTGACCGCCTTGGTGGTATTGCCGACCGCGTCGAGCGCGTCGGTCGTGCGCCGTACCTCGCGCGGTAGATCGGCCATTTCAGCGATGCCGCCAGCATTGTCGGTAACCGGACCATAGGCGTCGAGCGCGACAATCATGCCGGCGAGCGCCAGCATCGTCGTCGCCGCCACGGCGATACCGAATAGACCGGCAGCCAGATAAGACAGCACGATGCCGATGCAGATCACGATGACCGGCAGCGCCGTCGCCTCCATCGACACGGCGAGCCCCTGGATGACATTGGTGCCGTGGCCGGTTGTCGAGGACAGCGCGACGCTGCGCACCGGCCGGTACTCGGTCGAGGTGTAATATTCGGTGATCCAGACGATAAACCCGGTGACCCCGAGACCGACGATCGCGCACAACAGCAAGCCAAGTCCGGTGATCGAAGCTCCGGTCGTCAGGGTCAGAGTCGCGTCGAGCCCGATCAGTAAATGCACGACGATCGCGATCGCGATGACGGACAGAATGCCGGTTGCGACGAGCCCCTTATAGAGCGCTCGCATGATGTTGTTGTCCGGGCCAAGCCGGACAAAAAACGTGCCGATTACCGAGGTGATGATGCAGACCGCGCCGATTGCCAGCGGCAGCACCAGCAGGCGATCGAGTAGCGGCTCGGTGAAGAAGATGGCGGCGAGCAGCATCGTCGCGACGATGGTCACGACATAGGTTTCGAACAAATCCGCCGCCATGCCCGCGCAATCGCCGACATTGTCGCCGACATTGTCGGCGATCACCGCCGGATTGCGCGGGTCGTCCTCGGGGATGCCCGCCTCGACCTTGCCGACGAGATCGGCGCCGACATCGGCGCCCTTGGTAAAGATGCCGCCGCCGAGCCGGGCGAAAATCGAGATCAACGAAGCGCCGAAACCTAGGGCGACCATCGCTTCGAGCACTGACCGCAAATCGTCGGGCGGGGTGATCGCGCGCAGGATGAAATAGTAGGCGCCGGCACCGAGGAGACCGAGCCCGACCACGAGCATCCCGGTTACCGCGCCGGCTTTGAAGGCGATGTCGAGACCGGCGGCGAGGCCGCTGCGTGCCGCCTGCGCCGTGCGCACATTGGCGCGCACCGATACGTTCATGCCGATATACCCGGCTGCGCCCGATAGCACTGCGCCGATCAGATAGCCGATCGCGACGCGCAAGCCCAAGGTGATCCCTAGAATGATCAGGATCAGCACACCGACGATCGCGATGGCCCGATACTGACGGTTGAGATAGGCGCTGGCGCCGACCTGCACCGCGCCCGAGATCTCCTGCATCCGGGCCGTACCGGCGTTCGCGGCGAGGACGCGGCGGCTGATAACCAAACCGTAAACCAGCGCGAGCACGCCGCAGAGGATGACGAGAATATATGCCGATGCCATCTGCACCGTTCCTTCTTGGCGGTCGGAAGACAAAAAAGCCTGCCCGCGACCGCGCGCCCTGCGCGGCGGGGGCAGGTCTGGGCGCGCGGTATATGCCAGAAGCACACCAATGAGGCAACGGGGCGATGGCCCGGGATCCGCTCAGAAATGGCGATAGCCGGCGACCTCGACCTGCAGCTCGTTCCCGCTCGCGTCAAGCAGCCGCACCCGCTCGCCGCTCTCAATCGTGCCGATCGCGGTGATCGGCAGCGCCAGCTCCGTCGCCAGTTTCGCGATCGCCTCGTTCGCTGCCGGTGGCGCGGCGAACAGCAGCTCGTAATCGTCGCCACCCGTCGCGAGCCGCACCGGGACATCGCCGGCGGCGCTGGTGAGCCGTCTGGCGGGCGGCGAGAGCGGTAGGGCGGCGAGCGAAATCTCGGCGCCAGCCTGCGATGCCTGGCAGATATGTCCGAGGTCGGCGAGCAACCCGTCCGAGATGTCGCACATCGCGCGAGCGATGCCGGCGAGCCGCGGCCCCAGCACGGTACGCGGCTCGGGCAACTGAAAGCGGGCGGTCAGCGCGGCGCGTTCGTCGGGCCGAAGCTCCGGATAATCACCACGCAGCACGCCGAGCCCCAGAAACGCGTCGCCGATCGTGCCGCTGACCCAGATTCGATCGCCGGGCAGCGCGCCGCTGCGGCGGATTTCGCCGCCGGCCTCGACTTCGCCGATTGCGGTCAGAGACAGCACCGTGGGCCCGGCGGTTGCGACCGAGTCGCCGCCGAGGAGATCGACGCCGAACCGCTGCTGATCCTCGGCGAGGCCTTCGGCGAAGCGGGCCACCCATCGATCGTCGTGGGCCGGCGGGAGGGCCGTCATCAGCAGATAATGTCGTGGCGTGGCGCCCATCGCGGCGAGATCCGACAGGTTGACACGCAGCAGTTTGCGGGCGACGAGATCGGGCGGGTCTGCCGGCAGGTAGTGCACCCCCTCGACCATCGCATCGACCGTCACGACGAGCCGGCGCCCTGACGCGCAGTCTATAAGGGCGGCATCGTCGCGCAAACCCAGCCCGCCCGGCCCGGCAAGGGGCGCGAAAAAGTGTTTGATCCGGCCGAACTCGCTCAGGCCCTCGCCGCTCATCGGAGCGCTACAGGTCGGTGCCGCGCAAGGTGCGGGCGAGACGGTCCAGAACACCGTTCGCCAGACCGGGCTCCCTGCCGCCGAAGAAGGCATCGGCGATCGCGATGTATTCGCTCATCGTAACCCGTGGCGGAATATCGTGCCGATGCACCAACTCGTACCCGCCGGCCTCCAAAATGAGGCGCAGGATCGTGTCGAGGCGGGGCAGCGGCCATTCATCGCTCAGCGCCGCAGCGAGGGTTTCATCGAGGCGTTCGCGTTCGGTCGTCACGCCACGGACAATGTCCGAGAACAGCGCATGGTCGGCTTCGCCGTAGACATCGCCGTCGATCTCCCGGCCGAGACGATGATGAACGAACTCACCGATCACGGCATCCGCACCGAGGCCGGGATTGAGCTCAAGCTGATAGAGTGCCTGCACCGCCGCGAGCCGGGCGATACTTCGTCGCCGGGAGCCGTGCTGGGGGTGCGCGCCGCCTTGCGTCGCGCCCGCTGTGGCGCTCAATTTCCGGTCCCCTGAAACCGGTGCTTCAGCTCGATCAGCGCGAGGCAGGCGCGGACTGCCTCGCCGCCTTTGTTGCGCCCGTCGGGCGCGGCGCGGGCGAGAGCCTGTGCCTCGTTCTCCACCGTCAGAATGCCATAACCGGTCGACAGGCCGTCGCGGGTCGCCAGGTCCTGCAAGGCCCGAGCGGTCTCGGCGCAGATGTGGTCGTAATGGGTGGTCTCACCACGGATGACACAGCCGAGGGCGACAAATCCGTCAAATCGTTGAGCCGATCTCGCGGCGAGCGCGATCGCGGCCGGGATCTCGAAGGCGCCGGGAACCGAAACCGCTTCGCAGGTCGCGCTGGCGGCGTCAATCGCGCGCTCCGCCCCCTGTCGCAGAAGCGCGGCAATGTGTGCGTAGTACGGCGCCTCAACCAGCAGCAGATGCGGCGGTCGCCTCATATCCGAGTTCCGTCCATTTGCTGGCCTCGGGCGCCGAGCAGCCGTGCGACATAGCGTGCGATCGTGTCGATTTCGAGGTTCATCCGCTGGCCCGGCTCGGCTTCGCCAAAGCCGGTATGCGCCAGCGTATAAGGGATAATGTTGACGTCGAATCGGCTGCCCTCGACCTCGTTGATGGTCAGGCTCACGCCATCGAGCGCGACCGAACCCTTTGAGGCGAGATAGGGCATCAGCTCGGTCGGCACATCGACGGTGAAGCGCACCGAGTCGCCTTCGGGTCGCCGATCTACAAGCTGCGCGACCCCGTCGACATGGCCGGAGACAAGATGGCCGCCGAGTTCGTCACCCACTCTTAGCGCCCGTTCGAGGTTGACCGGCGATCCTTCGTCCCATTCGCCGAGAACCGAGCGCGCCAGCGTCTCGGCCGAGGCCTGCACGGCAAAAGCGCCGGGCTCGACCGCGACGACAGTCAGGCACACCCCTGAGCAGGCGATCGAGGCGCCAAGCGCGATCTCGGCGGTGTCGTAGTCGGTCGCTATCGTCAACTCCAGACCCCCATCCGGTCCCGGCCCGCGACTGAGTCGGCGCACCCGGCCGAGATCTGTGACGATTCCCGTGAACATGGCCGTAACCTAGGAGCCCGGCGGCCGATTAGCCAGCGCCTTTCACACGGTCGAAGGCTTGGCGGCAGCTCCATCGGTGTCGATCTCGGCCGTGCGGTGTTGTCAATCTGAATGAAGTATCGCCGCTTGCGGCGCCAGTAACAGTCGGCCGCTTGCGGTTGATGAAGAGGAGGTACGCGCATGACCAAGATCCGGAACCGGGCTCGTCTGTTGGTCGCGGCTGCGACGCTGTTGCTCGTCGGCGCCGCCGCCGGCCCGGTCTATGCCGCGCCATCGGTCAATGACGCCGATGCGAGCGTGAGCTGTGGAGCGTTTCAGCGCTGGGGCGCGGGTGGCTGGACCGTGGTCAGCCCCACCACGATGAATTTCGACAACGGGTCGACGGTGAGCCTGGCGCCGGGCCAGAGCTTCGGCCCCGGCAGCACCCAGGGCGGGGTTGCGATACCGGTCATCCTCGACCGGCACTGCGGCAATCTCTAACCGCCCTGTTCCTGTTTGGGTGCGCCGCCCGGCTGATCGCGGCGTGCCCGAAAAAGCGAGAGCACGTCGCCGCCGACGATCTCGGTCGCGACATGCTCGAAGCGCGGCGCCGCAGCTAGCGCCTCGACGCCTAGTGCGGCGACGGCGGGAATGCCGTCACCGCCGATTGCCACCGGAGCACCGATCCAGACGAGCCGGTCGACGAGGTCGGCGCGCAATAGCGCAGCTGCCAGTTGCCCGCCGCCTTCGACCAGAAGCCGTGTCAGGCCGCGTTGGCCGAGCAGGCCAAGAGCGGCGGTCAGATCGATGCGGCCCGAGGCGTCGATTTTGGCCGCTATGATTTCTATTCCCGCCGTTCGCAACGCCGACTGCCGTTTCTCGTCGGCCGAGTGCGAGGTCACCACCCATGTCGGCGCCTGTGCCGCCTCGGCCAAGACGTGCGCACCCGGCGAAATGCGCAGCTGCCGGTCCAGGACGATCCTTATCGGCGACCGCTCCGCAAGTCCGGGAAGGCGGCAAGTGAGTTGTGGATCGTCGGTGAGAACCGTGCCGGTCCCGACCAGCACCGCATCGTGCTCGGCCCGCAGCAGGTGCGCGCGCTCGCGCGCGGCCTCGCCGGTGATCCAGCGGCTTTCCCCGCTCGCGGTGGCGATGCGGCCGTCGAGCGAGGCCGCTAGCTTCAATGTCACCAGCGGCCGGCCGAAGCGAACACGCTGAAAAAAACCGACATTGAGTTCGGCCGCTTCGGTCGCGCATAGGCCGGTCTCGACCGACAGCCCAGCCTCGCGCAGCCGGACAAACCCGGATCCCGCGACGCGCGGGTCCGGGTCTTCGACGGCGACGACGACGCGATTCAGGCCGGCCGCGATCAGTGCCTCCGCGCAAGGCGGGGTCTGGCCCCAATGGCTGCACGGTTCGAGCGTCACATACGCGGTAGCGCCGTGCGCCGCCTCGCCGGCGCGCGCCAGCGCCTCGGTCTCGGCGTGCGGCCGCCCACCCGGCTGGGTCCAGCCGCGGCCGACCACGCGTCCCTGCTTGACGACGACGCAGCCGACCGCCGGATTAGGCCAGACATTGCCGAGGCCACGGCGGGCGAGCGCCAGCGCGGCCTGCATCGGGGGGCGGTCGCGCGGGGGTCGCGATTCGTTAGCAGAGACGGCGGGTAGCTCTGCCTCAATCGCCATCCGCAGCGATCCGACCGACGAACTCGCCGAAATCCTTGGCTTCGCGGAAATTGCGGTAGACCGAAGCAAAGCGGATATACGCAACCTGGTCGAGGGTCGACAGCGCCTCCATGACCAACTCGCCGACCATGTCGCTCGGGATTTCCGTCTCACCCGAGCTTTCCAGCTGGCGCACCAGCGAATTGATGATGCGCTCGACGCGCTCGGGCTCGACCGGGCGCTTGCGCAACGCCACATAGATCGATCGGGCGAGCTTGTCGCGATCGAAGGGCTCGCGCTGCGCGTTCTTCTTGACGACGGTCAGCTCGCGCAGCTGGACCCGCTCAAAGGTGGTGAAGCGCGCGGCGCAATTGGCGCAGAATCGGCGCCGCCGGATCGCCGCGCGATCCTCGGTCGGCCGCGAATCCTTGACCTGGGTGTCATCCGCGCCGCAGAACGGACAGCGCATTTCCTCCTCCGCCTTCTCGCGCCCGTCCTACTGTCGCGGGCCCCTGCCTCATTGATCGCCCCGGTCCGGGTAGATCGGGAAGCGAGCACAAAGCCCCACAACCTCGCCGCGCACTCGCGTCTCGATCGCAGCATCCCCACCCGGCGTCACCGCCAATCCGCGCAGCACATGCGCGATCCAATCGCCGATCTGGCGGAATTCGGCGCGGCCGAAGCCACGGGTCGTCGCGGCGGGCGAACCGAGGCGAATGCCCGAGGTCACCGCCGGCTTTTGGGGATCGAAGGGGATGCCGTTCTTGTTGCAGGTGATCCCGGCGCTTTCCAGCGCCTGCTCGGCATCGCGACCGGTCAATCCTAGCGGGCGCAGGTCCACCAGCAACAGATGCGTGTCAGTGCCGCCGGAGACGATGGCGAGCCCATTCTCCATTAGCGTCTCGGCGAGGATCTGGGCGTTCTCGATCACGGCGCGGGCATAGCGCGCGAAGTCCGGCTGCAGAGCTTCGCCCAGCGCCACCGCCTTTGCGGCGATCGCATGCATCAGCGGGCCGCCCTGCAACCCCGGGAAAACCGCGGAATCGATTTTGCGGGCGATTTCCGGATCATTGCACAGGATCATCCCGCCGCGCGGGCCGCGCAGGGTCTTGTGCGTCGTTGTCGTTACCACGTGCGCGTGCGGGAGCGGGGTTGGATGCACCCCACCGGCAACAAGGCCGGCGAAATGCGCCATATCGACCATCAGGTAGGCACCATAGCGATCGGCGATCGCGCGGAACCGGGCGAAATCGATGATCCGCGGATAAGCGCTGCCGCCGGCGATGATCAGCTTCGGTCGGTGCACTTCCGTTTGGCGCTCGACCTCGTCGTAATCGATGCGGCCGTCCTCGGCGCGCACGCCATAGGTCACTGCGCGGAACCACTTGCCCGACAGGTTCGGCGGCGCGCCATGCGTCAAATGTCCCCCGGCAGCGAGCGATAAGCCGAGTATCGTGTCGCCGGGCGCCAGAAGGGCCAGGAACACAGCCTGGTTGGCCGGGGCGCCGGCATGCGGCTGTACATTGGCAAAACCGCAGTTGAAGAGGCGCTTGGCACGATCGATCGCGAGCCGCTCGGCGATGTCGACATACTCGCACCCGCCGTAATAACGCCGGCCGGGATAGCCTTCCGCATATTTATTGGTCAGTACCGAACCTTGCGCTTCGAGCACCGCTTGCGAAACGATATTTTCGCTCGCAATCAGCTCGATTTGCGATTGCTGGCGATCGGCCTCGCGGCGGATCGCCGCCGCCACTTCCGGGTCGGCGTCGAACAAGGAGTCGCGGAAGAAGCTGAGAGCGCGGTTGGCCAATAGCGGGGATGCTGGGGAGATCGCCAGGGAACACCTCTCGGGGACAGAAGGGCGCCCCAGGGAGGCGCCAGCGCGATGCGATATACCATATCTCGGGTGCCGCTGTCAGCCAGCTACCATAAATCGGCCCTCGCGACATTTAGAAGGACCCAACAGCGGGCCCGCTTGCATCATTCGTCAAATCCGCCGATAGCCAAGCACAACAATTGACCTGTTGCACGATTGATCGGCTTAGCACAAAGCCGGGATCAACATTCCTTCATCTCGGCAAGTTCTGGCGAAGGCTGCTTATTCGGTATTACTGTGCTCTCTCCAGAGTTTCGGTTGACAGCGGAAATTCGCTCTGCGATTATGACGCAACGATGACGCCAAAGAGCGATAGAGGGAGACATGGTCGAATCAGCAGCGCCTAAGGCGGCGGAGGATGAACTGTTGCGGATGACGGCCGACGTGGTGTCGGCCTACGTCAGCAACAACACGCTGGCGACTGGGCAGCTGGCTGATGTGATCCACGCCGTGTACAACTCGTTGCGCGGTCTCGAAGGACAGGCCGCGGAGCCGCCGCCGGAGCCGCTGAAACCGGCTGTGCCGATCCGCAAATCGATTACTCCGGACTATCTCGTCTGCCTGGAGGACGGCAAGAAACTAAAGATGCTAAAACGGCACCTGCGCTCCACTTACAACATGACACCTGACGAATATCGGGCGAAGTGGGGGTTGGCGCCCGATTATCCGATGGTGGCGCCGAAATATGCCGAGCAGCGCTCCGAGTTCGCGAAGAAGATAGGCCTCGGTCGCGGTACTGGCCGCCATTCCGCGCGGGGCGGCAAGAAATAGATTGGCCGGCGGCAAGCTGCCGCGAGAGGATCGCAAAAGGGCGCCATATGGCGCCCTTTTCGTTTGGCCGAGACCGGCGTATAGCCGCGCCCGCGTATAGACATTATCTGGAATGTGTCTGCCGCTCCCCGAGGACGCCGATGAGCCGCACCGCCGCCGAAATTCGGCCCGTCACGCCGGCCGACGCCGCTTTCGATTGGGCCGATCCACTGCTGTTCGAAGACATGCTCAGCGGGGAGGAGCGGCTAGTGCGCGACAGCGCCCGAGCCTATTGCCAGGAAAAGCTGTTCCCGCGCGTCTTGACCGCCAACCGCGAGGAGCGCTTCGACCGCGAGATCATGAACGAGATGGGCGCGCTCGGCTTTCTCGGCTCGACCATCGAAGGTTACGGCTGCGCCGGCGCGAACTACGTCTCGTACGGTTTGATCGCGCGCGAGGTCGAGCGGGTCGACAGCGGCTACCGCTCGGCGATGAGCGTGCAGTCCAGCCTCGTCATGTACCCGATCTGGGATTTCGGGACCGAGGCGCAGCGCCAGAAATATCTGCCGAAGCTGGCGAGCGGCGAATGGGTCGGCTGCTTCGGCCTGACCGAGCCCAATCACGGCTCGGATCCGGGCAGCATGGAAACGCGCGCCAAGGCCGCGCCCGGCGGCTATCGGCTGCGCGGCAGCAAGATGTGGATCACCAACGCGCCGATCGCCGACGTGTTCGTGGTCTGGGCGAAGACCGAGGACGGAGTGATCCGCGGCTTTATCCTCGACAAGGGGATGGCCGGGCTGTCCGCGCCGAAGATAGAGGGAAAGTTCAGCCTGCGCGCCTCGGCGACCGGCGAGATCGTTATGGACGACGTGTTGGTGCCCGAGGAAAACCTGTTGCCGGGAGTGAAGGGGCTGCGCGGCCCGTTTTCCTGCCTCAACAACGCGCGCTACGGCATTGCCTGGGGCGCGCTCGGCGCCGCCGAATTCTGCTGGCACGCGGCCCGGAATTACACGCTGGATCGCAAGCAATTTGGCCGACCGCTGGCCGCCAACCAGCTGATCCAGAAAAAGCTCGTCGACATGCAGACTGAGATCACCTTGGGCTTGATCGCCTGCCTACGGTTGGGGCGTCTCAAGGACGAGGAGCGCTGCCCGGCCGAGGCGATCTCAATGTTGAAGCGCAACAATTGCGGCAAGGCGCTCGATGTCGCCCGGCTTGCCCGCGACATGCATGGCGGCAACGGCATCCACGACGAGTTCCACGTGATCCGTCACCTGATGAACTTGGAAACCGTCAACACCTATGAGGGCACGCACGACATCCATGCGCTGATTCTGGGCCGCGCCCAGACGGGCATCCCGGCGTTCGGCGGCTGATCCGTACCGCGCCCACGCTGCAGTTTTACCGCAATCGGGTGGCGATGGCCGGCAGCGCGGCGATGTCGATGCCGTGGCGCGCCGCTTCGGCGACGAGCGCGAACGGGTCGGCGCCCTCGCGCATCCGCGTCAACGCCCAGAGCAGGGTGGAGCGAGTGCCGCTGCGGCAATGCGCGACGATCGGCTGCTCGGCCGAGGCGAGCACCTGGGCGAAGGCGTCGACATCGGCGCGCGACAGGCTCGCGGCGGTGACCGGGATGTGGTGATAGGCGACGCCGTGCGCTTCCGCAATCCGGCGCGCGTCGGCCGCGGATAGCTGCCCCGGATCTTCATCGTCTGGGCGATTGTTGATGATCGTGCGCACGCCGGCGCTGGCGAGCCCCTCGATATCGCTACGATCGAGCTTGCCGGCGGCGCTGAGTCCGGGCGCTAGCTCGGCGAGAGGAGGCGAGGAGGATGGCATGCGGCGGCTCCCGTGAGGTCTCCAAAGAGACTCGCAGTCCGCCGCCGCCCGGTCACCTGAAAAAAGACCTGTGTAAGATCAGGCAGCGAATTGCCCCGGCCGCTGGACCAGATCGCTGGCGCGGATCCAAAAGCGCTCGAGCCGGCGCAGCGTCGTCACGACGCCGTCGAGATCGCCCTCGGTGACCGCGGTCTGCTTCAACAGCTCGATGTGCCGGCGATGCATCCCGCTCAGCCGGTCGCGCAAGGTACGACCCTTGTCGGTGAGCTTGACATGGATCGAGCGGCGATCGTGCACCGAACGCTCCTGCGCGAGATAGCCGTTCTCGACCATCTTCTTGACGTTGTAGGAGACGTTGGAGCCGAGATAGCAGCCCCGCAGGGTCAGCTCGCCGACGGTCATTTCGGCGTCGCCGATGTTGAACAACATCATGCCCTGCACGTTGTTGATGTCGTGAATCCCAAGCCCGTCGAGCTCGAGTTTCACCACTTCGAGAAAGTGTCGGTGAAGCCGCTCGACCAGCGAAATCACCTCTAGATAACCATTGTTCATGCCAGCCTCGCTCGGCGCGTGATCGGAGACAAGTTAACGGTAGTTTCGTTAAATTTTGGTTTCATCGCTTCGGCTCGGGGCGCCGCAAGAACTGCATTATGCCGGAAAAATCAAGCCCGCCAGACCCGCTGTCGACAAAGAGCTGATAGAGGTTTGCCGCCGCCGCACCGAGCGGTGTCGCGGCGGCGGTCGCCCCGGCCGCCTGCTGCGCTAAACGCAAATCTTTCAACATCATAGACGCGGTAAAGCCGGGGGCGTAGCCGCGGTTCGACGGCGCCGCCGGCACCGGCCCCGGCACCGGGCAATAGCTGGTCATCGCCCAACACTGGCTCGTCGACTTGCTGGCTATATCGAATAGGATTTGAGCTGAAAGCCCGAGTTTTTCGGCGAGCGCGAATCCCTCGCATACCGCGATCATCGAGGCGCCGAGGATCATGTTGTTGCAGATCTTGGCGCTCTGACCGTTGCCTGCCGGCCCGCCATGGACGATCGTCTTGCCCATGGCGCGCAAAACCGGCTCGCCCCGCGCGAAGGCCTCCGGCTCGCCGCCGACCATAAAGGTAAGCGTTGCCGCCTCGGCGCCGATGACCCCGCCGGAAACCGGAGCGTCGAGCATAAGGAAGCCGGCCTCGGCGGCCGCCGAGGCAACCATGCGCGCGGTCGCGACATCGATCGTCGAGCAGTCGATCAGCAATGCACCTTTGCGCGCGCGGGCGATTACGCCGTCGGGCCCGAGGTAAACCTGCCGCACCTGCTGGCCCGCCGGCAGCATCGTGATGACGATTTCTCCCGCGCCCGCCGCTTCCGGCGCGCTCCCCGCGGCGCTGCCGCCGTTCTCGACCAAGGCCTTGACCGAATCGGCAACGACATCGAAGCCGGTGACCTGATGCCCGGCCTTCAGCAGATTCGCCGCCATCGGCGCGCCCATATTGCCGAGGCCGATAAAACCAATCGACGTCATACCCGACTCCTTAACGGCCCGGATTGATCCGTCGCACCGTTGAAGGCAAGTGTCAATTTTATGAGAATTTCAGTTCATAGTCACCGATCGGGCTGAAATAGCTATCGACGATAGCCTCCGTGACCTCGGCGAGCGTTCCCGGGTGCCAGCGCGGCTTCTGATCCTTGTCGATGACGACGGCGCGGACACCCTCATAAAAATCGTGGCTGGCCATCATGTGCTGGGTCAGCCGGTATTCGAGCGCGAGGGCGTCCTCGATGCCGAATCGCCGTCCGACGATCAGCTGGCGCAGGGTGATCTTCAGGCTGGTCGGCGATTTGGCCTGCAGCCCGGCGCGGGTTTCCGCGGCCCATTCGCTGTCGGTCCCGCCCGAAGCGGCTTCACGGTCGAGCGCCGCAACGATCGCCTCGACGGTATCGAGCCCAAAGCAGCGGTCGATCGCCGCGCGCCGGGCGGCAAGAGGCGGCACGCCGGGATCGGCGCTGAACCGCGCGAGCACATCCTCGACCTGCTGCGCCGCCGCTCCGGCTTGCCACGCCACTCGCCCGAGTTCTTCTACGACAGTCGGCACCTGCCCGCGCGGCACGAAATGAGTCGCAAATCCACAATAGAGCGCATCGGCCGGCCCGAGCCGCGCGCCGGTCAGTCCGAGATAGCGGCCGATGTGGCCGGGGCACAGGTTCAGAAAGCGGGTTGCGCCGACATCGGGAAAGAGGCCGATCCCGGTCTCCGGCATCGCCACCAGGGTGCGTTCTGTCGCGATCCGGTAGGCGCCGTTGACCGATACCCCGGCGCCGCCGCCCATCGTGATGCCGTCGATGATCGCGAGATACGGCTTCGGGAAGCGGTGGATGTGCCGAATGATCTCGTATTCTTCGCGAAAGAAGACCGACGTGAGCTCGCGGTCGCCGGATATGCCACGCCCGGCCTCGTAGATCGCGCGGATGTCGCCGCCGGCGCAGAAGGCGCGCTCGCCGGTGCCGCGGATCAGCACGGCGCGAACATCCGGATCCTCGGCCCATTGCCGCAGCATCGGCGCGAGGGCGCGATACATCCCAAGCGTGAAAGCATTTAATGCCTGCGGCCGGTTCAAAGTGACGGTCGCCACCCCGTCGTCCTGCCCGAACAGGATGTCGTCCGTGTCAGCCATACGTGTGGACCAGATTCGTCATTGCGAGGAGTGCGATAGCGCGACGAAGCAATCTCGAACGGCGAGCTTGGAAAGCACGAGATTGCTTCGCTTCGCTCGCAATGACAGGTGGGGCCTACAGCGGGAGCACCAAGAGGGTGTCGACCTTCTGGCTGTCGAGGATGACGAGGCGCTCGATAAAGCGAAACGGCGAGCGGCTCACATCGATGCGGTCGAGATAGCGGCCGGTGGCGAAGAGGCTCGTCTCGCCGTCATGCATGATGCGGGCGGCGAGAAAGTTCGTGCGCGCTTCGGCGACGCCGTCTTTCACGACGCCGAGCCGGGGCGGGCTGACGATGTGGCGATAGCGGTGCGGCTCGAAGATGTTGGCCCGCCGCATCGCCATGACGCGATCGACCAGCATGCCGCGCGAGGCGCAGTAGATGATGCCGTGACGCAGCCCGGCCTCATGGCTCTCTCGGCTGGTGATTAGGTAGCGGCAATCATCGACGAAGAAATCCGGCCACTCCTCGAGCCGGTCATCGTCGATGCAGTCGGCATAGGCGGCGGAAAGCTCGTCGATGCCGAGCCGCAGCGCGGTGTCGTCCATCCCGGAAGTCCCTAGATGCTTGTCATTGCGAGGAGCGACAGCGACGACGAAATCTCGATGGACCGGGGATAGCCGGCGCGAGATTGCTTCGCTTCGCTCGCAATGACGCGGATGTAAACAGTCAGGCGCCCACCAGCGCGCGATATTTCTTCCAGAAGCCGCGGATCGCCGCCTCGCTGGCGCGGAAGGTCTGCGACTCGGCGTCGTGCCCGCCCATCATCACGACCCCGCTGTCCTCGTCATTGTAGTTGAGCGCCCGCTGCACAAAGCCGCCGACGCAGCCATCCTCGAGCGCGATATAGCCGGCCGGGCCAACGAGATTGCCGTGCCGCAGCCGCCGCTCGGTCATCGCCTCGTCGTCGTCGGCGAAGCCGAGATGCACCCATTCGAGCTCGGCCTTATCGACGCCGCGCGGCCGCAACACCCTGACCGCGATGGTGTTGCGGATCTGCTGCAGCACCATGCTCGGGAAGATCGTCAGAATCTGCACCGAGACCTGGTCGCCGTATTCGTCGACCGGCTCGATGATCGAGCTGTCCTGAAGCTTCAGGTCGGTGTCGGAGCGCAGCTGCGCCGCCTTGTACTCGGCGTCCTCGGCGGCGTAGTCCATCTTGGCCTGGCTGAAATGATTGCCGCCGCTCTCGTCGATGTTGATGCCGCCGGGCTGCGAGAGGCGGTTGATGCGGAACGTCGTCAGAAAGGCGTGCAGGATCGAGGCGTGGTAGGTGTCCTTGACGTTCTCGAAATAGAGCTTCCAGTTGTTCGGCAAGACCTGCGTGCTGCGGCCGATGATGGTGGCCGGCGCGCGCCCATCGAGCACGCGGCGGATGCCGCCGACCACGAGCGGCCCGAGATAGGCTTCGAGATCCTTGACGTCTGGATCGAAGGTGGCGAAGACGAGGCCGCACAGCTCGGCGACGCGCAGCCGCTGCAGATGGTGCTCCTCCTTGCGGAATTCCGGCGGCATGCCGCCCTGGCGCTTGACGCCACGCTCGAACGCGACCCCGGTCAGGTGGCCTTCGAAATCGTAGCTCCAGCCGTGGTAGATGCAGGTGATCTCCTTGCCGTGCCCCTTGTTGGTCAGGCACAGCAGATTGCCGCGATGGGCGCAGCGGTTGACAAACGCATTGATGGCGCCGTCCGGCCCGCGCGCGACGATGATCGCGACCTCGCCGATCGTGGTGGCGATCCAATCGCCCGGGTTCGGGATCTCGCCGGCGAGGCACAGGTAATTCCAGGTCGGGCCCTTGAAGATCCGCTCCTGTTCGAGCCGGTATTGTTCCGGATCGGTATAGACCCGGAAAGGCACCTCGCTGAGCGCGTTGGACGGGAAGCTGACGCCCTCAAACCCGAATTCGGCGACGGCCATGGAAGAGCCCTTTTCGCTGCGGCAATTGATGCCCCGCAATATGCGCCTCGCGCCGGGCGCTCGTCCATTCTCGCGCGCTTCTCTCTCTAGCCTGACGAACGCGCCGGGCAAATTCCCTCAGAACAGGGAATTTTCGCGAAAAGAGCAGGGAATTCGGGGAGCGGCCGAAACGTTCCTTATTTGTTCTCAAAGGCCCATTTGGGGCGTCGGCAGCGCGGGGTCAAGCCCGGATCAGGCGAAAATCCTTCGGGGAAGCCGCATCCTACGGAACCTGTGTGATAGCTTTTGCGACGAGGTGACCCCTAGACGCGGCAAAGCAGATCAGGGACCGTCGGCGCGGTATCCGGGTCTGTTGTGTCGAACCTTGGGAGGATCTTTTGAGCAAGCAATATGGATTGCCTTTCCTACTGAGCGGACTCACTCGTGAATCTGTTGGAACCGCGCTAACCCCAATCCCGTATATCAGCACGAAAGAACAAGGTAGCTATGATGAAGATTGGCTAGAGAATCTGATTGCAAACCATCCCGAGATTTTACCATTTGACCAAATTGATCCGGGATTTGTGGACGCGGTGTCCATTTGTACACAGCTTCCTATTGGCGGTAACTCGCTTGATAATTTCCTTATTACCGGCAGAGGGGAAATGGTGCTTGTCGAGTGCAAGCTGTGGCGGAACCCCGAGGCCCGGAGGAAAGTTATTGGCCAGATTCTTGACTACGCAAGCGAGATGGCGACCTGGAATTATCAGCTACTCGACGCAGCTGTTCGCCGCGCGAAGCCGGCTCCTGGGCTACTGAGGGACTCTCCCTTATTCGAGCGCGCTAGAAACACGGATGGCTTTGACGAGCCTCGTTTCGTAGATGCGGTTAATAGGAATCTGAACCGTGGGCGTTTCTTACTTCTGGTAGTCGGTGATGGAATTAGGGAAGGCGTCACCTCAATCGCCGAATTCCTACAGCAGCATGCTGGGTTACATTTCGATCTGGGGCTCGCCGAAATGGCGGTTTTCCCGCTTCCTAGCGGCGGTTATATCGTCCAGCCGCGGGTTCTCGCGGTCACAGAGCGGGTGTTGCGGGGTATCGTTCTGTTAAAGGATGATCGTATCGAGGTCCAGCCGCCGTCCGAAGATCGATCACTGAAGAGTACACGAGTAGCGGGTACAATTAGCGAGGAGATCATTTATGAGGCACTCGACTCCCAACAGCCCGGCCTCGGCACGCTCACACGTGGTTTTGTAGAGCGTTTGAAAGAGATTAGGATTGCGAAGGAGCTAACCCCGCAAATGATAAAATTGCTCGGCCAAGCGGGCGGAGAATCGTGGCTTTTAGGTGCTATTAATTCCCCGGATGCTAACGTGTATTTTGATACTCTGGTAAAAAGAGCAAGGCGAGCGGGAAGAGGAGAAGATGCAGCGCGATACTATGAAGCTTTGGTCGATTTGATTGACGACCCCGAAACACGAGCCGAGAAGCTGAAACCAGGGACAGTTACAGGGACTCGTGCGCTCCCGCTGGCCGATCTCTTGGCGAAGCAAGATCGGTGGGTAGAGATAATTCAAAATTATCTGAGCACGTTGGCAAATAAATTAGACTGAAGTTTTAGCGCCTTAGACGGAGTTCCAGACGCCGATTCTCGCCGGTGCGTCACTGCTGCGGCAGGCGGCGGGCGATGATGCCGCGCATGTGCCTGCACGGATCTGGCGCACGCGACATCGCGCAGGTAGCGCTGGATCGGGAAATCCTTCAAATACCGCAGCCCCAAGCATCCGGCACGCAACGCCGGCTATCACAGGAGACCGTTTGACATGACCCAGGCACCGGGACCGCTGCACGGCGTCAAGGTCGTCGCCTGCTCGACCGCGCAGGCCGGGACGGTGCCCTACATGCTGATGGCCGATCTCGGCGCCGAGGTGATCAAGATCGAGGTGCCGGAGGTCGGCGACAATTCGCGCGGCTCGACGGTGATGCCCGGTTTTCCCAGCACCTATTTCGAGACCAACAACCGCGGCGTCAAAAGCCTCACGCTGAACCTGAAGACCGAGGAGGGTCGCGACATCCTGCGCAGGCTGGTCGCCCGGGCGGACATTTTCGGACAGAACTTCCGGCCCGGCGCGGCCGAGAAGAACGGCTTCGGCTACGACGATCTGAGAAAGGTCAACCCGAAGCTCGTCTACATCTCGATCTCGGGCTATGGCCCGAAAGGGCCGCATGCCGATCTGCCGGGCACCGATTCGATGGCGCAGGCGCTGGGCGGCATCGCCCAAGCCTATTCGACGCCGGGCCAGCCGTTGCGCACCGGCATCGTGTCGGTCGCCGACGAGACCTGCGCGATCCTCGCCTTTGGCGGGGCGCTCGCCGCGCTGACCTA
>Ga0070766_10000243_pt1 | contig 22706 bp, 23 predicted proteins | sample HubBroMetageWFT6_FD_69782 | JGI IMG/M metagenome (GOLD analysis project Ga0070766, IMG submission 69782) | Warmed and freeze-thawed soil microbial communities from the Hubbard Brook experimental Forest, New Hampshire - Hubbard Brook CCASE Soil... | ecosystem: Environmental > Terrestrial > Soil...
TGCGCGCCGCGGCGCCGTTGAGGTCGAGTTGCCACAGCACGATCAGCGTGACGATGCTGGCCGGGATACTGCCGCCGGCAAGGCGAAGCACCGCCGGCCAGTGGATGCTGCGCGCGAGGCCGTGCACCGCGCTGCCGCCGGCCTTGGTGGCGGCGGCATAGAGCAGGTCGGTGCCGACCGCGGTTGAGGGGTGAACGCCAAACAGCAGGATCAACAGCGGCGTCATCAGCGAGCCACCGCCAACGCCGGTCAACCCGACCAGCAGGCCCACGACGAAGCCCGACAGCACGGAAAGCGGGCTTACGACTGCCAGACCACCCATGAACGCGCGCCCCCTCCGCCGTTTTGCCAGCAGCGATGGATGAGTTCGTACGTGTATTTTAGGGCCGTTTCAGGCGGTCATGCGCGGGCCGATGCGATTTACTTCGTCAGCAGTCCGATCACCGCGACCGCGCCCTGGACGAGCGCGCCGAACGCGGCGAGCGCGGTAGCCCAAACTGCCCACTTCGTCGCCTCCGCCACATCGACGGCCGCGCCCAGCTGCTTGTCGGCGACAGCAGCAGCGCGGTCCATCTGAAGCTGTTCGAACTCGCGCCGCGAGCGCTCCTGCGTTTCGGCGTATTCCCGCTGGCGTCGCCGGTGCTCGGCGAGCACCCGGCCGCTGGCCTGGTATTCGGTGGATCCCGGGACCAGCAGCACCCTGGTTTCGAGCTCGGCGTCGCTGAGACTTCTAAGGTGCTCTTCCTCAGTCATCCTCGCCGCCGCTTCCGCCGGCCGATGCTGCTGTTGACCCAGGCCTTGGCCGGGCGCCCATAGGTCTCGGGCGCCGACCGCGGCGTCGGGTAGGCAGACGGGTAGGTTTGACCTCGCTTCGCCTCGATAACCAATTGATAGAACAACTAATTATACCGCTTATACCAGGGATGCGGCTGACCTGGCACCTTGACCCGCAGGCTGTAGATCGAGGTGCGGCCGGTGAAAAACAGCGTCTTCAGATCGGAGCCGCCGAAGCACAGATTGGCCGGGACTTCTGGCGTCTTTATCACCCCGAGTTTTTCGCCGCTCGGCGCGAACACCCAGGTGCCGCCCGGCCCGGTGCAATAGACCCGGCCCTCGACATCGACCTTCATGCCGTCCGGCACGCCTTCGGTCTCGTCCGACGACATATCGGCGAAGATGCGCCGGCGCACCATGTTGCCGGCGCTGTCGAGCTCGATCGCGTGGATGTACATCGCGAACCGCGTATTGGCGACATACAGCACCCGCTCGTCGGGCGAGAAGGCGAGCCCGTTCGGGTATTCGAAATCGGCGATCTTGCTGACCGAGCCGTCGGGCTTCACCCGGATCACCGCCGCCGTCTCCTGCTCGCGCTCGGCGAGCGGCACGCGCAGCCCCGGATCGGTGAAATAGATGCTGCCGTCCGATTTGCAGACAACGTCGTTTGGCCGGTTGAGCCGCTTGCCATCGAAGCGGTCGATCAGCACCTCGGATGTCGCGAACTTGCCGTCCGCCGGCCAGCGCGTCAGCCGCCGGTTGCCGCCTTCGCAGATCACCAGCCGGCCTTGCAGGTCGAAGGTCGTGCCGTTGCCCTCGCCGGTGTTCTCGCGCAGCAATTCCGCCGCGCCGCCCGGCTTCAGGCGGTAAAACTTACTCGCCCGCACATCGACGAAATAATAAAACCCGTCCGGATGCCAGAGCGGCCCCTCGGTAAACACAAAGCCGGTGGCGAGGCGCTCGGCCTCGCTCTTGTCCAGAAGCTGCGACAGCCCGTTCATCGGCGTTCCTCCTCGTCTGATGCGCTTTCACGGAGCCTATGCCGGCGCTGACGAGCGGTAAATTGCGAAATTAGATATTGACAAATTCGGATTAATGTGATAACGATCAGCCATCCTGCTCGAGGTGTCGCGGCCAGCCGGCCTACTTTTCCCCTGCAAAAGCAGGCGGAACAAGCGTCGCGCCGGCCCGTGACCGGCTGATGCGGCTCTGCTAGCTTCCCGCTGAACCTTTTCTGGAGCCGCCATGACCCGCGCCGCCGCGATCGCCGCTGCCGAGACCTATTTCGACGAGGGCGGGTTCGCCGCCGATCTCGGCCGCCGTGTCGCGATCCCGACCGAGAGCCAGGTCGAGGAGCGCGCGCCGGCATTGCACGCCTATCTTGCCGACGAGATCGCCCCGTCGCTGGCCCGACTCGGCTTCGCCAGCGAGATCGTGCCCAACCCGGTTCGCGGCGGGCCGGTCCTGATCGCCGAGCGGCGCGAGGAGGGCGCCCGCACGACCGTGTTCGGCTACGGCCATGGCGACGTCATCCGCGGGCTGGAGCCGCAATGGCATGAGGGGCTGTCGCCCTGGACGCTGACCCCGCGTGGCGAGCGCCTCTACGGCCGCGGCACCGCCGACAACAAGGGCCAGCACACGATCAACATCGCCGCGATGGATTGCGTGCTGAAGACGCGTGGCCGGCTCGGCTTCAACGCCAAATTGCTGATCGAGACAGGGGAGGAGATCGGTTCGCCCGGCTTGCGCGAGGTCTGCCGGCAGTACAAGGACAAACTTTCTGCGGATGTGCTGATCGCCTCCGACGGGCCGCGCCTGGCGCCGGACCGGCCGACGATCTTTCTCGGCGCCCGCGGCGCGATGAATTTCGACCTGATCGTCGATCTGCGCGAGGGCGGCCATCATTCGGGCAATTGGGGCGGGCTGCTCGCCAACCCTGGTGTCATCCTCGCGCATGCGCTCTCGACGATCACCAACGAGAAGGGCGCGATCCGGGTGCGCGAATGGGTGCGCAGCATTTGCCGAATTCGGTTCGCGCCGCGCTGGCCGACTGCACCGTGGAAGGCGGGGAGGGGGCGCCGGAGATCGACCCGGATTGGGGAGAGCCGGGCCTGTCGCCTGCCGAGAAGGTGTTTGGCTGGTGCAGTTTCGAGGTGCTCGCCTTCCACACCGGCAACCCGGAGAACCCGGTCAACGCGATCCCGCCGCGCGCCAAGGCGACCTGTCAGATCCGTTTCGTCGTCGGCGTCGACCCGGAGAATTTTCTGCCGGCCTTGCGCCGCCATCTCGACGCGCGCGGCTTCGGAATGGTCACGATCGAGCGCTGGAAGAAGGCCTATTTTGCCGCCACCCGGCTCGACCCCGACCATCCCTGGGTGCGTTGGGCCGCCGCCTCGATCACGGAGACCACCGGCAAGGCGCCGGCGATCCTGCCCAATCTCGGCGGCTCGCTGCCGAACGACATCTTTGCCGAGGATCTCGGCCTGCCGACTGTATGGATCCCGCATTCCTACGCGTCCTGCTCGCAGCACGCGCCAAACGAGCACATGCTCGCCCCGGTCGCCCGCGAGGCGCTCAAGGTCATGGCCGGGATCTATTGGGATCTGGGTGAGGCGGGCGTGCCGATGCCGACATAATAGGCTGGCATGAAGCCGGCATGGTCGGTGCCAAAGCACAGGGAGGCGTGATGAAAAGCCGACTGGCGGTTTTCGCCCTAATGCTCGCTGCCATCGCCGGCGCGCCGGCGTCGGCGGCGGTGTTCAAATGGGCCAATGACGGCGATGTGCGCGCGCTCGACCCCTACACCTTCAACGAGACCGTGCAGAACTCGTTTCTGGAGAACATCTACGAGCACCTGGTTCAGCATGGCAAGGATCTGAGCCTTGCGCCGACGCTGGCGGTCAGCTGGGAGACGACGAGCCCCAATGTCTGGCGCTTCCACCTGCGCCCCGATGTCAAATGGCAGGACGGCCGCGCCTTCACCGCCGATGATGTGGTGTTTTCCTATCGGCGCATCAGCGCCAAGAACTCGGCGAAGCGCTCGCAGGTCGCAACGGTCAAGGCGGCGCGCAAGATTGACGATCTGACCGTCGATTTCGAGACCGACGGACCCGACCCGATCCTGCCCTCCGAGCTGACCGCGATGGACATCATGTCGAAGGCGTGGTGCGAGGAGCACGACGCGGTCGAAAACGTGGTGTTCGGCAAGGGCGACAACTACGCGCTCTACCACGCGATGGGGACCGGCCCGTTCCGGCTGGTCTCACGCGAGCCCGACCGCAAGACCGTGCTCGAGCGCAACCCGGATTGGTGGGGCACCCCCGAGCACAATATCGACCGCGCCGAGTTCAACGTCATCGCCAATGCCCAGACCCGGGTCGCCGCGCTCCTGTCGGGCGAAATGGACATGATCTACTCGGTGCCGCCGCAGGATATGGACCGGATCGGCAAGACCCCAGGGGTGCGGCTGATCCAGGGGCCGGAACTGCGCACGATCTACCTGCCGATGGACCAGTTGCGCGACGAATTGTTGTTCTCCAGCGTCAAGGGCAGGAACCCGTTCAAGGATGTGCGGGTGCGCCGCGCCTTCGCGCTGGCGATCGACGAAGACGCGATCGCGAAGCGGGTGTTGCGCGGCATGGCGCATCCGACCTGGCTGATGTACGGGCCGGGGGTCAACGGCTACGACCCGGCGCTCGACAAGCGTCCGCCGGTCGACATCGCCAAGGCCAAGGCGTTGCTTGCCGAGGCCGGCTATCCCGACGGCTTCCAGCTCAGAATGGAATGCCCCAATGACCGCTATGTGATGGACGAGCAGATCTGCACCGCGATCGCCTCGATGCTGGCGCGGATCGGCATCAAGCTCGATGTCTATGCCCGCACCAAGGTCAAGTTCTTCGCCGACGTCGGCTATCCTAATTACCAGCTCAGCTTCTCGCTGCAGGGTTGGACGCCGGGCACTTACGACGCGCACAACGTGTTCTACACGCTGTTGGCCTCGCGCGCGCCGGACGGTCGCGGGCAGGGCAATTTCGGCGGCTATTCCAACCCCAAGGTCGACGCGCTGACCGAGCAGATCGCGCACGAGCTCGACAAGGAAAAGCGCCAGGAATTGATCGACGAGGCCGCCCGCATCGTGCAGGAGGATGTCGCGACGATCCCATTGCACCAGCAGGTCATCGTCTGGGCGGCGCGCGACAATGTCGATGTGGTGCAGCCGGCCGACGACGCCTTCTACCTGCGCTGGGTCAAGATGAAGTGATGTTCCGAAATGCCGATGAGCGCGGGTCGCGTATCCTGGTTCATCATCGGCGCCTGCATTGTTCTCGGCGCGCTAACCGACAACGGAGCCGCGGCGTCTGCTGGTTGCCTCTCATACGCGAGCCCGGTTTACGTGACCGGCAGGTTGTTGCGAATTGTTTTTCCCGGGCCGCCCAATTACGACAGCGTCGCAGGCGGCGATAAGCCGGAACCCTATTTCGTTCTGCATCTTGATCGGCCGGTTTGCGTCGCCGAAGACCCCACCGACAGCGAAAAGCCAGCGATGGCGCGCGTAACGGATATGCAGCTGATGCTGCAGCCGGCGCAATACAAACAACTCCGGTCGCGCCTCGGGCGCCAGATCAGGCTCTCGGGTGTGCTGGTCGCCGCCCACACCGGTCACCACCACACGCCGGTGATGCTCGGCAATGTTCGACTGGGTGGATAGCACGGAAGCGGCGGTCGTCGGTCAGCCGCGGCCGATATAGGGCATTGTCGTCGCCATCACGGTCATGAACTGGACGTTGGCTTCGAGCGGCAGTTGCGCCATGTAGAGAACGCCCTTGGCCACGTCGCGCACATCCATGCGCGGCTCGGCTTCGACGCGACCGGTCGCCTGCAGTCGGCCGCGCGCGGTGTCCTCGTTGCGGGTTGTCGCGGCGTTGCCGATATCGATCTGGCCGCAGGCGATGTTGTACTGCCGTCCGTCCAACGACAGCGAGCGGGTCAGTCCGGTCAGCGCGTGCTTGGTCGAGGCGTAGGGCGCGGAGTTGCGCCGCGGCACATGCGCCGACACCGAGCCGTTGTTGACGATGCGGCCACCCTGCGGCTCCTGCGCCTTCATCATGCGATACGCGTGCTGCGCGCACAGGAACGAGCCGGTCAAATTGACCGCGACAACATCGGACCACTGTTCGTACGTCAGCTCCTCGAACGGGATGTTGCGAGTGCTGATGCCGGCGTTGTTGAACAATAGGTCGATGCGTCCGTAGGTCTGTTTCACCGCCTCGAACAGCGCCGCGATCTGGGCCGGGTCGCGGAGGTCGGTCGGTACTGCCAGCGTGCGCGGCGGCGGCGCATTTGCCAGCGCTGCGGTCTCCTCGAGCATCTCGTGCCGCCGTCCGGCGAGTACGACGCTCCAACCCGCTTCGAGCAGCTCATGCGCCGTGGCGCGGCCGATACCGCTGCCGGCCCCAGTGATGACGGCGATCTGTCCCTGCGTAGCCATGTTTCCTCTCTTTCGATCGACGATTTCGTAGGGCGGGTGAAGCGCAGCGCAACCCGCCAAATATTCGATCCGCACGATGCATGGCGGGTTACACCCGCCCTACAGGAGCTCTGACGGCCAGCCGCGTTGCCGGTAGGCGCCATCCCAGAACAGGAATTCGTATTGCGTCGAGCGCTGAAAGGCCCGGAGCATCGCCGGTCTCAGGTCCGGGCCAGCGGCCGCCGCCTCGTCGGCGATGCCGATGACCCGCGCGACCGCCGCGCCGAACGCCTCGTCGGCATAGGTGTCGATCCAGGCCTGATAGCGGTTCTGCGGCGCCGCGGTGCGTGTGATCGCCGAGGCGACATCCCAGTAGATCCAGAAGCACGGTAAGAGCGCGGCGACTAGCACCCGCCACGGCTCGTGATAGGCGGTCGCCAGCAGGTAGCTCGTATAGGCCAGGCAATCGGGCGCGGGCTCGGCGGCGACGATCGCGTCAGGCTCGACCCCGAATTCGTGAAGGTAATGCTCGTGCAGCCGCTGCTCGACCGCAACCGCGCCGAGCGCGGACTGCGCGAAGGCCTGCAAATTCGCGGCGTCGGGCGCCCTCGCGGCGGCGAGCGCCAGCACCCGCGAATACTGGCCGAGATAGATCGCGTCCTGCAGGATGTAAAAGCGGAAGCGCTCCGGCGCCAAGGTGCCGGCGGCCAATTCGGTGTTGAACGGCAACCGGTGGATGGCCTCGCGGAGCGCCGCGGTCCGCTGCCACGCCTCGTCCGAAAACCGCATCATGGCTCCTATGCTGCGGCTCATAATCTCACGGCCCAGCGAACTTGACATTGTCCTTTGCAAGAGACATTTGAGATCTTGATCGAAGTCCGGCAAACCAACACTTTCGCCGCCTGGTTTGCGGGCTTACGCGACCGTCAGGCGCGTGCTCGCATCACAGCCCGCATTCGCCGCCTGTCGCTCGGCAATCCTGGTGACGTGAAGCCGGTCGGGAGCGGCGTGTCGGAGATGCGGATCGATTACGGTCCGGGTTACCGCGTCTATTTCGCCCGGCGCGCTGATGTCCTCGTGGTGCTGCTTTGCGGCGGCGACAAGCGGACCCAGGATCGCGACATCGCTCGCGCGCTTGCCATGGTGCGCGAGCTGTAGAGGAGAGGAGATGGCGCTTCAGACCCGCCGTTGGGATGCGGCCGAGACTTTAAAGACCAAGGAGGACATCGCTGCCTATCTCGACGCCGTACTCGAGGATGGCGATCCCGATTTGCTAAAGGTGGCTCTAGGCGATATCGCGCGCGCCAAGGGCATGACCGAGCTGGCGCGCGCCGCCGGGCTCGGCCGCGCCAATCTCTACAGGGCGCTGTCGCCGGGGGGCAATCCCGAGTTCGCGACGGTCGCCAAGGTTCTGCGGGCATTGGGACTTCGCCTCACCGTCGCTGCCTAGCCGCTCTCCGGGTCCGTCCGATCGCCAGTTCACCGAAAACCGCATCATGGCTCCCATCTGCTGTCAGCGGTTGGCCGCGCGCCGCGGATAGATTATCTCAGTTGGGTGCATATGCGTATCCACCCGCGGAGGGCTGGTCATGGACGGCTTGGCGATAGCGGATCTGAAGGGCGTCGTCGCCCCGCTCAACTTCACGATGCCGATGGCGGAAAAGCCGTATTCGTACAACTACGAGCCGCCGCCGGGTGTGCCGGTGCGGAACACTCGAGAGGAAACCCACCAGGTCAATATCCTCGACGCGCGCGCGGTGCAGGGCCGGCTGTCGCTCGAACGCGAGGGCTTTGTGCTGGTGCGTCATCCGACCGCTGCGACCGATCTCTATGACGAGGCGCAGATCGCCTCGATCTACTACTCGGAATGCGAGCGGCTGATCAGAGAGGCGACCGGAGCGACACGGGTTCTCGCCTTCGATCACATCGTCCGCAACGCCGCGCGCATGGCCAAGGGCAGTACGATCAAAGGCTACGCCGGCCGCGTGCACAACGATTACACCGCGTGGTCGGCGCCGCAGCGGGTGCGCGACCTGATGGGCGACGAAGCCGAGGAGTTGCTGAAGCACCGCTACGCCGAGATCAATCTGTGGCGGCCGATCCGCGGCCCTCTATTGCGGTCGCCGCTGGCGCTGTGCGATGCGCAGACCCTCGCCGAGGAGAACCTGGTCGCCTCCGATCTGCGCTACCCCGACCGGACCGGTGAGATCTACGCGGTAACCTTCAACCCCGGCCAACGCTGGTACTACTTCCCGAAGATGACCGCCGACGAGGTCGTACTGATCCGCTGCTTCGACTCGGCGCAGCAAGGCGCGGCGCGGTTTTCGGCGCATGGCGCCTTCGACGATCCGCAAACGCCCGCGGACGCGCCGCCGCGGGAAAGCATCGAGGTCCGCACCTTGGTGTTCTTCGCCGATTGAGCAGGGCCGCATCGAGATTGCGTCGTCGCTGCGCTCCTCGCAATGACAAGCCAAACTTTCATTGCGAGCGAAGCGAAGCAATCTCGTCCCGGCAAACTAACGCGGCGAGATTAATCCCGTGGTGGGCATCCCTGAGCGGCTTGCTCAGCGATTGCTTTGTCCATCTCCTCGATCGTCGCGGGGCGGCCCAAAGGCCGGAGCAGGCCGCGCAAAGCCGAGACCGGAAGCGTCGGCAAGAGAACGACATGGCCGTCCGGATGGACGAAGAATTTGACTCGGTCACCGGGCTTTAAATTGAGGTGATCCCGTATTGCCTTTGGGACTGTGATTCGTCCGTTACTGCTGATCGTCGACATCACAATCGGCTTATTTGTAAGTCTTTGCGCAAGCCAGGAATTGATTGACAATCGCGGGTGGTGGTGCTGCACGGTGCCGGGAAGTTCGAGATCATTAACTCCAGACGGCAGCTTCTCCCCCCAACCTTCCTCTACGTTCTCAAAGTCGTATTTAAGGCCTGTCGGCTCCAATGTTTCGGCAACGGCAACGGACGCGAGGAGAAACCCCACCACCGCGAGATGGCGCGCGACTTCAATTCGCGGCGAGCGCGTTGATCGCGGATTCCCACGCGGCGATCGTGAAGCGCACATCCTCGGACGTGTGGGCGAGCGAGACGTAGTATTTCGACTCGCCCTTCAGGATGCCGCGCTCGCGCAACAGCGCGTTGAAGCGGCGCATCAGCTCGGCGTCGCCGGTCAAGGTGCTGCGGTAGTCGCGGATCGGCTGGTCGGTGAAGACGACATCGAACAAGGGCGGCTCGCCGGTGATCTGCGCCGGGATGCCGGCGCGCTGCAACAGACCGCCGAGCGCCTGCATGAGCTGGCGGCCAGTAGCGTGGATCTGCTCGTAGGCGCCGGGCCGGCGCAGGATCTCCATCGTCGCCAAGCCCGCCGCCGCGGCGACCGGGTTGCCCGACAGCGTGCCGATCTGCACCAGGAAATTCTCGTCGCCGACCTTCGACTTGTCGAAATGCGCCATGATCTCGGCCCGCCCGGCGATAGCCGCCAGCGGAAAGCCGCCGCCGATTACCTTGCCGAGGGTGCAGAGGTCGGGCTCGACGCCGTAATATTCCTGCGCCCCGCCATAAGCGAGCCGGAAACCGGTCACCACCTCGTCGAAAATGAGCGGCACGCCGTTATCGGCGGTAATCTTGCGCAAGGCCGCGAGGAAGCCGGGGGCCGGCGGGATGATGCGCTGGAACGGCTCGACGATGATTCCGGCCAGTTCGTCCTTGTGGTCGCGCACCAGCCCGGCGACCGCATCGGCGTCGTTGAACGGCGCGATGATCATGTCGTCGCGTACATTCTTCGGGATGCCGGCGGAATCCGGCACCGGCATCGGGAAATTGCCGGAGCGCTTCGGGGCGAGGCTCATCAGCGAATAGTCGCTCATGCCGTGATAGCCGCCCTCGAATTTGAGGATCTTGTCGCGCCGTGTGAACGCGCGCGCCGCCCGCATCGCGTAGAGGTCGGCCTCCGACCCGCTGGAGACGAAGCGCACTTGCTCGGCGCAGGGCACCGCCTCGACGATCGCCTCGGCCAGTTCGATGCCCTTCCTGTTATTGGCGAAGAAGGTGGTGCCCTTCTGGATCTGCTCCTGCACCGCGGCGGTCACCTCGGGATGCGCGTGGCCGACCAGCATCGGTCCGGAGCCGAGCAGGAAATCGACGTACTCCTTGCCGTTCTCGTCCCACACCCGGCCGGCCTTGCCCTCGCGGATCACCACCTCGGCGGCGTAATTGCCGAAGGTGCCGCCGGGCAATACGCGTCTCGCGGTCTCGACGACCGCGCCTTGGACATCCGTCTCGGTCTGCGCATCCACGATGCCGTCTCCCATTTACTCGCAGGCGCAGGTTATAGCCCGACCATGCCCATCCAGAACATCTGCTTGTCGCCGACATCGACATCGTATTTGCGCACGAAGTCGAGCCGTCCGTCGTCGCCGATACGGAAAACCGACAGGCAGGCCGGCACCTCGCGTATCGCGCCGCCGTCGCGCACCGGCAGCCCCATGATGTGCGAGGCGACCAAGAGCCGGCCGCTCGGGTCGATGTGGAAGTTGCGGCAGTGGATGCCGCGCGTGTCGACATGCTGGATTGGGTTCGGCTCGCCGGAGCCTTGGTCGAGCGCGAACACCGCGAGATCGTTCTCCCCGCCGACAAACACGCGGCGGCCATCGACCTCCGTCGTCGAGGAGGCGCGATTGGCGACATAGGCAAAACGGCCATTGGGATGCACCTTGACCGTGCCGGCCACCTGGCGGCCGCGGATGTTGCCTGGTTCGGCGAGCGAGCCCTTCTGGTACAGCGGCGCGCCCAGCAGATCGGTCTCGTGGAAGGCGAACATGTCGAGCCGGTTCTGTCGCTCCAGCGAGACGTAGACCCAAGGCTGCGTCGGGTGGAAATCGAGATGGCGCGGGCCAAAGCCATAGCCGCCATTCGGCGCGATTGAGACCTCGTTGCTCAGCTTGCCGGCCCGGTAGTCGAAGACCTTGAGCGCGCCTGGCTCCTCGGGTCTGCCGCCGGCGGCGTCGTGCCCGCGGGTGATGAGGATGACCTTCTTGTTGTCGAGCGTCACCCGAACTTGATGGCCGTAGATGCCGGCATCGATCTCCTCCGGCTGCGGCACCTCCGCGCCGGGGCTCATGTCCGGATTGATGCGATACACGTTGAGGCCGCTCGGGTTGCTGAAGGCGACAAGGAGGTGTTCGGACGGAATGTCCAAGGTCATGTGGATCGGCCGGGTCGGCAGCCCGATCGGCGCGCCGTGCGGGCTCAGCGCGCCGGACGCGGGATCGATCCGCCACGCGGTTACATGGTGATTGCTGCCGACCCGGCCGCCGATGCCGGAATCGCTGTCGCTCGACGCGACGTAGAGGTACTGGCCCGAGCGGTGCGGCCAAGCGTAATGCACATTAGCCGGAAGGGCGACCGTGCCCCGGCGGATCAGCGCGGCGCCCTCGACATCGATCTCGTAATGCGTCAGCTCCGGCCCGATTGCGGCGTACAGCGCCACCCGGTCCGCGGTTTTGGCCATCGTCGCTTCTCCTTATCGCGCGCGAATCGAGATTGCTTCGCTTCGCTCGCAATGACAACCAAGGGATCGTCATTGCGAGGAGCGCAGCGACGACGCAATCTCGCGCAGTTGCTGACAGGCGGATGCAGCGGGGAGAGAGGCCGATGGCGAGCGCGTTGGAAGAAAAAGACGCAATCCGCGAGCTGCTGGCGGAATATTGTTTCCGGCTCGACGGCGGCGACTACGACGGCATGGCAGGGCTGTTCGCCGAGGACGGCACCTGGGACACCGCTTTCGGCAAGGCCTCCGGCCGCACGGCGATCGCCGGGTTGGCGCGCGACATCCGAGCCCGGGCCGGCGACAACCGGCCGCGTGCGGTCCATCTCGTCACCAACATTGTCATTAAGCTGGATGGCGAGGCCGCCACGGTGCGCTCGAACTGGACCGTCGTGCAGAACAGCCCGACCAACTCCCCTGGAGGGCCGAAGATCGGCTCGGGCGGCGGCTATGCCGACCAAGTGGTGAAGGAGGGCGGGCGCTGGCTGTTCCGCTACCGCAAGATCGACCGCTTCATCGCCGATTGAGCAATCACAACATCAACGACGCTGCCACCAGCGTGTGATGCCGTAGGCGAGCGCGATTCCGGCGGTGCACAGCAGCAACGCGCCGTACTTGATTTCGAGGGTGCCGACGCGAAGCGCGGTGGAGAGGTCTGGGCTGCCTTCGCCCGAGAAAACCGCGGCAACCACCTGCGGCTTGGTTTCCGTCGTCGCCGCGGTAGAGGTTGGCGCTTCGGTGATGGTTTCGCTCATGAGGGGCTCGCCCGGCTCGCTGATATTCATCCAATGCACTCAACACCGATCGAGCGCGCATTGTTGCGCGAGCGCATGACCCGAAGATTGCTGGCGCGTGGAACGGCTGCTACCGTCCGTCGAGACTTGCCCGAGGGGGATAGGATGACAGGATGGCGGCTGAGCGCGCTGGCGATGGCGTGCGTTCTCGGTAGCGCCGCACCCATCCTCGCGGCGGAGCTGCGCGCCGAGATCAAGCAGGCGACGCCGGCGGGCACCGGCGACACGCTCGGTACCGTGACGGTATCGGACAGCGCCGGCGGAGCGGCGATCAAAACCGCGCTCAAAGGGCTGCCGCCGGGTCCGCACGGCTTTCATATCCACGAAAACGGGTCGTGCCAGCCGACCACCGCGAACGGCCAGCCGGTTCCGGCCGGCGCGGCTGGCGGCCACTTCGATCCGCAACATGCCGGGAAGCACGAAGGCCCGGAGGGCAACGGGCATCTCGGCGACATGCCGGTATTGCAGGTCGGGCAGGACGGCAACGCCGCACAGAGCCTGACCGCGCCGCACATCAAGGATGTCTCGGCCCTGCGCGGCAAGGCCGTGATAATCCATATCGGCGGCGACAATTACAGCGATCAGCCCGCACCGCTGGGCGGCGGCGGCGCCCGCATAGGCTGCGGCATCCTCGAATAGACAAGCCCTGTTTAGAGGGCCCCTCCCGCCTTTCAGGCGTAGGGCGGGTGGAGCGCAGCGCAACCCGCCATTCGTTCGGGTCGGCGCGGCGGGTTACGCTTCGCTCACCCGCCCTACGGTCGCTCGAATAGAGGATTAGCGGCGGCGAGGCCCATCTGTTCGAGGACGGCGGCGCCGAGCAGCCCGTGCGGGTTGCACAACGTCTCCGGCAGTTCGAGATGGCTGTAATCCTCGCCGACGATCAGCTCGACCGGCTTGCCGGCAGTTTCGATCGCGGCGGCGAAGTCGCGGGCTTGGCGCTGAAACTCGGGCGTCTCGTAGGTCCCATAGGCGACGATAACAGGCGCATTCAGCCGGTCGAGATGGCGGATCGGGCTCAGCGCCGCGACCATCTCCTCGGTGAATTTGACGTACGACGAGCGGTGCGACAGCCGCACCGGATAGAGATCGTACATGCCGCTGCTGCACATCCCGCCTTTGATGATGTCGGCCGGGAGATCGAATTCCCGCTCCCAGTCCGTCGCCAGTGCCACCGCGGCGAGATGCGCGCCTGAGGAATGCCCGCCGAGGTAAATTCGGCTCGGATCGCCACCGAAGCTCGCCGCGCTGCGATAGACCCAGGCGATCGCGCGGCGCACCTGGTCGGCAATCGGGAACAGGCTGCCGCCCACATCCTGCACCCAGGCAAAATCCGGCACGACATAGTGCGCGCCGGCGCGGGTGAACATTTCCGCCGGCGCGGCATAGGTCCGGGCCGACCCGGCACGCCATGCGCCGCCATGGATGAAGACGACTACCGGGGCAGGCGTCGCAGCCTTGGTCCGAAAAATGTCGAGTTGCTCGATCTCGCTCGGCCCGTAGGCGCGGCGGAGCGGCGGGCCGATGCGGGCGCGGGTGCGCTCGCTTTGGCTCACCCAGCGGTCCCGCAGCTGCTGGATGTTCGGCTGGTACGCCGCCTGATTGTAGGCGGCGTCGAGCTCCGCTTGCGTGTAGTTCAGAAAGACCAGCGGCTCTTTCTGATCGTGTTCGCGAATTGCGGCGTGCACGGCAGGACCTCAGAGTTCAGTGTGATTGCCAACAGCCCCTCACGCGGCTCGCTTCGCTCGCCACCCTTCTTCCCGCTCGCGGGGCGAGGGATTTGAACTGGTCGCTGCTCTCCCTCTCCCCGCAAGCGCCGCAAGCGGGGTGAGGGCTGTAGCGGCTACGGCCGGAACAGGGCGAAGCACTTGTCGGAGTTGAAGATCCAGCTCTCGACATAATCGACAATCTCGGGCTCGCGTCCGAGCGCGTGCATCGCGCCGCCGAGGCAGACCCAGTTCAGGAATTCCTGCTGCCCGGCGTCCTCAATTTGCTCGGTCGTCAGCTCGCGCCAGCGCGTCAGCTTGCCGGAGGCGAGTTCGTCGAAGCGCGCCCGGTCGCTGGCAACGTCGGGATAGAGGTAATGGTTCTTCGGGGTCAGGAACGCGTGCGACCAGCTCGAGGACGCGACCAATGCCACCCGCCACGGGCTGTCCGCCAGGATCCGCGCGACCGCGCCGCCGACGTCGAAGCAGCGGCTCGGGTTCGGCCCGGGCGGATCGACCAAATTCGGGTCGGCGTCGCCGGTCAGGTGCGCGGTGCTGCCGCGTTTGGCGATGACCGAGGAGCCGTAGCAGTTCACATGGAACGGCACGACCGGGTAGGGAAACCCGTTCCGGTCGTAATCGAGATAAAGCACCGTGTTGATGAAGGCATGCGGCAGCCCGTTCTCGTAGCGCATGCGGTAGGCATAGCTGACGTCGTAATCGGCCTTGATCAGGCCGGCCGCGAGGGTCGAGGCGGCGGCGTAGTGGCCTTTGGTATGAACGACGGTGTCGGTTGGTTCGCCCCAGAAATTCTCCTTCGACCATCCGCCGCGCGCATAAGGCCGCGACTCAATGCTGTCCAGGGCGAAGACGCAGAAGGACGGCACCCCGTCCTCGCGGAAATTCTCGTACTGGTCGTCGCCCCAGATCAGCACGACATCGGGGTTGAAGGCGTCGAGCGCCTCGCGGACCTTGCGGAAGCCGCCGACCAGCCGCTTCCGATGCTCGACAGCCGCGGCAACCGGGTCGGCCCATTCCCGGCGCATCGGTTCGGGCCAGCGCGCCGGGTCCTTCATTTCCTCCGGCACCTGATCGCTGTTGAGGGTCCGCTCGAGGAGCCCGGCCATCGCCCGGTCCGGCTGGATGAGGCCCGGATAATGCGTGACGCCGATACCGAGAATCTCGCCCATGTGCCGCTCCTATTCGCAGCGATAGAGGTGCGTCATCTTACCACAAACGCTGACGCGGCGCGCGGCTGTCGATGCTTTCAGGTTTGCAGGCGGAAGCCGGCGAGGCCGTCGCGGGCGATCTCGCCCGGCAACTCGGTCTCCCAGCGCAGATAGGCGCGCATCGCCTCCTGGTTGCCGGCGTGGCGGTCGTGGTTCCAGAAGATGTAATCGATCCGGTCGGCGTCGGGCGGATCGTCCGGCGAGGCGACGAAGGGGCGCCCCGCTGCCCGCCACGCGTCGATCCCGCCCTCGACGAGCGCGACCGGCCGCCGGGCGATCTCCGCCAGATCGGCCGCGGCCAACGCTCCGACACCTGGATCGTCGGCGAACACCGCGATGCGGCTGGCCCGCAGAACGCTCGTCGGCAAGCGGTCGAGCCGCGGTCGGATCGACCATGCCGCGTCTTCTGGGTGCGCCTTGCGGTATTCGGCGCTGGGCTCGATCGCGACCGCGGCGGCGCCTTCATGCAGCCAATGCGCCGCTTCGGTGACCCCGATCCGCAGCACCTCCGGCAACGCTGGGGCGGTGGTCTCGCCGGCAGCAAGCTTCGCGCCGTCGAACGGGCGGTCGAGCACCTCCGCGTCCCAGCCCATCTGGTTCAGCCATTGCGCGGTCATGATCGCGCGCATCTGATGATCGTCGATCAGGATGAGGCGAGCGCCGCGGGTGCCGACCCAGCGATCGATCGCCTGCACCAGTTGACCGCCCGGCGCCGAGATGGAGCCAGGCAGGTGGCCGGCGGCGAACTCCTCCGGGGTGCGCACGTCGAGCAGATAGGTGGTGCGGGTCTCGCCCTCGGCCTGCCGGGCGGCGAGGATTGCGCCGTCGATCGAGCGGATGCCAAACCGGGCAGCGACAGCTTCCGCCCGCCGACCCGCCGTCGCGATTGCTTCGGCGCTGACCGCGCGGAGCTCACCCGGTGCGTCCCGTTGCAAATCGAAGCCGGCCAGCCGCCAGCCCTGGGTCCCGCCTTGCAGCGACATGACCTGGTTCGGCACGCCCGCGGTGATCAGCGATTGCGCGCCAATGATGCCGCGAGTGCGGCCCGCGCAAGAGACGACGACCAGCGCATCCGGATCGGGCACCAGATCGGCAAAGCGCAGCGCCAGCTCGGCGCCGGGGCAGGGGAGGGCGCCCGGCACGTGAAAGCGGGCGTATTCGTCGAGCGGGCGGCTATCGAGCACGACAACCTTTTCGCCGGCGATGCGCCGTTGGTGGAGTTCTGCGGCCGAGATCGCCGGCGTGCCGAGCTCGTGCTCCACGATCTCGGCGAACGCCTTGCTCGGCACATTGGTGCTCGGGAACAGCGGATAGCCGGCGGCCGACCAGGCATCGACGCCGCCCTCCAGCACATGCAGCGTTCGATAGCCGAGGGCGGCGAGGCGACCGCCCGCCTTCTCGGCGACACCGTCGCCGTCGTCGAGCAATACGACCCGGCAGCTCCGCCGCGGCACCAGGCGTCCGATCAGCAGTTCAAGGCGGCTGTAGGGCAGGTTGACGGCGAGCAGCGGATGCCCGGCGCCGTGCTGGCCCTCTTCCCGCAAATCGAGGAATGCCACTTCGCCGACGTCGCCGAGCCATTGCCGAACGGTCGCGACCTTCAGCGGGGAGAAGGCGGGCACGGAGGCTGTCGTGTTCGGCATTGCTACACCTTGAAGTAAAAGTCGCTTCCCGGCCGCCGGGTCAGAATTCGACCGAGAAACCGCCATCGACTGGAATTGCTGCGCCGGTAACGAAGTCGGAAGCCGGCGATGCAAGAAACACGGCGATCCCGGCAAGATCCTCGGGCATGCCCCATCGCCCGGCCGGGGTGCGTCGCAAGATACGCTCATGCAGCCCCGGCACCTGCTCGCGCGCGGCGACCGTCAGTGCGGTGTCGATCCAGCCCGGCATGACCGCGTTGACCTGGATGTTGTCCTTGGCCCAGGCGATGGCGAGCGATTTGGTCAGCTGGACGAGCGCCCCCTTGCTTGCGGCGTACGCGGCTGCGTAAGCGGCGCCGAAGATCGCCATCATCGAACCGATATTGATGATCTTACCGCCGCCGTTGCTGCGCATGACCGGGTGCACCGCCTGGGTGCAGACAAACGCGCCGGTCAGATTGGTATCGAGCACCGCCTGCCACTCCGCCACCGCATAATCTTCGGGCGGCTTGCGGATCGACATGCCGGCATTGTTGACCAGGATGTCGAGCCGGCCGAAGCGGTCGACGGTCTCATCGACCATCGCGCGGCAGGAATCGGCGTTAGCTACATCGAGCGCGACTAATCCGCTCCGCGCGCCGAGCCGAGCCAGCTCGGCGACGGCGGCCTCGGATTTGGCTCTGTTGCGCGCCGCGACCACGACCGTAGCGCCGGCAGCGGCGAGTCCGCGCGCCATCCCGAGTCCGATCCCGCCATTGCCGCCGGTCACCACCGCCACCCGGCCGCTCAGATCGAAATGGCTCATCGCAGGGTCTCCTCGGCCGGGCAGCCGGTGCGTATGATCCGGGTCGGAACTCAGCGCTGAGCTGCTCCGGCGGCGGTGAAAGCGCGCTCGGCTGCTTCAGCGCGGCTATATTCCGGAACGAGCCTTTCCAGCACGCGCAGGGCTCGGTCGCCGCGACCGGCGCGCGCATGGTCTTCGAGCTCGTCTATCGAGCGGGCGAGAACCGCATAATCGGCGGTGCGCGGCGCGGCAAGGCGAAGCGACGGATTGCGGGTCGGCACCGGCGCCTCGGCCGCATGAAACAGCGCTTCGTGCAACTTCTCGCCCGGTCGCAGGCCAATGTATTCGAGCTTGATGTCGCGGTCGGGCCTGAGCCCGGCGAGCCGGATCATCTGCCGCGCCAGATCGACGATCCTGACCGGCTCGCCCATATCCAGGACGAAGATTTTGCCGCGCGATTCCGCCTCTTGCGTGCCCGCGGTGCTTGCAGCTTCCAGCACCAGCTCGACCGCCTCGCGCACCGTCATGAAAAACCGGCTGACCTCGGGGTGCGTGACGGTCAGCGGCCCTCCGGTGGCGAGCTGGCGAGTGAACAGCGGCACGACCGACCCGGTCGAGCCGAGCACGTTGCCGAAACGCACCGTGACGAACCGGGTACCGGCCGTAGCACGGCGTGCCTCGACCAGGTCGAGCGCCTGGCAGATCGCTTCGGCCAGCCGCTTGCTCGCGCCCATCACACTTGCCGGATCGACCGCTTTGTCGGTCGAGATCATCACCACCAGCCCGGCGCCATGGGCGCGCGCCGCCTCGCCGACATTTCGGCTGCCGATGACGTTGGTCAGCACGCCCTCGATCGGATTGGCCTCGACCATCGGCACGTGTTTCAGCGCCGCGGCGTGAAACACGATTTGCGGCTGCTCGCGCGCCATGATCTCGTCGACGCGGCAACGGTCGCGCACATCGCCGAGCAACGGGCGAAGCGGCAGGTCGGAGAAGGCCTCGCGCAGCTCGCTGTCGATCGCGTAGAGCAGGAATTCGCTGTTGTCGAAGAGGATGAGCAGCGCCGGGGCCAAGGCGGCGATCTGACGGGCCAATTCGGCGCCGATCGTGCCGCCAGCGCCGGTGACGAGCACTTTGCGACCGCGGATAAGCCCCGCCATCGCATCCCGGTCCAGCACGGCTTGCGAGCGCCCCAGCAAATCCTCGATCGCAATCGGCTCGACCGTGCGCCGCGCCTCGTCGGTTGTATGCTGGAACTCGGTCAGCCGCGGCAATCTTGCCATCGGGATCGCCAGCGCGTCGGCACGGTCGAGCAGCCGGCGCACCTCGGCGCCGGCCAGGCTTTGCGTCGTGATCACCAGCTTCTGTGGCCGGCGGCCGCGGCGGTCCAGGCGCATGACCACGCTTTCGAGCGAATCGATCGTGCCAAGCACCGGCACGCCATAGATCTCCCGCCCAACCCGGGATGGCGTATCCGACAGCACGCCGACAACGCGATAGGCCGAGTTTGAATCGCGGACCGTCTCGCGGATGAAGGTATCGGCGCCGTCCTTGGTGCTGATCAGCAACACCGGCACCCGTTGGCTCCGGCTGCGTTCGAGCAGATGGTCGAGACCACGGTCCTTGAACAGGCGATAGCCGAGCCGCGGGCCGCCGAGGAGCGCGATCAGCACCAGCCAGTCGATCAGCACAAACGAACGCGGCAGCGTCTCCAGGCGGGTGAAGACAAACATCACCGGCAGAAAGATCAGCTCGGTCAGTGTCGCCGCGCGGGTGATGTTGAACAGGTCCGGCAACGAAGCGTAGCGCCAGATCCCGCGATAGAGCCCGGTCACCAGGAACACGCCGGCGGCGATCGCGGTAAAGATGAGGCCGTAAAGCGCCGTCCGGCGCGGCTCGTAATTTACGATGTCGTCGCCGAGCCGCAGGTAAAGGGCGAGCGCAAACGACGCCGCGGCCATCCCGACATCGTGCAGGAAGGCGAAAACGGCGCGGCGGGATTTGGGAATGATCGACACGCGGCGGAGAATACCCAAAGGTTTTCGCTGAGCGGGATTGTCTATAGCAAGATCGCGAGGGGCGGGAAACCGCGGCAAACTTCGGTTAACCCGAGCGAGGCTATTCCTGATTAGCGGTTGGCTCTTCTAGAATAGCGCAATGGACAGGCGGCGCCTCTATCGACTCCTGGCCCCCCACAGCCCGGGAATGCCCGCGCGGATTTTTCGCACCGTGCACCATTTGGTGGTCGCTGCCGGCATCGGGGTCATGCTCGCCGCAACCGTGGCCTCGATCCACGAGGCGTACGAACCGCTATTGTCGGCGATCTTTTATCTCGTTGCCGCATTCTTCCTGATCGAATACCTGCTGCGCTTGATCGCCGCGCCCGAGCGGCCGGGTGGTGAGCATTACGGGGAATGGCGGGCTCGGCTGACCTGGGCGCTCTCGCTCGGCGGGTTGTTCGACCTGATCAGCGCGGTCCCGGCCATACTGGCGCTGGCGCACGATCCGACGGCCAGCCTGCTCGGGTTCATCTGGGGCTTCAAATACGTCCGCTATTCCCCGGGGCTGTATAGCCTCGGCCGCGTGGTCAACCACGCCCGCCATGCTCTGCTGTCGGTGCTGCTCGGCTTTGCGATGGTGCTGCTGACCGCGGCCAGCCTCGCTTACCTCCTCGAGCGCAACACGCAACCCGATGTGTTCGGCTCGATACCGGCCGCGCTCTGGTGGGCGATCGTGACCCTGACCACCACCGGCTACGGCGATGTCATCCCGCAGACCGTGGCGGGGCGGATGCTCGCCGGGGTGGTCATGGTCTGCGGCATCCTTGTCTTCGCGTTATGGGCCGGCATTCTCGCCACCGGCTACGCCCAGGAGTTGCGGCGGCGCGAGTTTCTCCGGACCTGGGAACTGGTCGCCAAAGTGCCCTTCTTCCATAACATCGGGGCGTCTCTGATCGCCGAGGTGGCGCGCCTTTTGCGGCCCCGCGACTATCCCGAAGGCGCAATCATCGTCCGCCGCGGCGAGCCTGGCGATTGCATGTATTTCGTCGTCGAGGGGGAAGTCGAGATCCAGCTTGTCGATCAGGGGATTTATCTTGGCGCGGGCCAGTTCTTCGGGGAATTGGCGCTGCTGACCGGCGCGCCGCGGAACGCGAGCGTCGTCGCCGCGGCCGCCTGCACCCTGCTGGCGCTTGATGTCGTTGACTTTCACGAGTTGATGGCGCGGCAGCCCGAGCTCGCCAAGATCATTCATGACGAGGCGCGGCAGCGGCTTGGCGGCGCCCCGATGCCGCCCATCGCCCGACCGGCCCCGGTGCCGGCCGACCCGGTTTGAGGACGCCCGTCCCGGTTTATCGAGCGCAATGACAGCAGCGGCTTTCGCCTGTTACAACGCGGCACCAAAAGCCGGGAGGAGGAAATGGCGACAAGGCCGCAGGTCATAGCGCTCGAAGAGCATTACCTCGACCCGGAGGTGAAGCCGCATATCACCGGCCGCGACGAGACCCGGCAGCCAAACGTCGCCGCGCGTCTCGACGATGTCGGCCAGGGCCGCATCGCCGAGATGGACGCCGCCGGCATCGACATCCAGGTGCTGTCGCACGGCGCCCCGTCAGTTCAACGGCTTGACGCCGAGCTGGCGGTCAGGCTGGCGCGCGGCGCCAACGACCGGTTGGCCGACACGGTGCGCGCCCATCCCGACCGTTTCGCGGCCTTCGCCATGCTGCCGACCGCCGACCCAAAAGCGGCGGCCGACGAGCTCGAACGCACGGTGACAAAGCTCGGCTTCAAGGGCGCTATGGTGCACGGGCTGACCGGCGGGCTGTTCCTCGACGACAAGCGGTTCTGGCCGATTTTCGAGCGGGCCGAGGCGCTCGACGTGCCGCTCTACATGCATCCGGCGGTGCCGCACCCGGCCGTGATCGACGCCTACTACAAGGACTATGTCGAGAAATACCCGAACATCCTGCGCGCCGCCTGGGGCTTTACTGTCGAGACCGCGACGCAAGGCATCCGCCTCGTTCTGAGCAACGTATTCGACAGCTATCCGCGACTAAAGATCATCCTCGGCCATCTCGGCGAGGGGCTGCCATTCCTGCTGTGGCGCATCAACATGGCGCTGGTACGCGACGGCGCCGGACCAAACTGGTTCCGCGACACGTTCTGCGAGCACTTCTACATCACGACGAGCGGCTTCTTCTCCGATCCGGCGCTGCTCTGCTGCATGATGGAGATGGGGGTGGACCGCATCCTGTTCTCGGTCGACTACCCGTTCGTCGAAAACTCGCCCGGCACCGCATGGATGGAGCGGGTATCGCTCAGCGCGGAAGACAAGGCCAAGATCCTCAACGGCAATGCAAAGCGGCTGTTGCGGATGTAAATCGCGCGCTTTTGTTAGCTGGTTGAAATGTAGCGCCTCTCGCCACCGCTACGAACGGCCGAACGGAAACTCCAATGAAAATACTCGGCGTCCATCCCGGCCCGCTGATGTATACGAAGATCTTTCTGCGGCTCGAACCGCTGGGCTTGGAGTTGGTTGCAGCTGCGGCTCGCAGTACCGGTCACGCGGTGCGGCTGATCGATCTGCAGGTCGAGAGCCATCGCGCGTTTTTTCGGCTTGTCGGCGAGTGGCGGCCCGATGTCATCGCGTTTTCCTGCAACTATTTGGCGAACATCCCCGAGATCGTCGATCTGGCCAAGGCGGCGAAGGCAATGCTGCCCGGCTCGACGGTCTGCGTTGGCGGCCACAGCGCCTCATTCGTCGCGA
>Ga0070766_10000244_pt1 | contig 22697 bp, 20 predicted proteins | sample HubBroMetageWFT6_FD_69782 | JGI IMG/M metagenome (GOLD analysis project Ga0070766, IMG submission 69782) | Warmed and freeze-thawed soil microbial communities from the Hubbard Brook experimental Forest, New Hampshire - Hubbard Brook CCASE Soil... | ecosystem: Environmental > Terrestrial > Soil...
TGTAGCACAGGCAAGAGTGCCTGTGCTACTGGATCCTGGCGCGATTGACTTGAAAGGTTGGCTGTCATATTCTCCGGTCAAATCAGTCACACGGCAAAGGCCGGTTCGCGAGGTGCCAAATGAAAAGTAAGCGGCTGATGGCGTTAGCCTTGCTGGCTGGGGCTTTAACGGTTTGCGGGCCGCTGCTCGCGCATCACGGAGCTGCGGCATACGAGGACAAGATCGTTGTCCTGAAAGATGCCACGGTGACTAAATTCGTATGGTCAAATCCCCATAACATAGTCATGTTCGACGTGAAGGACGACAAAGGCGAGATCGCCCACTGGGCCGGCGAGGCAGGCAGTCCGTCTGCAACCGGTCTTCTGGGCTGGAACAGGAATTCGCTGCAGCCGGGAGACGTTATCACCGTTTACATTTATCCCGCGAAATCCGGCAACCCTGTCGGGCGCCTCAACAAGATCGTGTTTGCCGACGGCAAGATTCTGAGGGATAGCCAGCTGGGGGGAGACAAGAAGGAGCAGTAAGGAGAGCATTGCCGTAATCATTCAGGATCTGTAAGAAGGCGCCCGTTTGGGCCTCCGGTGGAAACGTATGTCGATCCAATGGGGACGCATCTTACTCGCGGCTTTCCTGATGGAACTCGTCCTTTTCGCGATTGCGGTCCCTCTCAACCTTAGCGGTAAAGGCCGAGTGGCGCTTTACGTTGTGCCTCCGATGGCGCTGATCGCCACATTCGCTATTACCATGTGGCTCGGACGGGGAATTTCATCGAAGCTTGTTCTTCACGGCGTGCTCATTGGGATAGCAGGCACGCTCATGTATGTCGGTCTCACGAGAGGAAGTCCGGAACCGTGGCAATACATCGTCGCCAACGCGTTGAAGATTGTTGGCGGCGCCGCCGGGGGAATGGTTCTGGCGCGGCGGCGGCTGGTCACAACAAATTAGCCGCCGAAGGCCGAATATTTACAGGAGAACACTTGCAAAGCAAGCTGCTCTTGTTTTTGACTTTGTTCGGTGGCCTTTCCACGATTTGCCGCCCCTTGAATGCCCACCACGGAAGCGCGTCTTACAAAACCGACAAAGTAGTGGTCATGAAGCAAGCCACGGTGACGAAATTCGTGTGGGCCAATCCCCATTCCATCCTCCTGTTCGACGTGAAAGACAAGCACGGCAACACCGCCCACTGGGCCGGCGAAGCGGGCAGCCCGTCGGCGATTCGCCTTCTGGGCTGGAATAAGAATTCACTGCAGGCCGGGGACGTTATCACCGTTCAACTTTATCCCTCCAAATTCGAAAGCAATGTCGGGCGACTCGAGGAGGTCGTGCTTGCCGACGGCACGACGCTAAAGGATAGTCCGCGGGGGGACCGGGGAGTATTATCCAGATACTGAAGGTTGTCTGTTTCATAGGTTCGAGACGATTTGCGAGCGGGCGCAGTGAAAGCGGCTCCGGCTTGTTTTGGAGCGGCGAGGGGGCCGAAATGCGAAATCTGTTTCAGTGCTGCGTCGTCAGTTTGGCGGGAGCGTTGGTGGCTTCGTCCTTGGCGTTTGCCCAGAGCTCTCCCAAACCAAATTTTGGCGGTCCCGAAGATTTATATGAAAAATTGGGAGACACCGGTTCCGGGGGCCCCACGCCGCGCCGCGATTTGACCGGTTTTTGGGCCGGGAAAGTGGCCGCCAAGCTCAACGCCGTCCCTTCGATGACGCCCTGGGGACAGGAGCAGTTCCGCCTGCACAAGAGCAATGGGGAATATCCTGTCGCCGACTCCAATGATCCGATTAAAGGCTGCGACCCGCTCGGATTCCCGCGCAACATGCTGTTCATGACCAGGGGAATCGTGTTCACAACCATGCCGGGCAAGACAATCGAGATGTCCGAGTACAATCGAATTTGGCGCGAAATATGGACGGACGGGCGAGAGCTTCCCAAAAATGTGGGCGGGAGATCGGCCGACGCGCCCGATCCGCGGTGGTATGGATATTCGGTGGGACACTGGGAGGGGGACTACACTTTCGTCGTCAATACCGTAGGCAGCGATGAACGCACTTGGCTGGACAACGCCGGCCATCCGCACAGCATTGAATTGCGCGTCGAGGAACGTTACACGCGCGTGAATCATAACCACCTGGAAGTCACCATCAAGATTGACGATCCGAAGGCTTACACTCAGCCATTCGTGATTACCAAGAGCGAGTTCACGTGGATTCCGGAGCAGGACTTCGAAGAGGAGCTGTGCGTGCCGTCCGAGCAAGCCGAATATCTAAAACTAGTCGCCGAACCCGCAGCGCATAGTAAGAGCAAATAGGACGGGCTTCAGCCTGTCTGCTTTTGACTTTCTCAACATCAGAATCAAGATCAAAACCAGACAGGCTGAAGCCCGTCCTACTAATCCGTATCAAACCTCTGCTCTTTCCACGGGTCGCCGTACATGTGGTAGCCGTTTTGTTCCCAGAATCCGGGTTCGTCCTCGGCGGTGAGCGCGAAGCCGCGACACCATTTCACGCTCTTCCAAAAATACAGGTGAGGCACGACGAGGCGCAGAGGATAACCGTGCTCGGCGGAGAGCGGTTCGCCATCGTGTTCGAGGGCGAAAATTGTGTTGGGCTTCATTAGATCTTCGAGAGGAAGATTGGCGGTGAATCCGTGCTCGCCGCGCACGATGGCGAAGCGCGCTGCGGGTTTCGGTGTGACAAGCTTCATCACTTCGGTGAACAGCACGCCCTTGAAGCGGTTGTCGAAGCGGCTCCAGCGCGTCACGCAATGAATGTCGCACTGAATTTCGGACCGCGGCAGCTTGTTGAATTCCTCCCACGTGAGCCGCACCGGTTTTTCGACCAGGCCATCAATGCGGAAATCCCAGGTGCGCAGGTCGGCGCGCGGCACGTCGCCGTAATGCAGCACCGGCCACTTCAGCGTGAGCGATTGCCCGGGCGGCAAGCGGCCTTCGCTGCGGCGCTGCTGTTCGAGTTTTTTCCGTTCGCTGCCTTCGCCGAAAATCATCTTTCTTGCCCCCGGCCAGAGAAATTTTATTGTACCTGAAATTCGCGCCTGTCCAGACGCATCGCCGGGACAGTAGCGCCGGCGTCCCGCCGGCTCTGGCCTCTTCCAAAAAAACGCCGGCAAGATGCCGGCGCCACGAGCGGAACTGGCCACATCGGCTGTGCTACCATAAACACGATGAACGCTTTAGCAGCATGAGGAGCAATTGTGCCGGCGCGTATTCTCAATGGGATCACAATTCGAGACCAAATCTACGCCGAGCTCAAGCGGGAAATTGCTGATTTGGGCGCCCTTGGAATCCGTCCCGGGCTTGCGGCGGTGCTTGTAGGTGAGAACCCGGCGTCGCAGATTTATGTGCGCAGCAAAATTGCGGCTTGCGAGCAACTGGGGCTGGGAAGCTGGCAGGTCACGCCGCCCGCCACGGTTATGACCGACGAAATGCTGGCGCTGGTCGCGGACCTGAACGCGCGCGACGACGTGGACGGAATTTTGGTGCAGCTTCCCCTGCCTTCGCAAGTAGACACGAAACGCGTGCTTGAAGCGGTGGATCCGGCGAAGGACGTAGACGGGTTTCATCCGGTAAATCTTGGACGGCTCGTCTCGGGCCGCGCGGGCCTGGTGGCCTGCACGCCCGCGGGGTGCATGGAGATTTTGCGGCGCAGCGGGATTCCGATCGAAGGAGCCGATGCCGTTGTCGTGGGGCGCAGCGATATTGTCGGAAAGCCGATGGCGCTCTTGCTGATGCATGCCAACGCGACGGTAACGATCTGCCACTCGAAGACGCGCGATTTGCCGGGCGTAGTGCGGCGAGCCGGCATTGTGATCGCTGCGATTGGCCGCGCGGCGATAATCGAGCCGGATTGGGTGCGGCCGGGCGCGACGGTGATTGATGTCGGCATCAATCGCATCGTCAATGCCGCTGAAGCGCGGCGTATCTTTGCGAATTTTCCGGCGAAACTCGCGCAATTCCACGAAAAAGGCCACGTGCTGGTGGGCGATGTTCATCCGGGCGTCACAGATGTGGCAGACGCGATTACGCCTGTGCCGGGCGGCGTGGGTCCGCTCACGATTGCCATGCTGATGAGCAACACCGTGAAAGCAGCGCGCCTGCGGCGTGCCCACGGACTCGCGGCGCCCGACAGCTTGACCGGCGCCGCTGCGGCCAAACCCTGATGTTGCGCGTCGGCCTGACCGGGGGAATCGCCACTGGAAAAACCACAGTGGTCGCGATGCTTCGCGAACTCGGCTGCCGCGTGCTCGAAGCCGACAAGATCGCGCACCAGATGATCTTGCCCGGCGGCGCGGCTTACGACGAAGTAGTGCGCGAATTTGGCCGCGCCATCCTCACGCCGGAAGGCCTGGTGGACCGCCAAAAGCTTGGCGCCATCGTGTTCGCCGATCCGAAGCGTCTCGCGCGTTTGAACGCCATCGTGCACCCGCCGGTCCTCGAGGAGCAGAGCCGTCAGCTTGCCGCGATCGAACGGGCCGACCCACATGCCATTGCCGTGGTGGAGGCCGCCCTGCTCATGGAGGCGGGATTCGACAAGAAGCTGGAATGCCTGGTGGTCACCTGGTGCACGCCGGAGCAACAGCTGGCGCGGCTTACGCATTCCGGCTCGGGCCGGGGGCTGACAATCGAGCAAGCCCGGCAGCGCATCGCATCGCAAATGCCGCTTGAGGAAAAACGGCGCAGGGCCGATGAAGTGATTGATTGCTCGGGAACGCTCGAACATACCCGCGCGCAAGTGATCGCGCTCTTCGCCAAGCTCAAGGGGATGGAAAATGGGAATTCCAGAGAGAAGAGAGCGGGAAACTAGGCCTTGGGTTGCGACCCCAAATTGTCCAGCTTGTGTAGCGCTCGCCTTCAGGCGAGCAGCGCTCGAATCCAAGATGCCCGCATGAACGCGGGCGCTACAAAAACCTAACGCGAAACGCCGGATGGAGCACTTGGTAGCAGGAGGGAAATCGTCATGAGCGAAGGAAAAGACAGCCGGGGCGTCGTTCGTTTGCTGGCCCTGGGTTTGGCGCTCGTCCTGGGAGCGTACTGGGCGGGAAGCCGCTGGGGGCAGAGGCAGCCGCAAAACGTCGGGGCTGTGCCCGTCCCCTTCCCCGAACCAAAACCGGGAGAGCTGTTGGGCGAGGAGGCGATCTACGTCAAAATTTACAGTCAAGCTGCCCCGGCCGTGGCCAACATCGTGACGCGCACGCTCGAATATGATGTGTTCATGGAACCGGTCCCGGTTGAGGGCGCGGGTTCCGGATTCGTGATCGATCCGCGCGGGTACATCCTGACGAATTTCCATGTGGTGCAGGGCGCGCAGAATATCTCCGTCACACTGGGAGACCGCTCGCATTACGACGCGAAATTCGTCGGCGCCGACGAGCGCAACGACATCGCGCTCGTCAAGATCGACCCGAAGGACAGAAAACTTCCCGCACTCACCATGGGCGATTCTGACAGCCTGCAAGTCGGCCAGCTCGTCCTGGCAATCGGAAATCCTTTCGGCTTTCAAAGCACGCTCACTACGGGAGTCGTCAGCGCGCTCGGCCGCACGGTGCAGACCGGACAGACTACGGTGATCGACGGCGCCATTCAGACCGACGCTGCGATCAATCAGGGAAATTCAGGAGGCCCGCTCTTGAATTCACACGGCGAAGTTATCGGAATTAACTCTGCAATTTACACGCCGTCCGGAACGACCGCCGGCATCGGGTTCGCCATCCCCATCAGCACGGCGCGGCAAATCGCGCAGGACTTGATTGCAGAAGGCCGCGTTCGCCGCGCCTCCATGGGAGTCGAGGCCCGCGTGCTTACTCCGCCCGTGGCGGAGGCGCTGCATTTGCCGGTTGACGAAGGCTTGCTGATCGAACGTGTCACGCCGGGCGGCCCGGCAGCGAAAGCGGGACTGCGAGGCGGCGACCGCCAGGCCATTCTCGGCCTGCGCAGGATTCTACTGGGCGGCGACGTGGTCACGGGAATCGATGGCCGTCCGATTACTGGACAAATGGATCTCAACCTCGCCCTAAATCGGAAACGCCCTGGCGATACGATAAAGGTGGAGTATTACCGCGGCGGGCAAAAAATGGAAGCGCAGGTGACGCTCAATGACGCAAGCCGATGATGGGTGTATCGGACGCGTTTCGTGGCGCGGGCTTCAGCCTGCGGGGTTTGGTCCTTGCAAGCGCTTACCTCCACAGGCTGAAGCCTGTGCCACTAATTATCCGTTCCAAATACTGCGCTCGTGTTCCCGATCTGCTTCCGTGAGCGAAAACCAGCTCTCTGCTACATCTCGCAGGCGCTCTAACATTTTTTGCATTTCCCGATGCTTTTTCTCGAGCCCCTCGTGATCGGTGTCTTTGGGCACCTCCAGCGTCGGTGCGATGATGAGAACGGCGCGCGTGTAAGGCTTCGGTATTTGCATCAGGTCCCAGGACTTTTTGAGTGTCCAAGCACGTTCCAGTCCGATGTGAAATAGAACAACCGGCCGGCCCGAGCGACGAGCCAGCATCACAGGGCCGGGCTTGGCCACATACCGCGGCCCGCGCGGCCCATCAATTGTAAAGCCGGAGTCGAATCCTTGCTCGAGCCCCCGGGCCATGACCGATAGCCCGCGCAATCCTCCGCGCGTCGAACTTCCCTGCGCTGTCATGTAACCCAATCTCTCAATCACCCGGCGTGTCCATTGCCCATCGAAATTCGTGGTGTTCATGAGCACGCCGTTGCGGTTTCGGAAATACCAGGTTGCCGGAATGATGCAGCGGTGCCAGAAGGCGTAGATGTACGGCAGGCCGGGCGTGTATTCGCGCCCCGCCTTCTGCCCGCCTAAAATTTCGAAACGAATGGTCGGCCCGAGCAATCGAATCATCGCCCAAACAACCCAACCGATGATCGGGATCAATGTGCGTTGGAGGAGATTGAGTTTTGGCAGCCGCGTGTCATAGTGAACCACGAGGCGCGGTTCTTCCTGTCCCGGCGGCGTTTTTACTTGTTCTGGCATGCGGTTATAGTATAAGTCGAAGAAGGTGTTAGGATAGCTTCACCACGCCCTTCAGGAAGTTGCAGGCAAATTTGCTTTCCCTAACGATCGAAAAGAAGCATTTGGCCACTTGGACGAAAATATGCGCCGCCGCATTGCTAGCGATTGTGGCAGCGCTCTCCATCCGGGAAGCCCATATTTCCGCGCAGGATTTTCCCGCTATCGTCGGACGAATTGAAGGCAATGACCTGGAAGTCGTAACCACTACTCCGTCGGGAATCGAAACGGACGCCGCGCCAACGGTAGTTGCCAGCGGCAGTGACGTCACGCTGCGTTCCGGACGCGCGCTTCTTCTGCTGAACGCCGGCGGCGAAATCAGCATTTGCGGGCCCGCGCATTTCAAGCTGATCAAGTCCTCCGGAGCGGTGACGCTGGCGCTTGATTACGGCCGCGTTCATCCATCGCTGGAGACCCCGGACGGATTCACGATTTACACGCCGACGATTGTTGCGACGCCCATCGCGATTTCCGGAGGGCTCCGCGACATGATGGTGGGCCTCAGACAAGACGGCGAGATGTGCGTCCTCGCCGCGCACGGAGCCATGCGCGTGGAACCTCAGTTTTCCGACCAGAGCATGATCGTTCCGCAAGGCGGCACGGTGAGCCTCGCCGGAGGGCAAATTGATTCCCTTCACGCCGACGTCTCCGCCTGTTCGTGCGATTATCCACGCGCCCACATGGACCCTCCCAGGTCCGCGCCGCCTCCGCATTCCCAGGCGGATCGAGACTTCGGCGCACTCGCATCCCTCACACCCCCACTGCCGCCGAAGCGCAATAGAACCGAAAGTACTGCGCCGCCCTCCGCTTCCGCGGGGGAGCCTGTGTACACGGTGGTCATGCCGCCGCTCAGTTTCGACGCTAATTCTCCCGAACCTCCTCCCGACCCTGCCCCCGAAACCATTCTGCTGGTACGCGAAGTGCGGCTGCGCCCTTCAGTTATATTTCACGGGCACGTGAACCCCGCGCCTTCGCCGGCGGCCGAGCCGCCCGCTACTCCCGCGGCCCGCGCGCCCTCCGACGACCGGCTCCCGGAATCGCAACCCAGTTTTCTGGATCGCGTGAAGAATTTCTTCCGCAGGCTGACGAGTTCGAGCGGGGGACCCTGCGCCGGAGCGGGTTGCAACAGCTAGCACGGAATTTTCTTTAGCGATCTTCGAGTCTGCAACCGTGCAAATTGGGCCAGGCTTGAGCCTGACCATGACGCCAACGTCTCGCCGCCGCAAAATATCTTCAAACGTAATTTACTCATTGAGTATTACACCTACAATTAGAATGGGCTTGAGGAAGATACGTCGGCCTCAGGTCATTATTGGTGACAAAAACATTGACGTTTGTTTTGCATCATGGTACCTTCCGCCCCACTCTCCAGGAATTCATCCAAGTAGGCGGAGCTAATGCCCAGCCGGTTGGATTTGCATCCTGGGGAGTGTCTGCGGCGCGGCGTGTTCCCCGCGCTTCGCCAAGGACGATGGCGTGGATTGCATCGCGTATTCTTTTTCGCATCGCTTCTATTCTGCGTGATATGCACTTCTTGCGGCGCCGTTGGCTACGGGCCGCCTCCACCGGTGACTGTCAACGTCACACCCAATTCGGCGCAGCCCTTTCAGGGCGAAAAGTTGCAGTTCAATGCCACCGTGCAGAACGCATCGGACCCCGCTGTCAACTGGCAGGTGAACCAGACGGCCGGCGGGAATCCGATGGTGGGGATGATTGATTCGACCGGGCTTTACACAGCTCCTGCATTGGTTCCAAATCCGCCGACCGTCACGGTCACTGCCGTCTTGCAGTCGGACTCGACCAAGACGGGATCCTCCAGCGTAACCATTCTTGCGCTCAGCTCAATTACGGGGCCGCTGGTGGTGTCGCCGGCCATTTCGAGTCTTACAACATCTCAGACATTGCAATTGCAAGTCTTGACGCCGGGGGTCGGCAACGGCGACGTGAGTTGGACGGCTGACGGCGGGACGATCACACCCGGCGGGTTGTATACGCCTCCGAGCACGCAAGGCGCTTACACGGTGAAGGCATCGTTGATTGCCAATCAGAATGCCGTCGGGACAGCGCAGGTCGACGTCACGACTTTTCCGGGCACGCTCACCTGGCGCAATGACAATTCACGTTCGGGCGTGAACAGCCAGGAATTGGCGCTCGGTCCCGCGACGGTCAATTCCGCGACGTTTGGAAAACTATTTTCCTGCTCCATCGATGGCTACGCCTACGCGCAGCCGCTGTACGTGCCCAATCTGGCGATTCCCGGGAAGGGAACGCACAACGTAATCTTCGTTGCCACGGAAAGTGATTCCGTATTCGCGTTTGACGCAGATTCCAATCCTTGCGAACAGCTTTGGCAAGCAAGCCTTATTCCCGCGGGATCGCAGGCCATTGCTTTTCCTACCTTGGGCTTGACAGGCACCAACATCGTGCCTTTCGTGGGGATTACCGGTACTCCTGTTATCGATGTAAACGCGACCACGCTATACGTCGTTGCTACAACGCAGACCATCGCGTTGAATCCAACCTACAGCCACATGGTCTACGCATTGGACTTGACCACTGGATCGAAGATTCAGCTCGCAGGAGTCGGAGTTATCCTGACACCGAATGTTCTATTCGAGTCATTGTTGGAAGACCAACGGCCCGCGCTCCTCCTTGACAATGGAACGGTGTACATTGCCTTTGGCACATATGGCGGACAGTGCGCTGGGGAAATCACGTGCGAATATCACGGCTGGCTATTCGGGTATGACTCCGCCTCGCTGCAACAAACCGGAGCCTTCGAGGTCACTCCCAACGCCATCCAGGGAGGAATTTGGCAGAGCGGGGGTGGTCCTTCCGTCGACTCCCATCACAACCTTTTCGTGGTGACTGGCGACGGCCCACCCAATAACGGGGTGAACTATAGCGACGGTTTCCTGCGCCTGGGGACAAATGGAGGATTGTCGGTAACCGATTATTTCATTCCCTGCGATCAGGGCCAAGGCTGGGGCGTGGACCCTAACGCCGTACTTCAGTCCGGGTCCACCGCGCCTGTACTTCTTCCAGATTCTGCAGGTTCCGCGCCCCAGCCGCGTTTGCTGATCGCCGGTTCGAAGGAAGGCTTCTTATACGTCGTGAACCGTGACGCCATGGGAGGATTCCTGAACCAATGTCCCGATTCGCCAACCCGCGTACAAACGATTCCCGTTGGAGGTGCGATTCTCAGCACTCCATTGTTCTGGAATAACGCCGTTTACGTCGCGCCGGGAAATGGAAATCTGATGTCGTTTCCCATGTCCGCGGGAATTCTTGCTTCTTCCCCTTCCGCTTCTCAATCACCGGAAACAATGGGGCCGCAGGGGGCGACACCCGTGATTTCATCGAATGGAGCGAGCGGCGCGATTCTTTGGCTGATTGATTCGAGCGGGGCTCTAGCCACACCGAATACAGCAGCCATCCTGCGGGTATTTGATCCGAATAACCTTTCGAACGAGATTTATAACAGCGCGATGGACTCCTCGCGGGATAAGGCAGGCTCCGCCGTGAAATTCACGGTTCCCACGGTGGCCAATGGGAAAGTTTATGTCGGGACGCAGACGGAACTCGATGTGTACGGGCTTTTGCAGTGATTTTTGTGGAACATGCTTCAGCCTATTTGCTTTTGAACTTCGGTAGGCCTATACGAAAAACAAACAGGCTCAAGCCTGTCCCACTTTACATCCCTTCGTAATTCGGGCCGCCGCCTCCTTCCGGAGGGACCCAGGTGATAATTTCGTAGGGGTCGGCGATGTCGCATGTCTTGCAATGCACGCAGTTGGAGGCGTTGATCTTCAGGCGCGGCTGGCCCTTTTCCTGGACCATTTCGTAGACGGCGGCGGGACAGAAATACTGGCAGGGATTTCCGTACTCGGTCACGCATTTCGTGGCGCACACATTCAGATTGGCGACAACCAGGTGGCAGGGCTGGTCTTCTTCGTGCCGCGTGCCGGAATGATAGACGTCGGTCAGACGGTCGAAGGTCAACGCTCCGTCGCCCTTGAACCTCTCCGGCGCCGGTCCCGATCCATTTAGCTGGCGATACTCCTCGTGCCCGGGTCGCGCCCGCATGGGATCGATGAGGCCGCGCCCGCCCGTGACAAATTGCAGTCCGGCGTGAAACAACCCTGCGTAGAGGCCGTGATGAAAGCCTTGATGAAAATTTCGCACGGCCCACAGCTCTTTTTTGATCCAGCTTTGCTCGATCTTGCGCGGAAACGCGGAGAGAGTTTTCGCGGAGGCATCGCCCGTTTTCAGAGCCTCGAAAACCGTTTCCGCGGCGAGCATACCGCTCTTGATCGCCGTGTGTATGCCCTTGAGCCGCTGCGAATTGAGCAGGCTTGCGGAATCGCCGATGATTAATCCGCCGTCCACGTACTGGCGGGGCATGGAATACCAGCCGCCGTAGGGTACGGTCTTGGCGCCGTAGCGCACCAGTTTGCCGCCTTCGAGAACGCGCTTGAGGAACGGATGCGTTTTGTATTTTTGAAACGCTTCGTGCGGATCAAAACGCGGATCGTGATAATCGAGGCCCATGACCATGCCGGTCGAAACGCGATTGTTCGGCAGGCCGTAGATCCATCCTCCGCCATACATGCTGGAATCGAGCGGCCAGCCGAGTGTGTGCGCCACATATCCCGGTTTGATCCGTCCTGGCGGAACTTCCCAGAGCTCCTTGATCCCGATGCCGTAAACTTGCGGATTCAGGCCGTCGAGTTTCAGCCGGCTCACCATTTCTTTGGTGAGCGATCCGCGCGGGCCTTCGGCAAGAACAGTCACTTTTGCGCGCAACTCGTAGCCCGGCGTGTAGTTGTCCTTGGGCTTGCCTTCCTTGTCGACGCCTTTGTCCTCGGTGATCACGCCGGCGATGCCGCCGCCCTCGTAAATCAGATTTTTGCCCGCAAATTGCGTGAATAAGTTCACTCCCGATTTTTCGACCAGGCCGCCGAGCCATTTGACAAGCTTGTTCAGAGAAACGATGTAGTTACCGTGATTTCTCAGCGGTGGCGGCGTGATCGGCAATTTCCAAGCGCTCGCGGAAGTCAGAACGAACGCGGCGTCATCGGTGACGGGCGACTCGAGCGGCGCGGCCTTCTCCCAATCGGGCACGAGTTCGGCGAGGCCTCGCGGGTCCATCACCGCACCCGAAAGCTGGTGCGCTCCGATTTCGCGCGCCTTTTCAAGGACGTAAATATTTTCAGGGGAAAGTTCGGGCTTGGCGCTGGCGGCGTTGTGCTGCGCAATCAAACGCGAGAGATGCAGCGCACAGGCCAGCCCGGCAGGCCCCGCGCCCACGATCAGAACATCCGCGTCCAGCCGCTCACGCTCGACAGGCATGTTCCAATCCTAGCAGAAGGATCGCGTTTGCCGGCGCGAGCGTTTGAGCGGTGTTTTTGCAGTACAATAGAAGGGTCACCTGGTCAGTCTCATTCATCAGCTGTGCCAAGGAAAAATTGCCCCATTCAGTTTCCTCAGTCTGACCTTGAAGCGGGAGGCCGTCGTAGTAGCTTGCGATAACCTCCTCGACAATTTTTCACTTTCGGCGCTCTGACGATTCCCCGATTTGCTTACCCCTGAGTTTGTTCACCGGCTTTTCTTCACCCTCTTTCCCAACACCGGTTGGTATGCCTTGCGCGCCGACTGTTCTAAAAGTTCCGCACGCTTATACCAAAAATCGGCCTTATCCTCGCTTTTCTTAACACCCCGGCCCGTTTCGTAAGAAAATGCGAGATTGTGGGCTGCATCCGGGTGTCCACGCCTCGCCGCCGCGAGATACCATTTGAACGCCTTTCGGGCGCTAGCCGTTACTCCTTCCCCTCGGCTGAGGCAGACTCCGGCCGAAAATTGAGCCTCCACGATTCCCTTGTGAGCAGCCCGTAAGTGCAAACGAAAACCCTTAGCCGCATTGCGGGGAACCCCTTCTCCGAACCGGTAGCACCACCCCAACGCATGTAGCGCCGCTACGTCACGGTGCCTCGCCGCTCTCTCAAACCACTTTACGGCAAGCCGGTTGTTTGGGCGTACTCCTACACCCACCTTGTAAAAAATACCTATGTGGTATTCGGAATTCGGCAGTCGAAACTCTGCGGCAATGCGATAGTGCCTAAACGCGAGCCGTCCATTCTTGCGCACACCTAATCCATAATCGTACATGGCACCGAGCCACTCATGCGCCAGTATCTCTCCCAAGACCGATGCTTGCTTGATGAGTGCGAAACCAGCATTGTAGTCGGCCGCACTGGACGGGAAATTCACGAGACGCCTCCCATCCGCGAATATTTTTCGAAGTGAGCGCTTTTCCATTAACTTCTTACTTCTGGCCACCGATCCTCGGTTTTTCGCGCTCATTGTTCGCGAATTCCCGGAACGCTAACCTTTTACAATTCCTCGCAGCGCGGCGTCCTGCGGGACCGGCTTTTCCGGGTTGGACCAATCGTAGAAACCTTTGCCGTTTTTCTTGCCGTACCAGCCGGCCATCACCATGCGCTTCAGCAAGGAAGGAGAGGCGAAGCGCTTTTCCTTGAATTCGTCGAACATTACATGAGTGATGTAGTACGTGGTATCCAGGCCGACGAAATCGAGCAGGGTAAACGGGCCCATGGGGTATCCGCAACCGAGTTTCATTGATGCGTCGATATCGGCCACGGAGCCCACGCCTTCTTCGAGCGCGCGAATCGCATCCATCAAGTAGGGCAGCAGCAAGCGGTTGACGATGAAGCCGGTCTTGTCGCTGGTGCGCACCGCAACCTTCCCCAGCTTTTTCCCAAATTCGCAGGCGGTTTCAAATGTTTCATCGGTTGTGACGATCGTGCGCGCGACTTCCACCAGCTTCATGAGCGGCACGGGATTGAAAAAGTGCAGGCCCACGAATTGGCCGGGGCGCTGCGTCGCGGTCATGATCTCTGTGATCGAGATCGAGGACGTATTGCTCGCAAAAATGGCCGAAGGCTTGACGATTGAATCGATGGCAGTGAACATCTTTCGCTTTTCGTCGAGATTTTCAATGACGGCTTCAACGATGAAATCGCAATCGGCGAGATCCTGTTTGCGCGTGGTGCCCTTCAGCCGCGCGAAGATCGAGTCCGCAGATTCAGCGAACGCCCCTTTGGCCGCGAGTTTGTCGAGCGACTTGCGGATGGCCGCAAAGCCTTTCTCAATGAATTTCACGTCGACTTCCAGAACGGTCACCTGAAATCCCGCCGTGGCCGACACCTGAGCGATTCCGGAACCCATCAGGCCGCAACCGAGCACGCCAACTTTTTTAATTTCCATTACGCAGCCCTCTTTTCGAGCGAAATTCGCGCAAAACAAACGGCGCTATCATAACTCAAAAGGTTCGATGGTTTTCGCGCCGCGATGTCGCCGATGGTTTCCGCCAACGCCGATGGTGAGGTTGTGTTTCATGGCGCTTCCGAGCGGTTCTTGCCCTGCGCCAGGCTGGCGGGGGACGAACTTAACCTATAGGTTTTGTTACAATTTTTTGACAAATGTTCAACATTGCAAAGACATTTTCGCTCTGCGGCCGAAGTATTCTGGGGCTGGTCCGGGCGCGCAAGAGAGTGCCAGAGACGGCCCATTTCCTTCACTGCACAGGGGGAGATAAGCCCAATTCTCTGTACTCTTCCCGGCGGGGGCTGTGGGCGCGCCCGGGCATTTTTCTCGAAATTCCCACATAGATTCAGGAATTTTAGAGATTTGCGTGGCGATTCGATATCTAACACGCTGACCGTCGGGCTATCTGTGGAAAAACTCGAGTAGCACAACGACTCTTGGCTGTGCGGTTTTGTAAGCCTCGCACACAGAGAATTCCAGCCAAAGTCGATCGCCAACCCCGCACAGCCAGGAGTGGCTGTCTACCAAAACCTGCCTCGAATTGGCGTTGCTGCGCGGGCGCTTTACGTCGCTACATTCTCAGGAATTTCATTCGCGGAGAGCTGCACTCTTGGCAATTTAACGAGGAAAGTTGTTCCGCTCGCCGAAGTGTTCTCGACCGAGACGGAGCCTCCGTGGTCGGCAATGATTTTGCTCACGATGGCGAGTCCCAGGCCCGTGCCATTGGCCTTTCCGGCGCTGACAAAGGGATCGAACAAATTGTTCCGGATGGCGACCGGAATTCCCGGCCCGTTGTCCGAGACGCGGATCTCGAATGTGTCCGCCGTGGATACGATATCGAACGCGATTCTTCCCCGTAGATTGGGGACGGCCTCGCAGGCGTTCACCGCAAGGTTGAGCAGGGCGCGCTCCATTTTTTTGGGATCAAAGACTCCCGCCATATTGCCCGCCGAGCGAATGGAAATTTCCCGGTCGCGCAATTCCGGGCGCGCGCGCGCGGCTTCGATGGCGCGGCGAACGCATTGATCCATGGAAGCGTTCACGGGGGAGATGTTGCGCTGTTCGCGCGCCAAATCGCGCAGGGAATCCAGCAATCCGGTCATCTCTTCCGAGGCGGTCTGAATTTCCCTGTACACTTCGTCCCGATTCAGCTTGAGTTTCTCCGCTTCGTATAGAAATTCGGCGTTCGCCACCAGGGCGGCCAGGTGATGGCGAAGATCGTGCGAGATGGAATTTGCGGCCCGGCCCACGGCGGCGACCCGCTCCGTATCAATCTGCTTTTTTTGAGACGCCAGCAATTCTCCGCGCATTTTGGAGAAGGATTCCGCGAGCTCCACAACCTCACTGCTTCCGCGCGGCGTAATCGAATAGGCGTAATCCCCGGCGGCAAGGGCGCGCACGCCGGCTACAAGATTGTCGAGAGGATGCGTAATCGTTCCCGAAACAAAGCGCAGAGAAAGAGACGCAAAGAAGATCGCCGTCAGACCCACCACCAGAATCGTGCGGTTTAGTTGGCGGAGAAAGGCCATGGGGCGAGTCAGGGAAATGAATACATAACACTCCACCGGCAATGGTGGATTGGCTTGCAGGGTAACTCTGGCCACCTGGAACGTGTCATTGCCCAGCGTTACCTCGGTCGTGCCTGTGCTGGGCAGGACTTCCCGGGCGAGAATGCGTCCTTGGATTACGGCCTCTTCTCCGGGCGAAAAAGTAGAAGCGATGATTCGATTGTCGGCGAGCAGCACGATTTTACTTTCGGCAACGAACCCGAGCTGCTCGGCAATCCTCGAATTGGTTTCGTATCCGATGGCCACAAGACCCAGGACCTTGGCGTTATTTCCAGTCCCAGCGAGGATCGGGCGGAGGAAGACCCAATACAGCCGCCCGCCCGAATACCACCAGGAGGAGCCCTGCCCTTCTCGTAAGGAGGTTCCCAGGGAACTTTCCGCCGCCTCTCGATCCAGCCCTTGCTTGGTGACGTCCAGCGCGACCACGCGGCCTGCCGGGTCAGCCAGCAGGAACAAGTCGCTCCCCGCGAGCCGCCAGAAAGGGGTGGACCCATCCTGGATGGTTGGCGCGTCCCGCGTGGTCATCAGCGCTTTCAAGGTGGGAATCTCGGCCAGCAGAGACGCCGTCCGGGACAATTGGATCTGCAATTCCCGCTGAACTGTTCCGAATTCCTGGAAGGACGCGTCCGTGCTGTACTTCACCTGATCGTCAATCTGCTTGCGAACCGTATGCCGAAGGATAAGTAGAATTGCGCCCGTCAAGGCGCAGATAATCAGCAGCGTGGAAAGCAAAAGTTGCGATTGCAACCGCAGGCGAGCCATCGAACTCTCCGCGAGTCGAACTAACCTTTTCTATTTCCGGCGGCACTGCCGAGGACGAATTTATAGCCCGCGCTGTGCACCGTTACAAAAAAGCGAGGACGCGCTGGATCGGTCTCAAGCTTCTGGCGAAGCCGGAGGATGTGGTTGTCCACTGTGCGGGTGGATGGATAGTTCTGATATCCCCAGACCTCGTTGAGCAATTCCTCGCGTGAAATCACGCGCTCGGACGTCCGTGAAAGAAATCGCAATAATTTAAATTCCTGCGCCGTCATACTGACCGGCTTGCCGGAGCGTTTGGCTTCCATGCTGGTAAAATCGATTTCCACCTCGCCAAAGGTCAACACATCGTGAGGGGAAGCCGCTTCGGCGCTCGCCCCGGCTTGTGACCTCGGCACATTGCGCCGCATCGCTCGGCGCACGCGCGCGAGCAGTTCCTTGGGGCTGAACGGCTTGGTGATGTAGTCATCCGCTCCCAATTCGAGAAGCACCACTTTGTCGTCGACGTCGGCATTGGCGCTCAAGACCACAATCGGCACCGAGGGCATCTCCGACTTGAAAGATCTGCAAAGCTCCTTGCCGGAAAGCCCGGGCAGCTTCAAGTCCAGGACCACCACATTGGGAGGCTCATGGCGGAAACTCTCGAGACCCCCTACTCCATCCGAGGCGATCCGTACCTCCAGCGAGTCGGACTCGAAAAGGCGCTGGAGCGTCCGCTGCATCGGGCGGCTGTCTTCAATGATCAGAACCGTTTCCATGGGTTGTACCTAGCCCAGAGAGTATACTTCGGGAGCCCGGTACAGAAGCAACTCGGTGACAAATTGTTGACAACTGCCGGGGTGGACGGCAAGCGGTAGGGTAGCCCATGCAGAATCTGCCTTGTCCGCGGCCGAATATTCAATCAATGCGGCAATCGCTTGGCCGGGGAGGAGAATTTGGAGCGGAAAATCATCAACCCGTGGAAATGGCAGGACGCTCTAGGATTTGTACAAGGACACGAAGTGACCGGAGGCCAGCGCGTCCTCTACTGTGCGGGACAGGTTCCCGTCGACGCAGACGGCAAATCCGTCCACGTCGGCGACTTCCGCGGGCAACTCAATCGCACGATTGATAATCTCCAGCAGGTGCTCACCACGGCGGGGTTCGGCGTTTCAGATGTGGTCCGATTGAATTTCTACACGACCGATCTCGAGGAATTTTTAGCGAACCGCAATGTGATCCTGGAGCGGCTCGCGGGAGCTGGACGCCGGCACACAAGCACGCTGCTCGGGGTGGCCTGCCTGGCGCGGCCCGAATTTCCCATCGAGATCGAAGCTACCGCAGTTAAGTGATTCCTCGTTCTTTAGGCGAATGAAGAATCGGGTTTGGTCCGTTTCCAGACTGCTCACGGATGCAACCGTTGAGCGCCAAATGGAAAGGCGCGCCATGCAAAAAGCGATTGACAGGGCGTTCACAATTCAACTACAAAGCGCAGGCACACTTCCATTGCGTGCGGAAGCGGCTAAGCGTATAGTGTCGGCGGGCCAAACCAACCGGAGTGACCCTCCAAATTAATACGCGCGGCCGAATGAAAGATTTGGACGAGACCGCGCAAGCTCCGATCAACTTCGATCGCCGGACGGCTCCGCACTCCTGGAGCAAGGCGAGAGAAGGAGGCAAAATGAAGTTTCAATCCAGGCGAGCGATCCTTTCTGCCGTGGGAACCATGGCCGTGTGCCTCCTGTGGACCCCCTGGGTACGCAGCCAATCCGCCATGGCTGGCGCGGATCAAAAGCCGCAAATGTCGGAAGATGCTTTCAAAAATATCCAGGTGCTCCGGGGAATTCCCGTGAACGAATTCATGGGGACGATGGGTTTCTTCGCCGCGTCACTGGGCATGAACTGCACGGACTGCCACGTCACGGAAAGTGCTGGCGACTGGAAGCGATATGCCGATGACACTCCGCTGAAACAGACGGCGCGCAGGATGGTTCTGATGGAGAACCTCATCAACCGGTCCGACTTCGGCGCCACGCGATTGGTGACCTGTTACACCTGCCACCGCGGCGTCCAGCGCCCCGAAGTCACGCCGAGTCTGGCCGAGCAGTACGGGGCTCCGCCTCCGGATGATCCGGATCGAATTGAGGTTCTTCCGAATACTCCCGACACCTCTGCCGAGGCCGGGCAAATCCTTGACAAGTTTATTCAGGCTGTCGGCGGAGCACAGCAACTTTCCAAACTGAATAGCTTCACCGCGAAAGGAACTTACGCCGGTTTCGACACGGATTTTCGCAAAGTTCCGGCGGAAATTTTTGCCAAATCTCCGAATCAGCTGACCATGACCAATCATTTGTCCGGGGGGGACGATACGACAACCTTCGACGGCCATGAGGGTTGGGTCGCGGCGGCGGACCGACCGGTGCCGATGATCCTGCTTACAGGTGGAGAACTTGACGGCGCCAGGCTGGACGCGGAGCTCTCCTTCCCCGCGATGCTAAAGCAAGCCTTAACCAAATGGCACGCCGGTTTTCCGCCTGTCACAGTGGACGATCGCCCCGCTCAAGTTGTGGAGGGGATCGCTGCCGGGGGAACTCATGTGAAGCTATTTTTTGACAAACAGTCCGGCTTGCTGTTACGGCAGACGCGCTTTATTGACACCAGGGTGGGCTTGATCCCCCTGCATATTGATTATTCCGATTATCGCGCCGTCTCCGGAGTCAAGATGCCCTTTAAATGGCAAGTGACCTGGGTGGACGGGCAATCGACTACGGAACTAACTGCTGTGCAACCGAACGCGGCAGTCGCGGCGGCAAAATTCGTGAAACCGGCTGGGGCTGCGGCGAAGTAGAACTGGCTACTGGGCCGTTTCCACGGCTTGAAGTTTGCCTGCAATCGTGATTGAATTTGCTATGAAGAGGGATCGCAGAGCGATTTTGGAGGCGTTTATGGCGAATGGGTTTCGTCCGCAAGTTCTCGCTTCGTTTGCTGTGATGGCTCTGTTTTCCGCGGCGGCGATGGCAGCGCCGTCTCCGCAAGGCCAGGAGCAAAATAAAACTGCTCCGCCACATCCACTGGCTTGGGCGTACGCCGTACAGGATCCCCCCGCCACCCCTCCGCCTGCGCCAACGGATGACGCCGACGTCAAACAGATTCCGGGCAGCACTCAGTCCTTCACCATGAAGCAGATTCGCGATACCGGCAACCCCGTGGACTGGTTCCCGAGCGACCATCCACAGATGCCCACCATCGTGGCGCACCGCCGCTCTCCGGGCGTGAACCCCTGGATCGGCAGCTGCGGTTTGTGCCATTACCCGAACGGCAAAGGCCGTCCTGAGAACGCCGGCGTCGCCGGTCTGCCTGCCGGCTATATCTTGGAGCAACTCGCCGACTTCAAGAATGGTGCGCGAAGAACCGCGGATCCCGGAAAGAGAAACACGGCTACAATGGCCGGAAACGCTTCCGGCATAACCGATGATGAAGCAAAGGCCGCCGCCGACTACTTTGCCTCCATGAAGATGACACCGTGGATCAAAGTGGTTGAAGTGGAAACTGTGCCGAAGGTCAAGAACGTGGGAGGCTTTTACGTTCCCATAGAAGGATCAGAGACCGAGCCTATAGGTCAACGAATCCTGGAAATGCCGGTGGATCCCGAGGCTACTGAGAAGTATCGCAACCCGAGGTCCGGATGGACTGCATACGCTCCCATGGGCAGCATCAAGCGGGGCGAGGATTTGGTCGTTCGAGGCGGCGCGGGCAAGACCGTCGCGTGCGCCGCATGCCATGGCGAGGGTCTGAAAGGCAACGGCAATTTCCCGCCGCTCGCGGGACGTTCCCCCAGCTATCTCGCACGCCAGCTCTACGATATACAGCAATACACGCGCAACGGCCCGGGAACCCAGTTGATGCGCCCGGTCGTGCAGAATCTGACGCAGGATGACATTCTGGCGATCACGGCCTACCTGGCTTCGCTCGAGCCGTAGCTCTGAGGCTCGCTTTCAGGCTGGGAATCGGTGGCTGCTGAAAAGCCGCGGCGTGAAAACTCGGTCCGGTGACTCGCAAGAGGTTCCCTTTCACATCGGCAAGTACGATTAACGCCGATCAGGTTAACCCCTCTTCCATGGCCAGAGAATTTTTTCAATTCTTGTCCGAACCCGAATCGTTACCCAAAGCCGGCGCGGTATTTTCAAGCCAACGCCATTCGGTGTATATTAATGGGCAAATTGGTAATGTCGAGGTTGGAACTTGTGGATTGCCAAAAAGGGCCCGGGAGATTTTGACCGGCCCTTCGAGAAAGGAACTTCACCATGGCGCGAATCTCGCTGAAAGTAAATGGCAAATCGAGAGTGGTCGACGCGGATCCGAACACGCCGCTGCTGTACGTCCTGCGCGATAACCTGGCGCTGCATGGCCCCCGGTTTGGCTGCGGCCTGGGGCAGTGCGGCGCGTGCACGGTGCTCGTGGACGGCAGCACCATGCGCTCCTGCATGCTTCCGGCTTCCGCGGCGGAAAATAAAAACGTCACCACGCTGGAGGGATTGGGGAGCGTCGCTCATCCTCACGCGATCCAAGCGGCGTTCGTGGAAGAGCAGGCGGCGCAGTGCGGCTACTGTATGAACGGCATGGTGATGGGCGCAAAGGCCTTGCTCGACAAAAATCCTCATCCGACGGTCGCGGATATCAAGCGGTCTTTGAACAGTTATATCTGCCGCTGCGGCACTCACCTGCGGGTCATCCGCGCGATCCAGCGCGTCGCAAATGCAAGCGTGAAAGCCTAACGAAGGAGAGCGAACATGGAAACCAAATCCATCTCCCGCAGAGATCTTCTCAAGAGCACAGGCGTACTGATCGTGGGCTTCAGCTTCTTCGGATCGGTCGCGAGAGTGCTGGCCCAGGGCGAGGGCCTCTCCGTCGACGGCATGGACCCGACCGTGCTTGATTCCTGGCTGGCCATCTCGAAGGACGGCACGGTCACGGTATTTACGGGCAAGGTCGAACTCGGCACGGGCGTGGTGACCGCGCTGGCGCAGATAGTGGCCGAGGAACTCGACGTGTCCTTCAACAAGGTGTACATGGACTCAGGAGATACGGATAAGGCAGTTGACCAGGGAGTAACCGCAGCCGCCAGGACCGTCGAGCGCGGCGGCGTGCAGCTGCGCCAGGCTTCCGCGGCGGCGCGCCAGGAGTTGCTCAAGCTGGCCTCCGCGCGTCTCGATTCCCCGGTCGATAAGCTTACGGTAACGGATGGCGTAGTCAGCGTGGTCGGCAACTCCGCCAGGAAGATCGCCTACGGAGATCTCCTCGGCGGCAAGCGCTTCAACATAAAAATCGTCGCCGCCGGCATCGGCTGGGACATGAAAGTGGCCCCGGAAGTTCCCGCCAAGAACTCCAAGGATTACAAGATTGTCGGAAAATCGATTCCGCGCGTGGATCTGCCGGAAAAATTCACGGGTGAGTTCGTCTACTCGCAGGATGCCAGCGTGCCGGGAATGCTTCACGGGCGCGTGGTGCGTCCGGCGACGTCCATTTCGGCGCCGGCGGGCATCGATGAAAGCTCGATCCAGAATATTCCGGGCGAAGTGAAAATCGTGCGCGAGGGAACCTTCGTCGGCGTGGTGGCGGAGACGGAGTGGGCGGCGATTCAGGCGGCCCGGACGCTGAAAGTTACCTGGTCCGAGCCAACGCTGAAAATGCCTTCCGGCCCGGACGAAGTTTTCGATTACCTCAAGAACACCAAAAGTTTTAAAGACAATGTCATAGTGAACCGCGGCAATCTGGACGCCGCGCTCTCGAATGCGCAAAAGAAATACGAGGCCACTTATTACTGGCCGTTTCAATTGCACGGAATGATGGGTCCGCCCTGCGCCCTCGCGGATGTCCGGGGAGACAAAGCCACGATCTGGACCGGGACGCAGGGTCCGTTTCGAACGCGGGATTCCATTGCCAGGATGTTGAACATTCCGCCGAAAAACGTTCACCTTCTCTACCGCGAAGGTTCGGGCAGCTACGGGCG
>Ga0070766_10000245_pt1 | contig 22652 bp, 21 predicted proteins | sample HubBroMetageWFT6_FD_69782 | JGI IMG/M metagenome (GOLD analysis project Ga0070766, IMG submission 69782) | Warmed and freeze-thawed soil microbial communities from the Hubbard Brook experimental Forest, New Hampshire - Hubbard Brook CCASE Soil... | ecosystem: Environmental > Terrestrial > Soil...
GAAATTGTCCGGCTGCTCGAGATCACGCGCGGGCGCGCATTCTGCCTGTTCACCAGCTACAGCCAGCTGAACGATTTGTACGAGCGCGTGCGCACGCGCGTGAGCTTTCCTTTGCTGATCCAGGGCTCGGCGCCGCGCACGGCTTTGCTCGAAAAATTCCGAACCACGGAAGGCGCGGTGCTCTTCGCCACATCCAGCTTCTGGCAGGGCGTGGACGTTCGCGGCGAGCAGCTTTCCTGCGTGATCGTGGACCGGCTGCCGTTCGCCGTGCCTTCGGACCCCATCGTCGCGGCGCGCGTCAAGGCGCTGCAGGAGGACGGCCGCAACGCCTTCGCCGAATACCAAGTGCCCGAGGCGGTTCTGGCGCTCAAGCAGGGCTTCGGGCGGCTGATCCGCTCGCGCACCGACCGCGGCGTGCTGGCCATTCTCGACAACCGCATCCAGCGCATGCAGTATGGTAAAATCTTCACGGAATCGCTTCCGGCATACGCGACCACCAGGGACATCGCCGCAGTCGAACGGTTCATGCAGAAATAGGGCTGGCCCGCAATGATCGCCATTCCGCAGAGCCGCGTGGTGCGGATATTAGTGGCGCATGCTTCAGCTTGCGGGGTTTAGGGCTTGCAAGACTTAACCCCCGCAAGCTGAAGCATGCGCCACTCTGACGGTCGAACTGTTTCGCTCATTTTTGATGAGATTTCCAGGGGAAGGTGATGTTTCAAGTCAGCGTTGACGAAACTTTTTCCGCGGGCCATGCCCTGCGCGGTTACAAGGGGAAATGTGAAAATCCGCACGGACACAATTACAAAGTGCGAATTATTCTCGAAGGGCCCGGCCTCGATTCCATCGGCCTGCTGTATGATTTCACTCATCTGAAGCGCGTGATCCGCGACATCGTTGAGGGAGTGGACCACAAGTTCCTGAACGATCAGGCGCCCTTCGACGTAATTAATCCCTCAGCCGAAAATCTCGCCAAGTTTTTTTATGAAGAGACCTCGCGGCAGATGAGCGCAATGCCCAAGGGCGCGCGCATCTCCCGCGTCACGGTCTGGGAGACGGACACGACTTCGGCGACGTACTGGCCTTGATTGGATAATTTTTGCCATGAACCGCTCTTTCCTCATCATCGTTCTGCCGGCCGTTGCCGTGGGCCTGGGCTACATTTTCATGTTTCATTGGCTCGGCTTCAGACTGGAGCCATTCCGTTTTTTAGGCGCGGCCGTAGTGATCATTGCGGCGGTGATTCTGGTACAGAGACGCCAACGCCGTAAAGCTCCGAGCGGGAGCCGGTAGCACCGTCATGACGATCACGGAAATTTTCCGTTCCATACAGGGCGAAGGCACCCGGGCGGGCCTGCCCTGCATTTTCGTCCGGCTTACCGGATGCAACCTGCGCTGCACGTGGTGCGACACTGCTTACGCGTTTCACGGCGGCGCGAAAATGAGCGTCGAAGAAGTCCTGGCGCGCGTGGAAGAGTTGTCTACCGTTTCGGCGCACAAGCATCCGGGAGATGCGGAGATTCCGCAGAAACTTTCGCTCGTCGAATTGACCGGAGGCGAGCCTCTGCTTCAGCCGGAAGTGATCCCACTGTCTCAAAAACTTTTGGACAACGGCTATCGCGTCATGGTGGAAACCAGCGGCGAGCGGCCCGTGGCCGTGCTTCCGCGCGACGTCATCAAAATAGTGGACGTCAAATGCCCTGACTCCGGGGAACCGGACACGTTCCAAATGGAAAATTTGCAGGCGCTCGACGGCAAGGACGAAATCAAATTCGTGATCTCCAGCCGCCGCGATTATGAGTTCGCGCGCGATTTTTCGGCGCAGCACGGCCTGGCGCGGCGCGTCCATCAAGTGATATTTTCTCCGGTGCACGCCGACCCCGAGGGCGCCTGGCCGGGCATGAATGCGCAGGACCTAGCCGAGTGGATTTTGGCGGACGGTCTGCCGGTACGGCTAGGACTGCAGATTCATAAATTCATCTGGCATCCGGCCACTCGCGGCGTATAGACTTCGGGATTCGGCATTGCATCCAACAAGAGAGAGGAATTGTTTGTTCAGACCATGAGTCGGAGACCCAAGGCAGTAGTTCTGTTGAGCGGAGGAATGGATTCCTGCGTCACGGCCTCGATTGCGCGCGAGACGCATGACCTGGCCCTGGTGCACGCGAGCTACGGCCAGCGCACCGAGCGGCGAGAGCGGCAAGCGTTTGACGAAATCGCCGATTTTTACGGCGTGCGCCAGCGCCTGGTGGTCCAGCTGGACCACTTCGCTCAAATCGGCGGCTCTGCACTAACCGACGCCCGCATCGCCGTGCCGGAGGGGCCAACAGGAGCGCCAATTGGAGGGAACGAAATTCCCCCCACATACGTCCCATTTCGTAACGCGCATTTCCTTGCAGTTGCGGTAAGCTGGGCGGAGGTCATTGGGGCTACGGCGGTTTATATTGGCGCGGTCGCGGAAGACAGTTCCGGTTATCCGGACTGCCGGCCGGAATACTACCGCGTCTTTCAGCAACTGGTGCGGGAAGGAACGCGCCCCGAAACTCATATCGAAATTATTACTCCGGTCATAGGTATGAGAAAATGGGAAATCGTAAAGCGGGGCATGGAATTGGGCGCGCCGCTGGATCGAACCTGGTCCTGCTACCAGTTTGAAGATGCGGCCTGCGGCGCGTGCGATAGTTGCCGCCTGCGGCTCAGTGCATTTGCCGAATCAGGGATCGGCGATCCTATCGCCTATCGGGTCCGAGTTGAGAGATAATATCGAACCGTGCGGGCAACTCCCCGCGCGGATCTGCGTTGCTAGGAGGCAGTGAAGATCATGAACCGAATCAAAGCAATCAGGATGGCAGCCTTGTTCGCGCTGCTCGCCGGACCGCTGGCGGTATGGATGGCACCTGCCGCCTATGCGCAAAATGCCACGTTGTCGGGGACGGTATTGGATTTGACCGGCAAACCCTACCCCGACGTTACACTTAATATCAAAAGCATTGAAACCGGTAAAGAAATGGACGTTACCACCGATGCCAAGGGCCATTACTCGGCGCCTGGCTTGGCGGGTGGAACCTACAACGTCGACTTGAAGGCCAAAGACAAAGACCAGAAAGATATGCTTCTTTACCAGACGGGCTTGAAGCTTACGGCTGGCACTTCTCCTACTTTCGACATCAATTTGAAAGAACTTCAGGAACAGGGCAAACTCGCCGCCGTCGAGGCCGAAAGGAAGCGTCAAGAGGCGGAGGTGCAGTTTCAGGCGCTGAAGACCCACTACGATGCCGGCATTGCGGCGATCGATCAAATGAAAGCCGCCCAGACGAAACTGGCGCAGACTCCGAAAGACCAGCAGGATCCCGTGAAGGCCCAGATTACCCAGGCGGGAGGCACCGCTGTCACGGAGCTCTCCGCTGCCCTGGATTTGGAGAAGGCGGATGATCCAAACCGCCCCATCGTTTTGTCCCGGTTGGGTGAAGCTTACGAGAGCATGGGCAAGTGGCAAGAGGCTTCGGACACTTACCAGAAAGCCATCGCATTAAAGCCGGACGTTGCCGCCAATTATAACAACCTCGGGAATGACCTGGCGAAACTCGGGAAAGTGGATGATGCCCGAGCCGCTTATCAAAAATATGTCGATCTGAATCCGACAGATGCCGCGTTGGCGTGGCGCAATTTCGGAACCGTGCTGTATAACTCAAACCGCATGAAGGAATCCATCGAGCCGCTGCAAAAGGCCACCACTCTCGATCCGAAAAACGCGACGGCTTGGCTGCTTCTGGGGATCGCCATGGTCAACACCATGGAATTCAAGACCGAGGGCGACAAAATCACTCCCGTGATGCAGCCGGGCACAGTGGAAGCCTATCAGCACGCGATCGACCTCGATCCGAACGGGCCGATCGGCGCGCAGGCCAAGCAAGGTCTGGAATCCCTGCAGGCCATGGGTGTCGGGATCACCACGAAGGTTGGCGAGGCGCCTCCCAAGTCGAAGAAGAAGTAAAACCTCTCTTGCATGGAATGCGCGATGGGTCCGGCAAACCGGCCCCATCGCGCATTTTCATTTACTCCAAAACAAGCCCCCTTACAAACTCCACCGCGAAACGGAAGTCTGCGCTCTCTCAATTGAACACCCTTAGTTCCCGGCTTGGACTTCCCAACAGGAGTTAGAATTGTTGTAGCTGAATAGCCGAGTGAAGATAGTGTGCGGTAGCTCCAGCATCTTGCCGGTGATTTTTCTGATCTTCCCACATTGGAAAAATGCCGGCGAGACGCCGGCGCTACCAAAATCTGCGAGACACTGCATGTTTATCCAAGGTTGGAATGAACCCATCTCATAAATGAGATTTGTGCGTCGCGGCTTCAGCCGCGACATCATGACACGAAGAAATACAGGGCTTTTAGCCCCTGGTGGCCCATTGAATTCGGTTGGCGTTTCATTTAGGAGATGGTTTCATGTAAGGTGACGCTCTTTACGGGACCAGGTGCGGGGCTATCAAGGTGATGAATTCGCGGGAAGTAACGATTTTAGCTTGTTTCCAGAACCTTGGGAAATGGCGCAGGTAGCCCGTGACGAGAAAATCGGCGCGTGCCGCATCCGCACATTCCAGGAAAATGTTGTCATCGGGATCGCGCGTCACTCGAATTTGGCGTGGGGGAGAAACCAAGCGAGAGTTGTCTTTGATTCGCTGGAAAAATTGTTGCCGCAAGCCTTTGCGAATCTTGAGTTCGGGGCGCGATAAGACCATTTGATATTCCGAAAGAATGGGCGGCGATACAAATAGCCGCGCGGGGCGCGTCATTGCCAGTAAAAGCACGGTACGCTGCAATCCGTCCGGCCTGAGCGCCGCGGAAACGATGATATTCGTGTCCAGGACCAGCCGCAGCGAAAGCATCAGCGCTTTGATTTCTTAGCGCGCGCCGCTTCGATGATCCGGTCAATTTGGCGCGAGGAGAGTGCGTCCGTCCCCTTGCGTTTTGATTCCTCGCCAATGGCTTTCAGGATCTCGGGCTCGGGCGCGGCAAGGCGCACGTAGTCGCGAATGCTCAAAAGGATCGCCCTCGGCGTGCCGCGCTTCTCGATCACAAGTGAACGGCGCTCCTCATCAATCTGGCGCAGAAGCCTGCCGAAGTTTGTGCGAGCGTGTAAGGCAGAAACAACGATGGTTGCATTCTTCGCGGCTCTAGGCATCGAGGGAACTCCCCAGTTCAATAAATTGAACTGTACAGTTGATGTCGAGACTTGTCAACGACCCGGACGTGGCGCCGGCGTCCCACCGGCGATTTTGCGCCGTGTGAAGGCCAGAGTAATCGACGGCGAGAACCCGGCGCGACAGAACGCACGGTGCTCCTTGATATTCAAAGGGTTTGTGTCACGCTGATCAAGATTTGACTGAAAAATCAGAGTTAGAAATGGGTGAGCGTCCCGGTTATCTTCGTTCGCCGCAGTGCCCAAGAGAAAATCGCGAAAGAGACGGGCAGAAGAAAGGCAGCGAACAATAATAAACCCGCGATCGACGGCAGCAATTCGCGCAGGGAAGCATGGCCCAGAATCGCAGCCCGCATTCCTTCCAGGGAGTACGTAACCGGAATGAGCCGCGCCACGCGCTGCAACCACACTGGCAGGATGGAAATCGGATACAACATTCCTCCCACTACGGAGGAAAGTCCAAGGATGGCCCAATTGACTGGATTGCCCCGCTTGAAGATCAACAGATAGCTCGCGCTCAGGATGCCCAGCCCCGAAAACGCCAGAACGGACGCCCCCAGCACCAGAAGCGCGCCGAGCCAGTTCGCTCCCCGCAAGGGAAAGCCGAACAGGAGCGCGCCCCAGGCGATATAGATCGCCGTGCGCAGCGACAGCAACGCGAACGGATACAGGCTGGATCCGGCCAGGATCACCGGGAGGGAAGTTTGCGTCACCAGCAGATTTTCGAGCGTGCCGTTTTGCCGCGCTTCTTGCAGGCTGGCGTCAAAGGTGCTGAGCGCGATGCTCAAGTAGTCGAAGAAAGCGATTCCCACCAGGGCGAACGAAAAATAGTTCGCCCCGGGCGGGAGCGACCTCTCGAGTTTCGGGCTTTCGACAAACCGGGAGAGAAAGTAAAAAGCGGCGGACTCGAACAGCGCCTGGAAAATCTCAATCCCAAACGCCGCGCGATAGCTGCGCGCAACCGCAAAGTCCCGGCGAAACAAGAGCGCCAGTTTCCGGAGGATCAGGGTAAATTGCGGCGAGTCCTTCATGGTGTTTCTCGCGCCGCCCGGCGAGTCAGGATTTCCAGCGATTCCTCCAGAGTTTCGGCGCCGGTCGCGGATTTGAGACCGGCCAAGGTGTCGCAGGCGAGCATGCGCCCGTTATCCAGCACCGCAATCCTGCCGGCGAGCTGTTCGACCTCGGCCAGCGTATGCGAAGCGAAAATCATCGTCGTGCCGTGCGCGCCAACAATGTCCCGCAGCAGGAACCTCCGGAATTCCGCGGCCGCCAGGGGATCCAGGCTGCGCGTGGGTTCATCGAGAATCAACATCGAAGGCCGGTGAAGCATGGCGCGCGCTAGGCCCAGCCTGTGAACGTTTCCCGTTGAGAGCGTGCGCACCTGGCGGTCGAGCAACTCGCCGAGGCCAAACGGGCCAGTAATTTCTGCAATCCGCTTCGATGCCTCGGCTTCGGAAATATTATTGAGCCCGGCAAACAACACCAGGTTTTCTCTCGCGCTAAGCCGCGAATAAAAGCACGCGTCCCCGCCGGTGTGATAGCCAATTTGTAAGCGGACCTTGGCGGGCTCCCGGGCGACATCAAAACCGTGGACCTGGGCACGGCCGCGCGTGGGAATCAATAGCGTTGTTAGGATTCGCAGGAGTGTGGATTTTCCCGCTCCATTGGCTCCGACCAGGGCCAGGACCTCTCCTTGTTTGACTTCCAACGAAATGCCCCGCAAAGCGGGAACCGTCAATCGTGAGATGGGATGCAGAAGCGCCCGCCATCCGGAAGCCGCGGGGGGAAAGTACTTTTCGACATTTTCTAGGCTGAGCGCGAAGTTATTCACCAACCGCCGTTATATCCTTTCGAACGTTGTGAAACAAGGCCCACCCGTCTGTCCCTGAAGCAAGTCGACGAATCCTATTGCCGTTACACGCCGGAGGCATTACAATTCTGGGCATTGGTCGGCGCCGTCCCCCGGGGCGAGTGGCCTGATTGGGGGATTCGAACGCAGTCCGACGCGCAAACTCTCTTTTGCGGTCAGCCTCTGGATTCCAGAGGGATTGGAAAATGAATATGAGTCCAACAATTTCCGATCGTAACGTTGTCGTAGCCGCCAAGAACCAGGTATCGTGCGACCTTGCGGGGGAAGCTGCGATCCTGAACATCGAAAGCGGCGTTTACTACGGACTCGACCCAGTCGGGGCGCGAATCTGGACCCTGATGCAGGAGCCGCGCGAAGTCGTCGAGATTCAAAATGCGATCACTAACGAATATGACGTCGAGCCGGAGCAGTGCGCTCGCGACCTCGTTGGCCTTCTCGAGAAACTTCTCGCCGAAGGCTTAATCGAGTTGAAAGATTGATCCGGCTCCTAGCCTGGCTTCTCTGTTTCCAATGCGCATGCTCGATCCAAGAAGCCGACCATTTTTGGAAGTACGGAAAAATGACGTCCCAGCAAATATAGTCGCCCCATCCCTGCGCGACAGAACCTTACCCGAATATTGTTACATTTCAACCTGCGCAAGAATTCCGGCAAGTCCGATGAGAGCTTCACGAGAGATCGATGACCGAAGGGCATGATTCATTGCTGGAAAAATGGCGCAGATTCCGAAGGCGCCCGCTCGAAGATCGCAGGCTCATTCTGCGCGCCGCGTTGATTTTGCCTTTGACCGAGATTGGACTGCGCTTGTTCGGCTTCCGGCGGTGGAAGGAACTGATCGAGAAGTTTTCCCGGGCGGCGCCACTTCTCCAACCCATGCCGGCTGACTTGCAACGCGACGCGGCTCTGCGCGCCGTGCGCGCTGTCCGTTCCATCGAACTGCACGGCCCGACCAAGCCCAACTGCCTCGAGCGTTCGATGACGCTTTGGTGGCTGTTGCGGCGCAATGGCGTCGATGGAGAGTTGCATATCGGTGCGCGCAAGGAAGGCGCACGATTCGAGGCGCACGCCTGGGTCGAACTGGGCGGGCAAGTATTGAATGACGGCGCGGAAGTTCATCAATATTATGCGCGCTTCGACGCTCCGATCGCCGCCGTGGAGGCGGGCTTGCGCATTGCAGGGGAGACGGATTCACGTCCCGCCGGTAAGGCGGACTTACAGTGAGCGGTTTTGTTGGCATTCTAAATCTTGACGGAGCGCCGGTCGACCGCGCCCTGCTCGAACGTATGACGCGCTATCTCGCGTTTAGAGGCCCGGATGCGCAGGAAGTCTGGTGCCAGGGTCCTATAGGACTCGGACACGCGTTGCTGCAAAATACCAGCGGGACTTCGCAGGAGAAACAACCCGCCCAATTCGATAGCCGCCTATGGATTGTTGCAGACGCCCGGATCGACGCGCGCTCCGAGCTGATCGGCAAATTGAATGGAAAAAGCCACACCGCCTGTACGCTGACTTTATCCACTCCGGATGCCGAACTAATCCTGCATGCGTACGATTACTGGGGCGAAGCCTGCGTGGAACATCTGCTGGGCGATTTTTCTTTCGCAATTTGGGATGCGTCACGGCAGCACCTCTTCTGTGCGCGCGACCATCTCGGCGTCAAGCCGTTCTATTATTCCCGCAGCGGCACCTCGATCGTCTTCAGCAACACACTCGATTGCGTCCGGCAGCACCCCTCCGTTTCTGGGCGGCTTAACGATTTGGCCATCGCCGATTTTCTTCTGTTCGATTCAAATCAGGACCTCGCGACCACCTCTTTTTCGGATATTCAGAGGCTGCCGCCGGCGCATCGATTAACTATTGAAGATGGAACGCTCTCCACCCTCCGCTATTGGGAGTTGTCCGTCACCACCCCCATCCACTATTCCCGGGATGATGAATATGTTGAACACTTCCGCCAATTGCTCGACACTGCCGTGGCCGATCGGTTGCGCACGGAGGGCGCCGGCATCCTAATGAGCGGTGGGCTGGATTCATCGACCGTGGCGGCCAGCGCCCAGCGGATTTTCGCAAGCACGGGGGCGGTCCCGGGTCTGCGCGCGTACACCGAGGTGTTTGACAGTTTGATCCCCCACGATGAGCGCCGCTATGCCAAGCTTGTCGCGGATGTACTGAAAATTCCTATCACATTTCTAGCGAACGATGATATGCGGTTGTTCGAACATGCCAAACAACCCGAATATTATTCCACCGAGCCCACGCACTCGGCATTGGCGGATACGGGCGTGGATCACATGTGCCGAGTCGCCGTCGGGGCCCGCGTTCTTCTGACTGGTGACGGAGGCGACCCCGGATTTTCCAGCCGAATCTCGGTCCACTTTCGACACCTGATTGCGAAGAAACAGTTCGGACGCGCTTTCAGAGACGCCGCCCAATACCTCACGGTAGAGGGTAGGCTCTCGCGTCTTTATCTCCGCACGCGCTGGAGGTTGCTGACTGCCTCCAAGAGCCAGACCTCGGCATATCCGTGCTGGTTGGACGAGGAGCTGGGAAAGCGGCTTCGTTTGCATGATCGCTGGGAATCCTTGAACCGGGCAGCAACACCCTCAATGGCTGTTCGCCCGGAAGCTCAGGGAGCAATGAATTACTCGATGTGGCCGATCTTGTTTGAAGGGTACGACTCTGGCGTGACAAGAGTGCCAGTCGAGGTCCGCCACCCGTTCTTCGATCTGCGATTGATGAATTTTCTCCTAGCTTTGCCCAGACTGCCCTGGTGTTCGGATAAGCAACTTCTGCGTGAAGCGGGTCGCGGCGTCTTGCCGGATACGGTGCGCTTGCGGCGGAAGTCACCTTTGCTGTCCGACCCGCTTGTCGCGCTCCTTGCGAGACCGGAGGCATCGTGGGTAGATCACTTTGAACCAATCCCCAAACTGGAACAATACGTAGTCCGGAACCGTATACCAAAGGTCCACGGAGAGACTGACTCCTGGACCGCATGGACCCATCTTCGGCCACTGAGCCTAAACTTTTGGTTGCGCGGTGGTTCCCAATAAGTTGGAAATCAAAATGCGAGGGAGAGAATTATGCAAAATGAAGCGCGTTTGTTCGATAAGAAGCCGTATCGAAAGCCCCGCATCATAGTATATGGTGACTTTCGACTGATGACTCAGAATGTGAACATGAAAGCCGGTCAGTTTGACGGTGGGTTCAACTCTATGGGTGGGGCTAGGAAGACGCATTGACGTACCTGCTAAGGATCTTTCATAGAGCCTGTGGTTGAGGAATTGACCTGCCCCCAGATTCCGCACACGTCGTATTACGAGATACCACTGATAATCTAGTGTTCCTTTCCCCGACATGAATGATTGCTTCACTTCGGCCACTAAGCCTGAATTTTTGGTTGCGTCTTGCTACTCGATAGGGTAAAAATTACGATGCGAGAGGTGGACCGTGAGTCAAGAGGTGTATTCGTTTAATAAGAAACCGTACGAAAAGCCTCGCCTCATAGTGTATGGTGACATTCGAGCGATGACCCACGCTGGGACTGTCATGGCCGGTCAGCTCGATGGGTCTATCAATGCGATGGGCAATCCTCAGAAGACGAGTTGAGACTGCTTCGAGGACGTTTGTCTGTACATCAACAAGCTTGTGGATTTGGAATCGAATTTAACGTTCCTCTCTGTGAGATGCTAACTTGATTTTTGCTAGAAGGAAATGCAGGTCGGTGCCCGGCTGAAGGAAAATTGATGTTTTCCCCCGGTGCTTCTCGCAAGGAGCATATCTCGGACCGTTTAAACCATTTTTGAGGAACGTTTGTCTCAGGGTTATAAAATCTACGGTCTTCGGATTGCTGCGGACCTCCCTATTCCAGGTCTTATTACGCAACCCATTTCTAGCGGCGTAGACATTCGGATCTGGCTCGAGGACGTCAAATCGGAATTCCCATCGGCCGCTTCTATTCCCGCAACCGACTTTCTCTACGTGAGCCCAAACTGTGATGAGCAAGGCCAACCAAACCTGCGGGTATACATGAGCGAGGGAGGCAAGTACTTCGTCTTTTTCTACAGCGACGGAGTGCGGTTCGCCATTGACAGCGAAGGCCGTGAAGTCTGGGCTGACTGGCCGGAGAGCTCCACCATCGAGGATGCTTGCACATATCTGGTGGGGCCGGTCATTGCGTTTGTGCTCCGGCTTCGAGGTGTAACTTGTTTGCACGCGAGCGCGATTGCGCTGGATGACCGGGTAATCGCGCTTCTTGGCCTGGCGGGAGCGGGGAAATCAACCACTGCGGCGGCCTTTGCGCTTGAGGGGTATCCGGTGCTGTCGGATGATGTGGCTGTTCTAGGCGATCTGGGTGATCGCTTTCTGGTTCAGCCGGGTTATCCTCGCGTAAATCTATGGCCGGATTCGGTCCGTACGCTTTTCGGATCCGAGAATGCTCTCCCTCGGATCACGCCGACGTGGGACAAACGGTATCTGGAGCTCAACCAGAACGGGCACCGGTTCCAACCCAGCCCGTTGGCTCTGAGCGCGATTTACATTCTTGACGGGCGCGAAGTGGAGTTGAGGGCTCCTCTGATAGAAGAAGTGGTCGGACGAAAGGCCATCATCACGCTCGTTACCAACACCTATGTGAACTATCTCCTGGACACTGAGATGCGGAGCCGCGAATTTGACGTCCTTGCCCGCTTGCTGAAGAGTGTGCGCGTGCGCCGGGTGCGCGTACCAGCAGATCCGTCCATGCTTTTTACCCTCTGTAAAACCATAGTTTCGGACGCTAACCAGATTCCGGTTGGCGATTCCAAGAATACCCTATGAAGAACTCATTGATCATGTACGCACTCAGCGGTTACGGGAATATTATCACGGACCAAATTAGTTGGGACCGACTCATTCACCCAAACTCTTCTGACCCTGCCTCGGCCGAGCGCAGTGGTGGTGGATATCTGTCGAAGGGGATCTAGAGATTCAGCCAAACTGGCGATGAGAACATCAGTGCGTATCGGATTGCCATAAACGGAATAAAAAAAGGGTGCTTCAAAGCAATTCCCGTACCCAAGCCACATGGGCTTCCTCATGATAAATAATTTACGCCTAACCAATACTGCATTTGTTTCGACGTGGTCTGTAGCTTCCGAGAACCGAAGAACCTCCTTTGCACACCAAAATCCTGTTTTCGGATATCCCGTCAACTGACTAGGCGGTCCTCCCCATCATGTTCCCCATGCCGCCGCCTCCATCCAATTGCCCAAATTGCCCTACAGCACGGGTCAGGACCAATATGTTCCCATATACAATGAGCTCTGGGCTCCGATATTTCTTTTTTGTTGAAGAATCTTGAGTTGCCGGCCCTAACATAAATTCCTCCTGAACTGCCGACATCCTTTCTCGTCGAATCAGCGGACATTACCACTTCGCTGTCTATTTGTATACTTGATCTACCCTACCTAAAGCAACCACATGCTAGGTGACAGCGACCTGCCACCTTTCGGTTGTCCCCAGCGGAGCGGGAGTATCTATCGACACGCCTTTAGAAGGGCGGCTATCTCCTTAGATTGCAAGCCGAAACAGTCAGTTGCAGGTACGCGATCAATCGACTAGTTGAGCTTTCTAGTGCTTTATATCTGTCTAATTTTACCCAGGCAGCTTTAGAGTTCTGACCTCTCCTTGTATTGTCTCCGCTGTAACCTACACCGCCCTGCTATACTCCTCCGGAAATGGGTACCGGAACATACACGCTTTCCGGCTATGGTTCAATGATTGCGGACCAGATTCGCACCGGCGCATACATCAAGGCTCTCCGCGCCGTGATTTGCCCCGGCGCGGTGGTCATGGATATTGGCACAGGACCCGGGATCATGGCGGTTCTGGCCTGCCAACTCGGAGCAAAGCGCGTGTATGCGATTGAACCGAGTGAAGTCATCCAGGTTGCGCGGGAAATCGCCGCGGCAAACCACTGCACTGACAAGATCGAATTCTTTGAAGACATCTCCACGAATGTTACGATTCCCATCCGTGCCGATGTCCTCGTATCGGATTTGCGGGGAGTTCTTCCTCTCTTTGAGCACCACATTCCCTCGATTGTAGATGCCCGGCGACGTTTCCTCGCACCCGGCGGGACGTTGATCGCACGCAAAGATAGGATTTGGGCCGCCGTGGTCGAAGCTCCCGAAGCATACGGCAAGATCGTGGACCCCTGGGACCGGAACGCCCTCGGACAAAATCTCGATGTGGCTCGGCAAAAAGTGTTGAATGAATTTCGGAAAGCGCGCGTGAGGCCGGAGCAACTCCTGACAGTGCCGCAGCTCTGGGCAACGCTGGACTACGCCACCATCGAGAACCCCGACGTGCGCGGCACACTCCAATGGACTGCCGAACGCGACGGAACCGGCCACGGCATCCTGGTTTGGTTCGACACGGAATTGGCAGACGGCGTGGGCTTCTCTAATGGCCCTGAGACGCCCGAAACGGTTTATGGGGCCGCTTTTTTCTCCTGGCTTGAACCCGTGCGACTGGCTATCGGACAAAACCTCTGCGTCGAACTGGAAGCGAAGCTGGTTGAAAGCGACTACTTCTGGCGCTGGACGACGCAGATCGAATCCGCGGAAAAAAAAGGCGAAACTACCGCGAGCTTTGAGCAGTCGCAACTGCAAGGCGCCATGCTCTCCCTTGCGAAGCTGCGCAAGTTAGCGTCGGACTATGCCCCGCACCTGTCTGCAGAAGGTCTCATTCGCCGGAGGGCTCTCGAGCTGATGGACGGAAGAGCTTCGCTCGAAGAGATTGCGCGTCGGTTGACAGCCGAGTTTCCTGAACGATTTGCAAGATGGCAAAAGGCACTCACTTTCGCTGCCGCGATTTCTAATGATAACAGCCGATAGCGTGGCGGCTCATTCCCCGCGATTCCCGGACGCCAGGGAAATTGAATCACGAGTCTGGGTGTGATTTCCTTCGATTTTTCCTCAGGCAAGATTTTGCCGGCGAATTTAGAAAGGCGCGAGGATGAGGGCCATGACGGAAGTAAGGGGCTGGCGAAATTGCCCGGGTGCAGCGCGCCCTGAGCTGGAACTCAATCTGTATTGCGGGCGCGCGCTGCTTGATCCCGCGGCCAAAGAGCGCGTTCGTCTCCTCATACGGAACGGGTTGAAGTGGCCCGATGTTTTGGCGATTGCAGACCGGCACCGCCTATCACCGGTTGTCTATGAGATTATCGCGGGCGCAGCGGGAGACCTGATCTCAACCGAACAGTTGCATGAGCTGCGCGAGGCGACGGCGCGTTCCACGGCCGCCGGAATGGCTCTCTTGCATGAATTGCTCCGTTTGCATCCATTATTCGAGGCCGCCCAAATTCCGGTTATTCCCTACAAAGGGCCCCTGCTGGCCTGGGTTGCGTATGGAAGCTTTATACGCCGCGAATATTCGGACCTGGATTTTGTCGTCGAACAAAAATACATTCCGGGCGCGGTCGCGGTGCTGAAGTCCGCCGGTTATCGCCCGCAGTTCGATCCGCGGGAAGCGCAAGCGGGGCACGACGGATTTGCGCCGGGCCAATACTTGTTCCTTTCGCACCCGCAAAAAATCATGGTTGAATTTCACACCGAGCGGACCCTCCGGTATTTTCCAACTCCCGTCGACTTGAAAGATTTGACCGGCAGACTGATGTCCGTCGAAATCGGCGGCCAGCAGCTTCGCACGTTTTCGATCGAAGATACGCTGGTGATGTTGTCCGTCCATGGCGCGAAACATTTTTGGGAACGACTGGGTTGGGTGCTCGACATCGCGAAGTTGGCGGCGGTTCGGGAAGTGGATTGGACGCTGCTCAGAAGGATCGCGGCGAAAATGGAATCCACTCGCGCGCTCCTTCTGGGACTCTACCTGGCGCACGACTTGTTTGACGCTCCCTTGCCGGGGCAATTGCTGGAAGAGATTTGCCAGGACCGCGCGGTTCGAGCCCTGGCGGAAAAAGTGTATCATCAATACGCAGGCATTTCGGATCCCGGCGCAGGCGTATTACCCCGCGCAGTGTTCCGGTTTCGGTTGGGCGATGGAATCGGGCAAGCGCTGCGCCATACTTTGCGCCTGGCCATGAGCCCGACGGAGAGCGACCGCCAGACCGTGCGCTTGCCTCATTGGCTGAGTCCGCTTTACATGTTGGTCCGGCCATGGAGACTTCTGAGGGAATATGGATCCGGGCTGAAGCGAAGGTGACTGACGAAACTGGGGGTAAGATAGCCGGCGCAGGAAATTCGGCGGACGCAACTTGAGCTCAATTAATCATCCGTGCAGCATCCGGCAAGGGATGAGACGAACGCCAGGATGAACGGGGATTTGATTCAACTGACTCGCAAAGGCGTTGTTCCCCGAACCGCCCTGGCGGGGTGGTTTCGATGGGAAAAGGGAAATGTGAATTTTCCTGATGCCGCGCTCCAGGCGTCTCGAGTTTCACCGGCGAAGCAAGCGATCGTCGAAATGGAATCGGCCGCCACCGCTGCGCGGCGTCGCTAGTTCACGCCGGCCATCCCGTTGCTTCGCGATGATCTGTTGTCTCATGCGCTATGGCTCCTCCCTTTCCTCGGTTTTCAGTTGCGCATGGCCGGGCTTTCGTAGCAAATTATCCGCGCATGCGTGAAGGAACTGCCAATCCTGCCCGGCGGTGGACTGTTGCTGTCACGGTGATTGTGGCCGCGGCATGGTTCTGTTACGCGGGCGGCAAACATGCGTTGGCGAACCACTACGCAGTATCGTCAGACTTCAAAAATTGGGAACGCGCCTCTCGCATCGAGCCGGAGAACGCGGAAGTCTGGTACAAATTGGCGCGTTTCCGCCAGCTCGATTTCGATAACGCGGACATTCCCCTGGCCATTTCCTATTACCGGCGCGCGATTCAGCTCAATGCGGCGTCGCCTTATTACAAGCTCGATCTCGCGGGCGCGCTCGAAATGGCGGGGAACATGGGCGAAGCGGACACGAATTTCCGTGCCGCCCAGGCTGCCTACCCGATTTCCGCTGAAGTTTCCTGGAAATATGGGAATTTTCTTCTTCGCCAGAACCGCTTACCCGAAGCGTACTCTGAAATTCACCGCGCCTTGGCTGTGGACGCAAGTCTGATTCCGCTTGCGGTGTCTCGAGTCTGGCGTAGCGACCCGGACATCCACCTTCTGCTCGATCAGGTTTTGCCCGACACTTCTGTGGCCTATTCGCAGGCGCTCGCCTTTCTGGTCGATGCGCAGGACCCCACCGCGTCGCTCGAGGTTTGGCGCCGCCTGATCGCAAAAGATCCGCACACGGAATGGAAATGGGCTTACGTGCTCACCGATATGCTGGTTAACAAGGAAAAATTCGAGGAAGCCGGAGCAGTTTGGCGCCAAGCCGTCTATTTGAACCCAGGCTCCGCGCCCGCCTATGCGGGGAATTCGCTCGTCTACGATGGCGGATTTGAGAGGGACGTCTCCGGAGGCGGATTCGGCTGGCGGCAAAAAAACGTGGGGGGCGCAGACTTCGATTTCGACATGAATGAGAAGCATTCCGGCAGCCGGTCCGCGCGACTGATATTTGACGGCACCAAGAATTTAGCGTACCAGGATTTATTTCAGTATGTTCTGGTTTCACCCGCCACCCGCTATCGTTTCCAGGGATTTCTTCGCACGGATCAAATCTCGTCCGAAAGCGGGATGCGATTTGAGATCCTGGATCCCAAAGACCAGCAGCATTTGGACGTCCTTACCCCGAATGAGACGGGAACCCTGCCGTGGACCCCCGAACAAGTTGATTTCACAACGGGGCCGCAATCGCACGTCATTCTCATTCGACTCGCGCGAAGACCGAGCGAGCGTTTAGATAACAAGCTTCGCGGCACGGTGTGGATCGACGATGTATCGATTGTGCCGGCAGCGGCCGCCGGTAACGCGACGCCTGGGCCGGGGAAGCATTAGACAAGATCGCACAAATCCAACTGGCGGCCTGGCTATTTCAGGACGGAGGGAATCGCTTCCAAATGCTCGATAATCGTTCCCGACCTGGAGTTCCAAGGATGGCGGCCTTCAGCGAACCATGAACTTGAGCCTCATTCGTACCGGCATATGTGCTTTGGTGGCTTTCGCTGTGCTCGCTCACGGAGCGGTGGAACCTTGGTCGGAAGCCGTCCTTGAAATTGGAGCCGCTGTTTTGCTGCTGATCTGGGTCGCAAAGGCATTGAAGGACGGCGAATTGAAATTGGTTTGGAACCCATTGCTGTGGCCGCTGCTTGGTTTTTGGCTGGTGGCGGCGCTTCAGTTGATTCTGGGCATCACGGCGGTTCCATTCTTGACGCGAATCGAACTGCTAAAATATTCGGCGCTGCTGGCCTTATTTTTTCTTTTCGTGCAGGCCTACAGAACCCGGAGTCACTGGCGCAACTTCGTCTGGTTTTTGTTGAGCCTCGGATTTGCGGTTTCCCTATTCGCCATCCTGCAGCATTTTACGTTCAACGGAAAACTGTACTGGGTGCGCGAACTTCAGTACGGGGGCATCCCTTTTGGTCCCTATGTCAACCGGAATCATTTTGCCGGCCTGATGGAGCTGCTCATACCACCCGGGCTGGCCATTCAAATCCTGGGCGCGGAACGGCGCGACCAATTGCCGTTATTGACCCTTTTCACCTTGCTGCCGATCGGAGCCTTGTTTCTGTCCGCTTCACGGGGCGGAATCATAAGCTTTGTGGCGCAAGTGGCTTTTCTCACAATTTTGATCGTTGCGCGGCGCAGAGAAAAAAAGATATTGGGAGCTGCCGCCTTAATTTTAACTCTGGCTGCCCTACTGGTTTCGTGGCTGGGAATCGGCGCCGCACTAGACCGATTCGCCTCTTATAAAAAACTGGAAACCAGCGAAGGGCGCCGGGCGGAAATGCTCCACGATAGTCTGCATATCTTTCAGGATCACCGGATCTGGGGAACGGGCATGGGTACCCTGCAGGAAGTCTTTCCACTTTACGAGACGGCCTATGATGGTCTGGTCGTAAATCACAGCCACAATGATTACGCAGAGGCCCTTGCCGAAACGGGTGCTATCGGCGGCCTTTGTGGGCTCGTCTTTTTGGTCATGCTTTTTTGGATGTCCTGGAAGATTCTCAACGTGGAAGGCGATCCGCGAAGCTTTGCCTATCATGCGGGCGCCCTGGTTGCCTGCCTGGGGCTTCTGGTGCACGCGGGTGTGGACTTCAATTTTCATATTCCTTCGAACGCGCTGATCTTCTTGCTGCAATCTGTATTGGCCTCGTCCGTTTTCCCTGCTCTACCTTTGCCGCGCGGGCACTGAACCATTTTTCCTAACTCTTTTAAGATTGGACTCAGGCTGCGGACCGTTTCTAAAGCTCGAAAACTGAGTCCTTTTCTCCATGCGGAAACGAGCGGCATTGCCTCGAGTCCCCTAACGAAATGATGGATCGCCTCGGAAAGATGTACCGTTCCGGAACAACCTACCTTTTCATCAACAAATAGCCTTGACAGGGCAAAAGAGTCTGTATAATGGCACTCGCGTGGGGGAGTACCTATCTTGAGGAATCAAAGATGGCATGGCGCTTTGCGCCCAGCGCTCTACTTGTCTAGCCGGACGGCGCTTTTCCTTCTACTGGCTGTTCCATCGGTTTTCTCTCAACAACAAAAATCGCCGCCGGCATCGGAGTCGGTGTCCAAACCTATTAGTGTAGTCGCGTCTGAAACCAATGATCGTATCGCGCAGCTTGCGCTTGCATCGGATGTGAAGGGGGGCGATTACGTCATCGGGAGCGGTGATTTATTGGGAATCGAAGTATTTGATGTTCCTGAGCTTTCGCGTGACGTTCGCGTCAATGAAACGGGTTATATTTCCTTGCCGCTCATGCCTTCCAAGGTCCGGGCCGGAGGGCTCACGCCTTTTCAACTGCAGGACAAGCTTGCCGAGCTGTTGCAGATAAATGGACTGGTATCAACACCCCAGGTTAGTGTGTCTGTGAAGGAACAGCACAGCCAACCCATTACGGTGATCGGAGCAGTCAGAAACCCGATGGTGATCCAAGCGCTGCGAAAGATAACCCTCCTCCAGGCACTGTCGCAGGCTGGTGGCATCGCGGAAGATGCTGGCAGCTCCGTGATCGTTACACGTCCTGTGCCGGACGTTTCCAATTCGGCAGATCCGGGGGATGCTTCGGCGCCATCGGCTCCTCAGATCTTTACGATCAATATGTCCGACGTTCTGGAATCCGGTGATGCGCGTTTCAACATTCCCATCATCGGGGGCGATGTTGTCTCCGTTCCCCGAGCCGGCATTATTTATGTAGTGGGTGCGGTAAACCGCCCAGGCGGTTTCCTCTTGCAAAATGACCTGGACCACATGACCATGCTGAAGATGCTATCTCTCGCGGGTGGCACGACGAATACGGCGAAGATGAGAAATGCGGTCATCCTTCGAAAGAATCTCGATACCGGTAAGCGGGACCAGGTTCCAGTTGACTTGAAGAAGGTCATGAGTTTGAAGACGCAAGATGTTCAAATGCAAACCAATGACATCCTTTTTGTGCCCGATAGTAACGGTTTGAGGGCGTTGCATCGCGCAGGCGACGTGGCCGTGGGCCTCACCTCAGGAGTCGCGCTGATTGCTGCCGGCCACATCTAGTCCAGGAATGGCCATATCGAACCGAATTATTCACTGGAGCCAGTGAAGATTTTATGGAAGAGACAAACAATCTAACTCCTCGAGAGCGCTTTAACACCACTTCGACAGAAGCTCTCCAGAATCGTTCCCCATTCCTCGCGCTGGACCTGATGCCGCGGGAACCGCACCTGCTTGACTACCTGCTCGTATTGCGGAAACACCAATGGCTGATCACTTTTTTCCTGCTCGCCGTGGTATCGATCGTGACTATTGCCACCTTCCGCATGCAACCCATCTACGAAGCTACGGCCAGAGTGGAGGTGGATCGCGACACTCCCAACGCATTTCGCTTCAACGAATCGGGGCAGGAGGCCGATTACTTCGATCTGGAGGATTACATCATCACGCAATCCAAGATTCTCCAGAGTGAAACCCTGGCCATGCAAACGGTCAAATCCATGGGCCTCGACCATCTTCCCCAATTTGGAGGCCGCCCCGAGAAACCGGACAAACCCGAGCCCGCAGGCAGCGATGCCAGCCTGAGCCGGCCGCCTGCCCTGGGCGCATTTCTTGGCGGCTTAAGCGTCAAGCGGGTGCCGAACTCCCGCTTGCTCGACGTGACGTTTGAGACCACCGATCCCGTCCTCGCGGCCCGCGTGGTGAATGCCCATTTGAACAACTTCATTGAGCAGAATTTTCGCAGCCGCTTTGAGGCGGCCACGCAGGCTTCCAATTGGATGGCCGGGCAATTGAACGAGATGAAGATCAAGGTCGAGAACGCCGAAGACGCGCGCCTGGAATATGAGCGCGAAAACCAGATCTGGACCATCGACGAAAAAAGCGATATTAGCACACAGAAGCTGGGCGAACTTGAAAAAGAGCTGACCCAGGCGCAGGCCGACCGCATCAACAAGGAAGCCGTCTACCAGCTTGCGCAATCCGGGAATTACGACGCCATCGCTGCCGTGCGGGAAAGCGTTGTGATTCAGGATATTCTGAAACAGCAGACCATCTTGAGCGCGGCCTACACCGACGAGGTGAACCAGTACGGCCCCAAGTTCCCCAAGGTTTTACGTACCCAGGCGCAGCTCAAGGACCTTGATCAATTGATCACGCGCGAAAAATTGAATATTGGCAATCAGGTGGAGGCCGACTACCGCGGCGCGCGGCAGCGAGAGCTTCTCTTGAAGGAAGCTCTCGACGAACAGAAAGCCGCGGTGAACCAGACCGCCGAGAAGCTCGTCCAATACAACATACTGAAACGAGAGGCCGACACCAATAAACAGCTCTACGACGGCATGCTCCAGAAATTGAAGGAAGCGGGAATTACGGCGGGGCTTCGTTCATCCAATCTTCGAATCGTGGATCCTGCCTTGATTCCGGGCTATCCTTCCCGTCCCAACAAGACGCGAAACATTTTGATGAGCATTGTGGTCGGCTTGATTGGGGGAATCGGCTTGTCAGTTCTGCGCGAGTATCTCGATAATACTGTAAAGACTCCGGACGACGTCGAGACGCTGGCGCGCCTGCCTTCTCTCGCCGTCGTTCCCGCGCTGACCAACTCCAGCGGGAAGCACCGCGGCCGTTTTTCAAAACTCCTGAAGACCCAGGTGGTAACTTCCAAGGAAGGCCGCGCCGAGCTGGTTTCGCACAACATGCCGCAATCGCAAATGTCTGAAGCATTTCGCGCACTGCGCACGTCCTTGCTTCTGTCGCAGGCGGATCATCCTCCCCAGGTCATCCTAATGACCAGCGCGTTGCCCCGTGAAGGCAAGACCACTGCCGCGGTCAACCTGGCCGTGACCCTCGCTCAGCTGGGCGATAAGACCTTGCTGGTGGACGCCGATTTGCGCAAACCCGGTATCAATCGAGCCTTGAGTCTGGTCGACGGGAAACACGCCGGATTGAGTTCTTACCTTGCCGGCGTTTCTTCCCTGGATTTGATCACCGTGCCGCACCCGGCGATTACGAATCTCGACGCGATTCCGACCGGCCCAATTCCTCCCAATCCGGCCGATTTGCTTTCCTCGCGCCGGTTGACCGAACTCATTTCCGAACTCCGTACCCGGTATAAGTTTGTGGTGATCGATTCTCCTCCCGTCATGGCTGCCACGGACGCCGTTATTCTTTCCGTGCTAGTGGATGGGGTGCTAATGGTGGTGCGCAGCGGAGAGACCCCTAAGGAAGCCTTCACCCGCACGCGCGACCTGCTGGTCGGCGTGAAGTGCCACATGCTGGGCGTGGTGTTAAACGCCGTGGATGCCAGCTCGCCGGATTATTACTACTCCTATCGGTACTATCCCTATTCGTACGGCGGCTACGGCCGGGAAGAAGACACCAGGAAATCGCGAAAAGCCCGCCGGGCCGAAGAATCGGAATCGCAATTGGGCCAGGATTAATCGGTCTGGAGGACTCGCTTGGTTTATCTCATCACCGGCGGCGCAGGTTTCATCGGGTCTCACCTCGCGGAGCGTCTGCTCGAACGCGGCGACCATGTTCTTCTGCTGGATAATCTTTCCACCGGGAGCATGGAAAATATCCGACATCTCAAGAAGTATGACCGGATGCAATATTTTCTCGAACCGTTGGAAAATCGCCAGCTCCTGGCGGAACTGGTCGATGAGGCCGATATCATATTTCACCTGGCCGCCGCGGTGGGCGTTAAGCTGATCGTGGAAAGCCCGGTTAGAACGATTGAAACGAATGTGAACGGCACGCAGATGGTGCTAGAGGCGGCCTGCAGAAAACGAAAGCTGGTATTCGCCGCTTCGACCTCCGAGGTCTACGGAAAAAATACCAATTTTCCCTTTAAGGAAGACGCCGACCTGGTGCTCGGGCCGACCACCAAGGGCCGCTGGAGTTATGCCGCATCGAAGGCGCTGGACGAGTTCCTCGCGCTTTCGTACTGGAAAGAGAAACGGCTGCCCGTAATCATTGCGCGGCTCTTCAACACCGTGGGACCCAGGCAAACCGGGCGCTACGGC
>Ga0070766_10000251_pt1 | contig 22439 bp, 17 predicted proteins | sample HubBroMetageWFT6_FD_69782 | JGI IMG/M metagenome (GOLD analysis project Ga0070766, IMG submission 69782) | Warmed and freeze-thawed soil microbial communities from the Hubbard Brook experimental Forest, New Hampshire - Hubbard Brook CCASE Soil... | ecosystem: Environmental > Terrestrial > Soil...
TCGAAACGGGAATCACCGCCATGGTCGTCAACTGACGGCTCGATTGACTATCGTCGCGGGGGCGTCTTTTCCGCCGACGCCGCAAACTGCCCACGAACTCGCTCGTATCCAATGCATCCAGAGGAGCGAAAGTATGGAAGGGAAAATTCTCGTAGCGCTTTTTCGCATAGAGCGAAAAGTAGATGGAATTGAAGATCGGCTAAAAGCCGTTGAACGGGTTGTGGACAGAATCAGACGAGACGAAACCCGAGCGAAAAGCTAAAATTACCGTCTTAATCTGTTTTGTCATCGCTTTTTTCGGTGGTGCTATTGCCGCAGCGATGTGCATCCCACTGTACGTTTTTACCCTGGTCTTATTTCCATCCACTCCTGTCCCGGAATTAATCATAGACTGTGCTGTTTCGAACGGATTTCCGCCAAGCGCCAGCCTAACGTCAGCACATGGTCAACAAGCAAGACAACCGAGGTCTAAGCGACGCGACTCTCGCCAGCGTGGTCAAAGAAATGGACCTTCCTCGTTTGTCCGCCTTTGTCGAAGCGGGCGCTAGAAAGCTCCGCGGTTGGGTCAACGTTAGGCATGGGAAAATGAAAAAACGAGTCCTTCTCGAAACATGGGAATTGGCGGCGGGCATGATCCGGCCCATGCCCTTGATCCGCCTAAAGGTCGAAGCCGCCCGCAAGAAACCCGCGAAGTAACTTTGCAGAAATAACCGCCATCTACGGGTCCGCATACCATAGTCCTATTCTGATCCTGTCTTTTTTGCTCCACTGATCGCTATGCAATTATTACTCTTGACTTATGTTTACTATGGTTTTGGAGCGTCATGACCGGCCCACGAACCAGCGCGAAAGGTAGGAAACCGGATCAACCCTTTCGGCGCGATGGCCGAGGTTTGTTCGAAGGCGATTTGCCAGGCGCCGTTTCCGCGGAGGCAGAGGCGGGAGCAGCGGTTGTCGTCGGTAAAAGTTTTGCCGTGGAGGGTGCTGGCGCCTTGCAAGCGGTCGAGGATGACGGCGGCGTTATTGCCGAACACTTTGATTTGAAGCTCGGTCCAGGTGGCGTGATGGATTTTGTAGCTGGGCGAGAGGATCACTCCCAAAATGGCAGCGCGGTCGAGGATCCTGCCGTTTGGGGCGACGTAAACGTATTCGGGAGCCATGAGGCGATCGACGGTGGCGCTGACGTTTTCAAGCCACGCCGCATTCCAGGCTCTGCTGAGTTGCTGAATTTCTTGAACCACCCGCCGTGTCCATCCCGCCTCCTGCCAGCGTAAATATAAAACCGAATCCGCCGTGACTCAAGAGCGAGACAGCAGATCCCTTAGGACGATCCGCAAACGGCGCGGATTTCGGGATGACAACGTTAAATCAAAGCGAAAGCAAAGGCAGGATACCGGGCTTCAGCCCGGCCCTACGAGGAGCCGACAAATTCAACGCAGTTGTTCGGTCTTGTCTACGGCGCGTCCCATGAGCGGACAGCGGCGCGCGGCTCGACAAATCTCGCGGAGGTTAACTTCTGCGGTGGCAATCGGGTGGACGGCACGGTGTTGGGCTGGAGACATGCTATAAATCCTCTAACATGTTCCTGGAGGCGCGGATGACCTCATTCTGGCAAGACGTTCGTTACAGCCTGCGGATGATCGCCCGGGCGCCCGGATTTGCGGCCATCGCCATACTGACGCTCGCGCTGGGCATTGGCGCGAACACCACCATCTTCAGTTGGATCAATTCTGCGCTGCTGAATCCAGCTCCCGGACTTGCCAAGCCGAACGAAATTCTGTCGCTGGTGCAGGGCGGGAAAGACGACTACCTCGGGTTTTCCTATCCCGACATTCAAGCCTTGCGCGACGGGCAAAAGAGTTTTTCGGGCATCACCGCGTGCATGTTCACGCCCATGAGCTTGACGGGCAAAGGCAAGCCGGAGCGCGTGTGGGGGATGGTCGCGTCGGCGAATTATTTCGATGTACTGGGAGTGCGGCCGATCCTGGGGCGCGGCTTTCTTCCGTCGGAGGACGAAAAAGCGGGAGGCGCGCCGGTGGCGGTGATCAGCTACCGTCTGTGGCAAACGCATTTCGGCGCGAATCCAAACGGGGTGGGCCAGCAAATCGAACTCAACCAGCACCGCTACACAATTGTGGGCGTAACGCCGCCCGCGTTTCAGGGGAGCATCACCGGGCTGCGGATGGAGGTGTGGGTCCCGGTCATGATGCAAGCGCAATTGATGCCGGGCGGCGACATGCTTCACGACCACGGCAACTTATGGTTGTTCGCCTATGGGCGGCTGACGCCGGGCGTCTCCGCGCAGCAGGCGCAAGAGGAAATGACGGTGAAGTTGAAACAGGAGGCCAGGAATTATCCGGAGGAGCACAAAGGGCACGACCGTGTGACGGTGTACCCGCTGTGGCGCAATCCGTTCAGCTTCAACATATTTTTCTCGATACTTTTGCCGACGCTGATGGCCATCGCGGGGCTGGTGCTGCTGCTGGCTTGCGCGAACGTGGCGAATCTGATGCTGGTGCGCTCGGTGGGGCGGCGGCGCGAAATCGCGATTCGAATGTCGTTGGGCGCGAGCCGCTGGCGGCTAGTGCGTCAACTGCTGGTCGAAAGCTTGATGCTGTCGCTGGCGGGAGGCGCGGTTGCGCTGCTGATTACGCTGTGGACGGCGGGAACGTTGATGAAATTTGTGCCAGCGATGGATTTCCCGATTTCGCTCGTGGTGCACGCGGACCGCACCGTGCTGCTGGCGACCGTGGTGATCTCGGTCCTTACCGGTGTGATCTTCGGAATTTTGCCTGCGCTGCGGGCTTCGGGAGTGGCGCCGGTGGCGGTGTTGAAAGAGGAGAGCGGAAGCGCGTCAGGTGGACTGCGGAAAGCGCGGCTAGCGAGCGGGTTAGTGGTGGCGCAAATTTCGCTGTCACTCGTGCTGCTGGTGTGCGCGGGGTTGTTCATTCGCAGCTTCTTGAGCGCGCAGAAAATTAATCTGGGATTCAATCCACATAATGTGCTGATCGCGTCATACGATTTGTTTACCGCGGGATATTCCGAAGAGAAAGGGACGGAATTCGATCGCGAATTGGTGGCGAAGCTGGAAGCGCTGCCGGGAGTGCAGTCGGTAGCGCTGTCGGACCGCTTGCCCGGATTGTCACCGGGATCAACGAGCGTGAGGCCGGAAGGGTACGTTTCGCAGCCTAATGAATCGATGGAGACGTCCATGGCCATCGTCACGCCGAAATATTTTCAGACCCTGCAGATTCCGTTGGTGAAGGGACGCGACTTCACGCCGCAGGACAATAAAACTTCGCAACGCGCGGTGATCGTCAGCGAAGCATTCGCGGAACGCTACTGGCCCGGGCAGGAAGCGTTGGGAAAACGCCTTAACTCGGACCTGACGCATGATTGGTTCACGGTGGTAGGCATGGCGCGCGACAGCAAAATGACCAGCTTGAGCGAAAAGCCGGCGCCATTTCTTTATTTGCCGTTTTACCAGGTTTATCGGGGCACGATGATTGTGACGGCGCGAGTGAACGGTGACCCGTTGGTGTTTGGCAAAACGGTGGAGAGAACCATTCACGAACTGAACTCCGACCTGGTGGTGTATGACCTGACTTCGCTTGAATTGAGCGAACGCGTTGCAAGCTTTCCTCAGCACATAGCGGGAACTTTTGTGGGCGCATTTGGGCTGCTCGCGCTGGTGCTCGCCGCGATTGGAATTTACGGCGTAACGGCTTACACGACTCGGCAGCGCACTCGCGAAATTGGGATACGCATGGCGCTCGGCGCGAGCAAAGAAGACGTTCTGCGGCTGGTGCTGGGTCATGGGCTGCGGTTGACGTTTATCGGAGTGGCGCTGGGGTTGGCTGTGTCGTTCGCGCTGACGCGGTATTTGAGCAGTTTGTTGCTCGGGGTGACGAGCACGGACGCGCTGACGTTTTCGACTGTGGCCATCCTGCTGTGCGCCGTGGCGCTGTTCGCGTCATTTATTCCTGCGCGACGAGCGATGTGCGTGGACCCCATGGTCGCGCTGCGCTACGAATAAACCCGCGCTGTTCGTTTGCCACAAGCGACACCCCCCGAGCATCTAACGTTGGTCATGGATCTGCAAGGATCATCGAACTCCGCGGGAACTGGCGCAGCAGTGCTCGACCGCAAAATTGGGTACCTCGTCCTGCGAGTCACTTTGGGACTTAGTATCTTCATGCACGGCCTTACGCGGCTGCCACATTTGAGTGCTTTCGCGGACGGCATGGTCAAGGAGTTCGCCAATACGGTGCTGCCCCCGGTGGTGGTGCGACCGTTCGCTATTGGCCTCGTTTTCGTGGAGGCTATCGTCGGGCTGCTCGTGCTGCTAGGACTCTTTACGCGCGCGGCTTTGATTTTGGGTTGCGCCACGATGGCCGCGCTCATCTTCGGCACCGCATTACGCTCCGATTGGAACACCGTCGCCGTCCAGCTTCTTTACTGCGCCATCTACGCGGCGCTGGTTGCCGCCCGCGAATACAACGCTTACTCCGTCGACGCCGTTTTACGGCGCTGAAGTTTTTCGTACCGGGGAATAAAACAAAACAAGAAGCCGGGCCGACGCCCGGCGCTAGGAATGCGATGCGGAGTAGATCCGAAGGCGGGAGTATTGCGAAAAAAAAGGGGGGAGCGGAGGCTCCTCCCGATTCATTCCTCAAAATTTGCGGCCGGTTTAAATATTAGCGAACCACTATCAAGGACTTGCTGGCTTCGAGCTTCTTGGCTTTCTTATCTGCCTGCGCGGCGAGGCAGAAGACTATGAGGTAATCAACCGAGCGACGAAGTATTCACCAGATGTTCAAGAAGAAAAACGGAGAGAAATTAGTGGAGGGTGGCGAGGCGGGCTTGCCACGGGGCGGCTAGGTCCGGACGATTGCCCTTTAGGGCGATGGTTATGGCTTGCGCTGCAACTTGTTTTCGGCCGTAGGGGCCGAGGTCGGCCCAGGGCTTGGAGTGGTCTACGACATAATTGTAAAGTGCTTCGGAGGTGGCCAGCGCGGTTTCGATTTTGCCTTCCCCTGCGTAGGCATTTACCAACCAAGACAGAAGGAGGTCCTTTTCGAAGAGAGCCTGCATCAGGGAGGGATCGTTATCGGGCAGGTTGGAACGATGGGCGATTACTTGATCGATGTTGGGCCACGCGACGACTAGAGTTTGTTCGGCCATGTCCCAGCGATTGGCTTGCGAGTAGGTTTCGGCAAGCTCCATATATTTGTCTGTGAGCGCGAGATCGGAAGGGCTGGACGAGGCGCGAAGGTAGTCGATCATCTGGTGAGAATTTTCTTCGGCATCGTCAAATTGCTGCATCTCACGAAAGCATTCAACGACTGCGCCGCTCGATTCTACGAGCGCGGCTTGCTTGCCCTCAGTGAGGTGCTGGGAGAATTGTTGGGCGTCCTGCAAGCGAGGCAAGGCTTGCGCGGGGACGTGGGCGCGCGACAGGACGTAGCCTTCCTGAAGGGCTGAGGTTTCCAGGGTTTTGTAAACTGTTTCGGCGTCGGCGGTGCGACCTGAGGATTCGTAATAAGTGGCGATTTGCTGGCGCGCATTTTTCAGCGCGGCATATTGATCGTCGGAGAGCTGCCCGCTGGATTGTTCCGCTTCCTGAAAACTTGCGAGAGCTTCGGGGTATTCCGCGTTCTTGAGTTGTTTTGAGCCCGTGTCATAAAGCGAACGGAACTTTTTCGCATTGGCAGCATTGAATTTTATTTCGGTGGCGTCGCGGGCTGAAGTAGGTTTCGAGACAACGTACCGGATGAGGGCCGAAGAGGCCACAAATATCAGTATCACTTCCAAAATAATCATTAAAACGCGCGTTGGACGCATGACCCGCCCCCCTAAGCCATGGTTATTTAACTTGTTAACAAAAGTATAAGCGAGCGTCCGACGCGCGCCGGCGGGATGTTAGCATCGGGTTACAAACTAGGACTGGCCAAGTCGTCTTGGGAAATGTGCGGTGTGAGCGCGGCCATTGCGCGCATTCGTGAGAGCGCGCGGAGTGCTGCGAGGGGTGGGCGCGTTCGTGAATCAAAGAGTGCTGAACTACTGCGCGGTGATTCTGGTGGCGGCCGGATGCATTTTCTACTGGTATCGCATCGTGCGGCAGCGGGTTCCTCCTTACAGCAAAATTCCCCAAGTAAAATGGACTAAATATTTCAGTCCTATGGACGGATTTTATACTTCGCCGACGGTGGGAAGGGATGGAGAGCTGTACATCGCAGGCAGCGAAATTTATTGTGTGGACCCTTCGAGTTCGTTGCGATGGGAATACCGCGTGGATCTGCACGACCAGATCGAGGGAGCGATATTTCAGGACGAAGAGCGGAACATTTATTTTGGAACGACGAACAAAGTGTATTCGCTGACGCCTACGGGGTTGAAGCGATGGGAGATTTCCTGTCCAACGCAGAAGATGGCGTCGAGCGATCAAGGCGGGACATCGAACGGGAGCACGGTGTACACCATCTGCGGCCAATCGTTTTCGGCTTTCAATAAAGAGGACGGGACGCTGCAGTGGTCGTTGCCGGCATTGGACTACAGCAACTCGCCGGTGATGCTGAAGGATGGGGAAGTGGTGTTTGTGCGCGAGCGAAGAGTTTTTGTGATCGATCGCGAAGGGAAGACTGTTTGGTCCTATCCGCACATTTCGCTTGCGGGGAATGGCGTACCAGCGAACGGGTCGACGGATACCTATATTGATACTCCGATTGCGGTGGGCGAGGACGGAACGATCTACGGCGGCTCGCAGTTATACAAATTTGTCGCGCTGGATACGCGAGGCCAGGTGAAATGGATTTACGACAATGCAAATAAGGCGGGATTTCACTCACCTCCCGTGATCGCCGCGGACGGAACAATTATCGCGGTGTCGATGCAAGACGTTGTGTATGCGTTCGCGCCGGAGGATGGCGCGGTGAAATGGACATTTCGCTTGCCGCAGACGCGTCGCGGCGTGCACTCTCCGGTGCTGGGTAGTGATGGAACGATTTACACGATGGCGGAGACGCGACTGCTTGCGCTGTCGGACAAGGGTCACATCCTTTGGGATTTGCCACTGCAGGGGACTGCGGTTGGGTCACCGGCATTGGCGCCGGACGGAACGCTGTACATTGCGATGGCGGAAGGCACGCTGTATGCGGTGCAGACCGCGAGCCACGGCCTTTTGCAAAGCGCTTGGCCGAAGTTCCAGCACGATTCGTTGAATTCAGGACGAGCGGCTGGCGGGGGCGACAGATGAAAAGTTTTGCGGCGAGACGGACGAGCTGTTGGTTAGGCGCGCTTTTGCTGATTTGCGCGACTTCGTGGCTGCAAGGATGCCGACAAGAAGCGACTCCGGAGTTGAAGTCGCAGATTGTGGGCGATTGGGAAGAGGTGCACGGCACGAAAGAAACTTTGCATTTCAAAGCGGATGGGACATTGGTTATGAAGAGCCCGAGCGAGTTCCATCAATGCGTTTATGATTTTCCGGATGAGAAGCATATCCGAATGAATTGCGCGCCAGCGGGATCGCCGGCGTATTTTCAGGTATGGAATTTGGCGTTCACCGATGACGATAAGCTGAAGATTGGAACGGTGCGTGAAACTGGCACGTATCGAAGACAAGAATAAATCTTCTACAAAGCGCCGGCGAAGGAATAAAGGTTTGAGATTTTAGCCAAGACCGGTTACGGCAATGCGCGTGGCGGAATCCCTACACGCAATGCTTCGTCTTCGACTTGGTTAAGTTGCTGCGCGATCTGCTTCTGCTGAATATCGAGCTGCTTCAAATAATCAACAGTAAAACCTCCACCGTATTTTGTTTCCGGCAGGGGCGGAAGGAGCGTGATGTTCTGCGCGGCAGCTTGCTCTACCATTTGCGATTTCACTTCGCGCACTTCGCTAAGTTCGGACTGTAACTGTTGCAGCTCTTGGGTGACGATTTTTTCCTGAACTTGGGCCGGAAACCGAGAAATGTCCTGCGCGCGGGCGGCAACTTCCTTCGCGTTGCGCAAAACTTCCGACGGAATGCCGTTGGCGCGGGCGCGATCTTCCAGCTCGGAAATTTGCGCTACGATGGCAGCGCGTGGTAGCTGAAGCTGCTGGATGAGGGCGTCGGTGCTAATTGCTGGGCACGGCGCATAAATATCCAGCCCTACATCCAATCCCGGAGCGGGCTGCGGCGGCGCGTTTGAGTGGCGAAAGTTCTGCAGACGCTGCACTTCAGCGTCGATACTGTCTAGCTGTGCGCCCAGTGAGACAGATTGTTGCGCGTACCAAACTGGATCCTTTTCGGGCGCCAGACGTTCGGCGGTTGCGACTTGTGGGATCAAGGCGAGGCGCGCCCGCGACGTCTTCATTACGGCAGTGTCTGTATCGGGCGCGATGGGGATACCTGCGGTGTCGCCAACAGTCGTGGCGCCATTGCGAGCGAGGGCTTCGACGTCATCGTTTGTGTAGATTTTTTTCTCGCGGTCGGGTTTGGGCGCTGTGGCGTTGGAGTTCGAGGAATTGTCGGTCGACATTTGTGGTACTCCGCGGGCGAGGGCGGAAGTTGTAAGGCTCGGAATTGCAAGACTGCATAGCAGTGCCGCCGAGAGGGCGGCGCCCTTGAGCGAGTGAAGGGTGACCGAGTGAGAGGGCTTGGGCGCGGTCATAAAAGTCTCCTTGTTAGGACGGAGCGAATCCTAAACACGAAATCTCGAAGTGGTAGGCCGAGAGAATTACATAACCCAAGCGTGTTGTATATCAGGTTTATACCTGAAAGCTAGTTTCGTTTTTTATTCGTAGCGCAAAGCGTTCATAGGGTCAACGGCGATGGCGCGACGCGCGGGGATGTAGCACGCGACGATGGCGACAAACAGCAAAACCAATGCGGCGGCGGTGAATGTGAGTGGGTCGTTGGCGCTGACGCCGAAAAGCAGGCTTGTTATCAGGCGCATCAGGCCCAGGGCGGCTGTCATGCCGATCACGATTCCAAGGGCGGCGAGTTTTACCGCTTGGCCTACGACCAGACGAAGAACGTTGCTGCGTTGCGCGCCGAGAGCCATGCGGATGCCGATTTCGTGCGTGCGTTGCTGCACGCTGTAAGAAATCACGCCGTAAATTCCGATGGCGGCGAGGACCAGCGCAAGTCCGCTGAAAAGGCCGAGCAGGACGAGAGTGAGATGCGGAGTGGACACGGAATTATCGATCAACTGGCGCATGGTGATGACGCTGAAAACGGGCTGGTCTCGGTCGATGGCGGCTACTGCGGAGCGAACGGACGAAATAAGGCTGGCAGGATCGACGGCGGAACGCAGGATCAAATACATATCGGTTTGAGGTTCCTGGCGGAAAGGCAAATATATTTCGAGTCGAGAGGGATTGGCCAGACCGTAGAGTTTTGTGTCACCGACAACGCCGACGATGGTGATCCAGGGATCTTTCGATCCAGGGCGACCCCAATGGAATCGTTTGCCGACTGGGTCTTCATTGGGCCAGTAGCGGCGGGCCATGGTGGTGTTGATGAGACCGACGAGCGCGGCAGTTTCAGTGTCGGCGCCGGTGAAATTGCGGCCGCGCATCAGCGGAATGTTAAGGACACTGGTGTAATCCGCGCTGATGTAATGGTAATCGGGATGCGGAAATGTTCCGATATCGGGGACGGGGATGCCTTCGATGGTGATATCGGCGCGATTGTGACTGCCTGTGAGTGGAACGGCGGTGCCAATCGCGGCGTTTTCAACTCCGGAGATGGCGCGGACCTTTTCCAGCAGTTGCTGCCAGAAATTTATTATGGCTGGGGATTTGGAATATTGAGCTGTGCGCAAATCCATTTCCATGGCGAGGACGTGGTCGGACTGGAAGCCGGGATTCACTTTCAGCAAGCGGTACATGCTTTTCATCATGAGACCCGCGCCGACCAGGAGGATTAGAGCGAGAGCAGTTTCGGCCATGGCCAGGACGCCGCGCAAGCGATGTTGGGCTGGGCTGGATGTGGCGCTTCGTCCGCCTTCTTGCAGGGTTTCCTGGACGCGCGGCTGCGCGGCCTGCCAGGCGGGAACCAGTCCGAAAGCAATCGCGACCAGCACGACCATGGCGGCGGTGAATAGCATGACGTTGCGATCGACGCCGATGTTCATGCCTTGAAGCATATCGGTCGAAATTAAATGCTTCAGGCCGATAACGCCTAAGGCTCCAACCAGAATTCCTAAAACTCCTCCGATTGCGGCGAGGAGAAAACTTTCAGTGAGCATTTGACGAACAACGCGAGTGCGGCTAGCGCCGCAGGCTTGGCGAACGGCAATCTCTTTGGACCTGGCTGCGCCGCGCACCAGAAACAAATTGGCTACATTGACGCAAGCGATCAGCAGGACGAAAACGACTGCGCCGAAAAGAACGAGGATGGCTGGACGAGTGTCGCCTACCAATTGATCGCGAAGCGTTGTGACGCTGATTCCGACTCCGGCGTTCAAGACTGGATAGGCTTTCTGCAAATTGATGGCGATGGTGTCGAGTTCTGCGCGAGCCTGCTGAAAAGTTGAGCCGGGGGCGAGCCGTCCGAGAGCTTCCATGTCGCCGCGGTCGCCGCGGTCCATCAGGTCGGCGGCCCAAATGCCGATGGGGGCGATGGCGTCGGTCTTATCGTCGAGGCGGAAGTTGGGAGGAAGAACGCCGACGATGGTGAAGCTGCGTCCGTCGAGTGTGATGGTTTTTCCGATTGCGTCGGGATTGGCGCCCAAATGGGATTGCCATAGCGCGTAACTCAACATGACGACCGGAGCTGTGCCGGGAACTTCTTCCGACGGAAGGAAATCGCGACCGAGGAACGGGCGCACGCCCAGCAATGAAAGGCAATTCGGCGACACCGCATAGCCTTCGATATTTTCAGGCTGAGCGACACCGGACAAGTTGAAGGCTCGATTATTGAGGAGGGCCATTTGCGAGATCGTTTTGCTCTGCGTTCGCCAATCGAGGAAATCGGGATAGGAGGATGAATGAACGCCGACTCGCTGGGAAGATTCCTTGATCACGATTAATTGTTGAGGGTTGGAGTAGGGCAGCGGTCGGAGGAGGACGGCGTTGACGACGGAGAAGATAGCGGTGTTGGCGCCGATGCCGAGGGCGAGGGTTAGTAGCGCGATGGCGGTGAAAGCTGGATTTTTGCGCAGCATGCGAGCGCCGTAACGCAAATCTTGAAGCAGGGAATCGAGCCAGGCGCCGGTGCGGACATCGCGTACTTCTTCTTTTACTTGTTCGATGCCGCCAAGTTCGAGGCGGGCGGCGCGGCGGGCTTCTTCTGGGGTCATACCTTCGCGCATTTTTTCCTCCGCCAAAGTTTCAACGTAGGCGCGCACTTCGACGTCGAGTTCGCGGTCGTTTTGGCGCTTGGCGAAAATGTTTCGCAGGAAGCTTTTCATCCGCGAGGGGCGAAGCATGTTTTGCAATCTCCTTATTCGTAACGCAGCGAAATCATGGGATGCACCTTCATGGCTCGGCGCGCCGGGATATAGCAAGCCAAGAGCGCGACCAGGACCAGGATGCTCGATACAGCCGCAAAGGTTAGGGGGTCGCTGGCGCTTACCCCGTAGAGCAAATGCGCGAAACTCGGGAGGACGCGAGTGAGGATTGGAGCGGTAATTCCGCCGAGGGCAACGCCAGTGACGGCCAGCCGCAAACCACCGCCAACTACGAGGCGAAACACATCTTTTTTCTCCGCACCGAGCGCCATGCGTATCCCAATCTCATGAGTTCGCTGCGTCACCGCGTATGAAATGACACCGTACAATCCGACAGAGGCCAGCAGCAGCGCAAGCGCTGCGAACACGCTCAGCAGAATCATTGGAAAGCGCTGCGGTGACATCGATTCGGAAACGATATTCTGCATGGTCCGAACGTCATAAACCGGCTGGTCGCTGCCTGCGCCGTAAACGGCTGCTTTGATTGCAGGCATGACGGTCGCGGACTCGAGCGGGGTACGAAGCACGACCGTCAAATAGGGATAGCCGACGAGCACCCACTGGTCCGGATCCTGAGCCAGCGGAAAATACATCTGATTTTGCGTAGACGAGGTGGGATCATCCAGCGCCCAATGTCTTACGTGGCGCGCTACACCAATAATACGACAGGGACCAGTGGGTGACGCGAAACCGAATGTTATCGTTCGGCCCAGTGGGTCGCTGCCCGGAAAATACATTCGACTGAAAGTACTGTCGATGACCACGACGCATGGAGATTGAACGGTGTCATGCGGGGTGAACGACCGGCCCCGAAGCAGTGGTATTCCCATCGTTCGGAAGTAATCTGGACCCGTAAGGAAGCCCACTAAACGCGGGGCAGCCTGAAGCGAAGCGGGCCTCTGAGAGTCGATCCAAAAGGGAATAGTCCCGCCCTGACCGCTGAGCGGAACAGTATCAGTAAAATCCGCCGCTTGTACTCCGGGTATATCGCGGATGCGCCCAATCAGCTGCTGATAGGCAATTCGAGTGCTCGCGACCGTCTTCATCAGCGAACGCGAAACTCCCACCTTGAATGTGATGATGTGCTGGGTGTCGAATCCTGGATCGACCTCAGACAATTGACGAATCGTCCGGAAAAGCAGTCCTGCACTCAGTAGCAGCACCAGCGTCAATGCCATTTGGACGACTACGAGACTACTTTGCGCCCGACTATGCGGACTCGTAGAGCCGCGACCTCCGTCCTTGAGCGGGGCTTGGAAATCGGCGTTCCAACTCTTCAACGCGGGCGCCAGACCGAAGAAAATTCCAACTACAATCGAAACTCCCAATGTAAAAAGCAGAACTGGAGCGTTCACGCCGATATTCGCGTTGCGCGGGAGGCTGTCGGGAAAAGCCGCGAGCAGCGATTTGACTGCGGGGATGGCGATAAGCACGCCGAGCGCACCGCCAGCGAGCGAGAGAAGCACGCTTTCGGTAATCAACTGCCGTATTAGACGCCCGCGATTCGCGCCAAGCGCCGCGCGAATGCCAAATTCCCGGCGGCGCGCCACTGATCGAGCCAGAAAGAGGTTGGCGACGTTGGCGCAGGCGATTAGTAAAACGAGGCCGACCGCGCCCAAAAGCATCACGAGAATTCCGCTTACGTCTCCGACTAGCTCTCGCTTGAGTGGCATTACATCGGTTCCCAAATCTCGATTGTCATCGGGATAGAGCCGATCCAGAGCGTTCTGGATCGTACTCATCTCGGCCTTGGCCTGCGAAATGCTCACTTGCGGCCTCAGGCGCGCAATAGCGCCGATGCCGTCATGGCTTCCGCGAGGGTTGATGATTAGCGCATCGCCCTGGCCGAGCGGCGTGTAAACATCTGCGTCACTCCAAAAGCGAAATCCTGGAGGAAGGACACCGACGATGAAGCAATCCACGCCATCCAAGGTGGCTGGTTTTCCGAGCACTTGAGGATTTTGAGCAAACCGATTTTTCCACAGACGATCGCTTATGATGAGAGCGCGCGCTCCGCCATATTGATCTTCCTGGGCTGAGAACTCACGCCCGAGCGCTAGCCGCACACCTAGAGTGCTGAAAAAGCCAGCGGTGACTGCGCTCCCATCAACATGTTCCGGAGTTCCGGGGTTCGACAGATCATATCCCTGCTGCATGAACGCCGCCATTTGCAGGAATGACTGGGCATTGCGCTGCCAATCCTGGAAATTTGGGTATGAAACCCATACGTGGGCATAGCGCGGATTGCTCTCCATTATCATGACAAGGCGGTCAGGTTGGGCGTAAGGCAGTGGGGATAACAAGACGCCGTGGACGGCGGAGAAGATGGCGGTGTTGGCGCCGATGCCGAGGGCGAGGGTTAGGACGGCAATCGCGCTAAAGCCAGGATTCTTGCGCAGCATGCGGGCGCCGAAGCGAAGGTCTTGCAGCAGCGAATCGAGCCAGGCGCCGGTGCGGACATCGCGGACTTCTTCCTTTACTTGCTCGATTCCGCCGAGTTCCAGGCGTGCAGAGTGGCGTGCTTCTTCGGAGGAGAGGCCCTGGCGCATTTTTTCCTCCGCGAGTGATTCATAGTAGGAGCGAACTTCCTCGTCGAGGTCGCGGTCAGTTTTTTCTTTGGCGAAAATATTTCGCCAGAAGTTTGTCATACGCGAAAGCATGAGCATGCTGCTCCTCGCTACGGCAACGACCTAGGACGCTTCCAGAGCGCGGGCGATAGCGAGCGAAATGCGGCCCCAGCGCTGTGTTTCGGATTCGAGCTGGCGTCGGCCAGCTTTCGTGAGCCGATAGTATTTCGCGCGACGATTATTTTCGGACTCGCCCCAGGAGGAAACGAGCCAGCCTTCCTCTTCCATACGGTGAAGGGCCGGGAAAAGCGAGCCGGGCTTCACTTGAAAAGTACCTTTGGTGATTTGTTCGATTCGGCGAGAGATGCCCAGTCCGTGCATGTGGTCCAGGGCCAGGGCTTTTAGAATCATCATGTCCAGGGTGCCCTGCAGGAGGTTAGTTTGGTCTTGCGTCATATTTCTCCTATAGACGATCTGTAGGACAATACGTTAGCTCCTATAGAGTGTCAATAGCAAGAATTCATGCGCGAGAAGGTGGCCAGGGACGACGGTGCAGGACGTTGACATGGCATGCCTGTAGCTTCACAATCTTTCAGCGCGCTTTGATAGGAAGGCTCTTCCTACGCTTCAAGAATGATTGCTCGTTCACTGAGACCCTGCATCAGCGTGTGAATTCAAAAAGTACCGAAAGAGGCCACTCGATGATTCGACGTGTTCTGTTTGTTCTGCTGGGCATATTGACGATGGTGTCACCGCTGCGGCTTGCGGCTCAGAGCGCGGATTCGCGGGCGGGCCTTGAAACTATTGCAGCCGGAGTGGCGGGAGGCTGCGACATTGGAAAGGCGGAGGAACAAAGCGGCCACGGATTCGATCTTTCGAATTTGGATCGCAGCGCCTCGCCGTGTGATGACTTCTTCCAGTTTGCGGACGGCGGTTGGGTGAAGAGCCACCCAATTCCGGCGGCTTATCCGACTTGGGGCACCTTCAACAAACTTCGCCAGGACAATGAGACGGCGCTGAGCAAAATACTAGAAAAAGCGGCCGCAGATAAAAACGCGGCGCCGGGCTCCAACTGGCGGAAGATTGGAGATTTTTACGCGAGTTGCATGGATGAGACGGCTGTGGAAACGGCAGGATTGAAGCCCCTGCTGCCGCAACTTCAACGCATCGCGGATATACATGATGCAGAGTCGCTCCAGGCGGAAATTGCCCGGCTGCAACGCGACGGAGCAGGAGTGCTTTTCGCGTTTGGCTCCGAGCAGGATTATAAGAACAGCACGCAAGTGATTGCGTCAGCGCGGCAGGGCGGACTGGGAATGCCGGACCGTGACTACTACACGAAGGATGACGAGAAATCGGAAAAACTCCGGGCGGCGTATGGCCAGCATGTCACGAATATGTTCAAGTTGGCTGGCGATGATGAAGCGACCGCGGCGGCAGAAGCGAAAACGGTGATGGGACTGGAAACGTCGCTGGCCAAAGTTTCCATGACCAGAGTGGAACGGCGCGATCCGGATAACACCTATCACAAAACTTCCGTGGCGCAGTTAGCCGAACTGACGCCACATTTTATGTGGACGAAGTATTTTGCCGAAGTGGGGACTCCGCCAGTCACCGACGTGAATGTTAACCAGCCAGAATTCTTCAAGGCACTAGATGCGTCCTTGACTTCGGTTTCGTTGGCGGATTGGAGGATTTATCTGCGCTGGCACCTGCTGCATAACGCGGCGCCGTCCTTATCGTCTAAATTTGTGAATGAGAATTTTGATTTCTATGGGAAGACGCTGCAGGGCACGACGGAGCTTCTGCCTCGGTGGCGCCGGTGCGTGCAAGCCACGGATGCAAATTTGGGCGAAGCGCTGGGACAGTATTACGTGAAAGAGTATTTCCCGCCGGAAGCGAAAGCCAAAGCGGTGGCGATGGTGAAGCACTTGATGGACGCGTTGCGCGACGATCTGGCAACGCTGCATTGGATGAGTCCGGAAACCCGGAAGCAAGCAGCGCTGAAGCTGGATGCCATCATGATCAAGATTGGGTATCCGGATAAATGGCGGGACTATTCACCGTATAAAGTGGACCGTGGGTCCTACGTGGAAAACGTTTTTCAGGGAAGGCAGTTTGAGATGGCGCACGACCTTTCGGAAATCGGCAAGCCGGTGGATCGTACGGAGTGGAGCATGACTCCGCCGACGGTGAACGCGTATTACAACCCTTCGATGAATGAGATTGTGTTTCCGGCGGGAATTCTGCAGCCGCCGTTTTACGATGCGAATCGCGATGATGCGATGAACTATGGCGGGATGGGCGCGGTGATCGGCCATGAAATGACGCACGGGTTCGATGATCAAGGAGCAAAATTCGACGCCCAGGGCAATTTGAAGAACTGGTGGACTGCGGAAGACCTGAAGAATTTCAAAGAGCGTGGAGATTGCATCGCGAAACAGTTTGACGAATTCGAGGTGGAAGCGGGGCTGCATGAAAACGGCAAGCTCGTCGAAGGTGAAAGCATCGCGGACCTGGGCGGACTGACGCTTGCTTACGCTGCGCTGGAGAAATCGTTGGAAGGGAAGCTTGCGCCGAAAATTGATGGATTCACTCCAGAGCAGAGATTTTTTCTGGGATTTGCGCAGATATGGGCGGGGAGTTTCCGTCCTGAATATGCGCGGATGATTGTGGCGACGAACCCGCATCCGCTGGGACAGTATCGCGTGAAGGGGCCGCTATCGAACATGCCGGCGTTCGCGAAAGCTTGGGGATGCAAGTCGGATTCTCCAATGGTTCGCAAGGAAGAGTTGCGCTGCCGGATTTGGTGATCTTCGAAACTTTTAACGGCGCGGCGAAAGTTTAGCGTTTCTTGCGAGGTGATTTCTTGGCAGGGACGGGCCTCGCCGTGACGCGGGGCTTTTTGCCCGACTTGCGATTTTTCTCGACGCGCAGCTGCCACGCCGTGCGTAAAGCGCCTGCGAGTACGTCTTCGTTGGCGGCGGCCAGCCGGATGTGAGTCATTCCCATACGACCCCAACCGCCTTTGATGGGTAGGAAAACTTCCGGGAGTTCTTCCACGAAGAGTGTCTGCTGCTCCAGGGTGAGCATCAAGTTGCCGTAGCCTTCTTTTTCCGAAGCCAGCGTAGCGAAAATCCTGCCACCCACGCGAAAATCCGGCTGTCCCATGTGCGAATTTTCTTCGGCGCCTTCGAGGCTGAGGGCTATTCGGCGGAAGTCATTTGCGTTCATGAAGACATGCTCCCACTAAAAATCAATTCATGGCGGTGGAATATGGAACCGGTGCGGGCGCAGGTGACCGCGGATAAGCGGGCTCGGGTACCATCACGGCCTGATATTGGCGGTACCAAAGGGCTTCGCTGGCACGTTGCCATAGGCGCGTTGCGATCCAGAAAATCAGCATTAGTTGAGTGAGCAGAAATGCGGTGGTGATGGACCAGGGACTGAGTTGATACATCCACAGATACAAGCCGAGGCCGCAGAAAATCCACGCCAGCAGACTGATTCGGAGGTAAAGCCAGAAGAGCGAGCCGAAGTTGTGCTTCAACAGTGAGGCGGCCCTGCGAAGGGCGCGATGCATTCTGGTTTCGTCGTCGGCCACGGCGATGACTTGCGCCATGTCGAACCACAGTCGCAGAACCATAAGAAGCAACAAGATAAGGAGTGACGAAGCGCCAGAAAAGTAAGCGGCCGGGTAAGGAGAGTTTGATTTGTCATCAATGCTATGGTGAATCGCACTACAGATTGCAATAAGAATGCCCATGGGAATAAAAGCGAGAGCCATGTAACCGAGAAGACGGACGAAACGCCAGAAATGATGTCCGCAGGCTTCGAAGAAAGCGGTGGTGCTGGGCTTGGTGTCGAAAACGTAAGTCGCGAGAGTGCCGCCGGTGGAGAAAATCATAAAAACCGCGAAAACTACGGAGTAATGAAAAACGACCGGGCCGGGAGTTTCGAGCGGCGAGTCAGGCTGCACTGCAAGTTCCATAACGGCGGTGAGATCGTATCCGTTTACAAGACGTTCTGAGGCAGAACTATGAGCGAGCGCGGGACTGACGCGATCGACTAATCCGCGAATGGCAAAATGCGCCAAAACCAGATTGACGATGAAGATCCACCAGAGGATTCGTTGCCAGCGCCACACGAGTCCGGCGCCGGATATAAATGTCTTGGGTCTTACTGCTGACGGCACGCGTCTAGCTCCTTCGATTTCCAATTAGGATACCCAAGCCAGGAACTGCGAAATCCATTCGCTGGCGAACACCCACATATTTTCGAGCTTATGGGTGGCGCGATTGTCTTCCTGAACGATATAGCTGTTGTTGAAAAAATTGCGGTCGAGCCTGACTTTGTTGCCTGGATCGATCTGCGCAGAGGCGACTTTGGTTTTGCGATCGTAGGTGTAGCGAACCCAGCGATCGCGACCATCCCAGTGTTCTGCGGCGGTCGTACCATCTTCAAATTTCACGACGACATCGACGGGAAAGATGAAATCGCCTTTGCGATGCACGGTGACGTAGGTGCGATAAATTTCGTCAGTGGTCTTCTTGCGAGAGATTTCTTTTTCCCACCACTTCAATCGGTCTGAGTGGGCCTCCCAAATGTCGTAGTCGAGAATATTGGTGCCGTAAACGGCTTGATCGAAATACCACTTTAGATCCTGATGCGAGACGTCTTCGATGGTCTTCAGGAAATCTTCCCCGGTGGGATGCTTGAAGCGGTAGCGAAGGAAGTATTCGTGGAGAGCGGCGAGCATGGTGTCTTCGCCAACTACTTTTTCAAGCGTGAGAAGGACGGTGCCGGTCTTGCCGTAGGTTACGCCGCCATACGCGTTGTCACTGATGAAATTCCAGGAAAACCGAGTGATCGGGTCGGTGTCCGGCATCGAGATGTATTCGATGCGCAGGAGTTGCGCTTCACTGGCGGTGGCGAACGGAAAATTAATGATCGAAGTGTTTTCTCCGTAGAGCGCAGCCATGGATTTGGCTTCCACGTAGCTGTTGATGCCCTCGTCGAGCCAGGCGTCTTCGAATTCGTTGGTGGCGACCATGCCGTACCAATATTGATGGCCGAATTCGTGATTGACGACATCCTCGGGCGCGAGAACACCCGTTGGCATATACCAAGTGGTGCCGGCAGTGATGAGCGTGGGATATTCCATTCCGCCGGCGTTGAAGGCGCCGTGCGGCGGGTCAACGACTGTGACGCGGTCGTAAGGATATGGACCGATATTCTTGTCATACCACGCAAGCGTGCCTTTCAAGGCTTGCGCGTAACGCGGTGCGGACTTCATGTGTCCGGGAGACATTAGGACGTGGAGCTTGACTGGTCCTGCGCTGCCGGTCCAGGTGTCTTCCACGATGGTGTAGTCGGGGCTCGCGGTCCAGGAAAAATCGTGAACGTCTTCGGAGTGGAACTTAGCCGACTTGGTGCCGTCGGAATTATTAGCGGAGGAAATTAAATCGCCGCCGGCGCCGAGGATTTCGGTTTGCGGCACGGTTAGGTTGACATCGAAGGTTCCGAAGTCGGCGAAAAATTCCGAGTCGGCGTGGAACTGATGGCAATTCCAGGCGTTTTTCCACCACACCCCGACTTTGGGGAACCATTGGCCAATCATATAGAAATCGCGTTTGTAACCTGTGCGGTAGAGAACTTCGGGAAGTTGATCGTGGAAAGTCATGTGGAATTCCACGGACGCGCCGGGGGCGACAGGTTTGGGCAAGGTGACTTGAAATACGGTGCGGTCGTTGGTGTTGTGATCGTCGGGCTGAATGAACTGCATTTTGTCGGTGAGATCGCCGGCGCCCTCGACTTCGAGTTTGGTCACGGTGATCGAGCCGTGGTTCTTTTCGTTCCAGCCTGAATCGGCTCCCACGCCACGAGCGCCGCTCATGCGGACCTCGGTCATTAGAGTTGATTGAGGCTGAAATGCGTTCATATATAGGTGGAAAGGGAAGGCTTGTTGGGGTTGGCCGGTGAGATTTTTATAGACGAGCGTTTCGGTCGCGTCGATGGAATGGGAGGTGGTGTTGAGTTTCGCATCGATGGCATAGGCGACGACACGGGTGGAAAACGGACTGTTGAGTATCGAGCTGGCGGCCTCCGGCGCTTGTGCATTGGGCGCTGCAGACGGCGGTTCGGAGACGGTGCGCGGGCCACCGGCGAAAAGCAGCAGTGTCGCCGCAAGCAATACCGTGGACAAGCTTGGCAACATTCGCCCTCAACGAAACCAGAACGGCGGATAAAACTTAGCGAAAAAAATTCCAATACACAATATGCCACGCGGGACGAGGGCGCAAGCAGCGAATCCAAGCAGGAATCCCGTGCCTACCTCGCGCAACGCGCGCTGACCGGCGGTTGACGCCTTTGCGTTCACCGACTAGACTAAAATATAAGGACGGGTTGCAGGCAAAAGCCGCCGCGCCCAACGATAGTCTGCTTTAACCATGAGCCCAACGATCCTGCAGCAAAAACGCTATCAGCAGATCCTTACCGACGTGGTGCGCGCGTACATCGAGACGGGCGAGCCGGTGTCTTCCCGAAGCATTTCCCGACGCCATGTGGAGCCGCTTAGCCCGGCGACAGTTCGCAACGTGATGGCTGATCTGGAAGAGGAAGGCTTGCTGTACCAGCCGCATACGTCGGCGGGACGCGTCCCGACCGCGGCAGCGTATCGTTTCTTCGTGGAGCAAGTTGCGGCGCAGGCGACGGCCAGCCCCGAAGATCGACAGTGGATTCGGCGCGAATTGGAAGCGGCGCAGACGCCTGAAGCAGTGATGGAACGAGCAAGCCACGTGCTTGCGGCTGTGTCGCGCGGGCTTGGGATTTTTATTTCGCCGCCGCTGGCGCGCAGCGTGGTGGAGCATTTGCGATTTTTGCTGCTGCCGGACGGCCGCGTGCTGGTAGTGCTGATTTCCGGAGGAGGGGTGGCGCGGGACAAACTGATTCGTCCGGAGCGCGCGTTTCGGCAGGAGGATCTGGACCACGTCGCTGATTATTTGAATCACCATTACACCGGTTGGACGCTGGAAGCGATGCGGGTCGATCTACGCAAACAATTGGACCGCGAACGCGAGCAGTACAGCCGGATGGCTGACGATGCGTTGATGCTCTGCGACCCCAGTATTCTTGGCGACAATACGGACCGTAAGATTTACGTGGATGGCGCGGCGCTGATTGCGTCTTCGCCTGACTTCACAGACCAGGCGCAGTTGCGCGAGCTGCTGGAAGCGATTGAAGAAAAGGACCGGCTGATCGCGCTCTTGAGCGGCTGCATTGAAGCGCCGGAGCCCGTGCACGTGGAGCTCGGACTTGATAAAATTTCGAATGGCGGAAAACACCTTGCGCTCGTTTCGGCGTCGTATTCATCTAACGACCAGGTGCAGGGAACACTTGGCATTCTCGCGCCCATGCGCATGCATTACGAACGCGTAATCACGGCCGTAGCTTTCATGGCGCAGTTTTTTTCCGAAGGCCAAGAAGGAGGGTAAAGTCTTGGCATCGCATAAAGATCAGGACGAAATGGAAAACCCGAAGCCGTTTGTGGCAACGAGTGGCGGGAAGCGTGTGGACGCGGAACAGGCTGCGAACGATGCGGCTGCAGCGGCGGGGCGCGCGTTCGAGGCGGATGGAAACCCACAGTCGGAAGAAATTCAGAAGCTGGTGAATGAGAAAGAGGAGTTGAAGAACACGCTCGTAAGGCGGCAGGCGGATTTCGACAATTACCGCAAGCGTGTGGAGAAAGAAGGGCGTCAGGAGCGCCATCGCGGCGTGGAGTTGGTTGTCGAGGCGCTTCTGCCGGTGCTCGATGCATTTGACCGCGCTTTGGCCGCACATGACGATCCGACTTATTCGGAATATAGCAAGGGTTTCGAGTTGATCCGGAAGCAACTATGGGATTTGCTAGCGAAGCAGGGCGTGAAGCGCATTGAAGCCAGCGGAGAACAGTTCAACCCGCACCTGCATCACGCTATCGAAAGCGTGGAAGGCACAAATCAGAAGGAAGGCACCGTAATCGGCGAGATGCAGCCGGGTTACATGTTTCACGATCGCGTGCTGCGGCCTGCCATGGTGCGCGTAGCGGCCGCCAAAGAATCTTAAAGGCGGCCGGGGCATCGAATCACTATCGCTTGAAATGATTTTCTGTTTGTGTGAGTTGTTAACTTCCGAGAAATAGAAAAGGAAATGATGGCGGCCACGAATTCGAGTGATTTTTATGAAGTTCTGGGCGTAACGCGCGAGGCTTCGGCGGAACAGATTAAATCCGCGTACCGCAAAGCTGCTTTGCAATACCATCCTGACCGAAATCCTGAGAGGAAGGAAGAAGCGGAAGTGCATTTTCGCGCAGCAAGCGAAGCTTACGCGGTTCTTTCCGACCCGCAGAAGCGATCGATTTACGATCGTTACGGCGTGGCCGGATTGGGAAATCGCGGCT
>Ga0070766_10000252_pt1 | contig 22432 bp, 18 predicted proteins | sample HubBroMetageWFT6_FD_69782 | JGI IMG/M metagenome (GOLD analysis project Ga0070766, IMG submission 69782) | Warmed and freeze-thawed soil microbial communities from the Hubbard Brook experimental Forest, New Hampshire - Hubbard Brook CCASE Soil... | ecosystem: Environmental > Terrestrial > Soil...
GGCTGAGCATTCCTCGACTCACCCTGCTCAGCCTCTACTGGGTGGCGATCGGCTATCTCTGGAACTCCATCGGCGCTCAGGTGCTGCCGCCGCTGATTCGCGGCTTCGTCGGCCAAGCGCACCAGGGAACCGCCCTGTCGATCCTCGAGAGCACCGGCACCCTCATCGCGGTGTTCTGGCAACCCATGATCGGCGCCCTGTCCGACCGGACCACACTCCGATGGGGGCGGCGGAGACCATATATCGCCGGCGGGGCAGTTGGGTCGGCGCTCTTCCTCGTTCTCATGGCCTTCGTCGGCAGCTACTTCTGGCTGTTTGCAGCGTACTTCCTGCTCCAACTCGCGTCCAACACCGCCCAGGGTCCGTACCAGGGACTCCTACCCGACGTGGTCCCCGAGGCCGACCTGGGCAAGGCGGGTGCCTTTTATGGCCTGGGCAATCTCCTGGGAACCCTGGTGGGCTTTCTGGTGGTAGGCATCTTTACAAGCCACGGTCGCTACGACCTGGCGTTCTACTCGATGGCGGCGATGCTCTTGGTGACGATGATCCTGACAGTGACGCTCGTCCCCGACAACGGCCGGCGAAGCGCCCGGCTAAAGCTCAATCTCGCTGAGGTCACACTCGGTACGTTCAAGGTGAGCCCCCGCCGCTACAGCAACTTCCTGTGGCTCATGGGCTCGCGGCTGCTCATCCTCATGGGCATCGTCGGATTGGAGACGTTCGCCAACTTCTTTTTCAAGGACGTCTTCTATCCGGGAAACGGCAGCCACGCCACTAACCTCGCGAATGCCGCAACGACATACCTTCTTGCCGTCATCGTGTTGCTGGCGCTGCTGGTGTCCTATCCCGCCGCACGGCTCTCGGACCGCCTTGGACGCAAGCCATTGGTGCTCGCGTGCGCGGTCATCGGTGCCCTGGGGACGCTGGGGCTGGTGTTCGCCGACTACACGCTCATACCGGCAGCGGTTACCTCACCGCTGGCATCGATTCTTCACGTGCCCATCGGCCTCGCGCAGGTGCTCTGTTTCGGCGTCCTCATCGGCGTCGCCACCGGGAGTTTCCTCTCTGTCGACTGGGCATTCACCATCGACGTGATCCCGCCGGACGAGGCGGGACGCTTTCTCGGCTTCTCGAACATCGCCACCGCAGGAGCAGGAATCATTGCTCGCTTCGTCGCCGGCCCCATCCTCGACCACTTCAACGCTGGCGGTCACATCCTCGGGATCCTCGGCGGCTATCCGGTGGTTTTTGGCATGTTCGTCGTGTTCTTCGTTCTCGGCGGCTTTCTGGTACTGCCCGTGCGCGAACCTCGTCGGCGGGCTGCCGCGAGTCGCTGACGCTGAAGAAGCCTCGCGGCTGCCCGCGCAGAGCGCTGCCACAACTCCCGAGGGCGGTCGGCACCATCGATATCCCGCCCAATCTCCGGATTGGCCGATGCCACATTAGTCGCTCCGATTCCGTGTGGCCTTGCCTACGACATGGAACTCAGACGCATTGGCCATCGCAACGACCGTGCTTCAATCCAGGTGGAGACTGCGTCGCCTTCGTAACGAGCGTGGAGACGCGCACCTATTCCCGCATGCTCCCGCAAGACCGCTCACCGGTCATTCACCGAGGTCAATGATGACCCTCCCCTCGGCCCCTCTCGACGCCGATTCTGCCACTGGTTCGTCGCCCGAGCACACGCTCTGGGAAATGTCGCTGGATCTCATGGCGATTGCGAGTCTCGATGGTCGCTGGATCCGCCTGAACGCTGCCTGGGAGCAGACCTTCGGATACACAGCTGCCGAGCTGATGTCCCGTCCCTATCTTGAGTTCGTCCATCCCGAGGACGTGGCTGCCACGCGCGCGGAAGCCAGTGCACTGTCCGAGTCGGACCATCGGACGGTTCGCTTCGAGAACCGGTATCGCGCGAAGGATGGCAGCTATCGCTGGCTGTCATGGAGTGCGCGCGCGGCACCCGATCGGAGCTGCATCTACTGCGTCGGCCGCGACGTCACGGCATTTCACGAGGTGGAGGCGGAACGCGAGTTCCTCCATGAGCGCCTTCGTGAGCGCGAGCAACTGCTCACGGGCATCGTTGAGAACAGCATGTCGCTGATCTACGTGAAGGATCTTGACGGGCGCTACCTTCTCTACAACCAGCCCTTCGCGGCAGCGTTCAATCTCGAGGTGCGGGCTCAACCGCTGGGCCAGAGCGGGCGCGACGTACTCCTCGGTCGGGACGACACCTGGCTCGATCCTGAGCTGCAGCCCGTCTGGCGGGCAAACGACCTTCGCGCAGCAGAAGCAGCTGTGCACATCCAGGAGTGGTCACATCATCCGACTCGCGGCCGGCTCACGTATGACTCGATCAAGTTCCCGCTCTACGACGAGACCGGTGCGGTATACGCAACCTGCGGCATCTCGCGTGAGACAACGGATCGCGAGCGGGCTTTGGAGCACGTCCAAGCAGCAGAGGAGCGGTTCCGCAGCGCGTTCCAGAACGCGCCCGTCGGGATGGCCCTAACCGACCTCGACGGGAAGATCCTTCGCGCTAACGCGGCGCTCTGCGAGATCACCGGACGCAATCCCACCGACCTCTTGCAACTGTCGCTTCAGGACATCACCCATCCGGAGGATCTCGAGGCAAGTCAGGAAGAACTCCGTGCGCTTCGTGCTGGCGAGGTATTCACCCAGCGCGGCGAGAGACGTCTCTTCAACGCGAGCGGCCACATCGTGTGGGTCGAATCCTCCGGCTCTCTGGTGCTCGATGCCCTCGGTCAGGCTCAGGACATCATTGTGCAGATCCAAGATATTTCCGAACGCAAGCGCCTCGAGGAGCGGCTCCACCGCCTCGCCGACGTCGACTCACTGACGGGGATCCGAAATCGCCGTTTGTTCGAGGAGGATCTTCATAGTCAGATCGGACGCTGTCAGCGCTATGGCGAGCGGGCGGCAATGCTCATGATCGACCTCGACGGCTTCAAGAAGATCAACGATACCTACGGACACAAAGCCGGCGACGACATGCTCAAGGCGGTGGCAGCAGTGCTGCGTCGCCGCATGCGCACCGGTGATCACGTAGCCCGTCTTGGCGGAGACGAATTCGGTGTCCTCCTGGCCAACGTGAGCGGCTCGCAGGTCGACGCGATTGCTGCCGACTTCGCCAACGTGGTCGCCACAGCGACCCTCAGCGTCGGGACCGAGGTGCTGTCAATCCGTGCGAGCGTGGGGATCGCGCTTATCGACGAGCACGCGGTCGATGACGAGGCAGTACTCGCCGAAGCCGACCGCTCAATGTATGCGGCGAAGCGCGCGATCACTCATTGAGACGTTGATGAGTATTCCCCGGGCCCCACAACAAGCCCGCGCCAACCCGCAGGCGGCGGCAGAGGAGATGCCTCGATGAACGGCGCCTATCCTGAATCGGCTCATGCACTGATGATGCGGCTACGCGATGACCCAGCTGGTGCTGCCGCCGAGCTCCGCGCTCTCCAAGACGCGATCCCTGATGTCCTGACCCTCATTGAGGCGGATCTGGAGATTGACCGGATTCGCGGTCTCCAACCCGATCAGGTATCGGCCGATCAGCGAAGAGACCTTCTCGACAGTCAAAACTGGAAGCGAAGCGACGCGCTGAACGCGTTGAGCGCGAGACGATAATCCGCGCCTAGGCCCTGGCACGCATCCGACGCTGCGCGTGGGTAAACGCCCCAGACCAGCCCCATCTTGATGCCAAAGAGTCGCTGGCCGGCGAGGCCATGGAGTTGAGCCGCAGCCTCGACAACAGAGGGTGGACAGGACCCTATGATGGCTCATGATACTAGCACGGCAGCGCAACAATTTATCGTGCGACCTGCTATGTTGGGAGGGTCCCAGGACCGAGGCGAGAGCCGTCAAGGCGCCGGTCAGGGCGACCTTTCTCAGGGGTTGTCAGCCAGTTCCTCCGCGTTTCTTCTTGGCCCTCCAAACGCGCACTCCGTTGGAGGAGCACCCCACATGGCTGTTGCAACCCGCCCCACCGAGAAGACTCGGTTTTTCAAGGCCTCGCCCCGCGCGCTGCTCATCAATGGCAAATTCGAGCAGGCCGAGAGCGGTAAGACCTTCGATACGCTCAACCCGGCCACCGACACTGTGCTCGCGAGCGTCGCCGAGGGCGACGCGCACGACATTGATCGCGCAGTGCGAGCTGCTCGCCGAGCGTTCGAGAACGGCCCGTGGACCCGCATGACTCCCTCAGAACGCGGCCAGATCATGCACCGAATCGGCGACCTGATCATGGAACACGCCGACGAACTCGCAGAGCTCGATTGCCTGGACAATGGCAAGGCGCTCGGCGTGGCCCGCGCTGCTGATGTTCCGCTGGCCGCAGACCTGTTCTGGTACATGGCAGGTTGGGCCACGAAGCTCAACGGCGGCACGATCAACCCGTCGGTGCCCTACCTCCCCGGCGCCGAGTTCCACGCATACACACTCCGCGAACCGGTCGGCGTCGTCGGCCAGATCATCCCTTGGAACTTCCCGCTGTTGATGGCCGCGTGGAAGCTGGGTCCGGCATTGGCCACGGGTTGCACGGTGATCCTCAAGCCCGCCGAGCAGACACCGCTTTCGGCCCTGCGGCTGGGTGAGCTCATGCTTGAGGCGGGCCTCCCCGACGGGGTGGTCAACATCGTCACCGGATTCGGTGAGACCGCTGGCGCCGCACTCGCCGGGCATCCTGGTGTCGACAAGATTGCGTTCACCGGCTCCACCGAGGTCGGCAGACTGATCGCCACGGCTGCCACCGGCAACCTGAAGAAGGTCTCGCTGGAGCTCGGTGGCAAGTCCCCGAACATCATCTTTTCCGACGCCGACATCGACGCCGCCATCGCGGGCGCGGCACAGGGGATCTTCTTCAACCAGGGCGAGGTGTGCTGTGCGGGAAGCCGTCTGTTCGTGCAGCAGGACCGTTTCGATGAAGTGGTCGAGGGCGTCGCCAAGGCGGCCAGGAAGATCAAGGTCGGACCCGGTATGGATCCGGACACGGATATGGGGCCGCTCGTCTCTCGCGAGCAGTTCGATCGGGTCACCGGGTACCTTGCCAAGGGTGAGCAGGCAGGCAACCGCGCGATGGCCGGCGGCCACGCACTTGACCGTCCCGGCTACTTCGTGGAGCCGACAGTGTTGGTGGACGTCGAACCCAACGACGTGGTGTTACGTGAAGAGATCTTCGGACCGGTGATCGTTGCGCTGCCGTTCAGCGACGTCGACGACCTCGCCCGTCAAGCCAACGACACCGTCTACGGACTGGCCGCGGGGGTGTGGACCAAGGACATCTCGAAGGCCCATAAGCTCGCCAGGCGCATCAAGGCGGGCACTGTATGGGTCAATACCTACAACGTGTTCAGCGCCGAGCTGCCGTTCGGCGGATTCAAGCAAAGCGGCTGGGGGCGCGAGATGGGCGAGGAAGTCCTCTCCAGCTACCTCGAGACCAAGTCGGTGATCGTCCAGCTGTAGTCTCGTTTTCCTCTGCGACGTCGCCGTCGGGTACCACCGACCCGGCGGCGACCGAACTCGCGACGATTCACGTCGCCGCTGCAATCAGACTGCGCGCACGGGTCGGTATGCCGGCTCCCACATCGCGCTCCGAACTTGAGAGACGAGATCCTCGAGGTCTGCGTGCGCGAGCCCTTCGTCGAGCGCTGCGCGAGCCACCGCGACGCCGACGTGCAGTGATACGGCGCGCAGGTCGTCGACCGGTGGCGTGATCGAGGCACCCGGTTGTCGTGCATCGACCAACTCGGCCACGGCAGTCGCCGCGGCGGCGAGCATGCCGTCGCTGACCGCGCTCGCCCTCGCCACGATCGCGCCCAGGCCGAGGCCTGGGAAGATCAACGCGTTGTTGGCCTGGCCGATCGTATAAGTGATGCCCTCACGGATGACAGGTTGGAATGGGCCACCGGTCCCGACCAGCGCGCGCCCTTCGGTCCAGTCGATGAGACTGGAGGGCACCGCTTCGGAGAGCGAAGTCGGGTTCGAGAGCGCGAAGATGACTGGCCGCTCCGTGTGAGCCGCCATCTCTCGGATGATCTCCTCGGTGAACGCCCCAGGTGAGGCGGAGCAACCGATCAGCAGGGTCGGCTGAACCCGGCGCACCACCTCGAGCAGATGGATCCCCCGCTCGTCGCCGGCGCCGTCCCGACTCCACTGCGTCACCTCGCCACGTGGGCGCGCATACGGCACCTGGAAGTCGCGCATCGGACTGGGCATGTCTTCGCTCAGCAGCCCACGGCGGCCAAGGCACCAAAACCGACTCGTTGCCTCCGCCGGTGAGAGCCCCTCACGCATCATCGCGTTGCGAATGAGGTCTGCAATGCCGATGCCGGCTGTCCCGGCCCCGAAGATGACGACCCGATGGTCAGCGAGTCGCTGACCGGAGGCGCGCGACGCGGCGATGACGCCGGCCAGGACAACCGCCCCAGTTCCCTGCATGTCGTCGTTGAACGTGCAGAGCTGCGAACGGTAGCGGTCGAGGATACGACGTGCATTGCTGGCGCCAAAGTCCTCCCAATGCAGGAGCGCGTTAGGGAATCGGGACTTTACCGAACGCACGCAAGCGTCGATGAACGCATCGTAGCGCTCGCCGCGCACACGCGCGTGGTGTGCCCCCATATACGCCGGGTACTCCAGGAGTTCGGGGCGATCGGTGCCGACGTCGAGCATCACGGGGATCACGCGGGTAGGATCGATACCCGCGGCGGCCGTGTAGACGGCGAGCTTACCAACTGAGATCGCAATACCCCCGACGCCCCAGTCGCCAATGCCAAGTATTTGCTCGGCGTCCGTGACGACGATCAGATCGATGTCGTCGGACCCTGCGCCGATGTTGCGAAAGGCGTCGTCGATCGAGTCGGAGTCATCGATGCACAGGTAGACACCGCGGGGACGCTGGAACTCCTGGCTGTACCGCTGGATCGCTGTGCCGACCGTCGGTGTGTAGATGATCGGGAGCATCTCGCCAAGGTGGTCACTCACCACGCGGTAGTAGAGCGCTTCATTGCGATCGTGGAGTGCGCTGAGAAAGATGTACTTTGCGAGATCATCCGGTTGATGCTGGAATTGGATGTACGACCGCTCAGCCTGAAGGCCGATCTCGGTCACCGCCGGTGGGAGCAGGCCGGTCAATCCCAAATCACGGCGCTCCAGAAGAGTGAACGCCGACCCCTTATTGAGGAATGGCGTCTCGAGCACTTCGAGACCTCGGGCGCGCGTCTCGTAGGCGCCGTCAGGAGCGACATGGAAGTTGCGCCCTCGGCTGATACCGCTCATCGTCTTCATCTCCATGGTGTCATGGGTCGCAGGACACCTGGTTGCCGGAGACCGGCCGGCCCCAGGGCCGACCGGTCCGCAAAGGCAGAGTTAGCGGGACGCGACAGCCGCCAGTTCCGTCCAGGCGGTCTCGAGCGCCGAAAGGTTCTCGCAACCGAGCACGAGACGCGTGTCAGTCGCCAGGTACGCCGCTGTCAGGCTGATGCCGGCGTCAGCGAGGCGACGCGTGACATTACCAAGCATGCCGGGGTGATACTCAACGCGCTCAACGATCACTTCGGTCTCGCGGGTGACCTTGTAGCCGACTTTGGTGATGGCGCGGCCGGTCGCGACTCTGTCCGTGGTCAGCAGGTGGAAGACTACGCTCCCATTCTCCTCAACTGCACACAGGCCCTCGATATCGATCTTCTCCCGGCCCAGCTCCTCCTCGAGAGTCGCAAGACTGCCCTTGGTGCGCGGGACGACGATGGTGAAGTCATATGCGTACATGACGGGCCTCCTGTGGCGGGCGCCGAGTAGCTCAGCTGGCCCACGAACCACCGTGCGCGTGCTGTCATACAAAACGCAACCGGTGCGAACCCCGCATTGTCGTCGGGCGACGCATATCGGGCGAGATGTGACATTCGGTCCTATGGCCGCATGTCACTCGCCTCTTGTGGTGCGGACACAAGCGCGTCCATGCTGTCAGGAAACCAGCGGACACCGAAGGAGAACAGTGACGAGCGCGACACGCACCCAAGGCGCCGATGCGACGCTGCCGCTGTTGATCCAGGGCGGCATGGGCGTGGCAGTCTCCAACCATCGCCTCGCCCGCGCTGTGGCCATGACGGGTCATCTCGGCGTCGTCTCCGGGACGGCCATCGATCTTGTGCTCGTGCGGCGGCTCCAGGACGGTGATCCCGATGGCGAGATGCGAAACGCGATGGCGCAGTTTCCAGTGCCCGCCATCGCCGAGCAGGTAATGCAGCGCTACTTCCTTCCTGACGGGCGCCGCCAGCGTCCCTATCGCAGCATCTCGATGCACTCACATCGCGACAAGCACGCGTCTCAAGACCTGCTCGTGCTCGCCGCGTTCGTCGAGGTGATGCTCGCCAAGCGCGGGCACCATGGGCAAATCGGGATCAACCTGCTGACCAAGGTGCAGATCCCTACAGTGCCGACGTTGTTCGGCGCCATGCTCGCGTCTGTCGACTACGTGCTCATGGGGGCGGGAATCCCCCGCGAGGTGCCGGGCATACTCGACCGTCTCGCTGCGATGCAAGCGGTGGAGACACGGCTCGACGTCACCGGTGCCGCTGCGGCCGACACCATTCCCCATCTCCGCTTCGATCCCAATCGCTTCGATGTCAGCGTCGCACCGCGCCGTCCGGCGTTCCTGCCAATCGTGTCGTCGCATACGCTGGCGACCGTCTTGGCCCGCAAGGCGAACGGCTCGGTCGAGGGCTTCATCGTCGAGGCACCTACCGCCGGTGGGCACAACGCGCCGCCCCGAGGTACGCCCACCTATGACGCACTCGGACAGCCACGCTACGGCGAGCGCGACCACGTCGATCTCGCAGCCATGCGCGCCCTGGGCCTGCCCTTCTGGCTGGCGGGTGGCAGGGACACACCGGAACGCGTTCGAGACGCGCTCGCAGACGGTGCCACCGGCGTCCAGGTAGGCACGCTCTTCGCATTCTGCCGTGAATCGGGAATCGCGCCCGCGTTGCGAGGCGCCGTTCTCGACACGGTGGAGAGCGGGCGCGAATTCGTGCTCACGTCGTCACGCGCGTCGTCGACCGGCTATCCGTTCAAGGTGGCCGCGGTCCCCGGGACCCTGTCTGAGTGGGGGGTCTACACGGCTCGGACGCGCGTCTGCGACCTGGGCTACTTGCGCGAGGCATATGTGAAGCCAGGGGCCAGCATTGGCTACCGGTGCCCCGGCGAGCCGGTTGGCGATTACGTCGCCAAGGGTGGCGATGCGTCCGCCACGGTTGACCGCCTCTGCCTGTGCAACGGGCTCGCGGCCACGATCGGGCTCGGCCAGGTGCGGGTCGCCGGTCTTGAACCTGGCGTGATCACGAGCGGTGACGGCCTCGCCGCCATACGGACGATGTTGGTTGACGATGACGATTACTCCGCCGCCGATGTTGTCACCCACCTGATGGGCGACCTTCGGGGCGCGTCGGCGACCTCCGACGGACCTCATCCCGAGGCGAGGAAACACGGGTCACAGTTGGAGGCGGCGCATGCACGGAGTGTCTGATCGTTCTGCGAGGGTCGAAAGCCCAACACTCGGGCCCCGGCGGGACGGCCCAACCCTGGACTACGATGGTCCGACTATGGCTGTCGTTGAGCCGGCTGCCAGCGAGGCGCCGCCGCGCCTCTTCTCCGGAAAGGTGGCCATCGTCACCGGGGGTTCCCGCGGCATCGGAGCTGCGATCACCAGAGAGCTCATACGCCATGGGGCGCACGTGTCTGCCGGATTCAACCGCGATGCCGAGTCCGCTGCGGCTTTGCGCGACGAGCTCTCCGCTCTCGGTGGCTCGATCTCGGTCCATCAGGGCAACGTTGGCGACCCTGCGGACTGTACCCGCGTGGTCGACGAGGTCTTGACCGCGTACGGTCAGGTCGACTTCCTGGTCAACAACGCCGGCATCACCGTTGACAAGACTGTCCGGAAGATGAGCGTCGAGGACTGGCATGCGGTGATGCGGATCAACATTTCGGGGGCGTTCTACATGATGAAGGCCGTGCTTGACCACATGCTCGAACGAGGCAGCGGGCGGATCGTCAACGTGAGCTCGGTCATCGGCCAGACCGGGAACATCGGGCAGGCCAATTACGCTGCCTCAAAGGCGGCGCTGTACGGCCTCACCCAGAGCCTCGCGCTGGAAACGGCTCGCAAAGGGATCACCGTCAATTGCGTGGCTCCCGGGTTCATCGAGACCGAGATGGTTGCCAAGATCCCACAGCCGATCCTCGACGGCATCATCGAGAAAGTACCCATCCGGCGACTTGGCCGGCCAGACGAGGTGGCTCGCGTGGTCCGCTTCCTTCTCGAGGATGAGTCGGCGTATATCACCGGAGCGATGTACACCGTGAACGGCGGCCTGTTCATGTGATCGGCTCGTGAACAACGATGCCGGCGAGGACACCGCCTATGAGGCGCTGCTCGCCAAGGTAGACCAGAGCGACTTCGGAGGCGCGTTCCGCAGTGTGTTCCTCGAGGACGCGATACGGCACCCTCTGCACTTCGCGAAGGCCGGTCTGGATCTCTCGGCCGGGCAGGCGGCGGTAGCGGCGCGTGCGGCGCAGAGGGCCTTTGGCCGGGGAAAGGGTGACCCGGTTGCTCCCGTCGACAGCCGCTTTGCGGACCGGACATGGGAAGCGAACCCCGCATTCCGGACGCTGGCCGATAGTTATCTGAGCACGGTGCAGTGGGCGCAGCAGCTGGTCGATACATCACACGCTCCCGCCGTCCAACGTGAGAAGGCGCGGTTCGCACTCAATCTCATGCTCGATGCGGTGGCTCCAACAAATCTGCCGTGGATGAACCCCGCGGTCTTGAAGGAGATATTCGAAACCGGTGGTCAGAGCCTCATCGCGGGCGCGAGCAACTTCGTCGACGACCTGCTCCACAACGGGGGGCGGCCACGTCAGGTCGACGCGACATCGTTCAGCCTCGGCAAGAACCTCGCAGCGACACCTGGGCGCGTGGTCATGCGCAACGCGCTGATGGAGCTGCTGATGTACGAGCCGCAAACGGATGTGGTCCACGCACAACCGATCCTGTGCAGCCCACCATGGATCAACAAGTACTACATCATGGATCTGGCGCCCGGCCGATCTTTCATCGAGTACGCGGTGCAGCACGGTTTCACCGTGTTCTGTATCAGCTATCGCAACCCCGACGCGTCGATGCGGGATGTGAGTTGGGACGACTATCTACAGCTCGGGCTGATGGCGGCGCTCGACCAGGTCAGCGAGCTCACCGGCTCACCGGTCGTGAACATTGTCGGTCTGTGTCTCGGGGGGACGATGTCGACCATCGGCTTGGCGCACCTTGCGGCAAAGGGCGAGGCCGAACGAGTGGGCTGGATGACCGTCACCAACACGCTGGTCGACTTCAGCATCCCCGGCAATCTCGGCGTCTTCGCCGACCGCAAGAGCGTGACGCGCCTCGAACAGAACATGAAGCAGCGCGGCTATCTGGAGGGGTCCGCGATGGCGCAGACGTTCGACTGGCTGCGCGGCAACGACCTGGTCTGGAATTACGTGATCAACAACTGGTACATGGGCAAGACCCCGCCGGCGTTCGATCTCCTTGCATGGAATGGGGACAGCACGAACATGCCGGCGGCGATGCACACGCAATATCTGCGAGCGTGCTATGTCGACAACCGACTGATTCGCCCCGGTGCGTTTCGGATCGCCGGAACCCCAATCGATCTCAGGAAAATCAAGCAGCCGATGTATGTGCTCGGCGCCGAGAACGACCACATCGCGCCCTGGAAGGGATCGTATCTGACGACCCAACACGTCGGCGGCGAGGTCCGCTACACGCTGACGTCGAGCGGGCATGTTGCCGGGATCGTCAATCCGCCCGGCAACCCGAAGGCCGCCTTCTGGACTCACCCGCATGCGGATCGCGGTATCGATGCCGAGGCATGGCGAGCGGGAGCAGAACGTGTCAGCGGGAGTTGGTGGGACGACTGGGCTGCGTGGGCTGCGGAACGGTCGGGGGAACTGCTTGCGCCCCCACGAGTTCCGCCCGGAGATCCGGCACCCGGGAGCTACGCCAAGGGCGAGGAGGCTCGACCCTTCAAGGCTCGATCCTCGGCGCGGCGGCCCCAGCGTGCCCGAACTGGCGCAGCAGCGAAGCGTTCCTGACCGACGATCCTCAGCGGGACTTCCGCTTCGCCCTGGCCGGCGCCGCTTTGGAGGGCACGGCCTTGGCGGCCGTCTTGCGAGCTGGGCGTGACGGTGTCGGGCGATCCGCTGACGGCTGCTGCGTGGCGATCAAGCCTCGGTAGACCTGGATCAATGCCTGCTTGGCTTCCTGAGTGAGCCGACCGTCCACGCGGATGGCGTCCTCGACAGTCAAGATGGGGCGTTCCACCGAGTCATCGAGAAGGCCGGCCTCCCGATACAGGGTCTCGGCGGACATGTCAAGCGCGTCAGCGATCCCCTTGAGCACTTGCGCTGATGGCGTATACACGCCGCGTTCGATCTGGCTGAGGTAAGGATTCGACACCTTGGCCAGCCCCGCGAGCTGGCGCATCGAGAGTGACATGAGCTCCCGCTGCGTGCGGATGAAGTCTCCGACTGACTTGAACGGTGGCGTGGGATCGGGCATGAGCCCATCCTAGCGCTTGGGGAGCCAAGCTGCTGTAGGGTTGACATAAGTAGCGACTGCTTGGTATACTAAGCGCCATACAGCAGCCTCACTTCAAAGGAGACCATCCATGACCGACTACCAGACCTACGTGACCGATCTGCAGAAGCAGTTCCTGACCGCCATCCAGAAGGTGGGCGAGGTTCAGGCGAAGCTCTTCGAGGCAGTTCGCGATATGCCGGCAACCCTCGAGAGTGGCCAAGTGACCCCCGCCGAGATGGTGGAGAAGTCGTTCGACTTCGCGACCCAGGTGCTCGACACCCAACGCGACATGACCCTTCGGCTCCTCAACGCCGCAGGTGGAACACCGACCAAGACCCGGACGGCCAAGCAAGCCGCATAACCCCACGGTACGGGTCGGGGCAACCCGACCCGTATCGGATCCAGCGCCCACAAGGACAAACACCATGACCCAACACGCCGACTTCCGCACCACAACAGACGCTATTGCGGAGGGCCTTGACCGGTCCACTGAGATTGCGCTGGCGACGACCGAGGTCGTCAAGAGCATCACCTCCGTTCTGGTTCCGCTCAGCGTCTTCATGCTTCCCAATGCTGAGAAACTGATTCCCGCGATCGACAAGGTGGTTGATCGCAACTTTGGCATCGTGCTCAAGGTCGTCGAGTGGCAGCACGACCTTGCGACTGCGGCTCTCGGTCATCTGGGTTCCGCCGCTTCAAACTGATTCCGGCGCGGGCGCGAGCGACGAGGAGCGTGGCGCAACTCGTCGCTCACGCCGACCGATAGATTGGGAACTCAGTGAACGCCGTTCGTGCCTGGCCTTGCGGCCCCGACCTCCTCGAGAGTGCGTGCCGTGACCTCGGCCGCAGCGCTGGCCATGTCGAAGACGATCCTTCCCTCGATTCTCCCTTTGAGCACATCCTCAATTGACGCGTTGATGGTGCTCAATGGGCGCGTCTCGCGGATCACCGTCGTCCGTCCTCGAGCGTGGAGGTCAAACACCTCCTCGAGATCCTTGCGCGTGCCGACGATGGAGCCGACGATGGTGATTCCGTTCAGAACCGTTTCGAAGATTGGGATGCTCACCGCATTGTCTGCAGGAAGTGCCACAAAGACCAGCGTACCTTTGCGGCGCAGCGATCCGAAGGCCTGCTCGAAGGCTCGCGGTGAGACTGCCAGTGCGATGGCTGCATCCGCGCCTCCGAGGCGCTGGATGGCTTGCACCGGGTCCTCCTGTGACGCGTTGACGGTGTAGTCGGCGCCGAGGCGCCTGCTCATCGCCAGTTTCTCGGCAGTGACGTCAACTGCGACGACGGTGGCGCCGGCGATCTTTGCGTACTGCAGGGCCAGGTGGCCGAGTCCGCCGATGCCGAAGATGGCGACGAGATCAGAGGAGCGCGCTCCCGAAACCTTCACGGCCTTGTAGGTGGTCACGCCGGCGCAGGTCAACGGCGCCGCGTCGAATGGGTCGAGACCCGAGGGCACGGCGCCGACGTAGGCGGCCGAAGCCTTGGCGTACTCGGCGTGACTGCCGTCGATCGCGTATCCCGTGTTGAGCTGACGCTCGCAGAGTGTCTCCCATCCCGAAACGCAGTATTCGCACGCTCCGCAGGCGTACCCGAGCCACGGGAGAGCTACGCGATCGCCTTCCTTGACGCGTGATACGCCGGCCCCCGTGCGAGTGACGATCCCGACGCCCTCGTGGCCGGGAACAAATGGCGGCGTTGGCTTGACAGGCCAGTCGCCATAAGCGGCATGAATGTCGGTGTGGCAGAGCCCGGAGGCTTCGATGCGCACGACCAGCTCTCCGGCACCGGGAGTCGGTATTGGCCGCTCCTCGATGACGAGCGGCTGCTTGAACTGACGAACAACAGCGGCTTTCACGGGATGCTCACCTCAAAGTTAGGGTCGAGGCGTCTCGGCAGGGACGTCGATTCGCGGACTGTGGAGCTTGGGACGGTCCCTCTATTCCACCGGCTGAATATGGTCCGTCCGCCATAACAATCGCAGCAACACGATCGCGGCTGTGCGCTTCCGGCGCCTCCCTGGTCCGAATCGACTTCACAAGCTGCTGCACGACGGCAGAGCCGACGGTCGCGCTGACGAATGGGGCGGTGACCTGTCTGCGGAGATCACGCGGCGCGGCAGGCCGCTAATTCAAACGCCAGTGCAAGCGTCCTGTCGAAGGGCGTGCGGTCAGGAGCGCGCAGCGTCGGGCTGGCGCTCCTGCCGGAATCAGTTGGAGGCGACGGACGGCAACTGATTAAGGGCGGCGATCCCGAACTCATACTGCCATTCGACAAACTTGGTGACGATGTCGAAGTTGCGATCCACCACGGTGTCGATGGCTGGAATCAGCTTCTCAGAGTTGGGAAGCATGAAAACGCTGAGCGGAACCAAGACTGAGGTGATGCTCTTGAGGACCTCGGTCGCCGCCAGCTTGATCTCCGTGGTCTGTTCGAGGCCTTCGGCGATAGCGGCATTGACTGTGCGGGTCGGTCCGGCGTAGTCGTTCATGACTGTTTCCTCGTGACCTCTGGGTCCGTTGCGGTCCCGGTTGGGAGGCCGTGCTAAGTATACCAAGCGCATGCGAGATTGTCAAACAGAGCCGCGTCTCGTGCAGCTGCGGTGGATAAGGACCGATGAGGGCTACCGTCCTGGCACGACGCGAAGTGGAAGCTCGGCGTAGAGTGATCGGCGTGGAAGAAGCGGTCATCGTCAGCGCTGTGCGGACTCCGGTCGGAACATTTGGCGGCGTCTACACCGATGTGCCGGCGACCAGGCTCGGATCGATTGCCGTCGAGGAGGCGCTCCGTCGCGCAGGCATCGATGCCGTCGATGAGGTGCTCATGGGCAACGTGCTTCAAGCCGGCCTCGGACAGAACACGGCGCGGCAGTCCGCGATCGGCGCCGGGCTCGCCGAGAGCGTTCCGTCGACCACGATCAACAAGGTCTGCGGAAGTGGCTTGAAAACCGTCGCGCTTGCCGCCCAGGCAATCCGCGCCGGCGATGCCGAATGCATTGTCGCCGGGGGCATGGAGAACATGTCGCGCGCTCCATACCTGATGGACAACGGGCGCTACGGATACAGGCTCGGCCACGGACAGCTGGTCGACGAGATGATTCGCGACGGCCTCTGGTGCGCGTTCGATGACTGCCACATGGGCAGCACCGCAGAGAACATCGCCCGCGAATTCGAGGTGAGCCGCGAGGAGCAGGACTCGTTCGCAGCGGGGTCACAGCAGAAAGCCGAAGCCGCGATGAAGTCCGGGCGGTTCAAGGACGAGATCATCCCCGTCCCCGTACAGCGCAAGAAGGAAACCGTGCTCATCGATACCGACGAGCATCCACGACCCGGCACGACTGTCGAAACACTCGCTGCGCTCCGTGCCGCGTTCGCCAAGGACGGCACGGTCACCGCCGGAAACGCCAGCGGTATCAACGACGGAGCGGCCGCTGTCGTGGTCATGAGCGCCTCGCGCGCGAGAGCGGAGAACCGCGTTCCGCTCGCTCGCATTCGCGGCTACTCGAGCGCCGGTGTCGCCCCCCGCATCATGGGCATGGGACCCGTTCCCGCGGTGCGCCTGGCGCTGCAGAAGGCGGGTGTCGAGCTGCGTGACATCGACCTGTTCGAGCTCAACGAAGCGTTTGCGGCGCAAGCCGTTGCGGTCGGGCGCGAACTCGCGGTCCCCGAGGACCGCCTCAACGTCAACGGCGGTGCCATCGCCATCGGACATCCCATCGGCGCCAGCGGGACACGCCTCCTTGTCACACTGCTCTTCGAGATGGCCAAGCGCGACGTCAACCTCGGTGTCGCCGCGCTCTGCATCGGTGGCGGGCAGGGGATCGCGATGGTCCTGGAGCGAAGCTAGCCGACGCTGGTCCCTCCGCTGCAATGGCAGAGATGAGCGGCGGTGATGGCTCTCGTGCGTGCTCAGACCGACTCGCCCGCTCCCTCGCTCACGCCCATCCAGCGATGTGCTGCGCCTTTAGAGACGCGTTAGCGCCCTGTCGAGCGCCCGCCGATCGTGGCTGGAAAGGTCCCCTGCAACCCACCGACATGGACAAGGTCAGCGCCGTGTGGTTTGGTTTGGCTATCCAACTCTCGTGCCGCTGAGGTCAGCCCTCGAGAACGTCCAACCAAACCCAGCACGGGCGGTGCCACCGGCCGAGCGGGAAGCGCGCGCAGCATGCGCCGGGAGACCTCCTCGACCGAGCCGATGCCGTCGATCTCCGCGACCAGCCCCTGCTTGCGGTAGTGGTCGAGCACCGGCAATGTCTTCTCCAGGTACACCGCAATCCGGCGTTGGGCGGTCTCCGGTCGGTCGTCCGCGCGCACGATGAGGTCCCTGCCGTCCGCCTCGCAGCCCAGCCGTCGGGGCTGATCAGGCTCGAACGCGTAGCTTCGTCCGCAGCCCGGGCATGTCAGCCTGGTCGTGATGCGCCGGATCAGTTCAGCCTCGGGCACGTTCAGGTACAGGACGCGGTCGAAGCCGGTCGCCATCGACGCCGCCAGCGCATCGAGCGCTCGGGCTTGCGGCACCGTGCGGGGGAAGCCGTCGAGTAGGAAGCCGTCCTGGAGGTCGCTCCCCCGAAGGCGCCTCCTGATGATGTCGATCATCAGCGTATCCGGGACCAGGTCGCCACGCTGCATGTAGGCTTCGACGCGCAGCCCCAGCTCGGTCCGCTCGGCCAGCTCGGCGCGCAGGATGTTCCCCGTCGCGATCGCGGGAATGTCGAGGCGCACCGCTAAACGGTCCGCCTGCGTCCCCTTACCACTGGCCGGCGCCCCGAGGAGCAGCAGATTCAGCCGTGGACTGTCTCCGCGGACAGATCGTCGTGCTCGCTCCATCGGCAAGTCGCATTCATTGGCACGAATACCCGTATTGGGGAGTCCGGGCGCCTGGCGGCTGAGGGCGGCTTCGACGACCAGCGGGGTTGGGATCGATCGTTCCTCGACGATGATCGCCGGCTTGAACCGGTGCACGACGGCAGCTTTCATGGGGCGACTCCTCGCAGAATCAGTTGGCTTCGGCCCGGCTTGGACGCATTCCAGTAAACGCTTGTGGCCCTGACCGCCGCCAGGGCCGTTGGTCACGTGACTGGCGCCGAAAGTCCAGCAGTTTGCGGCGCTTCTAGAGTTCGGCCGTCGCCGCGTGCGGCGCCGTACCTCATGCCAGCGACGCCGGCGCTTCGCGCTAGCGGCCGGCGATCGCTCGTGATTGCATCCGGTGGGGTTCGGTACGGGCGTCCTCAAACTGGGAGTCGCTCTGCGCAATTCTCGAGCGGACGGAGTTGAGCACTCTGCGTGGGTGGGCGCGAGCGGTCGATGGAGTGAAGCGCCGGGGGCAGCGAACCTACGCCTCGACGAGGATCACCAAGCTCTCGGGCACCACACCGTCATATTCCATCGCGTCTGCCATCTCGGGTTTCTGCATCGCCGCCATGAGCGCGTCCATGTCGGCAACGTCCATGAGCACCGCCGCCCGCTTCGGGTTCTGCGGATCGATGAACGTCCGAATATTGGTGACGCCGAGGGGGCCGAAGACTTCTTGGCGCTTCGGCGAGGCAAGCCAGTGCTTCTGATCCTTCACATCGTGGTGGCCGATGATGGTGGGCACGCTGTCTCCTCGGTGGGTGTCCCAAGCGGTAGCGCTGGACGGTGCGCGGATCTTACGCCGCCGACGCCCCGCTCGATATTGCGCCACAGGTCGGGACGCGGCAGCAAACGCGACTAACCAACTTACTAGTCTCTGGGCAGCCATCGCGCGCGGCAGGCCGAGGTTCACGGTCGTCGCCGCCCGACCATGTGAAGAATCTCTTGCGCACCATTGCCTGCTCTCACGTGAGCGGTCCGCGGCAGCCGAAGCTCACAACATCCTCAGGGCCGCGTGTCGAACCCCGCCGCTGATCGCGGCTTTCGGCGATGCGCCTCCGCATCCGCTAATGCCAACTTATCCCTCCTACGAGTCTCCTCCACGTCTCGCGCCTGCGCAGTCAACAGCATTGGGTGGTCCACGCACTCCCGATGGTGATCATCGACCAATTCGGGAGCGTACAAGCATGTATCCTTCCCGACGGAGCACGAGCTGTGCACGGGATTTGCATCGTCGGCGGGCTAGCTCGGAGTGATGTCGACCGGATCCATGTGTGGCCGCCGTCACGCGTCATGAGAAGTTGGAGGCACTGCAGGTAGGCAACCCGCTTGTTGCGTTCCGTTGTTATCGACCAGGCCTCCGTCGGTACCAAGGCGTAGACTGAGGCAAGCGCCTTGAGCGCATCAGGAACAATGGAAGGAGAACAATGAAACGAATCGTCATAACTGTCGTCGTGGCTGCAGTCGCGGCGCTGGGCATCGTGCCCGCAACGGCATTTGCGTCATCCGGGACGCTGTATAGCAGCCTTGCTCCACCTCAGGGGAACATCCCCAGCGTCGGATTCGAGGCCACTCAGGCATCGGAGTTCGGCAACGAGATCACCCTGAAACACGCTGGCAAGATCACGTCGGTCACCGTCACCATGAGTTCGTGGGGATGCCAGACTGGCGGCTGGTCGACCATGAATTGCGTGTCGGCCAAGGATGCCGAGTTCACGGAGCCGGTCACGCTCAACATCTACAACGCACCGGCCACGAACCCGAGCACCCAGCCTGATATTGTCGGCTCTGGTCTGCCCGGAACGCTGATCAAGTCGGTCACCAAGACCTTCACCATCCCGTATCGCCCGTCCATGAGTCCCAAGTGCGCGACCACAACGGCTTATGGCGGCGCTGGCGATTGGTACGACAAGGCGAACCACCAGTGCTTCGCCGGATTCATGACCAATATCAAGTTCAATGTGAACGCAACGCTGCCGCAGACCATCGTCTTCGGCATCGCCTATAACACGACGCACTATGGTTACTCGCCGATCGGCGAGGGTTCCGCCTGCTACACGAGTTCCGGCGGATGTGGCTACGATTCGCTGAACGTCGGTCTTTCGTTGGACCCGAACAACGTCAAGGTTGGCTCTGATCCCTACCCTGGCACCGTATGGTGGAACACCAAGACCGCGTCGTACTACTGTGATGGTGGTCTCGCCGGTACCGGGACGTTCCGGTTCGACTCACCGAGCACGCCTCCATGCTGGGGCGATGCGTCGCCGTACACATCGGCGCCGTGGGACGTCCCCTCGGTGATGTTCACCAGCTAAAAATCCTCGCGACATCACCGCGTCTCGGAAGCCCTCACCGCGAGGGCTTCTTTGTGTGTTCATGCAACTCGAGGCGATAAGTGCCCGCCGGTCTCACGGCACCGCCCTGGCTGACCAGCTGCTGGCGCGGTCAGAGGTATTAATCAGCACGCAGTCCCAGAGGAACGCCTCTTTCCGACGCGCGCCGTCGACGATGGGCGCAGACGGCGCATGGGGTCGCGAACGGGCCGCGTTCGCATCAGAGCGGGTTCGTCGCTGCTACCGTCCCGACTTGTGCTGGGGATGAGGACGGCTAGAACCTTCGCCGTGGTCGCTTTCGCTGCGTACGGCCTCGTGGCTGGTGGTTGCGCCGGCCCTGACACGGTGACCGAACCGACCATCACGGTCACGTCCCCTGCAGCTGCCGCGCATCCCACCGCTCATGTCGCCCCAGCGCATCTGACCAAGGCTCCCACGGCAGCGCCAATCCCGGTAGCCTCGGGATTCAACCACGCCGCCGCGAAGGCGGCAGGGGCGACGGCGATCTCTCATGATGGGAGTCGGAGCTACAGCGCGGGCTCCTATCCGATGCCCGGCCAGAGTATGCGTCGAGCGCCAAGCAGGATCGCTGCGGGAGGCGGATCGCCGCGCAGTCGATGAAGGTCCGCCAAATCAGGTGATCGAGCTGCGACGTCGACCTCGCACGTACGAAAAACGGCATGGCTCGCGGAATTGCACTCCGGCCCGCTGATGAGAAGGTAGCCCTCCTACCTCCAGCCTGCGCCACGGGCTCGCTGAACTCCGGCGGGGGGGTGAACCCGACGACCCCGGTCTTGAGGATCGACTGATCCACGATTGCTCGGGGGTAAGCAGTCGTCGAGAGGCCATTCTTGTCCTCTTCCGAATACAGACATTGGAGCGGCTCCTTGCCACGGTAGGGGTCGCGAGTTCGCGCGTCGTCTCCCGCTGTTTCGCCCCACCAGACTGCGTTTGTTCGAACCTAAGCCTCACCCTCTGAGTCCCGAGCTGACTGCTCCGCCCCATTGACGCTCGGTGGGCTCGAACCGTCCAGCCGCTTAAGCTGCTCGATCGCCGCCCCGACGTGTGTGCGATATCGCTTGACCGCCGCCTGCACGGACGGCTCGGCTCCGTGGTCGGGAAGCGCGCGCAGCAGGTTGAGCCGGCTCTCGGCTACCCACGTTGAGATGTCGGGCTCGCTCGACCACCGACCCTCCGTGCTCCATGTGCGGCTCATCATGCGGGGCCAGTCCGCGATGCTGCTGGGGTAGCGGTTGGGTGGACAAAGCCGGTTCTTGTCCACGTCGTTGTCCCGGTGGGCCTCGACGAAGCCGGCGAGGGCCGCGTTGAAGGAGGGCGAGAGGTGGCGCACCTGCTGAAGCACGACCCGACCGGGCTGGAAGATCGGGATAGCGGGGGCGTTGTTCAGGCCGACCGCCGTGCAGTCGATGTGCAGGACCTCGGTGCTGGTTTCTGACTCGCCACGCTCGAGCAAGATTCGGTCGGCCTCGATGCGCCGCACCCGGCCGAGCCTGACGACGTCTGTTATCTGCCGAAGAGCGTCGAGCTCGCGGGGGCTCAGCATGGTGCCGCGGTACATCGTTGCCGGCCACGTGGGGTCGATGCGCACAAGCCGCCCAGAATCTTCCAGCCTCTCGACGAGGTCATTGATGTTCGCTGCCTGGGCGCCGGCCTCGGCATCGAGAGCGAGGCCGCGCATGATCGCGCCAACCTGCTCCAGCGGCTGAAAGTGGCTGCGGTCATAGAACCATGCGTCGCGGGGTCGGATCCAGCGAATCCGGTCCGGCTCCACGCCATTCTCCAGAAGCCAGATGCACGCGTCGGCGGCGGTCTTCCCGGAACCGAGGACAGCGTAGGAGAAGGTCGAGCGCGTGGCCGCGGGGAGGTCATTGACAGGAACCACCCGTGCCGAGGCCGCAAGCTCGAACGGGCGGGAGTGGGTGGCCGGGATCGACGCCTCCAGATACCGAGCATCGACGACTTTGCGACGTACAGTGACGTCGTGAACCTCTCCGGTGCTCAAGTCTCGGACCTGTTCACCGTTCGTTCCGCCGCCCAGGTGCTCGTGTCGGCCTAGGACGTTGACGCGGCCCGTGTTGATCAGCCGCGCGGCCGTCGCAGCGAAGTACTCGCAGACCTCACGACCGGTCGCTCGTTCGTAGTACCCGGCGTTCTCGCCCACATTGTCGATGCGGTCCTCGCCGAGCGCGAGAGAGTTCACTCCGTAGTACGCGGACGGGGTATGCAGGCGCACGAATTGATACGCCTGCAGCCAGTGACCTCCCGGGGCGGGTCGACGGTCGATCACGGTCACCTCGACGTCCGCCTCGGCCACCAGCGCGTCGGCGAAAGCAAGACCGCTGGCGCCCGCCCCTACAACCAGATAATCGGTACTAACGAGCATATTCTCGCTCCTCGACTCCGCTCCGAAAGCCCCAGCACGTGTGAGGTCAACCGGCCCTCGGGTTGGCTGGGGAGGGAGTGTGTGAGTTCACCACATAGTTGACAGATGTCTCAAGACATAGTTGACATCCACGTTCGGCGGGGGTGTTGGCTATGGCTCTGGGGCGCTATGTGGTCGACGCAGTACTGCT
>Ga0070766_10000255_pt1 | contig 22244 bp, 19 predicted proteins | sample HubBroMetageWFT6_FD_69782 | JGI IMG/M metagenome (GOLD analysis project Ga0070766, IMG submission 69782) | Warmed and freeze-thawed soil microbial communities from the Hubbard Brook experimental Forest, New Hampshire - Hubbard Brook CCASE Soil... | ecosystem: Environmental > Terrestrial > Soil...
GATTTAGGTCGAATTCCGCTGAATTGACCAACGTTTGTACAATTTTATCAAGTGGCATTCCGCGCTTTAATAATTTCATGTAATAATTTTTGCCTGCTTTATCGGGATGCCTCCTCAGAATCCCTTTATACAGAGATGAGATTACTTGCTCCGGCCGAAGGAGTGGTATATACCCCCATACCATTTGACCAATTCCAAACAATCAAATTTTAAATCAGACAGGAATACGCTGAAGTATTGCTCGCTATCCTCATACGATCGATCTCCTTTGTAATTTACGCAGACTTCCTTCGTTGGCGGTCGAAAATAGATCAACTCTGCCAGCGCGCATCAGGGAAGGCGCTTACCACCGCGAATGTATCTAGGGCGATTGCCTGGACGGATGCAAGCACATCGCCTTGTCGGGCTTCAGGCTCACGGTTTGCCTGCGCCACTCGCCGCGCGCAGCACAACCGGCCCGCGGCTTGCGCTGCGTGGTTCGACCATATATTCGTTGCCGCCTTCCCGCCCCGTCTGGTTCAAGCGATGCCATCCTTGCCGACCGATGCTTTGCCTGCGGCCGAATTCATCGTTCGGCACATGCACCGCACCGTCGATCTTGCCGACGGCGTCCAGTTTTCTGCGGTATCCGAAACCGAGAAGCCAGTGGACGGCGACAACTGGTTCTGGACCGACGACAACGCCAAAGTGCTGGAGTTTATGTCGCGTCCGGAGCTGTGGACGCGTTTTCCGAAGGAGACCGCCGAGATCCTTTGTTTTGTCCAGGCGATGTGTCGGCCGCCCTTCATCTTCCGCCGCCTGAGCACGCCGCGGCTGACGCCCGCCGACATCGAAGGCCCAATCGGCGGTTACCGCCACTCGATGATGAATATCCGCTACGACCTGAGTCGCGGCGGCGTCGCGGCGGGAATGCGATTCCACGACGAACGCAATTTCGAGAACGTGCTGCTGTACGGCAATTCGGTCGAATTCACCTATCGGCGTCGCCAGTTCAAACTGCCGGTCGAAACCGCGATCAGCGATACCGACGCCACCCAGAACGGCCATGTTCTCGAATTGAGGCATTCGGGTGACCTCTACTTCACTCCGAAGCAGCAGCCGCTTCGATTGGGTCGGATCACCTATCTGTACCGGATCGACGCCCGGTCGATGCTGTTCGAGGTGGAGGCCAGCCTCGACATCGCCGCGATCGACGTGAGCGATGTCGTCCTGACCGTTGGCCATGATCAACTCGGCCAACGGTTTTACGGCACGGTCGATGCCGATACGCGGCCAACCGCGGCGCCGCTGTTCAATGCGGGAAAACCCGGCCGAACGATGGTTGGCGTCGCCGGCGCCTCCTATTACGTAATCAGGCACGGACCGTTTTCGGGCGATGCGCTGGCGCTCCACTCGGTGCCGCGCGAGCCGGCCCGGCTTAGCGAAATCGAAGTGATCGGGGAGATCCCGGGGAGGCTTCAGCGGGCAATCGCCCGCTATTCGTTCCCGGGACATCAGCACGGCGCCAGGCTCGTTGCCGCCGAGCACAAGCTGCTCACCGGAGGCGGATTTTACGATCGCATCGCCGACTATGCCGAGTTCATGCGTGACGCCGTAGGCGCGAATGCGACACGGCAGGCCGTCTACGATTTCAGCATTTCCTACGATTACGGCGTCGTGATCAACGCCTTCGCCAAATGCTTCGCCTCCAGCGCGGCCATGCAGAGCCAGGCGGAAGCCGGCGCGCTTCGGGCAGAGCTGCAGTCGCTGATCGACACCTACCTCAGCTACTATCTGGAGATAACGATCGCCGGCCATCGCCAGGGCAGAAACACGGTGTTCTCGCGCGAATTGGCGTTTGTGATACTCGGCGTGGTGACGATGTACCGGACGACCGGCGCCGCCAAGTATCTGGAGTACCTGAGTCCGCTCTGCGACGCGCTGCTCGACCTTGAGATGGCGTTCACCGACGCCGGCGGCGATCCGGCCTCGGGCTTCATCATGAAGATCGACGCATCGCCCTTTATCGCGCATGTAGACTGCCACAGCGCCGCCCTGCTGGCGCTGACACAGGCTGCCCAGCTGATCCGCGACGAACGCTTGGTCACCGCGATCGATCGGGGTCTTGCCGCATATTGCCTGGAGACTTCCGTCGTTGAGCTTGGCGGGCCGCACCGGGTCGACAGCGTCGGCACGCTTCTGATTGACCGTGACGGAGCACGCCGGACGGAGAACAGCTTTTGGAACTTCAAGGCGGGGCTCACCCTTCGGCTGTTTGCCGCATTGCGCAACGCCGCCGAGCCGGTATTGCAGCAGATCGCCGCGCGCCACAGCGATCGCATCGAGCTGTTCGAGATGATCCTGCGGCGGCAGCTCGAGCAGGCGATTACCGAACATGGCGACGCGGTCGAGATCCGCTGTTCCACGCTGTCCAGCGAAACCAATTCGGAAACCCAGCCCTGGGTCATGCTGGGTCTGCTCGGACATCCGGCGGACTGACGGAACCTCACCCGAGCGAACCGGACACATTAAAGAAATGCCGACCGTACCGACCGACGCGCTCGCCGCTGCCCAGTTTCTCTTCCGCCACCTTTACCGGCCGATCGAATTGACGGCTGGGGAGACGCTGTTCGCCGTGGCTGAGACCGAGCATGCGGCCGAGGGCGACGACTGGTTGTGGACGGACGATAACGCCAAAGTCCTCGAATTCGTGTCGCGCCCGGAGATCTGGGCCCGCTTTCCGCGCGAATCGGCCGAGATGCTGCGCTTTGTGCAGGCGATGTGTCGCGGCCCATTCATCTTCCGGCGGGTCAGCCCGCACAGACTGGAGCGGGTCGACGGCGAGGGTGCGGTTGGCCGCTTTGTTCACTCGCTGATGCATGTCAGGAGCGAACTGCCCCGTGGCGCCGTCATGGCGGGAATCCGCTTCCATGACGGCCGAACCGCCGACAATTTGGTGCTCGGCGGAAATGTCGTCGAGTTCACCTATCGGCGCCGCCGCTTCAGGCTGAACATCGCGGAGGCGATCACCGATGTTGCCGCCGACCAGCGGGACGGCGTGCTGACCCTCCGGCACTCCGGCGACCTGCATTTCAAAGCGCGATGGCAAGCGATCCGATTGGGCCGAATGACTTACGTCTACACGATCGACGCGGGCTCGATGCTAGTGGGCGCGGAGGCAGTGCTGGAGGTCGATCCGACAGCCGCCGTCTCGGATGTGGTCCTTACCATCGGCCACGATCATCTCAGTCACGGGGTGAACGGGGTCCGCTACAACAGTATTGCCGGTCTGGTCGCCGGTGGCTCGCCGGCGGCATTTGTAGCCGGCGAGCCCGGCCGTCACATCCTTCCGGCCAAAGGCGCCCCGTATTATTCGATCGCGCAGTCGGAAATCGCCGGTTTTGCCTTGTGCGTGCACTCGGCCCCGCGCGATCCCGACCGCCTCGCCGAAATCGAGGTGCAAATCGCCGAGTCCGGCTGGTTGCATCTGGCACGGGCGCGGTACCGTTTCGACGGCCCTTGCCGGGGTGCCCGGCTCGCCGTAGCCGAAGACAAGATGCTGACAGCGGGCGGATTCTACGATCGGGTCGGCGATTATGCGGAGCTGATGCGGCACGCCTTGGCGCAGCGCTCGTCGCAGCGGGCGGTGGTCGATTACAGCGTTTCCTATGATTATGGGGCGGAGATCAATGCGTTTGCCAAGTGCTTTGCCGTATGTACCGGCGAAGACGCCGCGCCGGATTGGCAAGCCTTGGGGCAGTCAACAAAAGATGCTTTTGACACTTACCTGAAATACTACGACGAGTGTTTCGTCGCCGGTCACCGTCAGAACAAGAATACAATACTGTCGCGGCAACTGGCATTTGTCATCATGGGCATCGCGACGATGTATCGGGCAACCGGCGCGAAATCCTATCTGGAAAAGCTGAAGGAATTGAGCGATGTCCTGCTCGATTTCGAGGTGCAGTTCGAGGGGATCGGCGGCGAACCGGCGTCAGCGTTTCCATACGGTATTCACACGCAGCGCGCCGCCTGGGTCGATGGCCACAGCTCGGCGCTGCTCGCGCTGACGCTGGCAAGACGCCACTTAGACAACCCCCGTTTCACCACCGCGATCGACCGTGGCCTGGCCAGCTATTGCTGGGAGACCTGCGGCGTCGGCGGTGGGCCAAACCCGCACAAGATCGATCTCGTCTCGACCGGCATCGTCCTCGACGGGCTGGGGTGGCATACCGAGAACTCGTACTGGAATTTCAACGTCGGTCTCACCTTGCGTTTCTTCAACTCGCTGCGCTCGTCCATCGTACCGGAATTGCAGGCGATCGCCGCAAAACACCGCGGCCGCATCGAGTTGTTCGAGATGGTCATGCGACGGCAGATCGAGCGATCAATTACCGAGCGCGACGATGCAATCGAGATCAGGACCTCGATCTACTCGGGCGAAACCAACTCGGAAACCCAACCCTGGGTGATGCTGGGTCTGCTCGGCCACCCTTACGACTGAGTCTCGGCGACAGCTCTAGGCTGGACCCGTCTACCGCAGCCCAGGCAGGCTCCCGAGCGAGCGGCTTACCGCTGCTGCGACGTCCGAAGACGATTTTCGATTGCCCGGACGGCACAGCACGAACAGGCAGCGGCGCCCAATGGCCTCCTCGAAAAAACCGCCAAGCCGTGCGTGGACCGCCTGCTCAATAGCCACATCTCGGACGAGACCATGGCTTTCGAAGGTTCGCTCCCACCAGACCGGGCTCGCCCACACCAGATGCCCGTGTATTGGCCAGCCTCGGCTATCGCAGGGCCAATGTCGCCAATATGAGGAGTCGCCGGTCCGCCGCCACTCCTCGATGTATTGCTCTTCGAACATGCCGAAAACACGGTCGGTGCCCCACATCGGCGAGTTCAGGTACAGATAGCCGTCATCATCGACCAGCAACGCAAGCCTTTCGATATAGGCGTCAAGCCGTAACGGACTGATGTGCTCCAGAACATCCATGCACAAGACGACGTCGAAGCGGCGATCAAAGCCGATCGTCAAAAGATCGCCGTAAATCATCGCGTGCCGGATGTTCGGGTAGGCGAAGACAAACGCCGTGTGGCTGACCTCGGCCCCGAGCACATCCACGCCGGCCTCCGCGAGGAGGCTCAGCACCGGGCCGGTGTAGCAGCCGAGCTCGAAACAGCTGTGGGCGCCCAATCCGCGCACGAGCGCGGCGGTGATCTCCTTGTCGAGATCGATAAAGGGCGACCACACGCCCAGGCCGTCATAGTAGCGATGCCGCTGGATCAGCGACTCCATCAGCTCCATGTCGGCGTCGGCTCGGACGACATAGACCGGCATTGACCCGTCGCGCACGATCGGTGTCTCGTAGTGGTCCGGGATGGATTGCGTCAGGTCCGGCAGCGCTACGCGCGGAACCAGGATGTCGGTGACGCGGCCATGGAATTCGGATGAGGCAAGAAACCCGCGGATCATGTCCTCGAGCGGAACGCCGGCGCGGAGCATCCGAACCTTTTCGTCCAACCCGGAGGAATCCGGCTCGCGCCCCAGGATGGCGCGATAGAGGGCGACGGCGAGTCGCTCCACGGGAATCCCCGGCTGACCGCGCACCCGGGTGCTGAGCCGGCCAAGCACGGCATCGGCGGCGCCCAACCAGTTCGTTCGATGAAGTCCTGCCAGCATGGCCAACGAACCCTCCTGACCGGTGCGGATTAGCCTCTACGGCGTGCGCCGAGGCAATCCAAAAAACTGCATCGGGCGCACTCTGCTCGGCCGGCTGGTCCTCGACAACGCGGTCGGCCGCCGCTAGATCTCGCGATGATCGGGGTTCGGGCAGGTGCGGACGTGGTTCTGTTTTCGGTGGGGCTTCCAGGGCGGTTTGCCGATTGGTGCGACGAGGTGATGGTCCGTCTCGCCCGCCAGTCGGGGCTAGGGGTCCTGCTTCGGACCTGGCCGTCGCTCGCCGATATGTTCTCGTACCAGGACATTCCCTCGACGCTTGATGAACTCGGACGCGTCCTGATCGGCAGCGAGGCCGGTCATATCGTCATGGGATCGCGGCAGCCGGATCATGGGTTGCGTGTCAATCTGGCGCGGACCAGCGCACGGTTTCTGGTGGCGCTCGATGATCCGCGAGAGGCTGTTGCCGATATCCTCGCAGAAACCGACGCCGACGCGAAGATGGTCGTGCGAGCTGTCGCCAACAGCTGCCCTCTCGTGATGCAGTATACGATGTTACCTGAAGCGTTGAGACTGCACGCCGAGGAGGCCGCGCTCCATCCTGCGGACGCGGTCCTGGCGATTGCCCAACAATTCGGAATCTCAATCGATAGCGATGCTGCGGCAGCGCTCGTCGCCGATCTGGCCGCCGTGGGACAATCGCCGTCGCCGGGCGCGGCGGGTGAGACGACGTCCCGACTTCCTTCCGAATACCGCAAAATGGTCGACGGCGCGCTGCTGCCATATCGCGGCTGGTTCGCCGAGGGGCGGCTCGACCAACTCGTCTGGACGCGCGAGCTCTTCTACCTCGCAGCCGATGCCGGCCGCAGCCCGACCGAGCCCCTCGATGTCAGCGGCGGCTGCCGCATCCTGATCTATGGGCCCTACATCCAGCTGCCGGCCGGCTCTTGGACGGCGCAGGTGGTACTGGGCTTTTCGCAAGAGGCCGTCGGCTACACCTTCTTTGTTGATGCCTTTGCCGGCGGCGAGCTTGCCGCGACGACATTCCAGCCGGCGCGCCTGGGCATCTATACGGCCGAATTGACGTTCTCTCTGGGGGAACCCAGCGGCAAGGGGGTGGAGGTACGGGTCATGGTAATGAGCGAGGACGCCCGGGGGCAGCTCGCCTTCGGTCATGTGATCCTGAGCCCGATCGTGATGCATGTTGCCGATGCATGGCCCACGGCCGGGGATGATTTTGCCGCAGTTCTGGAACTCTGACGCGGCTATGCTTGCCCCGGGTTTGACCGGACCGGACCGATGATCTTCTTGGTGGTCGGGCTGCCGGGCCGGTTCGCGGAATGGTGCGACAGAGCCACCGTCGAGCTGGCCCGTGGCACGGGGCCGGCCGAGCTGGTCTATGCCAACTCGCTCGAGGAGATTGCTCTGGGAGCGATCGCCAGCGGCACGGCGCGCGCCATCGTGGCGGCGCGCCAGCCCGATGGCGGGTTGCGGTCCGCGGTCGCCGCCAGCGGGCGAAACTTCGTGCTCGCCCTCGACGACCCGCGCCTGCTGCTAACCGAGCTGGTTCTGCTGCGCGACATGCCGCTCGCCGCCGCGGTTTCGTTTCTGGCGAGCAGCTGTGCCGCAACGCTCGGCTGCGCCGCAATGCCGGGCGCACTCCCGCTGTGGCGCGAGCGCGCCTGGGTCGAGCCGTCGGGGGCCGCCGCAGCGATCGCGCATCACCTGCAGCTGCCGGCCAGCGAGTCCCAGATCGCCGCAATCGACAGGGTCGAGATGGATGCCGGCGTCGTCTCGCCGGAGGAGGCACTCGCCTGGTGGAATGGCCTCGATGCGGCCTCACGCGACCTGGTGGAGGGCGCTCTCGGGCCGTATCTGCGCCAGCTCGCGACCGGCGAGCTGGGCGCGATCAGCTGGGCCCCCGATCTGTTTTTTCTCGGTGACCGGCCGGAGGAAAGAGCAACGGGCGCCATCGACATCACCGGCAGAGCGCGTTGTCTGCTGCAGGGTCCGCATATGCTGCTGCCAGCCGGTTCCTGGTCGCTTACTGTCGTCTTGCTGTTCTCCCGCGAAACCGTTGAGCATGAGTTTGCCGTAGAAGTGGTCACGGATCATCAACTCGCCTCCGGAACGATCCGACCACAACGGGAAGGTCGCGTCGAAGTTAACCTCAATTTCGTGCTTCCCGAATTGGCGGACCAACCGGTGTCGCTCCGGGTCAGCACGCAGCGCGCTGCCTTTGACGGAACGGTTACATTGGTTAGCGCCATTCTGACGCGCCCGGGTGAGCCCGCGGCTGGAGCGCCTCCTGCTGCGACCCCGCCCGCTGCGGTATAAGGCGCGGCCGCAGCCCGCCTCCCGAAATCTAAAGATCGTTGTAGATGTCGAGCGCCAGTTCGATGTCGTCGAACATCTTGCCGCGCCCGCGATGCAGGACCAGCGCGCGCGAGCAGTACTGCCTGACGATTTCGGGGCTGTGCGAGGCCAAGACCAAACTCCGGTCGGCACGCCTTTCGAACAGCTCTTCGCGTGACCGCCGCTGAAAGCGCTGATCGCCAACCGCGATGATCTCATCGATCAGATAACAATCGAAATCGATCGCCAGCGACAACGCAAAATTGAGCCGCGCTCGCATGCCGGCCGAATAAGTCCTGACCGGCTCGGAAAGGAATTTTCCGAGCTGGGCGAAATCCTCGACATATTCGTGGATCATGGGGAATGGCTTGTTATAAATCCGCGAGATGAAGCGGATGTTGTCGTTCCCGGTCATACTGCCGCCGACGCCGCCATTTAGCCCGACCGGCCACGACACCGACATCTCCCGCTCGATGGTGCCAATGGTCGGCAGCTCGATGCCGGCAACGAGCCGGATCAGGGTCGATTTCCCGGCGCCGTTGCGGCCGAGCACCGCGATCTTTTCGCCCGGCGCGACGGCAAACGAAATATCGCTCAGCACGCGGTTATAGCGGCCGCGGGTCTCGGAATGATAATCCTTGTAGACGGCTTCGGCCCGAATCATTCAGCCGCGGCATCCTGAATGCGCATCGGAGCACCGCTCAAGCGGCGGCGTGTTCGCGTACGCTGGCGACGAGCAGCCAGGCGATCCCATAGGCCAGGAGGCAGCTGGCGACGATCGTCGCGAACGAGGCGAACCGCTTCGGATAAAGCGGGTAATCCGCCAGGTTGGGCTGGGTGATGGCTTCGAGGAAGAGCTGCTGCCGCTGGGCTTCAAGGCGGGCCGTTTCGAGCGAGGCAAAGGCCGAGGCAAGGGCCTTTTCACCGAGCAGCTTTTGCAGATCGAGGCTCTCGTAGTCGGCCAGCGTCGTCGCCACCGAATCGCTGTCGCCGGTAATCTTGGCGCGCTCGTCGGCGATCAGCTTGTCGAGCGAGGCAAGACGGGTGCGGATCAATGGGATCTGCGGGCTGTTCGGCGAGTTCTTCAAGACCTCGGCGAGCTGCGCCTTGGCGTTCGCCTCCTGCGCCTGCATCTGCGCCACCAGCTCTAGGGGACCGGCGGACGCGGTCTTCGGGTCGAGCATCTTCTGCTTTATGCGATAAACGGTCAGTTCGCTCTGAACCTTCGCGATTTTCTGCTCGTTGGTCTCGACCTCGCGCTGAAAGGTGGCGAGGGAATCCTGCCGCGCGCGATCGTTCAGGGCATTGACCAGCTGCTCACTGAACTTGAGAAGGGCGCTGGCGATCAGCTGGGCGTCCTCCGGCCGATACGCTTTGACCTGCAGAGTGCTGACCCCGCTGCTGCTGTCGACTTCGACCGAGACGAAATGGGAATAGGACCGAAACAGCGCCTCGAAATCGTGCCGCCAGAACAAGAACCCGGGAAATCGCGTGAGTGAGTCGCCCTCCGGCCGGCTCAACAACGTACGCAGATCGTCTTCCTGTTCAAGCCGCCGCACCGCGTCGCGCGACATCAGGTATTCGTGAACGGCAAAGGTGTCCTCGGAAACGGACGCCGCGCCCGCGCTGCTGAGCATGGAAGTGATGGAGCTCATCGCCCCCTTACTGGGGCTGCGAACGACGAACTTGACCTCCGACAGGTAGAGGTCGGAGGCGATCGCGAAATAGTACACGCCGGCGATCAGCGTCGGCAGCCCGACGATCGCCCAGAACCAGATGTTCAGTGAGCGAAGATACCGGACAACCGATGCGGTGATGATCGGCCGCGCCCCGGCGATCGCAGTAGCTCCGCGAGCGATGGCTTGGGCACGGTTGACGAAGTCGACCATTGCTGAGTTCCGAACCTCTATGACGGGATCACGACCGAACGAACCTGCCAACCCCCCGCGCCGCTCCCCGCGATGTTCGGCGTGGACCCTTCATCATAGCGGCTTGGCTCAATAAGCGGAACCGGAAAGGACAGGGCGGCTGGATCGCGTAACGCGCGAGCGGGCAATTGCCTCATCGGTGAAGGCGGCGAGATTGCCACCGGAAAAGCGATATCCGGCAAGCCCGGCCGCGGCAGCGGCGGCGAGATCGCTGTCCTTGTCACCGATAAGGAAGCTCGCCGCCCGGTCGATCGGCCAGGACCCGAGCAGGTCGAGGATCATCCCGGGAGCCGGTTTGCGCCAGTCGCTCGCCCGGCAATAAGCTGCGACGCTTCCTTCCGGGTGGAACGGGCAATACCGGAAATCGTCTATGTGAGCGCCGATTGCGGCAAGCTCCGCGGCAACGTGACCATGCAGGGTGCGGACGTCTTCCTCGGTGTAGAGCCCGCGCGCCACGCCGGATTGATTGGTCACGACGAACACGAGGCAGCCGTCATCGTTGAGCGCTTTCACCGCTTCCTGCGCCCCTTCGATCCAGCGGAAACGCGCCACAGATCCGATATAGCCGTCGTCGTGGTTCAGCACCCCGTCGCGATCGAGAAAAGCCGCGGGCCGCCGCTGCCGCTCCGGGATCTCGCGTCCTGCGCGTGCCAGATCGTTCGGCACACCGATGTCGACGAAGTATCCTTCATAACAAAACCCGCGCAACCGACCGGCCTCGGCGAGTCGCGGAAACACCTCACGTTCGAGCGAACACTCGGCGGCAAGGCCGTCGACCACGGCGCGGCGCAGCGCGTAGACGCCGCCGCTGACCAGCCCCGGCCCAGGTGCGTCCGGACGTTCGGCGAACCCGGCAACCCGGTTCCCGGACAGACTCACCGCGCCGAATCGGCTCGCATCGGCGAGCCGGCGCAGCGCCAGAGCGCCGAGCGCGGCAGGATCGGCTTCGAGCCGCGCGGCAAGATCGAGCAGATTGAAATCGAACCAGGAATCGCCGTTCAGCAGAAAGAAGCGATCGTCGAGGCGATCACGGGCATGCCACAGCGCGCCGCCGGTGCCAGCTGGCTGCGGTTCGACCGCGACGTCAATTTCGAGACCAAAGCGGGCCGCGAGTTCATTCGCCTCCGCATACTCTACAACCTGGCGCGCGCCGAACCCGGCCAGCAGCAAGACGCGCCGGATGCCGTGCCGGGCGAATTCGAACAGCAATCGGTCGAGAAACGGCGCGCCACCGACCGGCAGCAACGGTTTCGGCGTGTCGGCGGTCAACGCGCCGAGCCTGGTGCCGCGGCCGCCGCAGAGGATGACGGCCTGGCCGATCACGGCAAAATCCCTGAAAGGTTACGCAAGCCCGGCCCCATCGAGGCGCCACTTGCCGCTTGTCCGGCCGAGTGTCAAGCCGGAACCGCGCGTCTTCCAGGGCGGAGGCGGAGGCCGGGGGCGGGGCGTTCGAGCAACACCTCGCGGCGGAACCGAACGAGGCGAGCCGGGCGACCGCCGGTCGCCGCGCTCATCTCGCCGGTCTCCTCGACGAGGCCCTGCTGCTCGACGAGGCGGCGGAAATTCTGCTTGTGCAGGCGGACGCCGGCGAGCGCCTCGACGGTGCGCTGCAATTGCAAGAGCGTGAAGGCCGGCGGCATCAGCTCGAACACCACGGGGCGATACTTGATCTTGCCGCGCAACCGGCCGATCGCCGTCGCCATGATGCGGCGATGGTCGAGCGCCATCGCGGCACCGGCTCCCGGTGGCGCACCTACGGCGCGGGCGTCTATCGGCCGGGGACCGATATCGCGCGCCGCCTCGGCGACGATGCCGGCCTCGTAGAGGAGCTCGTAGCGTTCCAGCACCAGCTCCTCGTTCCAGGCGGCGCCGTGCAGACCGAAGCCGAGCCCGATCCGCTCCTCGCGCAACCGCCGCTCGGCCTCGCCCGCTGCCGTCGCGGCCCAGTTTTCGAGCCGCGCCTCGATCGGCTCCAGCAGCGCCGGTTTGCCGCCGCGCCAATCCTCCCACGGGAAATAACGGTACCACCCCTGCCATTCTGCCTCGGCCGAGCCAGCCTCGCGCACTAGCGCCAGATAGGCGACCGTCAGCGGAGGCAGCGCCAGCGCGCCGTCGCCTGCCGCCCGGTCGCGGTCGCCGAAGGTGTAGAGCTGCTCGACATACCCCAGACGCTGACCGGTCTGACGCTCCACCCAGGCGCGCAGGCCGATTTCCAAGGTGCGGTGCCCGGCTTCGAGCGGGCCCGACGGCAGGGCCTCGACCGCGCCACCCTGGCCGAGCCCGGCTCTCGGCGAAGCAGAGCTTCCCTTGACGCTGTCAGCGTAAACTTTGCTTGCGCGTGAAGCGGGCAGGCGGATCGTCAAGACGCGCGGCTCCTGCACGCTGGCGGCGACGATGACCGCAGAAAGCCCGATTGAGAGCGATGCGATCGATTGTGCCCCGCCGCGTCCGGCGACGGCGGCCTCGGCATGGCTGGCGCGCGGGATTGCGGCGATGTTGCTGCGCGAGCGAGGCACGCGATCAGGACGCGGTGATGTGGCTGCGGAACCTCAGCGGATCGCTGACCATCCGCATCGGTTCGAGGCTGCCGCCGGTGCCGCGCACGACAATCGTGCCGAAGCCGAACATACGGCCGAGGATCGACTGATCGACATCGACGCTTTCGACCTTGCTGCGGTTCATCTCCAGCGTGTGGCGGGCGAGGAGGCCGGATTTGTAGATGACCCGGCGGTCGGTGACGGCGAGTTCCGTCGTGGCCCGGCGGATCGCCGCGCGCAGCCAGGTGAATAGCGCCAACAGGCCGAACGCCGCCGCGCCGACCTCCAGACCAAGGCGGATCACGTCCTGGTACATCGCCGCGGCGATCAGCAGCGCCACCGCGACCGCCAGCCAGAACAGCGCCGGCAGAAAGATCAGAGGGTGCAGATGGCTCTCATGGACGATTGTCTCGTCCGGCTGCAGCACCCGTTTCACATATCTCATTCGTGTACCTTCGTCCTCGCGCCAGCGGCGCTACCGGCGCAAAATTGCGTCCGCGATCATTAATCGCGCTCAGCCACTGATACGAAAGGTGCCGCGTCGCCAGCCCGGCCGCAACACAGTGTTGCCAGGCGCGCCCGTGCCCATACCTCCACTGAGGGCTCCTGACGGAAAGATGTTGGCCCGTACAGAATCACCGATACCAAAAGCCACTGTAGTCCGTGCGGCGGGATAACGGTTAGAGAGCTGAGCTGATTTACCTAGCCTATTTTTGATGTCGATCGCCTTCTTCCTCCCATAGCCGATATGGACACGGTAGTCCTTAAGCTCGTCGTCACACCGGTTCTGATCCTGACCGCGAGCCTCGCCGGCCGGCGCTGGGGCGAGACCGTCAGCGGCTGGTTCATCGGCCTGCCCTTAACCTCGGGGCCGGTCTGCTTCTTCCTGGCACTCGAACAGGGCACCGGATTCGCCGCCTCTACCGCGCGCGGCAGCCTCGCCGGAGCCGCCGCCGAATCCGGGTTTGCCCTCGCCTACATCCTGACCGCGCGCGGATCTGGCTGGCCACTGGCGCTTTTCGCCGGCACGCTTGGCTACGCTGCCGTGGCAGCGCTGTTGCAAGCGGTCTCGCAACTGTGGGTGCTCGGCGCGATCGTCTATGCCGCGCTCGCCCTAGGGCTCGTGCTGATGCCACGGCTCCGCGCAGGCAGCGCCGCGATTCCCACGCCGCCGCGCTGGGACATCCCGGCGCGGGTGGCGGTTGCAACAGCGCTCGTCTTCAGCCTGACCGAGTTGGCGCCGCTGTTCGGCGCCCGGCTCAGCGGACTCCTCGCCACCTATCCGCTGTTCGGGGCGGTGCTAGCGGCCTTCGCCCACCGGCTTAGCGGGGCCGCGGCAGCCGAGCGGGTGCTGCGCGGCCTGTTGGTCGGCCTCTTCGGCTTTACCGGCTTCTTCCTGCTGCTCGCCGCGACGATCCAGCGGACAGGCCTCGCCGCCTCCTTCGCGGCGGCCACGGCGCTCGCGCTGCTGATCCAGGGCGGGAGCTTGTGGCTGCTGCGCCGAGCTAGACGCCCTCGACGATGAAGGCGCGGCCCTTCGAATTGGCCAGTCGGATTGGCAGCGCCTTCTGGTATTCCGGCGAATTGTACCAGCGCTTCGCCGCCACGGCGTCGGCAAACTCGATGACCACGACGCGTTTCGGTTCCGGGCCGCCCTCGATCAGTTCGGTCGCGCCGCCGCGCGCGAGAAACCGGCCGCCATACTGCGCGATGCTGGCGCCGGCGAGGGCGCGGTAGGGCTCGTAGCGGTCGGGATTGGTGACCTCGACCTCGGCGACGAAATAGGCCGGCATTGTCGCCTCCCCGTGCTGCAGCGAGGGGGCGACCCTATCACGGTTTTGCGGCCGCTCGCTGCACCGGGGCGCCCGAGAGCCCGACTGAGCGGCCGGGAAAGCCGGCGGCGTCGAAATACCGGGTGTCCCCGACCCGCTGGGTTTCCAACACCGTGCACAGCCCGTCATGCCCCGGCTCGGAAGCAATGGTCTCGCGGCTAAAGGCGCGGACCGCGCCGTCCCGCATCGCCTCGTCGATGACCCGCCCGACGAGCTGGCCTTTCTCCTTTGGCGTCACGCCGAGGATGCGCGCGACGGTCTTGCCGATATCGGCGTTGCTGACCGGCGCCGGATCGGCAAAACCCGATTTGAGATCGGGGCCGATCGCCGCCATGAAGTTCGCCGTGTCAGCGCGGCTGAACGAGCCGTGCATGCCCTGGCCCTGCTGCAGTCCTGTGTCGGCTATTTCGACCGTGCAGCGCAATGGCTCGCCGCAGCCGCTGTCGAACGAGCGGAAATTGACCGCGATGGCCGGCCGCGGCGTCACCGCCTGGCCATAGAGATTGGCGGCGCTCAGGGGAAGCGTGCCGGGAAAGCGCCCGAGCGCATCGTCGACGAAGAGCCCGCTGACGTAATCCTGCGCCAGCAGAGCTTCGATGGTCTTCGCGGCCAACGCCTTGTCGCCGTTCGGTAGATAGATCAGGTCGGACCCGCCATTCGCGGCGACGACGATTTCAGGCGCGTCGGCGCTGGCGCCGATCAAGCCGTTGCCCTTGAGCGGATGCCTGCCGGCCGCGATCCGCGCATTCTTGGCGTCGGGATCCCAAACCGGCATGCCCAGGGCGGTGCCGATATCGAGGGCGAGAAACCCGACCGGCAGCTCCCCACGCGTAACGTCGGCGTAGTCGGCCTTGGCCGCCGGGCTGGTCGCGCTTTCCTTGGAGATCGTCGAGAAGCCGTGATCGGCGGCGATGATGACGTCGGTCGTGTCGGCAAGTCCTTGCGCTGTGAGCGCCTGCTGCAATAGCGCCAGATCGTCATCGGCGTTGCGGATCGCGGCGAGCGAGGTCGGGCCGTTGATGCCAGGGACCACCTTGCCGAAGCTATCGCCCTGGAAATGCTGGGTGCCGTCGGGGTCGCGCGACCAAAACACCAGCACGAACGGCTTGCCGCGCTGCTTGAACAGCGGCAGCACTGCCTTGGCCGCAACCGCGGCGAACCAGTTCTGCTGCTCGACATTGGCAACGCTCGTGCCCGGCTTCGTCGCGGTGCCGGGATCGCCATTGGCGCCGCGGCTGGGCGCCTTGGCCGGTAATCCCGCGGCGGCGAGCGCTTCCGTCACCTCGCGCGACAGCGGCACTCCAGCGGGGCTACCGGTTGCATCATCGATAACGATCGTTTTCTGCCCGTCGCGTGCGGTGTGATCGAAGATCAGCGCCGGGCCGAGCTTGCCCACCGCCGCGGTGCTGAGCCCGGCCTCACGCGCTGCCGCGAGGATCGCCTCCTCGTCGAGGTAGTTGCCACCGAAATGGTCGTCTACCTCGTCGATGACCTGATCGTTCTCGAGAAACGGGACGACGCTGCCGCCAGCCGTCTCGACTGGAAATCCGGCGTAGATCGTGTTGCTGAAATCGCCGGTGTCGCCGAGATAGTGCCCCGTCGCCATAGCCGAAGCGTTGGCCGTCGTGAAAGTCGGAAACAGCGAATGCGGGTTGGCGAAATTGACGCCGCGGTCGCGCACTGCCGCCATTGCCGGCGCGATCGCCGGATCGACCATCACCGCGCGCAGCCCATCCGGGACAAACAGAACGACATTGTGCGGGGTCTGCGCCGAGGCCGGTACGAGCGCGGCTAAAAGCAACAAGGGCAGCGCGGCGGCGAGAGCACGTTGCATGTGCGGGACCGATCCGAGATTGGGTTGAACGACGGTTTTTAATCGGCCGTTTGCGATAGTTTTATGACAGGTCCGCAACTTGCCAGCGCTACACGCCGGGCGGTTTTGTCACCTGGAAGCTCTGCCGTTCTTCCATGCGGCGCAGCCACGGCTTCAGCGTCGGGTTGTCGGCGAACGGCGCCTCGCCCTCCGGCAGCCGACTGAAATAATAGAACAGCGGGGCCACCATCAGATCGGCAAGACTGATCCGATCGCCGGCCAGATAGGGTTCATCGCCCATCAGCCGCGCGACCTCGGACAGACAGAGCCGGGCACGCGGCAACGCCGCCGCAACGGCCGCCTCGTCCACCGGCAGTCCGAGGCGCGGCGCCAGCATCCGGTTTACCAGAATGCCCATGGCGATCGACGGGTGCGCGTAGGCATCTACGATGCCGATGATCTGGTTCATCCGCGCGAACTGGTGCAGATCGGTCGGCTGCAACGGCGAGGTCATGAAACCTTCGTCGATGTAGCGCAGGATCGCCTGCGTCTCGTACAGCATGAACCCGTCATGCTCGAAAGCCGGCACCTTGGCGAACGGATGGCGGGAAAGATGCGGCTCCTCCCGATGGGGCCCGAAGCCGACCTCGACCAACTCATGCGCCACACCTTTTTCCGCGAGTGCGAGACGAGCGCTCCACACGTAAGTGCTTCCCGCCGGGCCATAGACGATCGGCCGCGCCATGTGTCTCTCCCTGTCTACTCGATGCGGCGCTGATGCTCTCGCGCGGCGCAGCAGTCGGGAAGATGCCGAGCGCGGCCGCGCTCGGTCAAGACGCCCAAAGCGAAAGGGCCTCCGTCGCCGGGACGGAAGCCCGATGCTGGACCAGCTAAGCGGTGAACCCGCTCAGTTCGAGACCCGCCATTGCCCGCTGCCGTCCTGGCACGCGGTGCCGAGCGTGCCGCTCGCGGTGCGGTACTCGCGGCAGGTCTGCCCGGCGCCATTCTTGAACGGGGGGTGATCGGTGTAGGTGATGCTGTTCGCCGCGGCAGGCTCAGGTAGAGCCGCAGCACCGGCGGGTGCCGCCGGCGGGTAGTACGCCGGGAGGCGGCGGGTAATAAGCCGGCGGTGGATAATAGGCCGGCGGCTAATAGTAGGGATAGGGATACGGCGCGTAGAGGCCGGGGAACGGGACCCCGACGCCAACATCGACAAAAACGCGCGCCGCTGCCGGCGCCGGCGCGGCGATCCAGGCAACGGTGCCGATCGCGGCGACAACGCCCAGTGCGCCCAGACACGCGCACCAGCGTGTCTTTCTCTCCCCATCCATTGCTTGCACCTCGGATTGATAGGCGGATTAACGGGCTCACTGTACCGGTTCGCACACAGCGCTGCCAGCGGAAGGGAAACATTGTCCGTTCACAAATGCGTCCGCTTTTCCCGCCCGTGGAGGCCCCCTCGCGCAAGAATGCCGCGGTTACCGGCGGTCGGGAATTGGCCAGAGCGGTTGCAGCTTGCGGGCCCGACGGGCTAAGACCGTGCCAGCATTTACCGGAGGAGAATCGCCGTGGCGCGCGGAGACGAGCAGCATCGCAACCCGAAATCCGACATCGAGATCGCGCAGGCGGCGGCGATGCGGCCGATCGGCGAGGTTGGCCGCGACAAGCTCGGCATCCCGGACGAGGCGCTGTCGCCCTACGGACGCTACAAGGCGAAGGTATCGCTCGATTACGTCGCTACGCTCGCCGACCACCCCGACGGCAAGCTGATCCTTGTCACCGCGATCACCCCGACCCCGGCCGGCGAAGGCAAGACGACGACGACGGTCGGCCTCGGCGACGCGCTGAACCATATCGGCAAGAAGGCGATCCTGTGCCTGCGCGAGCCGAGCCTCGGTCCGAGCTTTGGCATGAAGGGCGGCGCCGCCGGCGGCGGCTATGCCCAGGTCGTGCCGATGGAGGACATCAACCTCCACTTCACCGGCGATTTTCACGCCATCGGCGCCGCCAACAACCTGCTCGCGGCGATGGTCGACAATCACATCTACTGGGGCAATGAGCTCGGCATCGATCCGCGCCGCGTGACCTGGCGCCGCGGGCTGGACATGAACGACCGCGCCTTGCGCTCGATCGTGTCGTCACTGGGCGGGGTCGCCAACGGGTTCCCGCGCGAGGACGGGTTCGACATCGTGGTCGCCTCGGAGGTCATGGCGATCTTCTGCCTGTCGAACGATCTGAACGATCTGAAGCGGCGGCTCGCCAACATCGTCGTCGCCCAGACGCGGGCGCGCGAGCCGGTCCGGGCCGGCGAATTGAAGGCCGCCGGGTCGATGGCGGTGCTGCTCAAGGACGCGATCGCGCCCAACCTGGTGCAGACGCTGGAGAACAACCCAGCCTTTATTCATGGTGGCCCCTTCGCCAACATCGCCCATGGCTGCAATTCGGTGATCGCCACCAGGACGGCGTTGAAGCTCGCCGACTATGTCGTGACCGAGGCCGGGTTCGGAGCGGATCTCGGCGCGGAGAAGTTCTTCGACATCAAATGCCGCAAGGCCGGGCTCAAACCGGCAGCGGCGGTCGTCGTCGCCACGGTACGCGCGCTCAAGATGCATGGCGGCATTCCACGCGACGGCCTCAAGGAGGAGAATGTCGCGGCGCTGGAGAAGGGCTTTGCCAATCTTCAGCGGCACATCGAGAATTTGCGGAGCTTTGGGGTACCGGTCGTGGTCTCGGTCAACCGCTTCAGCGCGGACAGCGAAGCCGAGCTCGCCCGCTTGCGCGAGCTGTGCGCCAAGGAAGGGGTGGAGGCGGTCATCGCCGATCATTGGGCGCGCGGCGGCGAGGGCGCCGCCGACCTAGCGCGCGCGGTGGTAAAGCTGGTTGACAGCGGCAAGGCCGATTTCCGGTTTCTCTATCCCGACGAAATGCCGCTGCGCGACAAGGTCCGCACGATCGCGCAGAAGATCTATCGCGCACGCGACATCGCCGTCGAGAAGGCGGCGGAGGACCGCCTCGCCGAGCTGCAGAAAGCTGGCTTCGGCCACTTCCCGGTGTGCATCGCCAAGACCCAATTCAGCTTTACGACTGATCCGAATGCCAAAGGTGCCCCCAGCGACCACGTGCTGCCGGTGCGCGAAGTGCGGCTCTCGGCCGGTGCCGAGTTCGTGGTCGTGATCTGCGGCGACATCATGACGATGCCCGGCCTGCCGCGCGTGCCGGCGGCGGCCAATATCGGTCTGACCGAGGACGGGCGGGTCACCGGGCTGTTCTGATCTCAGCGATGGAATGGACCGAGCTCAAGGCGTGGCGCAAGGCCGAGCGGGAGCGGTTGGTTGCACTGCGCCAGAGCCTACCGGCCGAGGATCGGCGGCGCTGGGGCATGCGGATCGAGACGCAGCTGCGTGAGCTGATCGCGGCGCAGTCCGGAATCCTCGGAATCTACTGGCCGTTTCGCGCGGAATTCGACCCGCGCCGCCTCGCGGAATGGGCCGTGACGGAAGGGCGCGGCGTCGCGCTGCCAGCGGTCGTCGACAAGCAGGGCCCGCTCGAATATCGCGCCTGGCGGCCGGGCGAGAGGCTGGTCGATGGCGTCTGGAACATCCCGGTGCCGGAAAAGCGCGAAATTGTCACCCCGTCCGTCGTGCTCGCGCCGGTGGTCGGGTTCGACCGGGACTGCTACCGGCTCGGCTATGGCGGCGGCTATTTCGACCGCACGCTCGCTGCGCTATCCCAAAAGCCGCTGGCGATCGGCGTCGGCTTCGAGCTGCAAGAGCTCGAGACGATCTATCCGCAATCCTTCGATGTGCCGATGGATCTGATCGTCACCGAAACGGGCGCTCGCCGGCGCTGAACCGTCACCCCCCACGCGCGGCGCGGCCGCTACCGCGGGGTCGCCCGCGGCGCCCGCGCGGCGCACTGGCGGCCGCCGGCCTTGCCGGGGCGGTTCGCCGGCGGCCGCGGCCGAGGCCCAGCTCCTTGGCTAGTGCCGAGCGCTGTTCGGAATAGGTCGGCGCGGTAAGCGGGTGATCGCTCGGCAGCTTCCAGCGCCGCAGATATTCCTCGGCCGTCAAGCCATGGCGGGTGCTGAGATGGCGGCGCAGCATCTTGCCCTTCCAGCCGCATTCGAGGCAGACGACGGCGTCGCGCTGCACCGAGCGGCGTATCGGCACCGCCGGGGTGAGGACGCCTTGCGGTTCGGATGGCTTGCCGAGACCGTCGAACGTCCGATGCACCGAATTGATCAATTCGGGGATCTGCTCCGGCGTGACATTGTGGTGCGAAACGTAGCTGGCGATGATCTTGGTGACGAGGTGAGGATGTGTCCCTTGATATTTTGATTCTGTCGCCACTTTAGCCCCCTGTTCGGAATAGGCTGCGGTTTATACAGCACATCGCCGGTTATGCCTAGATCCTGCGCTGTGCGAATTTTTGGATATTAAGTAATGCGGCAGGAAAATGCCGAACCGTCGCTGATCTCGATCGTGCCGCCAGGCGCTGCTTCCTGATTGGCGACGGGGTTCTCCACCGCGAGCGACCCTGATTTAACCGGCCGAATCAGGCCGCGCAACAGCGTCTCGCTGGCCTCGACCGCGCGGAACGAGATTGGCTGATGTGGCGCCGTGTCGGCCGGAGGCTGTCCTCGCGCCGGAGAATAAAAACGCCGCACCAGCGATCCTGGAAGGCATGACGGTGGAGACCGGGTTGGACGCCGGTCAAAACGCGCCGGCGCAGAACAGGGACGGCTATCGCTCCCCCAACTGAGCGGCCTCCGGGCCGCTCCTTTTTCTTCCGCAAGGATTTCGGCGGGTCTCCAAGATGCGGAAGGATTTTCTCGCGCCGATGCGCGATTGCGGTTGAATCGCTGCATCCCACGATTGCCGCTGGAGCCGCATCACGCGGCCGCGTAGCATCAACCAGTCGGGCGGGAGGCGGCATACCGACACAGGTCATTGTTTCGGTCGCTAGGATAGGAACCTGGATCTCGAAGCCGCGTTTGGTTGTCGATTTACCTGCATAAACCGATGGATTCGGCGCCCTGATGGGTGATCCCGGTTGAAATTTGCCTAGGTACGTCGACACAAGGAGACGGAGATGGAAATGATGAATTTGTATCGTCTTACCCGGCCCTGCATCGCGGTGGTCGCCGTGTGGGCGTTTACCGGGTGGCTCGCTGGATGCGCTCAGCCCGGCAGCCTCGCGGCCGGTGGCGAGGGCAGTTCCTTACCGCCTTCGCAGAACTCGGTTTACGTCTTCCCGCCTCCCGCTCTCCAGGTCTATGACTGACGCCGAATTCCCCTGGGAAAATGACGTGAAGGGGGTCGGCGCGGGTGAGGGCGTCGTCGCGGCGCCCATGCCGGCAATCTGAGCCGGGGCGCCCTGCGCGCCGCACTCAAACGCACCGGCGGCGAGCCTCCCGGCGGCGAAGGCGACAAGACAGGACGCATACTGCGTCGCGAACCCCGTGCCGGCGGCGGCCCAATGGGTCGAGAGCCCGGCGGGCTTGTCGATGACAAGGTGTGACAGTCCATGCGCGGCGAGGATCCGATCTGCCACCGGGCCGCGCCCGCCCGGGTCGAAGATGTCGCCGTCAAAGAAGAAGAGTGCGACACGCGCGCGGCGTACCGCGCCGAGCAGGTCATAGAGCCCGCTGGCATTCTGAAGGAATCCGCCAGGATTGCTTTCGGCGCTCCCATAGGCGGCGGGCGCGGTGCCGATGACAGCGTCAACCGCGTCGCCGCGTCCTGCCGCGATCAGCGAGATGAAGGCGCCGAAGGACTGGCCGGCTAAGACGACACGGCGATAGCCCCGCTGTTTCAGCGTCTCCGCCGCCTCAGCCAGCGCGGCGCCGCTCGCCGGCAGCGTGTCAGTGATCCGCGGTCGATTGAGGCGGAAGGTGTCCCAGCCCGCGGCGCGGAAGACGCCAATGTATTCCGGTGTCGGAGCCAGCGAACATTCCTTTAGAAGCGAACGCCCGTGGCTCCAGATTACTGCCCCTTGGGCCTGCTGGCCGCCCAGCAGACTCGCTGCGTCTTGCGCCGGCACAAGCGTTGTCTGCGCTGCCGCAGTGCCAAGCGATAGGGGCGCCGCCACGGCAACCGCAGCCGTGAAAAGGAGCATGCGAGG